>Ga0364919_10024_pt1 | contig 88113 bp, 82 predicted proteins | sample SorcelJu500001C7_2_FD_206953 | JGI IMG/M metagenome (GOLD analysis project Ga0364919, IMG submission 206953) | Enriched cells from Trout Bog Lake Hypolimnion, Wisconsin, USA - BchlTB.June20.5000.01.C7 | ecosystem: Environmental > Aquatic > Freshwater > Lake > Hypolimnion/Profundal zone | place... | reverse complement strand
ACTTAAGATCGGTTCGGGCCCAGATTCAGCGGCATTCGATTCAACGCTAGGTATTGCGTTCAGCTCAAACGGTGATGGAACATTGACACTTGTAAAAGAAGGCAATGGTGACAATTTTTCGGTTATGCAAAATGTGATGACAAAAAAAGGCGCACGAACCATGGCATATGATTCAGCTGAACATCGCGCGTATCTCGTTACAGCCTCATTTGGCAAGACGCCACAGGCAACAAAAAAACAGCCAAAACCAAGACCCGACATGATCCCTGATAGTTTTGAGAAAACATGATGGTAAGCCAATAAAACATTTCCGCTTTCGGCGTGCTTATTGTGTTAACTGAAACAGACCCGAGCGATTTATACCAGAGGGCCAAGGACCCCAGCAAAAGAACGAACAACAGCGAAGCTCCGCCGGCATAGCCGATTCCAAGGGAGCGGTCGGCAAAATCGGCTAATGTGGTTCCGACTGTTGTCGTTGCAATGACCGTGGTCCAGTACAGAAGCGGATGGAAACTCTTGGCTCTTATTTGAGCTGTGGCAGCGATAATGAAAATCGCCGAAAAAATAGCGGTTCCGACGAGATAACCTAGGTTCATCGACATGGACACCGCATCGCCTGCGGTTTCTCCCAGCGTGGTGGCCGCGATTTTTATGATCCAGAAGAGCAGCGTAAGCTCCGGAACCTTGCTTAACCTAGGTACGGTAGAATTATTCATAAAATTTTCGCTTTTTACCAGAATTTTTGTCAACGGTTGAACCAGAGTGAATATGAGACTAAAATCGCCAGCCACTGCCTTCGATAAAGCCAAATCGCTCCTTGATAGGCAGTTATCCTACCTTGGTGACTCTTAAAGGTCACTTAAAATCGGATGCATTAGCTGATTAATGACGAAACTAATACGGTTTGTTAAGCAAGCTTTAATTATTGATTTCGTACAATGTGCAGTTGAGGATCTGATTTCGTTGTATGGATCGGAAGGTTTGTCTACAAGTGCAACAACGCCAAACAGCAAGGATCGGCATGCGAATATTGTTGGTGGAAGATGATCAAATGATCGGCGAGAGCGTCGAGGAAGGCCTGCGCCTACAACATTACGCGGTCGACTGGGTGCGTAGCGGTTCGACTGCCACAGTCGCCCTGTCTTGCAATATGTATGATCTGATTCTATTAGATCTGGGATTGCCGAAAAAGCTCGGACTCGATGTGCTGGCTGAGTATCGTAAACAAGGAGGCAATACGCCTGTGCTGATCCTGACCGCGCGGGACACCCCGGCGGAACGGGTCAAGGGACTGGATGCAGGTGCCGACGATTATTTGGTAAAACCGTTCGATCTGAACGAATTACTTGCGCGCATTAGGGCACTGCTGAGGCGCCATACGGGACGTACGCAACCTATCATTACCTGTCATGGGCTCGTTCTCAACCCCGCTAGCCATGCAGTCACATTGCATGGAGCAGTTCTGTCCTTGTCTGCGCGCGAGTTCGCGCTCCTGCAAGCGTTGATCGATCCTCCTGGTAGGGTCATCTCCAAGACACAACTCGAAGAAAAATTGTATGGGTGGCAGGACGAAGTGGAAAGCAATACCGTGGAGGTCTATATTCATCACCTAAGAAAGAAATTGGGCACGGATTTCATCAAAAATGTCCGAGGTGTGGGCTATATGGTGCCGGATCAGCTATGAGAACCCTCAGACAACAGCTGCTCCTATGGCTGCTGGGAGGTATGTTCGTCTGCTCTATGATCGCGGGTAGCGCGCTGTATCTGAAGGTACGCGAAGAAGCCAATGAGTTATTCGATGTTCAGCTAAGACAGGCAACCCAGTCACTGTCGGCCTTAACCGGTGTAGCAGACTCGGACGACCATGAGGAGCTGGAAGATCAGGTCGTTGTACAGGTATGGGATCAAAAGGGAGTGCTGGTTTATTCCTCATCCCTGCAAGCTGCGTTGCCGCGTTACGCTCAAGGTGGATACCAGACCGTCAGGATTGGCGATAAGCACTGGCGCATCTATGCAAAGAACCGCCAATCTGTTTTTATCCAAGCCGCACAACCTGTGGATGTTCGAGAAGCGCTGGCGAAAAAAATTGCGATGCGCAGCCTCTCTCCTTTTCTACTTCTGATTCCTGTGTTAGGACTGCTGATTTGGATTGTCGTTGGCCGCAGTATGCGCCCGCTTAATCGGCTTGCCGACGCAGTGGGACGTCGCTCGGCCGACGCACTGCAGCCGTTATCGGCAGATGGGCTGCCTCCGGAAATACGACCGGTAGTAGAGGCGCTGAACGATTTATTAGAACAACTGGATCATGCACTTGCGACGCAACGCGCATTTGTTGCCGACGCCGCGCATGAACTTCGCTCGCCGTTGACGGCGCTTAAATTGCAATTGCAGCTGGCCGAATATGCAGCCAATGACGAGCAACGTGCAGTGGCATTCCACAAACTGCACGATCGTTTGGACCGAGCTAGTCGACTGGTTCAGCAGTTACTGACGTTGGCACGGCAGGAACCCGGCTATGTGCGGGATCATAACGAGGCAGTTGACTTGCAATTACTTGCGCAGCAAATAGTCGCTGATTATTACGTACTCGCCGAAAGAAGAAAAATCGATCTTGGTGTGGAAACTAGTTCGTTGTCACAGATAGTTCAAGGCAATACGGACAGCCTTCGTATTTTGCTAAGTAATCTCGTCGACAATGCATTGCGTTATAGCGCGAATGGAGGCAAGGTCGATATCAGCACCCCCGTGATCGAAGGCTGTCCGGCCTTGCGGATAGCTGACAACGGACCCGGCATCGCCCAAAATGACCAGACACGTGTGTTTGATCGGTTCTTTCGCGGCGAGGAAACTACCGCGTGGGGTAGCGGTTTAGGGCTTGCCATCGTCAAGAATATTGCGGATGCGCATGCGGCGACGATACATTTAACGACAACTTCGGAAAAACACGGGTTGACAGTGACACTGGTATTTCATCGTTCCAAAAATCAGCAATGCATTGAAATGCATTCCACCAACCTGAGTAAAACATGAGGTTTAAGAAGGAACAGCGCGTAGCGTAAGATTGTCTGAAGCAATCGCATGACCGGCAATAGCGGTGTCGTTCTCGCCAATGACCAACCCTGCCTTGGTGAGCAGACTCTTCATCGCTACCGTCGCATCAACGGCGGTCTGGTTCCACGGCAAGGCCTCATCCAGTTTTACAACAAGGTACGCCGCCATTCAAAAATTGGGAATATGTTACCCGCTAACTTTGAAAAAAATGGAGATTTGAACACATATAAAAAGCCGCTTAAAATGCCGTCACATGGCGTCCGTCAAATTGAACCTTTCCATATTTGCAAGCTCAGAAACATTTCGTTGTCGATCCGGCAAATTAGGGTTTAGCACAACCGTTTTATTGCAACAGAACCACATTTTTATCGGCTGCATACCTGGTCGCGACCAGATTCTTTGGCGTGATACATTCGTTGATCCGCTATATCAACTAGGGCCTTCCATTCTCCCACCTGATCAGCCACCCGTTCGGCAACACCGACGCTGGCAGTGAGTTGTGTTTTGTCGGGTTTCACACCGAAGCCAAGGTTGCGCAAGCGTGCGAGTACGACTTCCGCCTGACCCAAATCGGTATTTGGCATGATCATTAGGAACTCCTCGCCACCCCAGCGTGCCAACATGTCACCCCCGCGCAGATTGTCGCTGATGATAGCGGTCATGTCACGCAGCACCTGGTCACCAGCTTCATGACCGAAGTGATCGTTGATATTCTTAAAATGATCCAGATCGATGAAAGCTACCGCCAGCATTGCACCGCTACGATGGGCGATGGTGAAGTGCAATTCCAGCAATTCCTCCGCGCTGCTGCGCGAGAAAACGCCAGTCAACGGATCGCGGATTGCTTGCCGCACCAGCGCGATCATGAACGCTAGTTGGCTCATGCCTGCCAGCGCCGACACACCTGCGATGAGAAGCAGTAGCCAAAATGCGCCAGTAAACGATGGCCAGTCGAGATTTTCCCAACGTAAGGAACCGGCGACACCCTGAACGATCAGAATCGGGCTGGCTAGGGTCAGGTTCTCAGAGAGCGTCAGCGGAAAAATGGAAAGCCCCGCAAGCAGTACAAATGGCAGGAAGGCATAACCAGCGCCAATAGCCGCGGACAAGCCCGTAAGCTGATAGTGTCCGAGTAGCAAGATCGAGGCCAAATAGAACGTAGTCGGGATCGCAAACAACAGCACCATGGCGCGGTAGGCACCTAACAGGTTGCCATTCGGTCGGTAAAAAAGTACCATGCAGGCGAAGGCTGCGCAGACCAGCAGCCGCAGCAAGGCCAGTCCGAGCCATAGCGGGAAGGGAAAAACGATCAGGTCGATGATGCTCCACAGCGGCGTCAGTATCGCGAACAAAAAAGAAAACAACCGGACACGATTAACAATCATGCTTTCTCGTCGTTGCGTCAGCAAGCTTAAATGGCGCCGTGGAAACACCAGCCAACTAAACTCAGCGAGTATTAGCTCTCCCGGCATGAGTTCAGCCAGACGGTTCCACACAATGTTAACGCTACGGCCCATGATTACCTTTGTTATATTTTTCTTGTTTCACTTTGCAGTCGCAATCGTGTCAGTACCGTTGCGAACTTCACCGACGATTCTGACTAGACTGTCGTGCATATTCTTCAATGCTAGCATGAGGCGGCCTGTCCCTACGATGTGGTAGCGATGATAACGCATTTATTTCCAGCAATGCGTGAAGTTGTTCCGGTGGCACCGGCCTGCTGAGGTAATACCCCTGCATGTGGTCGCACCGCTGTTCGCGCAGGAATGCTAATTGTTCGACTGTCTCCACCCCTTCCGCAACCACCTTCAGCTTCATGCTGTGTGCAAGGGCAATGATCGCCTTAGCGATGGCGGCATCATTCGCATCCGTGGTGATATCTTGCACAAAGGAGCGATCAATTTTCAGTGAATGAATCGGAAAACGCTTCAAATAACTCAGGCTGGAATAACCGGTACCAAAGTCATCAATCGACAGTTGCACACCCATGTCACTAAGTTTTTGCAATGTTTGTGCTGCAGCTTCTGGGTTTTCCATCACTATACTTTCAGTAATCTCAAGCTCCAAACACGTCGCACCACACCCTGTTTCCTGCAGCACTTGCGCCACCAGTTGTTCCAGATTTTTTTGTCTGAATTGGCGAGCAGAAAGGTTGACCGCCATTCTCACTTCCGGAAGTCCCAATTTTTTCCAAGTCACATGTTGAGCGCATGCTGTGCGTAATACCCATTCACCGATAGGGACAATCAAGCCGGTTTCTTCCGCAATAGGGATGAAATCGTCTGGCATGACCATGGGTTTTCCGGTTGGCTTCCAGCGCAGCAAGGCTTCAACCCCGACAATTTCACCCGTTGCGATATCCATCTGCGGCTGGTAGACAAGTATAAATTCGTCCCGCTCCAGCGCATGACGCAATCCACCCTCAAGCTTTAAGCGGTCGAGCGTACGGGCATTCATCTCTTGGGCATAAAATTGAAAATTATTACGCCCGGTTCCTTTGGCTTGGTACATTGCTGCATCCGCATTTTTTAACAGCGTCGAACCCTCTTTGCCATCTTGCGGATAGACGCTAATTCCAATACTGCCGATCGGTGATAATTCTTGTCCTTGGATAATCAAAGGTAAAAATAACGCGTCAAGAATTTTTTGTGCAAGCGATGCCACTTCATCTTCCTGTGCAACATCCGACAACACCACGACAAATTCATCGCCACCCAAACGCGCGGCCGTATCGCCATCCCGAATGTTCATCAACAAACGCCGAGCGACCTCGACAATCACCTGATCACCGGCGTCATGTCCCAGACTATCGTTGATATTCTTGAAACGATCGAGATCGATAAACAACACGGCGACAAACCTGCCTGCGCGGCTGGCATAGGTAATAGCCTGAGACAGTCGGTCTAGCAACAAGACGCGGTTGGACAGCCCCGTCAATGCATCGTGATGTGCCAGATGTTTTAATTTTTGCTCAAATTGTTTGCGTTGAGAGATATCTTCAACGACGTAAATAAAGCCTCCAGGCCCATGCCCTATCGGTATCGGTGCAACGGACACATTCACCCAGACAAGGTGGCCTTCTTTGTGGATATACTGCTTTTCTTTCGTATAGGTTTGGATTTCACCGGTTGAAAAACACCTCAATGCTTTCTGAGTACTATGCTGTTCGTTGACTGGTGTAAGATCCAGAATCGTTAGATTCAATAATTCCTCTTCAGAATACCCAGTAATATCTTGGCATTTTTGATTCACACGCAACCAGCGGCCATCGTGGCTGACATAGGCTAATCCGACTGCCGCCTGCCCGAATGCCACACGAAATCGCTCTTCACTTTCGAGTAGTTCAGCACGTACCTGCATGCGCGCCGTAATATCTTTGATCATCAAAATCAACAGATTTTGTTCATCAAGTAAGGTTTTGGAAATAGTGCAGCGGAGATAAGCGTCGGTTGCTGCGGACGAAGGCAGGGTAATCACCAGATCGCGCTGATAGTCCTGTTGCGTCAGTCCTTGTTCAATGAACTCAAGCAACAACGGATTGGAAATCACGGCAGCAATCGCCGTAGCGTCATCTGCATGCTTTTCACCGAGGCCGAACATTCTGCGCATGGCGTGATTCATAGTGCGAATCGTGCGCTCCCCGTCAATCACCATCACGCCCAATGGCATGCTGCTGATGATTTGTTCGGAGTAATTTTTTAGATGCAGAATTTCTTGTCGGTCCGATTTAATATACGTATCCATGGCCAAGGACATGTCGAAACATACAACCTTAAGCAAGGCATCATAAGTAGGTAGAAATTTTTCTGGTTGATCTTCCAGTAAATGGCGTAGTACCGGCACTAATTCCGATAAATACTTGCGGTAAGCACCGAGATACCATTGCGGTTCCAGACCGATGCGCTGGAGTACTACGCCAACCCGCAATCGGTTTTTGACGTAATCGGCACCGTAATCACCGCCTGTGAGACTGCTAAAATAGGCCGCTTGCGTTTGCTTTAAACGTGCCATCGTTTCTGCGTCTTTCAATAGCGCCTGCAAGGGAGGAAACTGGAGCAGGTGATCGTAAAACGCCTCAATGAAAAGAGCTTGTTTTTCCATCACTCGAGGGTGAATTTCGCGTAGCAGTACGCTATCCGCGTCTGTGATCTCAAAGAAGGCATGACGCAACATAATCTCGGACGGATCTAATGTTATTTTTTTGGAAGGTTCGTCCATTTCGTGATGCGTATTTTTCATCCAACTATCTCCTCATGTCTGAAGTAGAGATGGTAGTGAGGGCGGTTGTCCCCTTAGGGGCAACAAGAAGGCACAACAATCAGGATTAATTCCGATCAGAAAGGGATAGGCGTTGGTATTTGCTTTGGACATAATCGGCACGACAACATTGAGCCGAGCACACTATGTGCTTAACGGCATTCTTGATTGGCGGGGATGAGGCCAGATGAATGTGGATGAAAAGTCGCAGGGATAGGGCGACAGACAGCAAGACAGACAGCAAAACAAACAGCGATAGAATTACTTTTTGAAATTCAGATGCAGGAGATAAATCTCGAGAATGAAAATTTCCAAAAAAGAAATATTACTATACGCGTTGATATCGCGCAACAACTTATGTTTCTCGTCCGAGCGCCAATGTTGCGGTCAACTTGGTTTTGGCCTGTTGTAAATCCTGGATGTCGGCAGTACGTGCCAGTATTCTGCGCAAAACATGAACCTGTTGCTGCACAATACTTTGATGTTTATTTGCGATATTTTGACTATTATCGCGTCGAATTTCGTGGATCATGGATTTTTCTTATGAGGCGTTACGAACTACTGGGATGGTTGCAACGTCAACAGCGCTAGTCAATTGCGCGACAAGTGCAATCACTTCCGGCGTGGACGGAAGGTGTTGGAAAAATATAATTGCAGCTTTGCAACCAGCGAGTAGCTTTGGAGAGGCATCCGCCATCGTGACTGCCATCGCATGCTCCGCCCGAAATCCTCCATCGTCGAATCCTTATATGACAAGTTCTGAAATGGTAGGTACATTTTTTGACATCATTTTTCCTTAGTTTGTTATCGCTTGCAGTCGTGCAAGCGCATCTTCAACAACGAAATCCGGTGCAGCTTCAATTTTCTTTGCACCGCGCTCTTCTAAATCCAGCATACGCACTTGATTGACCAATGCAACGCCTTGTGTTTTCGTACCAGAACCACTCAGAGGAACCGCAAATCCAGCGTGACGAGCATAATCACCGCCTTGTGTAATCGGAGCTACTAAAATCACTCCCATCACATTAAATACCGATGTTGAAAGCACTAAGGCGGGTCTATGTTCGCCTTTTTGTTCACGCCCTACGGCTGGCTCTAAATTAACTAATACGATGTCGCCACGCTCGAATTTGACGCGCCTCACCATACTTCGCGCCCAACTGGTTTAATATTGTTCCATGCCGCCATGTCTGCTGGCTCTGGCGCGTTCAAGTCACATTGAGCAACTAAGTCTGCAAGCACATACGCTGGACGCTTAGCCTTGAGCATCACACCTTCGGGACGCACATCGACAGACAATTTATCGCCTAGTGATGCCTTGAGCATACTGAGCAATTCAGTCGGCAAGCGTACTGCCGCGCTGTTGCCCCATTTTTGAATTGATAGTTCCATTTGCAAATCCCCTTAACGTATCTACATTGTAGAGCATAAATTTTCAGTGTCAAGATATTTGTTTAAACATTGTATCTACTAAATCACATCTAAAAACATCTGACGTAATTTGTCTGACTGCACTTCGAGATAGGGCATTACATGATCTAATTCGGCATGGCCTAGAAGCTGCTGCACGGCATCGAGCGAAGCGCCATTGCGCAGTAGATTACTGGCGAAGCTGCGCCGTCCTGAATGGCTGGAACCCTGCTTAATGCCTGCATCCTTGTACAGCTTGGTTATGTGGGCTTGGAGGCTATCGCAAGCTAGATAATCGACTTGCTCACCATCGAAATTAATCCGTCGCTTTGTGTTCATGTAGAACTTACTGCCTTTATGAGTCAGTATTAGACATGTCTGTGGCGATAAGCCACGATAGCGATCATTCGACAATTCAGTACTAAGGCCAAGCGTGATGCGTAGGGACAAGTACCGCTCCATTGCTTCAATCGTTTTTTTGTGTGTTAGGTAGATGCACCGCTGGCGGCATCCTTTAGTGATCGCTGCACGTAAACTGATTTCTGAACGGATAGCGCCGGACGAAAACATAACGTCTTGAATTTCTAACTGCGCTATTTCTGACACTCTCATGCCACAGGTCAGGCCGAGCAAAAGAACTAGGCAATCGCGTTCTGGATGTCGTGAAGTAGCCTCTGTTACTCGAAGCAGATGCCGAATTTGTCCGGCTTTGAGCGTTGTCGCTTGGGACATTGTGAACCTCTGAATATAGTGAGTGTGGAACGTATTCAGAGCGAGTCTTACGAAGACTCTTTGACAAGCATATCACAAGCACTGGTGCGGTGTTCTAGGAAAAATGGGAACCGCCGCCCTGCTCTACCCGGTCCACACCTTTTTTCGGGGTTCTGCGCCCAAACCGGCGGAATTTGTCCAACAGGGTGACGGGAAACATTTGTTTGTCGAACTCAGTGCAGAGAGGTCGCTTTTGGGTCAGTTTGCGGCTAAAAAGTTGTACGGAAAATGCTGTCGGCTTGTTGGTTCATGCGGAAACAGTGCCAAGCATGTTTTCCGTCACTCAGATTTTGACAGGTGGACAAATTCCGCCGGTTTGTGGCTACAACCCCATACTGGGTTATTACAGTTTAAGTGCCGCGCAAATCGATGCGGTTCAAATAGGTGAGCGGACGCAAAAAAAATTGCCGCGTTATCCGGTGCCGTGCTTTCGTCTGGGACGTTTGGCAACACATTCGGCGCATCGCAATCGTGGATTAGGGCGACTCCTCATGGGGTGCGCCGTTGAACGCTGTATAGAAGCAAAGAAACATGTGGCTGCGGCACTGGTGGTCGATGCCAAGGGAGAGAACGACAAGTCCTTCTATGAGCATTACGGATTTATACCATGCCGTGATGACCCGATGACCCTGTATTTATCACTTGGTACATGAGTTTTACCACACCGTTTCTCTCTCTACATGTCAAGCACGACGGACGGTCGCAACGCCTTGATTTCACGTGCCGCGTGTCATTTTCAGAAGGCGATTGCACCGAAAATCAGGAGTCGGCTGCACTGTCGGCGCTGTCGACGCGCTAGTGGCGAACACTTGAACAGGAAGGAAAGAGAAAACATGTCGCGACACTTATGTCGCCATCGGATCGGAGTTGTCCATTGTTCGACATTCATCAAATTGGAAATTCCTTGCATTTTTTGAAAATGACAGAAGCCTCCGTGAGTACCCGACAAGATCGTCGGAATTTTTGATGCAAAAAGCCAATACCCTGATATTTGTGCGCAGGAAAAGCCCATGCCTAACTTTGCGGCCTTTGAGGTCAACAACTACGACCCGACCGCCTTTTCCATTGGCCGTATAACGAACTGAAGAAATTTCGTGCCAAGCAAAAAGATTTTCAGCGAAAAATAGACCGTCCAGCGACAGTATGAACGCGGGGCCAGAAAAGTACCATCGAACCAGAGGAATAACTTCGGAGGCAACTATGGTTGAGATGGCGGCATACAGTCCAAAAATAAGCCAGACGTTATAGTCTAAGTCTGCATAAAGCACGGCTGCGCACGGCAATATAAGCAATAACAACAAAAAAACTCTTAATCCTATTGCACATCCACGCCATCTGAATTGAATGGGTAATTGAACTACCAATTCAAGCCACGGAACAATGGTGTCACTCCAGTGAGATCTGATTGTGACTACATAGTCGTCAAAATGACTGGCTTTAGATTGGCAAAGTGTTGCGATATCAATCCATTTTCCTTGAGGGTTATAACGCTCCACGTAATCATCGCAGCGATCATTCCAAATCCAGATGATTGAGCCATTTGGAAATTCATATTTGACATCACCATTTCCAGGAAATTGAGGATGTTTTTTTACTAACACTGAGACGCCTAGCAGGCTCTCAAGAAATGCAAATTTTTGGCGTATGTATTCTCAGCTCATTGACTATCAATTGTCGCGATGAATATTCACTTCAAATGAGCGAGGACTGCCTTCATGCATCAAAACCCTGATCTTTTTGGCAGAGTCCTTGTCGACGCATTTCAGATAAATGCCGTCATGTGGCGCTTCAGATGCACCATACGATAAACGCTTGCAGGAAAGCTCCATACGATTACCCATCGATTGCATCATCCCGCTCCACCTCGGCAGAAATGGTGCGTAGGCAACAAGTATCTCGGCTGCATCGACAGAAAAACCGTTGTCAAAGACTTGACCATCTGTGTATATGAGTAAGCCTGAAAATTTCCACCCACATCTGCCTGGGAGTAATTCGTCTGTATTGAGTTCGAGTGCGTAATGATCATCATTCTTCACTGGTACGACCGGCGTCACCAGCGAGTAAGTATCAGTGACACCTTCAAATCGATTGAACATATAGTTGCAGTTGCCATCTGCAACAGGCCAAGAAGTCCCTTTAGTGGTTACCCAGTATGCTGCAAATCTAACGGGCAGATCGCTTTCAACAACGCCATGGACTTTTAAAACAGCGGAGGCATTCGGGTTGGACTGAGGATAATCTTTATCACCAGGCCGCACATTCATGCCACCACATCCAACGACTGCTGTGCAGATGGCAACTGAAATAATGCATTTCACGATTAAGAATTTATTATTCATACCTTCCATATCTATCCGTTTACTGACCAAAATTAGGGTCGCGATAACAATTTCGTCCCATCTGAGCGCAATTCCCCTTTTGGTGAAATGTGTCGGTAAAGGGTTTGGCGCGTGATGGCGAGTTCCTGGCATAGATCACCGACCTTGGTTTCTGGCTGGCCCATCGGCACCATGTCCGGATAGCACCTTCAGGCCGATACCTCGCCCAGTCAGGTCGTGGACGGTGTTGATCAGGTGGCGCAAATCGCGCCCAAGCCGGGTCGATCCTCGCGCTTGCCAGACGCATGATTTTCATACAAATGCGCCGGATCGATGCCTGCGGCGACCAGCGCGTCGCGCTGCAAGTCGGTCGCCTGTGAACCGTCGGCTTTCGATACCCGCATGTAGCTAATCAACATTTTTCGTCTGTCACCTATACGTCCGATTATGTGACAGTCTGCTGCGGCCATTGCCGATCATCAAAAACTGTCATTTAACCCGTTATTTAATCTAAGACATGTAAAAGGTTCTTCCGGTGCATAATGTAACAGAAATTCGGGCGGAATTTGCTCTTTTGCAAACATAGCGCGTAGTTGTTCCAAGGAAGCAGCGTTGCGCCGTCTATACGACGCCAGCCGGAAGACCAATCACTTGGGTTGACTGGCTAAAAAGGGAGCTATAATCAGCTTACTTTGGATTGTATATCCCAAAACATGCTCGAATAAGCACTTCTAATACAGACAAATTCCCTTTAAATGCACTTATCTTCGTTGGCACTTCGCCCTTAGGATAACGCCGAACAGTCGGCAACTCAATGCATCGATACTTTAGCTTAGGTACGCGATATGAGAGATATGCTAGCAACTCGTAAGTCATAAAAACATCTCGGAATAGTCCAATCTTAGGGTCGAGCAGCATCTTGCGACTATACGCACGGAACCCCTGCGTTGTATCTGTCCAGTGAAAGCCGGAAAAAAAACTTAACATCGGCGCATGAATAAAGCGGATGGCAAAATCGCGTAATTTCGGCGTGTTTTCCGCTATCCCTCCAGAAATGAAACGTGATGCCTGAACAAAGTCCACTCCTTGTTTAAGGGTATCAATGAATTGAGCAATTGCGACCGGATCGTCCTTATCATTACCGTCAATAGTCACAATACCTACGTAGCCTTGATCAAGTGCAAAAGCATAGGCACAACGTAATTGAGCGCTCAATTTACCAGGTGCAGTTTTGAGTAACAAACATCGCACCCCTTTCGATTGAAGAAAATCGATAGCCACAGAATCATCCGTACTGCCACCATCAACGATAATAATATCCGCTAAACTGGAGATATTGAGTTCCGTCATTTTGCTTAGCAAACTCTGTATTCTCTCACCTTCATTTATGACCGGAATAACAACGCACCATTGATGTTGACGGCCAAGCCACATCTTCGTTTCAAACGCAGGAACCTGCCAATTTGCGCGGTCTGCGGGAGTAATTTCAGAACTATTCATTTTAAATTTATCAATTAACTGACACGAAGCGTAATTAACACCACCCCCACAACAACCAGCACAATGCCGGCGATGCTTGTCCATGGAAAGGGCTCGCGAAATATTAGAAATGAGCTTAATGCTACCGCTGCCACTGCACCTGCAGTCAGTATTGGATGAGCCACATTCAGCGGCAACCTAGCTAAAGCCGCAGCATAAAGCAGAAACGCCACACCATACAACCCTAAGCCCAGCCAAAAAGGCCAATTACTCAATGCAGCCATAGGATCACTGAGGGAGGGAAATTTACGCGGCGGAATCATGGCAAACTTAACAAGCACACTGGCCGAAGCATTGGAGGCAATGCCCATAAAAAGGATGAGCCACTTCATACTGTTATACCATCGCCAAAATTGCGGTAAAACCTAAGCGCAGCGCTCATCGCCCGTTCGATTGAAACAAGATGAGGTTCATTTTTTGTAGCCACCATTTCGATCGTAACAATACTTTCTGGCAATAGACGACGCAAACATGCGGCTATTCTAGCGTGATCTGTTCCCTTGTCACCCAATGGGGCGATTTCTGGCTCACTGGCGTGAACATGGCCGATCAACGCTGCAAAGCTTTCCAAAACCGCTACGGAGTCTTCGCCATTGATGGTGATTGCGCCTGTATCCAGTTGCATTCGAATTGCAGGGTGCGCAACTTGCCTGACCACTTCTGCCGTCTCAGCGCTGGTAGTCATGAAATTTGCGCCATAACAAGGCGGATTGGGTTCCAGGCAAATTATCACGCCATGAGTCTGAGCAATCTCACCCAGTCGTCTGAAGAACTGAACTGAAATTGTTTGCACTTGTGCATCGCTTAATCCAGTGCGATCCCGATTTTTTGGGGAGCCAAACACAATGCGGATGGCGCCTAGTCCGGCACCGATTCGGCAGACTGCCTCAAGGTGCTGCAATAACGCGTCCTGTACGTCTGAAGAACCAAACACATTCAGCCCAACTGTGCCAAATAGCAATGCTTGCATCCCTGTGATTTCAATACCTCGCTCCGCCCACCATTGCTTGACACGAGCGATATCTTCATTGGTGGCGTTGACTGGATCGGGGAAATATTTACTAGGTGCAATATCAATCGCATCAATGTCATAGCGCTTAAGCAATTTGACTATATCTTCATCTTCCGAAATATCCCACGCAATATTTGAAACCGCTAACCTCATGTTATTTTTCCTTCCACCACGTTGAGTGAGATCGATTCTGATTGGGCATAAGCGCGAACGGCCTGGATAGTTTCACGTCGGCTATACTGATAGTGACACGAAGCGCCAAAAATTTCTGCATATTGCGTACGCAAATCATAGATGGCAGGACTATTTTCCTGTGGCTGTTCAAACTGTTTACCAAAACCTTGCGCCGAAATGTCGGCTACGCTGATAGGTTCTGCGGTGAGATGGACCAACTTCAAGCCGGCATTAAGCGCGGTTTGAATGTCATACCAAAGATTAACCATCGGATAAAACTGAAAAATACCTCGACTATCAATCGCGTGTAGATTATTGTCATTCAAAAAATCAAAAATAACGTTCTTGCGTAGGCTAGGTCCGACAAGTCCAGGTAGGCGGACGATCAAATGATTTGGAAAGTGACTCTCGACAAATTTTTCTAATAAGCGACGATGAAAGCCATAGGCGTGAAGCCCTACCTCGTCGATTGGGGTAGATTCGTCAACACCCAGCGGTTTTTTGAAGACATCAACTGTGCTGATCAAGACAAAGGTATTGCACGTCATCGACTTCAAGTGTGCGATCAATCCTTCAATCTTTTCACGATCCGCTTCAGGTTCACGATTCGCAATCCATTTTTGTGCTGGCGCACCGGCACAAACCACTGTATTGAAAGTTTGGTCGCAAATATTACCGATATTGGTGGAGCGATAAAGTACCTCGAAATGTGCTTGTTTTAAGAGCGTCGACCCAACAAAACCAGTGTAACCAATCAATGCATCCGTTAATATCACGAAGTAATACTCCTCTAACTAGGTTTCTTAATGTAACGAAGGCAGTAGCCAAAGTTGCATTTTTCATATTGATAAGTTTTCAGAAGATAATTTTTCAACTCAGGAAAACGATCGTGCATGGATTTGCCATCAATACTGAATGGCCAATATGTAGAATAAAAAACAATAATCGGTGGATTCCGTTGCTGCAGTTCTTGAATCATGTCTCCCTCATAGCGTTGGGTTGCATACACAGGATAAGTATATTTTGTGCAGGCTGGTAATGCAGTTACCCCATTTATTACACCATTATTGGAAAGATCGAATACACAATTCGAACCCGCCTTCGATAGTTCTGCAGAAACCCACTGAATACCTTTGTCAACCAGCAATCCATTGCGGGGAGGATCTGTTATCTGAGCTAGCCAATAATACTTTCCTTGAATCAGCTCCAGCGTGAAGAAAGCGCCATTAATAAAAATTAATGCAAATGCAAAAATCAAAACGCCCCCTCGTGGGTCTTTAATTTTAGTATATAGATCGGGGAACTTTTTTTCGATAATATATAATGCAGGAATAAAAACACATACGCCCAAGAGATACATTCCCTCACGAACTGCAACCAATTCTAATACAGACATTGCCAATATTAATAAAATTACAATTTTTAAATTTGTATGGTTTTTTTGTTTTGTCCGTAAATATAGATAAGCAAGCATAGGCACCCAAAGTGCCATTGTAATATGTGATAAGTCGGCTCTATTTATCCCAATTTTAAACATTATCAGGCACAAAACAAACAGTAAATAAAAATTAGCTGCCTCCCTCCAGTCGTTACCGCATGAACGGAAGAAACCTTTCACTAAATAATATCCTGCCATGACATTGCATATTGCAGCCACTAAGGTCATCAATACTGGAAGTTTTTGGAGACCATATCCCCACTGCGAAGAGGTTTTTGTTAAAAACCTAAAGTTAATCAAGTAGTCAGAAAAAGAAAAAGCGCCAATCCATGATAAAAATGCGATAAATAGAGAAAATGAAAGTATCGTAATTAAATGTCTCCGCTCTGAAGCGAGCAAGATCAGACAAGCACCACCTATCCCGACAATCCCTACAATCCCTCGGTCAAACGACCAAAACAAATTCATTGCAAGCGCAATTCCTAGAGACCCTTCCAGAAGGGTAACATAGATTTTTGATTCTGAAGACCGCTGATAATCAAGGAAAAATAGAAAAATAGATAATAAAAGAAATACATCTCTATCTGTAACCATGTATATAGTTACAGCAGAGGCAATCAAAATTATTATCGAGCCATATTTGCTATGCGAATTGGCAAACAAGATAATAATTGCGTAGAGAAGAAAACATGCAAACAAATTTAATGTTGCATAAAGAATCATAGTTAGAAGAAAATGCTTTTCAGTACCATCAAAAAGTTGCGCAACCCATGCTGGCAACCAATCTAGCGCTCCATGTATGGTGAGAAAACTCATTTTACCAATCATGACCGATGGTAATGTTGCAACATATTCACCATAATGAAATGGATCGTCATAAACAATGGCACTATGCGAGTAAAATTTTGCAATACCTCCTAGTAGAAAAATTACAATTGCTACTGTGTAAATTAACCAAGGGTTCTTATTAAAGTCAAAAATCTTCATCATCAAGCTTTTCCAGTACATCATAAATATTGTCAATTTTTCCACCAAGAACCGAATAGCATCCAGGCAACGATTCATGTTTTTCAAACAAAATCGGCCTTCCGTCATCTCCTTCGTTCTTGACCAGCACAGTTTTGACCTCAAATAGTGACTCGACATAGTGAGCACCTAGCACTGCTGGTAAATACCGTCCCACATCCCTGACCATACGATCAACTCGGGTTGCTCGTTCATATTCATATAATTTTTGGTAAGGATCAATGCCATGCTGGTCATTCCAATTCATATGCGGAGTGTAGCGCACATGAGAAAGGGTATGCAGTCCGCGCGCGGGGAAAGGCATCATTGAAAAGAAAGGTCCATCCATCACTGTTATGCCAAGCCCCTTAAGTGCGGGCGGTACATCCATTAATGCCATCTCGGTAATTTCTTGCTTAAGCTGCGTCGTAGTACCAGGAAAATCTCCCGCAAATTGATTGAGTCCGCTATAGGTGCAGTTAAATACATGGCGAGTTGCAACTTCGGATGCAGTTCCGTCTTTCTCTCGCATGGAGACCTTTAGCACGTTATCGCCTTTTGAGATTGCGGAAACGCGAGCCTCGAGATGAATTTTCACTCCACACTCTTTCAATTCTACTTCGGCCCAATTCGCCAGTTTGCAAGCATCAAAGGCATATTCTTCAACCCGAAATACCTCTTCGATCAAGTGTGGTTCAAATAGCTGGCGGAGCGACTGATCTACTGGTTCTGTCTTCGCCCCAATCTCTTTGCAGAAGCGCACAAATTGTTTTGCTGTTACCTTGGAGTTGCGACGAGCAATCGCATACAATTTTGTAAAATCCTGTTTCACTGCCTCCGGCCAAGCTTGTACAAAGCGCGGCAGGTTGATCCTGCTTCGATACGCTGTCGTGAAACTGCGAGGGTAATGGTAACCGTTGTGAACGCGAGCCTGATTATTGTAGGATGCGCGAGTTAAAAGTGCCGATTCACGCTCTACTAGCACGATGCGCTCTAAACCGCGTTGCTTTGCGAGATAGATCGCAATCGCTGCACCATAAAAGCCGCCCCCAATAACGACAGCATCGACAATCGATTCTGTCTTTGTCATCCGGCAGCTCGTTCAGTATGCTTAAATGGCAACGTGGCTTCTTCGATATTCAGTTTTTCACGGCGAGTCAGACGGGCACTGGTAAACTCTTGCCCAACATGATAAAGAGGACCTTCGTTCTGCAAACTAACCATATTCAAGATGTATTCACCCAATACCAACAACACTAATGAAATCAAGCAAAACATTCCAGATTGCTGAAGCGACAGACTGACCCAGCCGGGAGCCACATCCGTTTTTATAAACGCTACTGCAAGCACATAGACAGAATACACAAGATTGATAACAGCACCAAACAAAGAGAGCGTTGTCACAAGCCGCATTGGGGCACGTGTTGTTGATACAAGCATCTTCATACCTCGGTCAATACTGTCACCAAGCCGTTTTTTGTGAGAAATTTTGGGTTTCGCACTGTAGCTTAGATTTATTTTGGCAAACCCACCGGTAGCGGGAAGATGACGATATGTCGTAACTGGTTGAGGATGTTGTAGAATGAAGTTAATAACGCTCTTACTCAATACACGATACTGTGGTGCTTCTTTAGCCAGATTGATACCGTTGAACCATTTGTACAATGAATTAAAGATGGCATAAGCAATGCCATAAGCGAAACTCTGCTTAGTTTTTTGTACGTTATTTGCGAAGACCACGTCTGCGCCACGAACCGCCTTATCCAGCATTTCGGGTAAGTAACTTATGTCGTCGTTGAGTGGATCAATGACGGCGACAAAATCACCCAATGCATTTTCCAAGCCAACCCATGCAGCAGTATCGGCGTCGACTTCCTTAGTCAGCGCGTAAACCTGTAAATTAGGCAGTCCATCTATACCGGTAAGCTCTTTCAAACGAAGCAGTGAATCATCATCTGATGCGTTATCTACGATGACGATTTCATGATCTGACACCAGCTCACCTAACATCTGGCTTACATCGGCAAGCAGAGAGGGAATTTGATTGACTTGATTTCTTATGGATATAACGAGGGTTAGAAATATTGGTAGCCGAGAAATCATTAAATTAATCCTAATATTGGTGCAGCATGGGGCAAGATTTTATAGAATCGATTAAAGTGACTAAAGTGACTAAAGTGATTAACAAGCAGACCATCCGCTATGGACAAACATTTTCCATGTTTCTGTTTTTCATTATAGCATTTCACTTTTTAATACCCTATTACATGTAGGGGGACATCATACATGTTTTAAAAACTGGCCGAGCCACGCTTATATGGTGTATTTGCTTACTGAAACAATTTATTGATACAATCCAAGTTGTCATTGGGGAGTAGCCGCCCTCCTTTATAAAGAGGGACTTACATCAACAGACTTGTCGCTAGCGTTTGCGCCATACACAACCGCACTGCGCAACAGGATGGGTGTGCAGCACTGATGCGGGAGTCCTGCAGGGTCTTGCCCTTAGACGCCACAAGACGCAAGCCTGCGTAAAAGCAATCTTCCGTAATGGAGGCCATGTTGACCGTTGAGGTCGTCGCAACCCCTTGCATCCAAGCCAGATCCTGCGGCATGGCAGCAAACACATCTTCATTACTTGTCGTTATTGTTAAGTCCATAGGATGCCTGAAAATCAGCGACTTTTCAATCTAACCGAACAGTATTGGCTTATAAGCCCTAAGCCCTAAAATTATATTTAGGTAAATACTTGTATATTTAGATAGGTAGTTACATAATTATACAATATATCTTCCTCGCTCAATCGAGTGTTCACTTCGACGCCCTAAGTGCGATAGGCTGTTAGTGTAAAAATATTCACACTAAATGACTCTAAATAAAAAAACAATTATTGTAGTAACGTTAACTGCCGTCTGTTTGAGTGCCGTCGCTTTTTTTTATTTTAATCGAGAGGAACCCTTTGATTTAATTCCACCTTATGCCAACCTAGAACAGACCGATGACGTGGATGCTATCACGCCATTGCCAGTTGATATGTCGTTTGATAATCAGAAAATAGAATTGGGGCAACGACTGTTTAATGATCCAACGCTATCTAGTGATGGTACCGTGTCGTGTGCGCATTGTCATAATTTGGCTAGCGCTGGGGCAGATCATCAGATGCATTCGCGTGGTGTCGGCGGCAAAGAAGGCATTATCAATACGCCGACCGTATTCAACAGCAGTTTTAATTTTCGCCAGTTCTGGAATGGTCGCGCAGAGACATTGGAAGAACAGATGGATGGGCCGCTGCAAAATCCGTCAGAGATGAACATTACCTGGTCACAGGTAATCACTAGGTTGTCAGCAGACCAGCACTATCGCGCTCAATTTAATGTGATTTATCCTGACGGGATTAAACAGGATAATGTCAAAGACGCTATTGCTAGTTTTGAGCGTTCGTTAGTTACACCCAACTCACGCTTTGATCGATTCTTGCGCGGAGAGAAAACGGCGTTGACTGCAGATGAGCAGAGGGGGTATTCCCTTTTTCAGCAATTAGGGTGCATAAGTTGTCATCAGGGCAGGAATATCGGTGGCAATATGTATCAAAAACTTGGTGTCATGGAAAATTATTTCGCCTATCGCGGTAATTTGACGCAGGCTGATATGGGCCGGTTTAATGTAACAAAACAGGAAAGTGATCGCTATTTTTTCAAGGTGCCATCACTTCGCAATGTCGCCGTTACTCCCCCCTACCTTCACGATGGTTCCGCAAAAAATCTGAACGATGCAGTGAAAGTCATGGTGCGCTTCCAATTGGGCAGGACTCTTGATGAGCGCGAAGTACACGAGATCGTTGCATTTCTTTCGACGCTGACCGGTGAATATAAAGGGAAAAGACTCGAATGAAGCCTTTTGGTAGTATCGGTGCACGTACCGACTTATATCGGCTTGGTGCCATTATGTTTGCGGCAGTAGTGTTGATTGTTCTATTTGTACTTACCGAACCAGTCAATCAGCATCGCAACAGTGTGCTTAGAGGCTATTTCAGTCAATTACAGGATGATGAGGCTAAGCTTAGTGATACAGTATTGAAATTAAATTTCAGCCTGTCGAATAATTACGATCAGCTAAATACTATTTTCGCTCATCAACGTAATATCGTACGCTTACTACAGCGATATCATGCAGCAAGGAATTTGCCTAATGAAGCCGTATTTCAGCACAAGCTGAATTTACTAGAGCAGCAACTACAGGTTCAATCCATCGCACTTGAACAATTTAAGTCGTCAAATGCTGTATTAAAGAATTCGCTGATTTATCTGCCCAATGCGCGAGACGATTTGGATCGTAAATTGCAGGTAGGATCGTTAGTGCACGCAAATTTTGATCGATTGGTCGAACAAACTCTGTTAAATCGTCTACAAGGAGTGCAGGCCAGACATAGCGATTTTGATATAGCCATGGCCAATGTAGAAAAGGATACGTTGCATTTTTCTGGGAGCATTCGTCAACAGCTCGATAAATCTATCAATCACATTCGTAATATTGATCGCATCACAATGGAGATGCCGGGTCTTTTGCGGCAAATCTCCATTAATAGCGAAACTTCAGATTTGATAAAGACTTACCGGAAATATTACGATATACAGCAAAAGCGAGCAGCGCTGTACCGTATTTTCCTGTTGTTGGCGATTTTATCGCTACTCGTTTATGTTCTTCAGATATTGATTCGGCTGGGTCGGCAAGCCGGTCAACTTAAATTGGCCGCTAATGTATTTTCAGTCGCGACGGAAGGGATTGCGATTACCGATACGATGGGTACTATTTTGGAGGTGAATCCCGCTTTTACTGAAGTGACCGGCTATAGCCGTGAAGAAGTTATCGGAAAAAATCCACGCATACTTCAGTCTGGCCGGCAAAGTAAACAGTTTTATACAGAGATGTGGCAATCAGTAAAAAACACGGGGCAATGGTGTGGTGAAATATGGAACCAGCGAAAAGATGGAGTTGAATACCCTGAGTGGATGAGCCTGACGGCAGTCAAAGATATCCACGGTGTTGTTACAAATTATGTGAGCATTTTTAGTGACATTACCCAGTCAAAAAAATCAGAAGAAGAAGTCAACTATTTGGCTTTCTATGATCAGCTCTCCGGTTTACCTAACCGCCGTCTTTTGCTGAACAGGCTTCATCAAGCTTTAGCTTCAAGTGTCCGTAACCACCGTGAAGGCGCATTATTATTCATCGATTTGGATAACTTCAAAACAATTAATGATACTCTTGGCCATTACATCGGTGACTTGCTGTTACAACAAGTTGCACATCGTATCGAATCTTGTGTGCGTGAAGGAGATACGGTTGCCCGTCTTGGGGGGGATGAATTTGTTGTGATACTTAAAGAGCTCAGTGAACATAGTCTTGAAGCAGCAGAAAGAGCTGAAGCCATTGGAGAGATAATACGCGCTGCACTCAATGAGACCTATCAGCTTGCCACTTATGAATATCGCAATACCCCCAGTATTGGTATCACACTGTTTAATAAGAATTCATCGGTGGATGATCTGCTTAAACAGGCCGATATTGCAATGTATCAGTCCAAAAATTCCGGACGTAATACTTTGCGCTTTTTTGACCCCCTGATGCAGGAAAATATTAATTCGCGTGCCACGATCGAGGAGGAATTGCGTAAAGCCTATGATTTTCGGCAATTCCAACTGTACTATCAGATACAGGTTGATCGTTTAAATCGTCCTTTTGGCGCAGAAGCATTGATTCGCTGGATGCATCCTGAGCGCGGCTTGATTTCGCCATCCGTATTTATTCCAGTGGCAGAAGAGACAGGACTGATCTTGCCCATCGGGCAATGGATACTGGAAACGGCTTGCATGCAATTAAAAATATGGCAACAAAATACCTTAACCCGTGATCTGACATTGTCGGTGAATGTGAGTGCTAAACAATTTCGTCAAGAACAGTTTGTGGAGCAAGTGCAAACGGTCGTGTTGCACAATAACATTAATCCGATGCGACTCAAGCTGGAGTTGACTGAAAGCTTGCTGTTGGAAAATATCGAAGAAACGATCACGACCATGGCCGCATTACGGGCGCTGGGCGTCAGATTTTCTCTTGATGATTTTGGTACCGGCTATTCATCCCTACAATATCTAAAACGATTGCCGTTGGATCAGCTGAAAATTGATCAGTCATTTGTACGGGACATTGCGGTTGATGATAGTGATAAGACTATTGTCAGTACTATTGTTGCTATGGCAGCAAGTTTGAAATTAAATGTTATCGCTGAGGGAGTAGAGACGGAAGTGCAGCGACAACTACTTTTGGATAGTGGTTGCACTCACTATCAAGGATATTTTTTTGGTAAACCCGTTCCGATTGGTGAGTTTGAAGCCATGCTGGCGCCAATTTTGATTTTGTAGCATTAAGGTTAGATGCCTTGCAAAAGGCGGGTTGTAAGAAAATATTTTCCGACAAGATGACTGGCTCATGGATGGATTGCCTACGCTGAGATCAACTGATAGATTACGTAGCTCGCCTATCATTACCTAGATCACAGATCTTGTCGGGTGCGTCGTTTAGCAGAACTGTCTTATCGCAACAGAACCAGATGCCCTGCCAAACGGCCACCCGCTTGTTCCTCTTTTTAAGCGAGCGAGGCCATATCAATCACGAATCGGTAACGCACGTCGCTTTTAACAACCCGATCATACGCCTCGTTGATAGCCTGGATCGGGATAATTTCGATATCCGCCACGATATTATGCTTGCCGCAGAAGTCGAGCATCTCTTGTGTTTCCTTGATCGAACCAATCATCGAACCAGCCAAGCTGCGGCGACTGCCGATCAGCACGAAAGGATTCACAGGCGGAACAACTGCGTCCGGCACGCCGACCAAGGTCATGGTGCCATCAAGCTTGAGAAGACTCAAATAGCCGTTCCAATCGATGCTGGCACCAACCGTATTGATGATCAGGTCGAACTGACCCTGCAAGACCTCAAAGGTCTTGGGGTCATTGGTAGCATAGTAGCTGGCGGCGCCAAAGCGCAGACCATCTTCCTGTTTTGATAGCGTCTGGCTGAGCACGGTGACGTCGGCTCCCATGGCGTGTGCGATCTTGACGCCCATGTGACCCAGTCCGCCCAAACCAATGATGGCGACTTTCTTGCCCGGCCCGGCCTTCCAATGTTTCAGCGGCGAAAAAAGTGTGATACCTGCGCACAGCAGCGGTGCGGCGGCATCAAGCGGAAGATTGTCAGGAATCGACAGCACATACCCTTCCTTAACGACGATATGGTCGGAATATCCGCCCATGGTCGGTGTCACGCCATCCGCCTCAACGCTGTTATAGGTTTGCACCAAGCCCGGCATATATTGTTCAAGGTCTACATTACGCGTAGCACATTTGGTGCAAGAATCGACGAAGCAGCCGACGCCGACATGGTCGCCCACCTTGAACTTGCTGACCTTGCTGCCTACTGCCGAGACGATGCCGGCGATTTCGTGTCCTGGCACCATCGGGAAAATCGAACCACCCCATTCGTCGCGCGCTTGATGGATATCAGAATGGCAAACGCCGCAATACTTGATGTCGATTGAAACGTCATCTTCACGCGGCGCGCGGCGTTCAAAGTTATACGGCTGCAGCGTTGCCTTTGCGGCCGACGCGGAATAGCCTTTAGCAATTGTCATGGTCAATCTTTCTTTTTAGGTTAGAGCATGCTTAACCGCATTGACGCAGAGGCGCGCAAAGCGGTGCATTTGTCAGCAAAATAATACTCCAGAATGCGTATTTGCGTATTTTGGTATTGTGGTGACTATGTGTAGAACGTATCAATAAGGGCCGCGAATGGCAGCGTGGATGTCGCTGCGGTATAGCGCTGCTAGCTTATTGTGCAAGCTGTCCGATAATGGTTCTAGGCTTGATGCGCCAGCATTCGAGGCTACTTGGCTGATGGAACTGGCGCCTGGGATGACCACCGATACGGCGTCGTGGTCGAGTATCCAGCGCAGGGCCATTTGCGCCATGCTCATACTGGGTGGCACTTGCATGGCGATTATTTCTGCAAATCCAAGACCAGTAGCATATTCTAGGCCGGCAAAAGTTTCGCCGACATTAAATTGCTGACCGTCACGGTTGAAATGGCGATGGTCATCAGGGCGGAACACCGTCTCACGCGTCATTTTTCCGCTTAGTAAACCACTGGCCAGCGGCAGGCGGACGATAATGCCGATGCCTTTTTCTTTCGCTTTTGGCAGTAATTCCTCCAAAGGCTTTTGACGAAAAATATTAAAAATGATTTGTAGCGACGTCAATCCTTCTTGTTCCAGACAAATTGACCCTTCTTCGACTGTTTCGACGCTAGCGCCGAAGCGGCTGATCATGCCGTCGTCACGCATTTCGCGCAGCCAGTTGAATATTTTACCGTCGCGTAGTACGGCTGGCGGCACGCAATGCAGTTGCGTTAAGTCGATCTTGTCGATACCAAGGCGTTCCAGCGAACATTGCGTGGCTTTTCGCACGCTGTCGCGACTGTAGCCGTCTGGGTAGATCGCGCCACGACCGAGTTTGGTCGCCACGGTCAGGTCGGCGTGCGAAGCGAGGAATTGGCCAATCGAACGTTCACTGGCACCGTCGCCGTAGACATCGGCGGTATCGATGAACCGCACGCCGGTATGGTACGACTGTTCTAGGATTTGTTGGGCGATATCGTTGTCCCACGTATTGCCCCATCCCCCCCCCCAAGTTGCCAGCAGCCGAGGCCGATTTCAGGTACGGTCAAGCCATCGTTGCCGAGTTTGCGGGTTTTCATATAATTCAATCTCCAGATGATGATAACTACGGCCAGAATGCCGTAGTTATCATCATAAAGAAGAGGGGAAGTCACCGCTAATGATTTATTGTGCCTCATGCATACAGATTTTGGCATCTATCTTGAAAAAACCCATTAACTGCTGCAACTGGGCTGACTCGCTGTTCATTCCTTGCGCTGTAGCTGCCAGTTCCTCGCTACTATTAGCATTTTGCTGGGTGATCTGGTTGAGCTGGCACATAGCCGTGTTGATCTGCCCCACACCACTGGCCTGCTCGTTGGATGCGTTGGCAATTTCTTGAACCAGCAGCGAGGTGTTACCGATCGAAGGTATTATTTCTTCGAGCAGCGTACCCGCCGTCTCCGCATTTTTCACCGTAGCGGCAACCAATTCGCCGATTTCCTGCGCTGCTAGCTGGCTGCGCTCGGCCAGTTTGCGCACCTCGGCTGCCACCACGGCAAAGCCCTTGCCATGTACGCCGGCGTGAGCAGCTTCAATGGCGGCATTGAGTGCCAGCAAGTTGGTCTGGTAGGCGATGTCATCGATGATATTTATTTTTCCGGCAATAATCTTCATCGCTGTAGCGGTGACTTTTACCGCGTCACCACCTTCTTCGGCCTGCCTTGATGCCTGTGCGGCCATACTGTCGGTCACGTTAGCGTTATTGCTGTTTTGGTTGATAGATGCACTGATCTGCTCCATTGATGCTGAGGTTTCCTCCACACTGGCAGCCTGCTCGCTAGTGGCCTGACTCAATGAATGCGCCGTCGCAAGCACGGTCTCCGAGGCCGAGGCAATGTGGTAAGCAGACGAACGAACATCGGTCACGATACTGATGAGATTGCAGGCCATGACACTGATTTCATGCCGCAAGCGGCCGATTTCTGAGTCCGATGCCTCCACGTTCGAGGTGAGATTTCCACTTGCTATCGTTTGACAAGCATGGATGGCTTCATCGACTTGTTTAAGCAATTTTCCCACTAAGTACCACCACATCCATCCGAGTAAGAGCAGCGATGTTACTATTATCGGACTAAGGATGGGTGTGCCCCAACGTCCCAAACTACCGAATCTATTCATCAGTAAATTGTTGCTGGCCAAGGCAAGAATGGCAATGCCCAGAAATGCGCAGGCGACAGACACACGTGTTCTGATGGACGGACGGAAAAGCCTTAATAACCAAGCTCGCCATCCGGTTTGTACGATCTGCCCTTGCCTGATCTTATATCCTTTAGCCTGCCCATTACCGAACAGCGTGTAGACACGTTCAGCATTTTCCACCTGTGCACGCGTTGGCTTGGCACGCAGCGACATATAACCGATAATGACCCCTGCGTTCCAGATTGGATTAGCGTTAGCATAGACCCAGTAATAGTCGCCGTTCTTGCACCGGTTCTTGACCATGCCGCTCCAGGATTTTCCGGATTTCAAGGTGCGCCACAGATCCTCAAAAGCCGCTGGCGGCATATCTGGGTGCCGTATAATATTATGTGGACCTCCCATCAATTCCTCTGAGGTGAATCCACTGAGTTCCATAAATGGGCGGTTCACATAGGTAATCTGGCCGTTGAGATCTGTTTTTGAAACAATGAATTCGCCGTTCTTGAGATGGACTTCGTTATCCGTTAACGGTGTGTTTAAACGCATGATGTTCTTTGTAAATAATCGTTAGTCTGTTGATCTCGGCTAGTTAGCTAAAGTTGCTCACCACGCGTGCCAAAATAGCTGACGTGGTGCATTCAGTACATCGCCGAGGTGAAGAGCGTTTTTATCTTCGTCGCTTGAGCGTGGACTCAATCAGCGGGTGCCGTGTGCATCAATTTTGAAGAACGCCATTAGTTCTTGTAGTTGCATGGCTTGACCACTCATCTCCTCTGACGTTGCCGCCAATTCTTCTGAGGCGCTGGCATTTTGTTGTGTGATCTGGTTAAGCTGTCCCATAGCGATGTTGATGTGACCCACGCCGCTAGATTGTTCAGTGGAGGCGGCGGCGATTTCTTGTACTAAATCGGAGGTTTTGCTGATGGCAGGCACGATGTCATTCAGTAGTTTTCCTGCGCTTTCGGCTTTTTCTACACTACCAGAAGCCAGTTCGCCAATTTCCTGTGCTGCGATTTGGCTACGCTCGGCCAGTTTGCGTACTTCGGCAGCCACCACAGCAAAGCCTTTGCCATGTTCGCCCGCGCGTGCAGCTTCAATTGCTGCATTGAGTGCCAGTAAATTGGTTTGGTAGGCAATATCATCAATGATGCCGATTTTACCGGCAATGCTTTTCATCGCTGACACGGTTTCCTTGACCGCTTCACCACCTGCAATAGCCTGTTTCGCTGCTTGTGAGGCCATGCTGTCGGTGACGTTGGCATTGTCGGTATTCTGGTTAATCGAGGCGCTCATCTGTTCGATCGAGGCGGATGTCTCTTCGACACTAGCCGCCTGCTCAGAGGTGGATTGGGAGATAGATTGCGCCGTCGCAGAAATTTCTTCGGAAGCACTCGACAAGGCGTCGGCTGCACCGCGCACGTCGCCGATGATCTGCGATAGCTTACTTACCATGGTTTTCATGACAAACAACATACTACTGTGGTCATGTGGACGTGTTAACACTTGTACCGTCATGTCGCCATCAGCAATCCTCGTGATCACTTCCGCTGCGTAGGCAGGTTCGCCACCGAGTTGGCGCATCAGGCTGCGTGTGATCAGCACTGCAACCAGAATGCCGATTAGCAGCGATGCAATGATGACCGCGACTAGAGTCCAGAAAATACTCCGCTGGATTTGCTCAGCATTGACTACAAAACCATCGGCTTTGGCATTGGCAAACTTGATAATGGCATCACGAGCTTGCTGCACATCCACTAATCCCGCGGCGCCTTGCGTATTCATCATCGCGATGGCTTGCGTAGTTTTACCCTCATGGCATAGAGCGATCTCTTGATCGCGGATCGGTATCCAGTTAGCAAACGCCGTATCCAGCCGGTCCATCATTTGCTTATCACCCAAAAAAGCCGTGCGTAACACACCCATGTCTTCGTTGACTAGCTGGGTCATAGTAGTGAGATCAGCTTCGGCCTCTTTCATTTCATCAGGTGTGGTGCTGAGCATCACGGAGCGCATATCACGCTGCATACGGACAAAATTGCCATCAATGCGCAGTACCGAGGTCAACGTGGCATGCGGGTGATCGTGAAAGGTTGTGAGCAAATTGGCCACATAGGTGATCCGGTTGATGGCGAACCAACCCGACCCTGCCAGCATGAGCAGCAATAGGCCAAAACCCAGCCCCAGACGCATTCCAATTTTCATGTTTTTGAACATTTCATTCTTTCTTGACTAGTATTGATGACGTATGCGTATAGGTTTTTTCTATGCGGATGGCAATGCTGGGTCGCTTACCAGTCCACTCTGTTCAATGCTCGAAATCGTTGCTATTTCATCGACCGACAGTACGTGCTGGATATTCAGAATGATGACGAATTTTCCGTTGACTTTACCCATGCCATCGATGAAGTCGGCGCGGATGTTGGCACCGAAGGATGGCGGAGGTTCGATTTCATGGGACGGAATTTCGAGTACGGCGTTAACCGCATCGACCATCACACCCACATCCTGAGTCTCATTACCGGTTGCGACCTCGATAATTACGATGCAGGTACGCCGCGTGACGTTTGTCACCATCTTGCCAAAGCGTGAGCTTAGGTCAATCACCGGCACCACCGCACCGCGTAGGTTGATGACGCCGCGAATGAATTGCGGCATGCGCGGCACTTCTGTCAGGTTGCCGTATTCAATAATTTCCTTGATCGCCAGAATCCCCATCGCATAGGTTTCGCCACCTAGCATGAAGGTCAGGTATTGCTGCTGGTCTTGTTCTGCGGTCATTTTTACCACAGCAGAAAGTTGGTTCTTTGTGTTCATCATTGTGCTCCTAGAAACGCACGAAGCTGGCTTCGTTTGTCCGTGCATTTTTCTGGGGCGCAGCCTTTATCGGCATGGCCCTGCTAATGACCTTGGTCTTTGTTGCATGTGTGGCCTCGACCTTGAAGAAGGCCATTAGCTCCTGTAGTTGCATAGCCTGACCACTCATCTCCTCTGACGTTGCCGCCAATTCTTCTGAGGCGCTGGCATTTTGTTGTGTGGTCTGGTTGAGCTGTCCCATGGCAGTATTGATTTGACCCACACCGCTAGATTGTTCAGTGGAGGCGGCGGCGATTTCTTGTACTAAATCGGAGGTTTTGCTGATGGCAGGCACGATGTCATTCAGTAGTTTTCCTGCGCTTTCGGCTTTTTCTACACTACCAGAAGCCAGTTCGCCAATTTCCTGTGCTGCGATTTGGCTACGCTCGGCCAGTTTGCGTACTTCGGCAGCCACCACAGCAAAGCCTTTGCCATGTTCGCCCGCGCGTGCAGCTTCAATTGCTGCATTGAGTGCCAGTAAATTGGTTTGGTAGGCAATATCATCAATGATGCCGATTTTACCGGCAATGCTTTTCATCGCTGACACGGTTTCCTTGACCGCTTCACCACCTGCAATAGCCTGTTTCGCTGCTTGTGAGGCCATGCTGTCGGTGACGTTGGCATTGTCGGTATTCTGGTTAATCGAGGCGCTCATCTGTTCGATCGAGGCGGATGTCTCTTCGACACTAGCCGCCTGCTCAGAGGTGGATTGGGAGATAGATTGCGCCGTCGCAGAAATTTCTTCGGAAGCACTCGACAAGGCGTCGGCTGCACCGCGCACGTCGCCGATGATCTGCGATAGCTTGTTCACCATGTTTTTCATAGACTGGAGCAACTGGCCGGTTTCATCGGTGGATGTGACTTCAATCTCTGCAGTTAAATCACCTGCGGCCAACTGGTTGGCGACACCCACTGCGATGTTTAGCGGGCGAGTGATGGAGCGCGTCATCCAGATTGCGACCAAAATTAAAAATATCACCGCAGCCGATATGGATGCGATCAATATTATGCGAGTGGACTCATAAAGCTGTACAGCTTCTTCCGCTACCTTGCTGACTTGTTCAGTTTGGAATTTGATGAACTCATCGATTGAACTGAAAAAATTGGCTTGGGAGCCACGCACTTCGTTTAGCAGAAACGGGATTGCCTCGTCTACTTTGTTGTTACGGATCAGTTCCAAGAGTTTCTCCTCAGCCGCATCATAAGGCTTATGCGACTGGATCATCATCTTGAACAGCTCCGCTCCCTTTACTGTATTGATATTTTTTTCCAGATTGTCGAAGATCTCGGTGACTTTGCGGCGCTCTTGCTGGCTTTTTTCCAGCTCGGCCTTAGCATCGTCCATTTTTCCCGTTTTCATGAAGAGCAACGTGTTGCGGTAAAAACGGGCCGCTGCATTTGCATGGTGCATAGCCTGATTGGGCATAAGTGTGTTGGGAATGCGCCTGTCCTTCATGCTGGTAATCTGTTCATTCAGGTCAGACATGCGCTGCATGGAGAACACAGAAAGACTCACCATGATGATAATGAGAAGCGAAAATACGGCAGCCAAGCGTGTACTGATTTTTAAATTTTTGAACATTTCATTCTTTCTTTAAATTGACGAATTAGTTAGACCTGCACCACACTGGGATTACCTATACGGTTTTCCACACCTGGACCATCAATCACCTGCTTCATCAAGCCCGGAACGTCCAGTATCAATGCCACTTCGCCATTTCCCAGAATGGTGGAGCCTCCAATACCTTGAAGATGCTGAAAAATAGTGCCTAGCGGTTTGATCACGGTCTGGAATTCCCCCAGCAGCTTATCAACCACAAGGCCCGCTTTTTCATCTCCATAACGCACAACTACGATATTTTCACGTCGCGCTGCTTGGCCTGGCATCTCGAAGTGCTCACGTAACCTCCTATAGGGCAGCACCTCACCACGCAGATTTAGATAGCGCTTGTCGCTGTCGTCATGATCATGGGCACTGAGTTCGATGCACTCCACTACCATGTCCAGCGGGATGACGTAGGTGGCGTTCCCTACGCCGACCAGAAACCCGTCGATGATGGCCAGCGTGAGAGGAAGGCGGATCCGTACCGTGCTACCTTGGCCTTCGATACTGTCAAGATCTACCGTGCCGCGTAACGCTTGGATATTGCGGCGTACCACATCCATCCCAACGCCGCGCCCAGAGAGATTGCTGATCACATCGGCGGTGGAAAAGCCGGCTTCAAAAATCAGGTTGTAAATCTCCTTGTCGCTCAAGATCGCAGATTCGCTGATCAGACCGCGCTCAATGGCTTTCTTCAAGATACGTTCCTTGTTCAGTCCTCCACCGTCATCAGAGACCTCGATCACAATACTGCCGGCGTCGTGATAGGCATTGAGCTTGAGTATGCCCTTGGCCGGCTTGCCACGTGCCAAGCGCACGGCGGCGGATTCTATGCCATGGTCCATCGCATTGCGTACCAAATGGGTGAGCGGGTCGCCGATTTTTTCTACGACAGTTTTGTCTAGTTCGGTATCTGCGCCACTGATGATGAGGTCGATGTCTTTACCCAACTCTTGGCTAACATCACGCACCACGCGTTGAAAGCGGTTAAACGTGCCGCCAATTTGTACCATGCGCAGAGTCAAGGCGGTGTCACGCACTTCTTCTACCAGGCGCGATAGCGTGGTGGTAGCTTCGAGCAGTTCTTGCACGCCAGCACGTTTGGCGATCAACGTGGTACTGGCCCCAGCAATGATGAGTTCGCCCACCAGATTGATGAGTTGATCAAGTTTTTCGGCATCAACCCGGATCAAATTAGCTTCGCTGTTTTTGCTACCCTTGACCTCGCGCTGTTTTTCCAGAGCAGCGGCGACCACTGGTGGTGGTACCAATTCAGCATCCATTAGTACTTCGCCAATCGGACGTGCGTGCTGAGCACCTTCGTCGTGCTGCAGCTTGAGTGCGGTCTCTAGCTCGTGCTCGGTGAGGGTGCCGCAGCGCACCAGAATTTCGCCGATACGTAACTCCTCCCCTGGCATGTCCGCGATGAATTGCAGGTATTCGGTGATTTTGCTACGGGGTGGGAGTATGCGAATTTTGCAGTTTTCGCTCACAAAATCAAATACACTTTCGATGGTGGCTTTGTCGACATTACTCTTGAAGCTGATCTCGAATCCGAGGTAGCAACTCTCAGGGTCCATCGCTTGAGCCGCCGGCATAGCATCAAACAGAGTCAGAATATGATGTATGTCACCCAGCGTGCTTAGGTAGCGGATGAAAGACAGTGGATCCATGCCGCTTCGATACACATCCAACCCGAAGCGTAGTGAGATATGCCAGAGGTCAGTTTCCACTTCACTGCCACCTTGCGTAGTGTGAAAAAGTTCATATTCCACTGGCACTTTGACGCTTGCTATCTGGGCAGAATTGCCATCACCGCCCAGATAGATATTGAGTTGCGCAATGAGCATCTGTCCAGTCTCATGTGTCGTCGCAGTCAGCTCGTCGCCATCGGCAGCGTTATTCACTAGCACGGTCATGTGGTCACCCGCCGCAAGCAACAGGGCCACCAATTTTCCGGCTACCTGCAGTTCGCCACTGCGCACCTTGTCCAGCACACTTTCGGCTACATGGGTGAAGGCGACAATGTCGTTGAGACCAAATAGCCCCGCGGATCCCTTAATGGTATGTGCAGCGCGAAAAATGGCGTTGATGGTGTCAGTATCGTTGGGAAACTGTTCGATGCGCAGTAATGCTTCTTCCATCGCTTGTAACAATTCGCGGCTTTCAGCGATGAACGTCGGTAATATCGAATCAAAGTTCATGTGTTGGTTCCGGTGTGCGGATCAGGACGGGGTCACCAAAAAAGCCTTCTAGGTTGCATATTTCCAGTATTTCCAGCACGGCCTGGCTATGACTGGAAATACGAAATGTCTTACTTTGTTCCTTGGCTTCGTTCTTGGCCATCACGAGTAATTGCAGGCCAGCAGAGTCGATTTCGCTGACGCCGCCTAGATCGATTTCGATATGAGTACACTGATCGAATAGCCCCAACAAACGGCCCTTCAAGTCCAGCGTCGTGTAGATCGTCATTTCACCTTTGATAGCGAAGTGGCATGGATCGGTACTTGTTTGTGTCATCGTGACGGTCATGATTCTGTCCTTCGCTTGTTGTGTCGTGTTCAGGGGAGAATCAGTTTGGATACTGCGGCCAACATCTGTGCCGGTTGGAATGGTTTGGTGACCCACGCCTTGGCTCCTGCGGCTTGTCCAGCAAGCTTCTTGGTCTCGCCAGCTTCGGTCGTCAACATGATGATTGGGGTAAATTTGTAAGCAGCCAGCTTCTTGGCCTCAAGCACGAAGGTGATGCCATCCATATTCGGCATATTGACATCACTGATGATGAGGTGAATTTTCTGACCATTGAGCTTAGTCATCGCATCCTTGCCATCACAGGCTTCAATCACACTGTAGCCGGCTCCTTTAAGACTAATACTGACGACCTGCCGTAAAGAGGCTGAGTCATCGACGATCAAAATAGTTTTTGACATACATATCTCCTAAAAAAAAGTAATTTCTGAGGTGCTGGCTGGTGTCTGCAACGATGACTGCTCACCACTATGCATTGAATATTGTTCGGCCATGGTGTAGGTTCCCGTTAGCGCATCGAGCCACGCCTCAGCGTCCAATGGTTCGGGCATCATTCCATTCGCAAGTTGTTGTTCAGATAGTTCTAATGTCTGGTGCAGTTTGTTTACATCGTTGTGGACATGGTTTAGCACCTGACTGATCCGGTCCTGGAATTGCAATACCACTAATACGTCAAAAATCTCGTTCTGGATGAGTTGGCTCTCACGTCGCATCACTTCAGCGGAGTCGTTCAGTCGCGTAGTAGTTGCTTGAAATTGACCTAAAACTTTTCCAATGACCTGTTCCGAACGGACTGTCATGACCTCATCCTGCTGGGCATACTGACTGGAGACTTGTAGTGTTTTAACAATCGCGATGTTGACGGTTTCTACCGTATCGGTGATTTTTTTACCCGTTTCAGCCGACCGTTGGGACAGTTTACGCACTTCACTAGCTACTACGGCAAAGCCGCGCCCGACTGTGCCTGCACGCGCAGCTTCGATTGCAGCATTGATCGCTAGAAGATTGGTCTGGTGAGCGATGCTGCTCACCTCCTGGGCCATTTCTCGAAGCTCATCGGTAAAGCGTGACAGTGCATGGATTTCGTGGAGTAATGACTCTTTCTCTTTGACGGCGGAGCGCAGTGAACTGATGATTGAGTTCAGGTCTGTTTCGCTATTTTTGAGTAAAGAAACAACATTTTGACTCCCCTTATTATCCGGTGTACTGTTGCTGGATTGGGAGGCTGAGACTGCTGTCTCCAAGCGTTGCGACAGATTACCAAAGCGCAGTGTCAAGTCGTTGATGGCGCTTTCTGATTGGCTACGGGCAATCTCGACTTGGCCTGACCAAATGGGAAGAACATCGAGACACAGTTGACTCAAACCGTCGATGCATTGTGCACTCACCGCATTTTTAAGATGAAGCTCGGACGCCCAGTATTGACGCAGCATGCACCAGGCTGATGCCGTGGAAACCACGACGAGCATTGCTGCAAGAGCGGTGATTGGCAGCTCAGGAAAAGAGGAAGAGACAAATAGGGCCACTAATCCTGCGGCGCAAGGTAGAAAAAATAGAATCACTATCCATTTTTCTACAAGACTGCTTGCCGGGATCAGGACACTCACTGTTGCTTCGGGTTCTTTGATTTTCATTTTGGCATGCTTCATGCGATTAAAAATAACGTTTGTCGGAACTAGAGTTTGCACCCTGTACTATTTTGATAATTTCCAGATGGATTTCACCAAGAGGCAATACCCTATCCACTGCGCCTAGCTTCACCGCTTCTTTTGGCATGCCATATACAACACACGTAGCTTCGTCCTGCGCCAAGGTACGCGCGCCCATGTCGTGTAACTCTTTGATGCCGTGAGCGCCATCGTCACCCATGCCGGTCATGATGATACCCAGGGCATTTTTACCGGCGCACTTGGCTACCGAGCGAAACAGCACATCCACCGACGGTCGGTGGCGACTCACCAGAGGACCATCAATAATATCCACGTGATACTGGGCTCCGCTGCGTTTGAGCAACATGTGGCGACCACCAGGTGCGATGAGAGCAAGACCAGGTATGACTCGGTCACCATTTTTAGCCTCGCGCACCTCAAGACGACACAAGCCATTGAGCCGATTGGCAAATGCCTCGGTAAATTTTTCTGGCATGTGCTGGACGATGACTAATCCTGGACACACGCGAGGCAGCGCGGTTAACACTTTTTCCAGCGCTTGTGTCCCGCCGGTAGAGGTTCCGATGGCAACTATGCGCTCGGTTGTTTCCGCCATGGCGTACGCCGAAGCAGGCAAAATGGCATCTGCGGATAACTTTGGCGCGACCACCGGCAGGTTGATTGATGGTACCAAGCGGCGCACGTTGGCCTGTGCCGCTGCTCTGACAGCGCCAACGAGATCTTCAGCACTGTCTTGCAAAAATTGCTTGAGCCCCAATTTTGGCTTCGGGATAATGCAAGCAGCTCCTGCGGCTAGGGCCTGCATGGTGGTTTCCGCCCCTTTTTCAGTTAGGGTGGAGCAAATTACTACTGGTGTGGGTCGTTCCGTCATGATTTTCTTCAGGAATGTGATGCCATCCATACGAGGCATCTCAACGTCGAGTACGATCACGTCTGGCCACTGAACGCGCATGCGCTCCATCGCGAAAAGGGGGTCCGATACAGCTCCGATGACGTCAATGTCGGGCGCCTGCACCAACACCGTAGTTAACACCTGACGAACAACCGCAGAGTCATCAACGATCAATACTTTTATACGTGTAGACATAGTTTTCTTGCCTCACATTTATCACACGGCGGCGGAATGGGCGTTTGATGTTTCATCCACACATCACCGCTCCCAATGTTGAAAATTAGGTTCCGGTGTCCTATACCACCTAAATGCTCGGCACTGACCTTCAATCCATGATGGGTCAGCAACTCACTGGCTACCTGAATATTTTTTAGTCCGACATGGTGATCGCTTAGTTGAGTAGTAGAGGGGAACATATTGCCACCACCAAACAGTTTGATTTGGTACTCATTGACACGTGTCCCACGTCGCTGAATTTCAGAAAACATTAATTCCAGTGCTTCGTCGGCATACTTTCCATCCATTGCTTTAGAATTTTCCGCTCGACGTGAGGGAAAACTGATCGGTGAATTTCTGATGCGGCGGTGAAACTTCTGGCCACATGCCTGCCGTGTGGGCAGCATGTAATGGCACATGCCGCCTATCAGTAAATGCGGATGCCATAGTGTGATCGCCACACAAGACCCCAGTAGGGTGCTAATTTGGGTGTCCCGGTCGCCAAAATAGACCTCGCCCGGCTGGAGATAAATTCCACTGGCGAACGCAGATTTTTTCATGAGTTCGGCTTACGGTAGACTGCAGGAACGACCAAACGCAGCTCGTTAGTTATGCCATTGAGGCTCTCAGAATGGCCAACAAAAAAATAACCGCCGGGACGCAATAACGGTATTAAGTGTGACACCACCTGCCGTTTGGTATCTGGATCGAAATAAATCATCACATTGCGCAGGAAGATGACATCAAAAAGTTCTGCCCTTGGGGGCTGCTGTATCAAATTGTGCAAAATGAAGCGAACTCGGTCGCGCAAAGATTTTTCGATCAATAAAGTGCCGTCTTGTTCGGCAATCCCTTTGAGGCAATAACGACTTAAATAGGGCTTAGGAATTTCTGGCAAACGTTCAATCGGAAAAAGCCCGCTACGCGCCTTGTCAAGGACTCTGGTGCTAATATCGGAGGCGAGCACTTCCCAGGGCTCTTTGCCCATCAACTCATCCAACACCATCGCAATGCTATACGGCTCCTCGCCGCTTGAACACGCGGCACTCCAAATGCGCATTCCCTTGCCGATCTGTCTTGCTGGAATAATTTTCTGGCGTAAAAAGTCAAAATGCTTTGGTTCCCGAAAAAAATGTGTTTCGTTGGTGGTGAGCGAATTCACTGCTTCTTGCAGTTCTTCTTGTCCCGCTGCTGAGGTGATGAATTTAAAATAGTCACCATAGCTCACCATTTGAAAATGTTTGACCCGTTTTGCTAGACGACTAGTAATCAATGGCTTTTTTGCTGGTGCCATGTTGATTCCCGCGATACGTAAAATTAGCGCGCTAAACTGGGCGAATTCCTGATCGTTGAGTGCAGCAATATCCATTGTCAGAGTTGCTGAGCGGCCGGCCTCTTCACTTCGATGTTGTTTGGTTTGGATCATTCAATTCCATCCGGTTGTGCGAATACCATATCAAGCAGGCTGTTAAGTTCGATGGGCTTATCAATAAACTGGTTCGTCCAATCTCCATGGTTCTTTTACCATTGAATTTGCGTGCGCCGTTGCTCACAGTGGCGATCTGCAGTCGTGGCTCCAGTTGTTTCAAGGGATGAATCGATGTCGAATAATTTCCGTATGGAAATTATTATTATGCGACGATATTACTGTGCAATGATGAGTGGCGCTATAGGACGTTCCCTGTTTTATTGTAGGGAAGTAGTGGTGCGGTGTAGGGATTTCCCTAAACTTGGAGTGTAGAAGGGGGAGTTAGACTTTGAGATTATTTTCCATCGTGTAGCGTACTAAATCTGCCATATTTAATACATTCATTTTTTCCATCAGCCTGACTTTGTGGGTGCTGACCGTTTTGTTGCTAATAGAAAGTTGTGTTGCTATTTCATTTACAGATTTTCCGCTTACCAGCAAAAGCAATACTTCCGACTCCCGATCGGACAGCAGGTGGTGTAGGGGACGCTGTGGCGAAGAGACCATATCGAACACCATTTTTTCTGCCAAATCAGGAGTAATGTATTTCCCATTAGCTGCAACCTTGCGGATAGCCTCCAGCAGAATTTCTGGTTCACAATCTTTGGTGATGTAGCCAGAAGCACCCGCCTTGAGCATACGTGCAGCCAAATGCGAATCGCTATGCATACTTACGACGAGAATGGGTATATTCGCTTGATTTGTCTTGATGCGACTGATCAAATCCGCTCCACTAATGCCAGGCATATTCAAGTCCAGCAACAACACATCAAAAGATTTATAGCGTACACAGTCCAGTACTTCACTACCGTCGACGGCTTCACCGACCACTTCAAAATCTGGCACAAGTGCAAAAATCTGCTTCAAACCACCGCGGACAAGGGCGTGATCATCGGCAATAATCAGTCGAATCATAAGTTTTCCTTATTAGGATCAAGGTCGATGGGAATTGAAAGGACAATCATCGTACCTTCATTTGGTATGCTAATAATTTTCAAAAGGCCACCCAAGGCAAGCGCCCGTTCGCGCATTCCAAGTAAACCAAAGGATTTCTTATGATCCACTGCGGCGCAATCAAAACCACACCCATTGTCCCGTACCTCCAATAGCATTTCGCCGCAACGAAAGTCGAAGCTTATCTGAACTTTGCTTGCGTTAGCATAACGCGTGATGTTAGTAAGCGACTCTTGTACGATACGAAATACCACCGTTGCACGTACTTCGTCCAGTTCAATGTTACTACATCCAACATCGATCACGCATGCTATCTTGGTCTTCCGCGTAAATTCATTGCACAGCCAATTAATTGCCGCAACAAGACCCATATCGAGTGCTACCGGCCTCAAATTGGTGGCAACATTACGTACACCCTGAATGGCGCGGTTCACCAATAGTTTCATATCCGACACTTTGTCATTCAATGAAGGATCAAGCGCGCTAAAACGCATACGGATCAGCGATAGATCCATGCGTAGTGCCGTCAAAACCTGCCCCAATTCATCATGCACTTCCCGTGCAATGTGCTTTTTCTCAACCTCGCGTATAGCATCATTTCGACTAGCCATCTCTCGCAAGTGCTGCCGCGATTCGCTTAGTTCGTGGTTTAGATTAAGCAACGCAATATCTGCATTCTTACGTTCGGTAATATCGATTTGTGAACCGACGAGGCGCGTTAATTTTCCATGGCGATCATATTGTTTTTTACCGCGTGAAATAGTCCAGCGGTAACTGCCATCCTTATGACGCAGGCGAAATTCGCTCACATATTCATCATTCGATGAAGCCAAATATTTGCTCAAATAACCCAGAGCAGACTCACGGTCATCCTGATGCAGTAACGACTCCCATGTTGTGTAATGGTCAGGTAGTTCATCAGCAAGATATCCAAGCTGCGCTTTCCATTCGGGTGAGTAAAACGCATGGTTAGTTTGCAAGTCCCAGTCCCACAAGCCCGTATTAGATGCTCGCAGTAATAGCTCCAGTTTCTGCTGGTTCTGCTTCAGCAGGTTATATGGTTCTTCAATCACCTCGACGACAATGGCTCGATAAATCAAGAGATAGGCTACCACCTTGTAAATATGCCCCAGCATATTGTAGCTACCGACCATGGTGGTATAAAGAGTAAAATAAAATTCACTCATTGCCAGCGTGCACACCGCGCCGAACAGCAACACGATATTAAAAGGTTGTACTTTTTGCATCTTCCTCCACAGCACTGCTGCCGTGACTAGGTTGACTAAGATGATTATATATTCGATATTTTTTTTGAAAGGGGTAAGACCGACGCCTGGAATGAATGTATCCGCAAACCAGTTCTGATGATAGACAATTGACCAAGCGATTATGCTAACCATGCCGATCAGTGAAATGAAAAGTAGGTAGTACGTTGAACGGAACTTGAACGGCCTCCACGCCCGTACCGCTACCCACAGCAAACTAACGGCGGCCAAAGTACGCGCAAATAGCCAGAAATTGAGTTGTTTTTGCTGGTTGTTTGGCGAGATAAAATCAGGCATCCCGCTATAGGAAATGGTGTGTAAAAAATCGAGTACGCCCACAGAAAAAAACACACAGCAAAGCAGTATAATATTGCTCGCAATGCGTCTGTCCCCCGTACTCCATCCCACCGCGAATACCATCATGGAAACCACGATGGATATGGTTTCGAGCAAGGTATGAATGGGCAGATAGCCAGGCAGATCTTTGCTTTTCAGCCATGTTGAGAGAAGCCAGGCGAACAACTGAATGAGTGCAAGCAACAGCAGGAAAACACCCATACGTCGCATGGGGCGTTGATAATCTGGATGAAGCCAGTTTTGCCGCGAGTTTTGTTCCATACAAAGATTACTTCCTCAATCAGTTCGACGATGGCCAGCATAACGCATACAAGTACGATTGGAAGAGCAATATCGACCGCTAGCTTAGCGCACATCTCACCCCAAAGTTACATTTTTTCACTCTCATATTTATGAAATACGATAAAGGGATGCTTGAATCGCATCCTGTTATCGTGTTGTTTTATGCAGCTTGGGCGGGATAATCAGTGTAGCCAAGCTTAGGATCCAGTTGTCCATAACCATAGAAAGTCGCAACATGAAATGGGTTCAACGGCGCACCGGTGAACAGTCGCTGTGGCAGATCAGGATTAGCAATATAGTCCTTACCGAATGACACAGCATCCGCCTCACCCGCTGCAATAGCAGCTTCGGCAGTCTCACGGTTAAACCCTTCATTGGCAATCACAACGCCGTGGAACAGTTTTTTTAGTGCTGGAGTAATGCTGTCCGGCCCCTGAGATTCGCGGGTGAAGATAAATGCGATCTTGCGCTTACCCAATTGCTCAGCCACGTAAGAAAAAGTGGCTAGCGGATTGCTGTCACCCATGGAATGTGAGTCACAGCGTGGTGCTAGATGCATACCAACGCGTCCTGCCCCCCATACTGAGATCACCGCATCAGTCACTTCTAACATCAAGCGGGCACGATTCTCGATAGCACCGCCGTAAGCATCGGTACGGTGGTTGCTGCCATCCTGTAGGAACTGGTCGAGCAGATAACCGTTGGCACCGTGAATTTCCACGCCGTCAAAGCCAGCTAATTTAGCATTCTCAGCGCCCTTTTTGTAAGCATCGACAATGCCTGGAAGTTCGTCAATGTCTAGCGCGCGAGGCACAACATACTCTACCTGTGGACGCAATAGACTAACGTGGCCGACAGGTGCAATTGCGCTCGGAGCAACCGGCAGCGCACCATTCAGGTAGTTAGGATGTGAGACGCGACCTACGTGCCACAGTTGTAAAACAATCCGACCGCCAGCAGCGTGTACGGACTGGGTCACTTTTTTCCACCCTTCGACCTGCGCGTCAGACCAGATACCCGGCGTGTCTGGGTAGCCGACACCCATTGGCGTTACCGAAGTCGCTTCGGTGATGATCAGTCCGGCGCTGGCACGTTGAGTGTAATACTCGGCCATCATAGCATTCGGTATACGGCCTTCATCGGCGCGACAACGTGTCAGAGGTGCCAGTACGACACGGTTGGGGAGCTGCAGTTCGCCTGCGATCAAAGCTTGATTCAGAGTACTCACGTTAAAATCCTTTACGGGTTAATGACAGTTCATTATTGAATTGATTAAGAAATTGTGTAATGACAGCATCATTGCGAGAATAAAAAATCCACTGCCCAACTTTTCTAGCTTTGATCAGTCCAGTTTTTTGCAAGATGGCTAGATGTGCAGATATGGTGGATTGAGACAAATCTGCCTTTTCGAATATCTTCCCAGCACAGACGCCCAATTCCAGCGAATGTTCTTGAGTTGGAAAAAATTTTTGCGGATCCTTAAGCCATACCAACATCTCCCTGCGCAGCGGATGGGCCAATGCTTTGATGAGGTCATCCATGTTTAGTATCGGCTTATTTTCCATTTTTAGCCTTTTAAAATTTCGTTAAATTACGAATTATATTTCGTAATTATTGGAAATATAATTCGTATTATAGCTAACTATAACAAGGGATGTTTAATATTGAGGATAGTAAAAACGAATCTCCACGGCGAAGGGCGTACTGTATTAGCACTTTACTCATCATTCTATTGCCCCTTGATGTCAGAAGCCAGATTAAAACCAAACTGCATATACGGGCTATCTCATCGCTTCCTAACTAAGTCATATCGCCATTTTTTTTGGATTTTTCTTTTTCGCCAATTCTGTAATAAGATATTTTTCTGTGGACTTTCTTTTATGCAATCCAAGAAACTCACCAGTCAATTCAACCGAACCCTCTTCGGCTTCCAATTCGCGCACAGCAAACGAATTGCGCAATGTACGTGGCCCTTTTCTGGCAACACTTATCTGCGCCTTTGCATAGGTCGCTTTAGTCAGCAAATAAATTGTCGACTTATCCAACTTTTTTCCATCCAAATTGGCGGGGAAAAGTAACTCGCCTGGAATCTGACGCAGGATGCGTTCTTCGCGCCACTGTAACACCTCAAGTGCGGCGAAAGGACGCAACTGTGTTTGGTGTTGGCGACTGGTACCCCCTACAGAGCGCGGCGTAATAGTAACGGGTACGGACCCACACTGGTCTTTTTCACCAACCATATCAGTATGAATACCTACTACTTCAGACACTTTTAAGCCAGCCCCTAGCAACATAGCAAGCAAAGCGCGGTCGCGTCGACGTTTCCACTCGGGGGTATCCCACTGCGCCAGTGTAAATGGCACGGCTTCTGGCAAGCATTGCATGAAGCGTGCTTGCTGTTCCTCTGTTAGCACCGCCTTAGGCTGGTCATGGCCCGCGGCGTTAGTTTGGTATGCTGCAAATATGGCGTGTCTGGCCGGATTAGGTTCAATGTGGATGTGGGTGAACACCCTCTCCAGCAAACGGCAATAGCGAAGACGAATTGAGCTGTTTAATACTTTATGCTCTATACCATCAATCGCACGCGTTGCCTCCAAGAATTGTCTGATCTGCTCATGATTAACCGAATACAAACTAAGACCCCATTGATCCATCCAGCGTAAAAATTTGGAAAACATGTGAATATACACATTCGCTGAACTAGCCCTCAATGGCCGCAGGTCATCTTCCCCCATCCCCGTATTTGCGAATCCATGCTCAGCATTACTTAGCAACTTGCTTTTTGGCCTGCGCCCTAGCGCCAAAAACTCAAGTGATGTAACAAATGCTTTGAATGCTTCCAAAGGATCGATTTTCCATATGATGGCTGAATCAAATAATGAACTCATTTTAGCCTTAATTTTATTTATTTCAATTAACGGTCTTATATACACTAAATACAAACAATCAAAAACACCCCCGCCAATAAACATACTGTTTGGTCCGTTAATTGAAATAGTTTTAAATGCAATGAACTACACCACAGTACTACAACTACCTTAAGAATTTATATTTGGGAAATTAGATCAGATTCGAAATACTACGCTAATCCAAATTTTATTTAGAATTTAGACTTATTTAGGCAATCTACCTACAAAAAAGTTTCGTTTAAAGAAACAGCTAACTAGTTTCTATCACCCTGTCGTGCCAACAAACCTACTTTATCAACAAAATTCACAACATCCTGAATCGATGGATCGCCCCAAAGTTCCTTGGCATACCAAAATGTAAATACGGAACGTGTGAGAGCATTATCTACGCCATGATCAAGTTTGATCATTTTATTCGTATTCTGTTCCTTAAAACGAGAAAAAATTACACGCCGCTCTTCATCTTCCAACTCCTTATAAACAGCCAAGCTATCTAGGGCTCTAGCTGCAAGAAATTTTTCCATGACAGTCGGCTCATTCTCCTGATTGGATGCCCCTTTTTTAGCTGCTGTTTTTTGCGATCGCAGTTCTTGTGCCGCTGAAGCTCCCTGCTTTAATGTCCATCTAAAGTAGGCAGCTGGTGAATCCAGTACTGGGCTATTTTTTTGCTCGATCCGCGCCTGAACAAAACCCACCGCAGCTCGAATTTTATCATCGCTGTACTGGGCTACAAAATCTGATGCTTCCTGTTGTGTAAAACCTAGCCTCATGATTTTACCGATCAATTCCAAATCAATCACTGCCGGAACCGCAAATTCCAATTGCGACTGCTTGGAGTGTTCTACCCTAAATTGCAATTGCTCAACACGACGACCATTTTTATGTTCAATCAACTCAACCTGAATATCCGTTAACGCATTGATTTCTGCCATCGCCGTTTTAATCACATCACGTTTAAAATATTTATATTCAGGCAATTCATCCTGTAATACCGGGTTTCCTGTTAATGCACCATACCAATGTTCATATGTTTCAATTAAGGTGACTTTTGATGGATTAGTCGCGTAGCGCCGACATATTTCATACAACGCAAGCGCTGATCCTGAACGCAACATACCTTGGTACAGAAGACTAAAACGTGTATAGGTTCCCGGTGCCATTACCAGTTCATGCACTTCTGGTGGAAAAGAAAAACCGAACCAGACCTGACCTCCATGTTTTTTAAATCCTTGTGGATTCACAATCGTGATGGATGATACTAGACGCTCACTCGTCCACTGCCGTTCCGTTTCCATTAACAACTTAATATTTTGTAGTTCTTCGAGTTGTTTTTTTAAAAATTCAGTATCTTTACTGTCGTAGGCAGCATCGCGCGCAAGGTTGGATAATGGTATCCAAAAATATTTTTTTGCAGCTGGAGTATCGATCGGTGCATTAATACCAGGAATACGTTGCTCTTGAGCATGATACATCATCACATTGAAAATTTTGCGAGTCAGCAGGGACAACTTCCCTTCCCTTACACGTAAACCAATTGCTTCATTTGTTTTCCTGAACTCCATAGGAACAGTGGCCTGAGTTGGCACAGACGCGGATGATTGTTCTTTTTTAGTTTTTTTACTTGTCCGAACCACAGCCACGCCTTTCCTATTTCTAGACTTGCATAGGTGAAATACTGTTATTCACCTTTTAATGGTGTAGATTATAGCGCAAACTTTCTCACCTTTGATAGTTATTCACCCGTTCAGCAAATTTACTGCGACTTTATTTACTTCATTTATTTAGTTCACTATTTCACTAAATAATTCTAGTTACAACATATGCTCCCTGTTAAGTCTCACCTTAGATTAAAAATATTTTCTATATTTCACGTTTTTGTTCCCTGTAGAGGCTCACCTTTTTAATTTTAAAAAAATTATAGTTTTATGGGCTTTTGCATAAATCACTTTTTTATTGTTTTTTTAATATTTTTAAAGCTATTTTTACTAAATTTTTCTTCTGTAAATCACTATTTTCATCTATTTATACTATTTTCATTGCTGTCTGAATAATTTAATGTAGTCAGCAGTCACATAAATTACCCTATTTGCTTTACTTCCAATCCTACACTTTGATTAAATCACATAAATTTCATGCTATTTATTAATCCCTGTTAAGTCTCACCTTTGCAACTTTACTCCCTGTGCAATCTCACTTTAATGTATTCCGTAATTAGCTCGATCAATCACACTATTAAGCAACAATCTTTCCTGAATACTACTTTAGTTTATATTTACTTCTTTTAACATAATTTCTATCATTAAAAAGCAAAAGGTGGCTTATCCAACGACGCAATCCTCGTCTTCATTACGATTTATGTTGTTAATTAATTATAATATTTCAATTTTTGGCTATAACAACGACTCCCTGTAAAAGCTCCCCCTGTTCCTGTATCCACTCACTTTTACTCCCTGTAATAGCTCACCTAATTGAGAAACTGTCCCCGTATTAACTCACTTTACTCCCTGCTAAAACTCACCTATGTTCCTGTATTAACTCACCAAATCGGCCGGAGAGCTAGCATTGGCGCGGGTTTAGCGTCCTTTAATTGTTCTTAAGGTTTTGAATTGGGTTTAATTAAAACTTCTCTCAAGCAAACTGTGAGTTTTTTGTGAAAATCTACTATAACAATACCTATTTCCTAAATAGAACTTATTTATAATTAATTTTTAGCTTCCAATCGATACTAAATACAATGTAAACATCATCTGTAATTTAATTTGGTACCTGTAAAAGCTCACCTATTGTTAGATAACTAAGTTCTCGCATTTTTTCTGATAAAAAAATAATTAATATAGCAATATGTCACCAAAAAACTGACTCAGGTTTGAAACCCCGGCTTTCAGGCCGGTTAGCGACGTAGGAGCGACACGATATGAGGGGATCCAAACCCTTTCTAGAGGGCTTTTCCAGCGCCATGTGTGGCGCGCTATTTAATTGTTCCCTGTAAAGACTCACCTTTATAAATTATTTCTTTTAAAAGGCTTAATTTTTAGCAATAAAGATAAAAATCTGAAATAGTTATTCCACCGAAATTGAATTACAAGAAATAGCAAAACTTTGACCAAGAGGCTAAACACATAGTTAATATGCGTTAATCACGTAGATTAAATTTTTCTTTCAACTCAGCTATCAATGAAGAACGTTCTTTCATATCCGTAAGCATTATTTCCAATATAACCTTGCCGGAATCCCATTCTTTAAGGGATCCAATTTGTTGTCCTTCATGTTGAATCTTATATTGGCGTGATGTTTCTTTACGTTTACGTTCGCGTGGTGATTCAACATTAGCACGTGCTTCCTGAATTTCTTTTCGTCCTGCATCATTGGTCGACACTAGTTTAGCAATAGCTAATGCTTTTACTGTTCCTGCTACATTTTCATATAACGCTAATTCATACAAAACACTCATTGCGAATGTTTTTGGATCTTCTTTAATAAAATCTAACACAGCTACTGATAAACGTAATGCCGCCATTGTTTTGTTCACATTAGGAAGTGACATTCCTGTGACTTCTGCTATTTCAGTTTCTGATGCATAGACACCTTGATCAAGCAACTCGCGCCAGGATAATGCATTATCTAGTGCTGATTGGGCTTCACGCTCTGCATTCTCCCGATAGCTATGTGCATATAAATCACGATTACTTAAACCATCATGAATCATTAATGCCATAGTTTTGGCACCAATCATTTTTAATGCACGTAGACGATAATGCCCTGCCGCCAACACTATGCGATCACCTCGAACCGTAGCTACACCAGGAATTTCTTGACCATGTGCTCCGATACTCGCAGCTAATTCACTTACTCTTGATGTGCGATATATTTTTCGAGCATTAAATGGATTGGGATCAATTTGTTCTAGTGGAATGAGTTTTAATTGACCACCTGCGGATGTAATGACACGATTCCCTGCTGTATTGTGTTCGGGTATCGATACTCCAGAATAATCAGTTACTCCACTATTTTTATTATTATTGTCGTCTAATTTTTTTTTAACTATTTCATTATCTTTATTTAAATCATCTAGTTCTGAATTTTTATTATTATTTACTATCTCTTTTTGATGTTCAAATATGGTTTTTGGTGTTTCATCAGCAGGATGGTAAGCTGCCAGATCGCGCGCATGCCGTAATCGATCTTCAATACTTGGTGCCATTTGCGCTGCCCGTATAGCTCTGGCTCCCATATCTTTTTTAGAAATAGACATTTTATTTTCCTTTTTGGAGTTTTAAATCAAGTAATTTAGCTATTTCAGTGACCACAGCATCAATTTCTGTCGTTGCTACTGATTTTCCAAATGATTTTGCAACACAACCAAATAATTGTGATTCTGGAAATGCGTTTCTCATTGCAACTTTTGATTTTAAGATTGGAATTTGAGCACCACTACGAAGTGTTTCGAGACAATGATCAAATACATTTCCACGTCGCACCATACTTAATAAATACGCTGCTTTTAATTCGGTATCGATACCTTTACTCAGCCTTGCTTCCCTTGCCTCTAATACTAGCTCCTCGGCCTGTTTTGAAGCCCAAACATTATCCATCACAGGCGCAACTGGAATAAGCGCGAAATCAGATGCTACCAATGATGCCCAAGGTACTCGTGAGCCTAGTGCAGGAGGACAATCTATAATTATGACGTCAAATTTATTGATTAGTGGCCCTAACTTATCCAGAAATGATTCTTTTAACGGCGCCATTGACATCACTTCCGCTGGAAATGGTTGTTCATCTGTTGCTTGATGAAACCACAATGCTGCCGTATTTTGAGGATCCATATCTACTACAAATACTTTAAGACCTCGCAATCCAAATGTCCCCGCTATTTGCATAGTAGTCATGGTTTTGGCACAACCACCTTTTTGGTTAAATACCGTAATAATTTTTGCAGTCATGGTAAGTTGCTCCATTTAACTTTCACGCGTGAAAGCGACGCACTATGCGCCACTTATGATGAGATGTTCAACGAATTTCATTTTAATAATAATATACATATATTGCAATAATTTATTATTTTTACTTGAATTAATTTGATAAATATAAAAGTTTTTTAAAAAGGTACTGTCATAACCTTGATAATTTATGCGACGCAATTTTAGTTTTTAGGTTATTTAAGAGTTAAAAATTCCATTATATAAAAATATTAGCATGATATTTTTTATATAATGGTAGTAGAGTTGTATTAATGGCGACATCATATTTCATATGGGCATTACGAGAAGTTAATGTAACTTTTCGGTAACTCGTGGCGAGAACAGTTGGTTCCCGTCATTCCTACTAGCCGTCACCTCATCATTCTTGCGGTTCTGGCGGGAATCTAGCGTCTTTACACTCTCCTTTACTTGTGACTAAAAGGGGGAGGCAATGAGAATAATTAATTCGCCATGCGGTATTGAGAAGTTGCTAATTAATTAGGTAGTCATGTGATATCTATGAGTAATTTGATAGAAATGGGTGCATTTCATTTTTGTTGAATGTATTTTTGGCTATGGGGACGGTAGTAGATATTGCAGTTTTTTCTAGTGGCACGAAAATTATTGCTTCCCATTCCTTCACTTTCACGCGTGAAAGTGAAGGAATGGTGGTCAAAACAATGGCGACGTGATAGCGTCTCGAGGTGATTTTAGCAGGAGACTACCGAGTAAATAGATATCGATATCCTATTTGGCACTCTTTGGCACTCTTTGTTAGAATTTACTTTGGTAACGCTTGTGATATCACGCTTCTGAATGATGTTGCCGAACTCGTCAACAGGTGGAATCAGGGATGGTGTCGCTCAGCAGTTTAGAAACGGAAAACACCTCTTAAACAGAGGGTAAGGTATCAGAGTTGGTCAGCGATGCAAAATAGGCACTCGCCTCTTCAACCATTTGCTTTTTCTTGGCCTGGACATAGATGGATGTAGTGCCAATGCTTTCGTGGCCCAGCATTTTTTGCATGACTTCGACCGGGATGCCTCGGGCTACGGCCAAAGTACCAAAAGTGTGACGAAACGCATGGGCCGTTGTGGCTTCAAGATGGCGGATTTCTTCGATAGTAAATGGGCCGGCTGGATCAATAATAAGATGGTGGATTGCTACTTTTATCACCGTATAGAGCGCACCCGGCGTGTAACCTACATGCGGTTTTTTTACAATGGAGGGATGAATAGCTAATTTGACGATGGGAGAGAGTAGGGGAGGGCCGTTGCCCGCGTCCTCAACGCCATCGAGATCGGCCCAATGTGCACGCAGCGCAGCGAGCGTGCGGGGACTGATTGGCACAATCCGTTCTTTTCTTCCTTTTCCGACAACTTTCAATTCATACACATTCGTCGCAAATTGACTGGGCTTTAAATCCCGTTGTAGTGCGGTCGCGACTTCATTACGCCGACAACCTGAATCTCCCATCAACAAGATCGCGGCTAAGGCAACGCGCAGTTGTTTTTCATCGGGGTGCTGTGCTCGCGCGTTGAGCGTAGTGATCAATTTTTTCCACAAGGTGTCCGGTAACGCTTTTTCGATTTGCATCGCATCGACCTGTTTAAGTGGCTTGGGGATTTTTAGGGCAATCCAAGGGTTGCCCGCCAAGTAGCGCACACCAACCCAAAAAGCAAATAATTGCCGGCAAATCGTGATTGCCTGACGTTGGGATTTTTCCGACAACGGGGTTAATGAAAACGGCCGCCACAGGTGAGAATCCAGCGGAGCGGGGCGACCCTTAAATGCATCGGGCGGATCTTGAATAAAGGCCATGTAATCAGCACAATCCTTGACTAAAAAAGAGGACAAGGGTTTTTTGGCGACTAATAATGCAAAATAAAAGAAGCGTTGTAATTCTTTGTAAAACGCCCGGTAGGTGTGCGGTTCCCCCACATACCGGGATAAAAAATCACGGATGGCATCCTTGTCCGTTTTGCCGTTGATGTAACTGAATTGCTGTTCCCGATTGATGCCGTACGAACCATCTAAATGGGGGGGAATGTCCAGCAAGGTAAACGGGACGAAGGGGATGGCATGATCATGCCCGACGAACACCCGCTCGATCGTGGACGTCGGTAGGTCAGGCGTTTTATCTGCCAGAACCAGAATACCCAAGGTGGTTGCGTGCTGGGTAACCCAGTTTTCTAGCACGGCGGCACGGTGTTTGCCGATGCGGGGGACAGCGCGCCACCAGGTCGCACCACGGCGTAGCATGATATCGGTCAAATTACTGATGGTGTGGATCCCTTCACTGCCCAATGCTTGGGCGGTTTTAGGCCGGAACCATTGGGCAATCCGGTGGCTGGGTTGCGGTACGGGGGGCGGCAGGTCGGCGGCTTTAACTAGAATATCTAGCGCTTTGGGCGAGATCGCCCCCCCCTGCCGTACGTGCTGCAGGCTGACGGCTAGCGTCGGATTATGGACGATCGAGCGCTCGATCAACTCGGCACGCATGCCGATCAAGAAACGTTCTAGGCCACCGCTTAGCTGGGGTGACTCTTCGCTGTAATACAGACTGGCGATGCGCGCGAGCGGTATTTTCTGGCAATAGGCGCGTAGTGCGGTGTAGTCAGCGCGGGTGTAGGCGGTCAGTGGTAAAACAAGGTCAGTATGTTGGGCCATGGCAGTCCGCTTGATAAAACGGTAAGTGAGAGGGAAATTGAGTGAACCCGAAGACATAAATCGCCCAGAATACACCATTAATCACAAGGTGATAATACCTGTTATCACCGCATTGTGTAAACAATAAAAAGTTAAAAAATCGATTATTTGTTGTTATAATGCCTATTTTTATAGGCGGAAATGCCCATTTTTAACGCTCATAAAGCATGTACGTGTCAAACAGGGCTCTGTATTTGCCAGTTGTCAGAACGCTGTTTGACACATAGAACCCAGAGCGCGAATTGCGGGACGAAATAGCCTAAAATCTTTGAGGCCAACACTATTACCCGCCGAGTGTTTGATCCTGTTTTTTATACCAAGCGAGTGCTTGTTCAAAATGCTGCGGATCAAAATCTGGCCAATATTCTTCCCTGATATAGAAATCTGCATAAACCGATTGTACCGGCAGAAATCCACTTAATCTGCGTCCCCCTCCCCAGCGTACTATCAAATCCAGACGTGAAACTTCAACTGAACGCAGACCGCCGTTCTTTAGTCCTGCAAGATCCCATTCCCAGCCATAGTTGACCAGTAGATTCACCTTCATTCCGACACCTTGGCGCTGCCGGAATTCTGCTAACCCATTGGGAAATTGCATCGAGGTTTCATCACCGACAACAAGCAGAGCCGCACCACGACGTACAATCTCTCGAGCGAATGCCACTGTGGCCTCGCTGAATGCCGATTTCTGAACGGAAGGTCGCTTTGTGTTGTCCTGAGTAAAGCAATAGATGGAAATTTCGTGGATTCCGCATTCTTTACATTTCTCAAACAGCAGTAAACCGGGGTCGATACCATAAGCATATCCAGCTTCTTTGGGCAGATCATGATCCGTAGCCCAGCGACGATTCCCATCGGGAATGAAGCCGACGTGATGCGGGGTATTATTTTTTGCCATTACAATCCTTAGTCCAACATGATGTAGAACAATGCGACACTATCGGTCCGCAAGTCACTTTCGACGACATCTTGCATGTTATTTGGTGACATCGAACGCGAATCAGGCATTGGGCTGACTTGAATTCTCTGCGATTTGAAGTTTACTCAATCCTCTTGGCAACCGAAAAATAACGTGTTCGTTCACGCCATCGAGAGTTTGCACGCTTTTCGCGCCACATTCCCTTAACCGATCGATTACCATCTGTACTAGGACTTCCGGCGCCGAAGCGATGGCGGTGACACCGACGCGTATTTTCTCGACCAACTATCCCTGATCGATTTGCGTCACGGTATCGACCATATAGGCCGTCGTTCAACTTTTTTCCGCCTCAATCAAATATTATCAAGCCGCGCATATCTGCCTCAGCTTGTACGGCTTTGGAGACTCCGTTAGCGGAAAAAACGACGGTGTTGCCAACCGAGACATTGTGCAATTCTTTGATGAAAATTGCGCCTTTGTTGCGTAAATCATTGACGACACAAGCATTGTGTACAATCTCGTGGCGCACATAGATCGGTGCGCCAAACTTCGCGGGTTCCCGTTCAACGATTTCGATCGCACGACCGACGCCAGCACAAAATTACGGTGAAGTTTTCCGTGTTTGCCAAAGAATGCTGATAAATTTCGCTTCAAATTCTAGCGTTTTCCTCGCTATCCGATCAACAGCTCAGTCAAGTCGAACAAGGGATCGCCTTCATTGAGTCCTCCGCACAGGACGCATCAATTCTGGGATCTGTAATTAAGGATAAATTTGACTAAATCCGCGAACTGTCGAATCGAAAATAGGTAGAACTCACGGTTCAATAGTAAAGGAATGTCAAGAATGTCTGCTGTACGCTGGCGCGCATATAACTAAACGGATTACCTTGTTTATTTGATTCATCAGACTTCCCAGTGGGTAGCCTGTCGTTCCTGCTTAATCTTGCTGATCATTACCTACATCTTTAGGATATCAAGTCAGACATTGCACAAAAGACTTGTAAACTATCAGCGCAACTGTTAATTTTGCTTATCTCAACAGATAGGCAAAATTAAACAATGGAAAGTGATGAGTTACACGAACAGGAAGACTGGTCAGAGCAGGAATTAAGCTTGGTGCATTAGGAGACAAACTCTTGACAGCGCGACTCGTTTCGCTCGCTGGAGCGTTACGCAAGCCACTGACACGGCGTTGCCACAAACGCTGCCACAGTGGCGTGAACTCAAAGTCGCGTATCGTTTTCGACAATGCTAAAGCCGTGCAAGTCGTGCTGTGGGTGCAGAATACAACGTACCTTAACTGGACACATTTATGCAACGTCGAAGGACTCGGCCTCTTAGGGGCACACTACCAATTTGGTATCGTCCCCCTAGTCAATGTCTAGATGTGCATCAACACATCTAGACATTATGTTTAATTCAAATCTCTGCAAAAGCTTAACCAGACCATTCTAAACGAGTTTGCATACAACTTATTTTTTGTGCTTAGCGTCACTCTTTGAGTCATGGCAACTAATTTGTGTTAGTGTTAATTGACGGAGAAAAACCGATGGGCTCGATTAACGGATTGATTTGTATTAGAAAGCTAGAAATTTCTATTACCGCGCATCATCCTTTTCCAAGCAATGAATCTTCTTCTTCAGCCTTTCTAGTTGATCGGCCCGATGAGCTATTTGCGTCCGCGCTAATTACAAAATATGCCCGTAAACTGATTCAGAAAGTAAGCGCATGATTTCGCCAGATGAAAATACGCAGAGTGGCTTGCATTTCGATTCAAAGGCTGCAGACGACCATTCGATAAAAATATCACCTCGACCGCTTGGCTACTTTTTCTGGTTTTTTATTATAGTCATTATCGTCTCCAGCGTCCTGATAGGGGCGACTTGGTTGTCGGTGCGAGGACTAATTGGCCGTCAGGAACGACAAACAATTCATTTAACGCCTAGCACGACTGATAAGGTGGAAAGCACTCTGGGAACTATGCACACAGTGACCGCGGTCCCAGAAAGCGGCGGCTATCCGTCTGTGAAGAGCCAAGTAGATTTATTAGTTGGATTGATGCTACTTAGCACCGCGTTGATCGCTTTACTGGCTGCTACATTTTTTCGACGGCTGAAGCTTGAAACAGAACGATTGCTGACGCTAGCTTGCAATCCTTATTCCATCGATAAAGAGCCGACGGCCGTGATTACCATTGCTGAATTCGAGCAAGTGGCGAACAAACTTAAGACTGCAGCAAACAGCCGAAATTTGGTGATAGCAGAGCTGACTGAGAGCAAGCAGCGCTACTACGAACTATTCGAATCAATTGACGAAGGCTTTTGTCTAATTGAAATGATCTACGATGAACACCAAAACCCCATCGACTGGCGCTACATGGAAGCTAATCCTGCTTTCGAAAAACAAACTGGGTTTTATGGAGCCGTAGGGAAACGAATACTTGAACTTGCCCCTGGTTTGGAGCCATATTGGTTTGAAGTTTACGCCAATGTTGCCCTCACTGGCCAACCAATTAGGCTTCAGAACGTGGTGAAGGCGCTGGATAGTACTTGGATTGATCTGTATGCCTTCCGAGTCGGTGAACCTGGGTATCACATGGTTGCAGTTCTTTTCAAAAATATCACCGAAGATAGGAAGCTAGAAGGGATATCCAGAGCCGCAACGAAATACACCCGTAGTCTATTAGAAGCGAGTCTTGACCCATTGATAACAATTAGTGCGGATGGGCAGATTACAGACGTCAATGAAGCCTCTGTGCAGGTGACAGGCGTCCCGCGCGAACGGCTCATCGGCACTGATTTCTGCAACTACTTTACCGCTCCAGATCAGGCACGGATCGGTTATCGCCGAGTATTTTCAGAGGAGTTTGTGCGCGACTACCCCCTCGCCATCCGCCATACGAGTGGCAAGATTATCGATGTACTATATAACGCAAGTGTCTACAAAGATGACGATGGCAATGTGCTCGGTGTGTTCGCCGCGGCGCGTGATGTTACTGTTCACAATCATCTGGATCGAGTGTTAAAAGTCAAGAACGTTGAGTTGCAAGCTGCTACCACGCTGGCTGAAACTGCCAATCTCGCAAAATCGAATTTCCTTTCCAGCATGAGTCATGAATTACGCACGCCATTAAATGCCGTTTTGGGATACGCGCAACTTATCGAATCCGGCACGCCACCGCCAACGCCTCTACAAAAAGAAAGTCTCAATCAGATTCTCAAAGGAGGTTGGTACTTACTGGAATTGATCAACGAAATTCTTGATCTCTCCCAAATCGAATCGGGCAAGTCAGCTATGTTGAGTGAAGCTGTATCCGTACGTGAAGTCATGATCGAGTGCCAAGCGATGATTGAAAATCAGGCCAGACAGCGCGACATCGAGCTGAAATTTCCTAGCCTCGAGGTTGATTTTTTTGTCAAAGCTGACCGAATGCGGTTAAAGCAAGTGCTTATCAACTTGTTTTCCAATGCCATCAAATACAACAGACGCGGTGGAACGGTCGAAGTAGATATCCAACAGACATTGCCGCAATCCGATTTGTTACGTATCAGCGTCCGAGATACTGGTATTGGAATGTCTCCAGGACAACTGGCGCAACTTTTTCAGCCATTCAATCGACTCGGTAGAGAGTTGGGCTCAGAACAGGGTACCGGTATTGGCTTGGCGGTGACCAAACAATTGGTCGAGCTGATGGGCGGTGTAATTAGTGTAGAAAGCACCGTCGAAGTGGGCAGCAAATTCTGGATCGAATTGGAATCGCCCAGCGCACTGCAAATTGCAGCACGACATATCGATATCGTTCCATTGGAGGAAGCCAAACTATCGTCGAAAGTGTCGAGGAAAATATCAGAGATCAGTGTGCTCTGTGTAGAGGACAATCCTGCCAACATGGCGCTGCTTGCGCAACTGGTGTCGCTCCGTCCCAACTTGAGGTTGCTCTGCGCAACAAACGGTGAAGATGGCATCAAACTCGCGCAAAGCGACCAACCAACGATAATTTTTCTGGACATCAATCTCCCAGGGATCAGTGGCATTGAGGTAATGAAATTTCTCCGTGCTGATCGGTCGACGGCACATATACCGATAGTCGCCATCAGTGCAAATGCTACGGCAAACGATATTGATAAAGGAATTGACGCTGGCTTTTTCGCCTACATGACCAAGCCTATAGTGCTGAATCATTTTATGAACACGCTTGATATGGCGCTAGGTTACGCTTTAGACAACGCACACTTAAAGACCATCGATGGTTCGCAAGGAATAAGCCAATCTGACATATTCATTTGATCGTATTCCTAGCGTCATGCGGCATCCGCTTTGGTTGAAGTTGAATGGTCTAATCTAAATATTACTGCCCATATTTTGTTTTTGCAGAAGCTACGCATGCGTCTTTGCCAGAGCCAGCCAGTGCATCACACTTCTCAACCGCGACCTTGTAATTGGCGGTTTGTTTGTCGTCACGTGCATCAGTTCGCGCATCCATGATCTTTTTGTCGGCAGTTGCATCCGATTTGGCTGCAATCATTGTGGCCTTGGCCTGTTTCAAACAAACGTCTTTCCCGTTATTAGCCTGGCCTGCACATTTTGCCTTATCTACATTGTAATTGGCGTCGGCAATATCTTTGCGTGCGCTGCTGCGCGCACTAACCGTACCTTTATATTGCGCCGTCGCATCAGCTTCAACCTGAACGCGTGCAGCTTTCGCTTGGGCGACGCAAATATCTTTTGGATTGCCTGCCAACCCGTCGCAATGCGTACTGGCTAATTTATAATCAGCGGCGGCCTTGCTATTTGATGCATCGTAGGTAGCTTTAGCCTCAGGCGTCGCGGCTGATGCAGATGCAGCAATGACAAATGTAGTTCCAATCAATAACAATGCAAGTACGGCTTTCATTTTATTTCCTTTAGTTGTGAGGTGCAGATTTTCTGAATTTGATTCGAACCGTCGACACAACGTGTTTGGTTATTCGGAACCCAGGTTGACGTTTATACCTCATGAAACTGATTACTTCTGTTCGGCAACGCATATAAAGGCTTTCGTTATTTTTTCGATACTGATTTTCCCTGCCAAGGCATAAAATTGGTTGGCAAAAGACATCTCTTCTGAACCTGCAAAGTTCAACTGACCTTTGCGAATCATGTGCATTAATTCGATTCCAGCCAGAATGCTTTTGGCAGATTGGAATGAATTGAAACCAAGTATTGGTTTCGTTATTCGCTTCACCGCACGATGGTCTTGCTCGACAATAGTACTGAGGTATTTCACCTGATCAGGTAGTCGATGGCTTAGTTTCGGCAAATCGGATCACTGCTCTTGCTCCATGAATCAGCAGCGTGCGTAAATAAGTGTCGCCCCGTTTGCTGATGCCTAGAAGCACTGATTTGCCACCACTGGAGTGCTGTCGCGGAACAAGCCCTAGCCATGTAGCTAGCTGACGCCCGTTCTCGAAGTTCTTAGCATCGCCAATTGATGCCACCAATGCCGTGGAAAAGATTGACGCACCCGGTGCAATGAGAGAACAACTTGTTGTTCGTCCGTTTTTATCGGAACGAAGCGCATATTGGGTCGATCAACGGCTTCGCAGATTGTTTCAGCATCGGCAGCATCATTTTTATTTGCCTTAACATAGGGTTTCACAAACAATTTCGCACGCTCTTCGCAACGCCTGCTGAATGAAAAAGACATGAATCTTTCTTATCATGAATATGAGGCCGATCATGAGCTTAATGGTGATATGCAACGCGACTTCGATCAATGGATAACGCAGCAACTTGATGTTGAGCGTACCTGAGTCGGCCAAGGGGGAAGGCAGAAAATAGACAGGATAGACGAGATAGCGATCTTTGTAAGCGGTAGCGAACTTAGGATACGGCTACCACGCGAACGTGGCATTCGCGTGGTGCATCAAAAACCAGTTAACCTACGGTAGAAATTACATCGGGATATTCATTTTGACATTGAAGCCACCGCCTTCTGGACGGTTTCTTACGTCAAATTCTTTTTCATACTTTACTGTGACAAACCAACCCTTACCGTTGTCGTATTTCACTGAAGGTCCGATTGCCAGCGCCCGGCCCAGATTATTCTGAACAGTCATTCCGCCGGAAGTGTCATTCGTTGTCTGCTGATAGACATAACCACCTATGCCGGCAACAAAACTTTTGGAACAGCCCCAGCCAAGTGCATAGTCAGCGTGAAACTCTTGCCCCGAGCGGTAGTCCGTCGCGTTATTCCGACCATTGAAATCGTACATCATCTTCACATCAGCATTAATGCCATTCGGTTGAATATACGTAACAGCGACAACTGGTTCCGCATTCCAGTAATTGCGCCCCAAGTTGATCATGTCGTTCTTGTTATATTCCCCGGTAGGTGCATTGATATCCACCGCAACGATGTAATGCAAATTTTCCGAAACATGGTAGCCCAGAGCTGGTCCAAAAGTCATGTCGCCCAGACCGCTTTTGGTTTGCCCTGCACCGTTCACGCTAACGCCAACATTCACCAAGGGAGCGATGGCGTGGAAGGCGAGCTGGCCTCCTAATACCGTTTGATTCGTCACCCAGATCAAGCGAGTTGCTGCCGCTGACACATTCAGATTGAAATTCATCGGAATCTGATTGCCATTATTATCTTGCAACTGGCTGGCGCTATAATTCGATAAATATTCGAGCGCATACACACCCGGCGGTGGCATGGCGCCCACAAGATAGTTTTCAGCGCCGTTCGGATAAATCGAACCACCACCTTCGGTCGCGAATGCTGTGCTGCCTACCGTTGCTGTCACTGCGACTAATAATGCCTTCCGAATCCACATGTTGTTTTTCATTGTTGTCTCCATTTTTTATTAACTACTGAGTGCTTATTGCACTATTTTTATACTGCTGACTCTCTTGCTTATTACACTGCTTCACTTGCCAGACAAGGTCGTAACAAAAAGCCGCGCTTTCCAACCTTGTCTAGCCTTGTCTAGCCTTGTCTAGCCCAACACACCACATTAACGCCCCAGTTCTCCGGCGCTCTTCCCGCCAATACCAAAGTGTTCTTTCGGCATTTCCGTCAGGATTACGCGCACAGTTTCCGGTTTTGCACCGATGGATTCATGCATCGCCAGCGTGACTTTTTCAATCAGCAGGCGCTTTTGTTCAATCGTACGACCTTCAAGCAAATAAATTTGGCAAATAGGCATCTGATTCCCCTTAATTAAACCGCACGTTGACACTACCCATGTCTTGCATCCGTAAGCTAACGTTGTCGCCCGCTTTGACCATCACCGCCTCGGTAATGGCACCAGACAAGATCAAGGTGCCAGCGGGAATTTCTTCTCCACGTTCAGCCAACAAATTAACCAGCATCGCAACCGCCGCCGCTGGATGACCAAGTACCGCAGCACCAGCCCCTAAAGCAACAATCTCACCATTCTTTTCCATGACCACGCCCAAGGTACACAGATCAAGATCCGCAACCGGACGCATTCTGCCCCCAAGAACAAAGCGCGATGACGAACAATTATCCGCAATCACACTTTTCAGATCAAACTTGAAATCGCGATAGCGTGAATCGATAATTTCTATCGCCGGCATCACAAAATCCGTGGCCGCCAGCACCGTGCCGATATGACAGCCCGGGCCTTTCAGCACCGATTTGGTAACGAAGGCAATTTCTGGCTCAACTTTTGGGTGAATCAATTCAGTAATCTTGACCGCACTGCCTTCCGGTACCGAAAAATAATCGGCCAAAAAGCCAAAGACCGGCATCGATACGCCCATTTGCTGCATCTTGGCGTGTGACGTTAAGCCGGCTTTGAGACCGATTATGCGGCAGCCACGCGCAACTTTGCGCTGCTTGATCGCTTCTTGGATCGCATACGCATCATCCCAGTCCATGTCCGGATAATCATCCGTAATTTTGTGGGTATCGTGGGCGTCCAGCTCGCAGTTTTCCAGATGCTCTGCGAGTGTGTCGATGGTGGTTTTATCTAAGTTCATTGTGTATCCTTGTTCTTTGTCGTGCATTGTCGTGAATTACATCAAGCCGCGTGCGCGCGCCATGGTCATCGCCGTATCTTCAATCATGTCTTCCTGACCGCCCACCATGCCACGACGTCCCATTTCCACTAAAATATCGCGGGCGGAAACACCGTATTTCTTCTCGGCGCGTTTGGCAAATAACAAGAATGAACCATACACACCGGCATACCCCAGCGTTAATGCGTCACGGTCAATCCGAATCGGGAAGTCCATCATCGGCACCACCAGATCTTCGGCCACATCTTGGATTTTGTAGACATCCACGCCGGTCTCAACGCCCGAGCGTGCACATACCGCGATGAAGACTTCCATCGGGGTATTCCCTGCTCCCGCACCCAGACCGGCAGCAGCAGCATCAATCCGATTGGCACCGTACTCAACGGCAGTCAAGGAATTGGCCACACCCATGGCGAGATTGTGGTGACCGTGAAAGCCCAATTCGGTATCGGGATGCAGCTTGTCGCGCAACAGGCCGATGCGTGCTTTGACGTCTTCCGGCAACATATAGCCAGCGGAATCGGTACAGTAAATACAGTTAGCACCGTAACTTTCCATCAGCAATGCCTGTTCTAACAGTTTTTCTGGGCTGGCCATGTGCGCCATCATCAAAAAACCGACGGTATCCATTTCCAGTTTACGGGCGTAACGGATATGTTGTTGTGACACATCCGCTTCGGTGCAATGGGTCGCAACACGAATCGTATGCACGCCCAGTTCACGTGCCATCTGTAAGTGATCAATGGTGCCGATACCAGGTAACAGCAACGCCGACACTTTGGCCTGTTTCATCAACGGGATCACCGTGGATAAATATTCTTCATCCGTATGCGCAGGAAAGCCGTAGTTGACCGAGGAACCGCCCAAACCATCGCCATGGGTCACTTCAATCAGCGGAATACCCGCGTCGTCCAAGCCTTGGGCGATACTGGCCATTTGTTCCAGCGTCATTTGGTGACGCTTAGGATGCATACCATCACGCAGAGTCATATCGTGAACGGTGATTTTTTTACCTTTGAGTGTCATGATGATTCCTTACGCGGCGACGGACGTGGTTGAAGTAGGATGCAATACCAGTTTTCCGCTCAGAATTTGTTCGGCAAACATTTCAGCGGTACGGGCAGCGGCGGCAGTCATAATGTCAAGATTGCCGGCATATTTAGGCAGATAATCACCCAAGCCTTCGACTTCCATAAACAGTGATACGCGGTTACCGTCAAACACCGGACCGTTGACCAGCTTATAGCCAGGAACGTATTTTTGTACTTCTTTAATCATGGCGTGAACGGATGCGGTAATTTTTTCACGATCCGGTTCGGTTTCTGTCAGGCAGTGCACGGTGTCGCGCATGATCATCGGTGGTTCAGCTGGATTGATGATAATGATGGCTTTGCCTTTTTTGGCGCCGCCGACTTTTTGTACGGCACCAGACGTTGTACGGGTAAACTCATCGATATTGACGCGTGTGCCGGGACCGACCGATTTGGAAGACACCGTGGCAACGATTTCACCATACGCCACAGGCTGAACGCGGGATACGGCTGCTACCATCGGAATCGTCGCTTGACCACCGCATGTCACCATATTGACATTCATTTCACCACGACCGACATGATCAATCAAATTCACGGGTGGCACACAGAAGGGGCCAATCGCCGCGGGAGTCAGATCAATCATCAATACCCCAAGGGCATTCAACTTGCGGGAATTTTCTGCATGCACATAGGCGGACGTCGCGTCGAAGGCAATTTGGATGTCATCCTTCAATACGTGTTCAAGCAAACCGTCTACGCCATCCGACGTTGTTTTAATTCCCATCGCGGCAGCACGTTTCAGGCCTTCTGAAGTCGGATCAATCCCGACCATCCAGACCGGCTCCAATACGGCGCTACGTTGTAATTTGTAAAGCAAATCAGTACCAATATTGCCCGGCCCGATCAGAGCGCATTTAATTTTTTTCATACAAAATCCTTCAAAAGGCGATGTTAAAAAGGGGAGAGTAAAAAGGGGATGTTAACTCATCGAACGTCAGTAAAAACGCACCGAACAACCACCAAGGCCACCGATTGTTACCCGTAAATTGTCGCCAGCCTTCACCGTAAACATCGCCGCTAACGAGCCGGAAAGAATCACTTCACCGGCTTTCAAGGGAATGCCGAGTCGACCTAAGGTATTAGCTAACCAAGCAACCGCATTCACGGGACTTCCCAGCGCAGCAGCACCAGCACCCGTAGCGACGATTTCACCATTTTTTTCCAGCATCATGCCGCACGTCTGAAGATCAATTTTGCGTGGATCAACCGCACGATCACCCAGTACGAATACGCCACAAGAAGCGTTATCGGCTACCGTATCTTGAATTTTTATTTTCCAGTCAGTAATGCGTGAATCAACGATTTCAAAACACGGCATCACACATTCCGTAGCGCGCAATACATCGGCATTGCTAATCCCCGGGCCCATCAAATCGCGCTTGAGAATAAACGCAATTTCACCTTCGGCCTTGGGTTGAATCAAGCTATCCATGGCAATTGCTTCACCTTCGTTATAAATCATGGTGTCGAGCAAATAGCCAAAATCCGGTTGATGCACATTCAGCATATTCATCACCGCAGCGCTGGTAACACCGATTTTTTTGCCCACCACATGCGCACCTTGTGCAATCCGACGCGCCAGCATACGCTGCTGGATATGATAGGCATGTTCAATGGTGATCTCTGGTTCGCGACTAGTCAGCGGCGCAATGGTTTTGCGGTCGATCAAAGCTTGATACAACTCGTCACCGTACTGTATTATTTTTTGCTGTTCCATGTTGTATATTTGTGTCATTTCAACCTCAAAGTTTGATACAAACGTTTTTCAATTCAGTGTAAAACTCGAGGGAATGAATACCACCTTCTCGCCCGATACCAGATTGTTTCGAGCCACCGAACGGTGTCCGTAAATCACGCAGGAACCAGCTATTGACCCACACCAGACCCGCTTCGACCTTGGCAGCCACGCGATGACCGCGTTGCAGATTGCTCGTCCAGACAGACGCTGCCAAACCATAAATGGTGTCATTGGCACGACGAATCACTTCTTCTTCACTATCAAACGGGGAAATGTGGCAGCATGGCCCAAAAATTTCTTCACGGCAGACTGTGGCATCATCCGATAAACCAATCCAAATGGTCGGTTGTACCCACGCACCCTGACTCAAATCACCCGCCATTTCAGGCGCGCCACCACCGGTCACAATCGTGGCACCTTCATCTTTGGCTTTTTGATAATATGACAGCACTTTGGTCTTATGTTCCTGACTAATGAGCGGGCCAATACCGGTACTTGGATCGCTCGGAATACCGATCTTGAGATTTTCTGCACCAACTTTTAAAGCCGCGACAAATTTATCGAAAATAGGACGTTCAACATACACACGTTCTGTGCCAAGGCACACCTGACCGCAATTGGCGAAGACCGAGCGCATCGTGCCTTCGATGGCAGCGTCGAAATCGCAATCAGCAAAAATAATAGCCGGATTTTTTCCACCCATTTCCAGCGATACTGGACGAGCACCATCCGCTGCCGCTTTCATGATAGCGGCTCCGGTACGTGTTTCACCCGTAAAGGTAATGGCATTCACCCCTTGATGCGTTGTCAAAAATTCGCCGGCAGATTGGGGGCCAAAACCGTGCACCACGTTGTAGACACCTTTTGGTATCCCGACCTTGTTCATGACTTCACCCAACAAGGTTGCGGTTTGTGGTGTTTCTTCGGACGGTTTGACGACGATGGTATTTCCACACGCCAGTGCCGGACCCGCTTTCCAGGTCATTAACAGCAACGGTAAATTCCACGGACAAACAATACCAACCACGCCAACCGGTGAGCGAGTCGCATAGTTCAGCGCGCCCAGACCATCGGGGGTGGCCATATTAAAAAATTCCGTCGGCGTATTTTTAATCACATCGGCAAAAATTTTAAAATTGGCCGCGCCGCGTGGGATGTCGATATGACGCGCCAGACTCATCGGCTTACCGGTATCGGCACATTCAGCCTCAAGAAATTCATCAAAACGGCGGTTAATTTCGTCAGCCACGCCATACAATAATTCAACACGGTCAGCAACTACCAGCTTGCCCCATGGGCCATGCAAGGCCGCGCGGGCAGCCTGTACCGCCGCATTCACCTCAGACTGATTTGCTTCGCTCACATGGGCAATGACTGCATTGTTGAGCGGCGAACGTTTTTCAAACGTGTTCGCACTTGCAATAAATTCACCGTTAATAAAATTCTTGATCTGTTTCATACCACTTTCTCCATTCTGATATTCAAAAATTCAGCCAACCAAACCAATGGCAGCAAGACCCACTCGGGCACATTCTTCGTCTTGTGCTTCTGATGCGCCAGAGACGCCAATACCACCGCACCATTCACTCTCGCCAGCAGCACGGATCGGCAACCCACCACCAAAGACGATTAAGCGTGGTTGGGCAGAAAATCCTAGCTTCATCCCGTCGTCATGACCGATGGCACCCATCCAGTCTTTGGTTGAAAATCCAAAACTGGCAGCGGTATAGGCCTTGTCGATGGCAATGTTAATCGAATGAATAAACGCGCCGGACATCCGTAGGAACGACATCAGATTGCCTCCCCGATCGACGATCGCTACGTTGATGCGCCAGCCATTGGCTTCGGCATGCTGCACCGCAGCCTGCGCCGCAGTTGCTGCCGCTTGCCACGAAATTTGTGCTTGATTGACTTGTATATTCATACTATTTCATCTTTCTATGGCCTTGGTGTGTTACCACCAAGGCCATCATTCGTTCACTTCACTTAGTACACCCAGCCTAATACACCGAAGCTAATACCGCAGCAGATCAGGTATACACATCAGTGAATGCGGCGTTCAGTTCGCCGGTATGATAAAAAATACCCCGACCAAGCTGGTCTTCACTCCACGTGGTGACCGGACGATCCGGTTGGGCCAAATAGCCTAAACCAGCAAACGTTTCATTGCGGTTACCGCTCGGATCAAAGAAGTAAATGGTTTCGCCGCGGGTGATACCATGGCGCGTCGGCGCAACATCGATCCGGACTTTATTTTTAGCCATGACGTCCGCTGATTTCAAGACGTCATTCCAGTTATCAAGGAAAAAGGCTAAATGATGCAGACCTTGACGTGGGCCGGCGACGAACGCAATGTCATGCGGCGTCGATGTGCGGAACAGCCATGTGGCAGCCTGCATGTTTTTGTCCGGACCAACCAAAATTTGTTCTGACAAATAGAAGTCCAACACTTCCATCATGAATTTGGTGTTTTCAGCAACCTTGTTAATGCCTTTTTCTGCATCCATTTCACACATCAACAAACAGTGATCCAACCAATGCGCACCAGCACCGTGCATACCGTCTGGCCATGGATCCGGATTCATTGTGCCAACATCGGTGCCCACGTATTCTTTCTTGGCATACAAATGCATTTCATGTCCGCTTGGCAAATTGAAAACCAGCGTGCGACCAATGAACGGCATTGATTCCGGAGCCACCAGCGTCGTGCTGATGCCATAGGCTTCGATGCGGCTTTTCAGCAAATCCAGATCAGCATCGTGTTCGACTTTATAGGCAACATGGTTCAGGCCTGCCTGCTCGGCTTGCGTCAAGATGACAGAGTATTTATCCCATTCATCCCAGCACTTAAGATACACATGCCCTTGTGGATCGATATGGGTCGTATTCATCCCCAGTACCTTTTCGTAATGCGTTACCGCTGCTTTGATGTCCATCACTTTAATGCTGATGTGACCTATTCGCATGACGCCCATTTTTGTCTCCTGATTTAGTTTAAATTACGCCAAATTTTTTACCGCACACATCGCCGGCGTTATGCAACGTGTGTTCGTCGCTAGTACGTGCAGTCGGCTACTGGGAACCTAAATGCTTTTTTATATTCAGACGCAAACGTCGTTGCACCGGGAACAAATGTAGGTCGAATTTTTTTACCAGTAATCCCCATACGCCCTTAGGACTCCAGAGCATAAATCCAACAGCAACGGCTCCCATAACAATCAGATACCAGCTACCGAAACCGTTGAGCACTTCCCTCAGTAGGAAATAAATAACCGCACCGATAATCGGCCCTTCAATGGTGCCAATTCCACCAATAACCACGATGAAAAACATGGCGACCGTCCAATCCACCGAAAAGGCCGCTTCCGGCGAGACGCGCAATTTGGTGATAAAAATCAACGCGCCAGTCATGCCACAGCCGATTGCCGATGCCACATACACAGACCACTTGATGCGGCCGATCGATATGCCAAGGCTTTCTGCCGCCTGCTCGCTGTCGCGCACAGCGGTCAGTGCAAGGCCATGGCGGGAGCGCAATAGCAAGTAGACGAACAGAGTTGCGCCACCGCCCAACCCGACTGCCATCCATAAAGTGAATGCTTCACGCCACCAAGATGGTATGTCGCGCACCGCTTGGATTACGGACAAGCCGGACCCGCCGCCCAGCGAAGTCGTATTTGCAAGCAGTAAGCGGCAGACTTCGGCCACCACCCAGGTACCCACCGCGAAATAAGCACCCCGCAGCCGAAATACCACAAAGCCAATCGGTAGGGCTGCCACGCCGGCCACTAAGCCAGCCAGTGGCACTACCAGAAAAGGATTGATGCCAGCACGCAATCCCAGCAAAACCAGCGCGTAACCACCTAGCCCGATATAAGCTTGCTGACCTACGGAAAGCATGCCGCCATATCCAGCTAGCAAATTCCACATCTGCGCCAAAGCCAGCATGTAGAAAAACTCGGCCAATAGTCTCAAATTCGCCCGTTCAGCCCACCATGGCATCGACGCCGCAATGACCAGCAACATGACCCAGACTGCAACCCCGATATAACTTGCTGGGCCGCCTTGTACATCAGGAGTATTTTTTTTCATATGATGTTCTTTCAACGGTCACGCGTGATCGGGAAGAGCCCGTTTGGCTTAAGCATCAGCACAGCGAGGAAGGCAAAATGCCCAGCCAATATCCCCCAGCCAGGATCGAACTGCAGACCGATAGACTGAGCAATACCAAGAATGAGTCCGCCGGCCAACGTGCCCCAGATGGAGCCAAGACCACCGATAATTACCGCCTCAAATGCATAGATGAGCCGTGCCGACCCTTCAGCAGGATTGATATTGGTACTGATAGCTAGGTAAATTCCGGCGATGGCCGTCACCGCCATGGCGATAGCCATGGCAAGCCCATAGATATGCTTGTTGTTGATCCCCATCAGTTGTGCAGTCTCGGAATCATCGGATGCAGCCCGAAATGCCCGGCCCAGTTTAGTAAATGAAAACAGACACTGCAGCGCTCCGAGCACCCCAATCGCTGTCATCATGACCATCAAAGGAAAGGTGCCTACCGCGATACCGCCAATAAGATTAATGCTGTCTGTACTTAGAGTCCCGATCTTCAGACTTCGGGTATCGGCAGAGAATATCTCTAACAGCAGGTTCTGAATAATGATCGAAACGCCGAAAGTAACCAATAGCGGCGGCAAGATGTCAGATCCCAGAGTCCGGTTAAGAATGGTGCGCTGAAATACATATCCCACTACAGCCATCACCGGTACGACCACCAACAGTGTCAAAAAGGGATTGACCCCGAATGGCTCCGCAATAGCCAGAGCTAGGTAAGCCGCCAGAATGGCAAGATCCCCGTGTGCGATGTTAATCATGCGCATGATACCGAAGGACAGCGAAAGTCCTGTGGCAAGAAGTGCATAGAGCCCGCCGAGCAGCGCGCCTTGTATAAGAATATTAATCCACTGCGTCATGGTCATACTCCGAAATAAGCAAGCGAAATCTGATCGCGACTGAGATCACTAGGTTTTCCTTCCAGCGAAACCCGTCCCTCCTGGAAGCAGTAAAGACGGTCGGCCACTTTCATCGCCTGTCCAATATCCTGCTCGACTACGATCACCGAAATCCCCTCCGCCTTGATTCCAGGCAAAGCTTCATAGATGTCGCGAATAACAACCGGGGCCAGACCAAGCGACAACTCGTCGCACAGGAGCACCTTTGGATTCGACATCAATGCACGACCGATGGCCACCATCTGCTGTTGCCCTCCGGACAATGCAGTAGCCGGGTTATTGCGGCGCTGTTTCAGTACCGGGAAGAGCTCATAGATGCGCATCAAATTCCATGGACCGCTACGACCAGCATAGGCACCGATCATCAGATTCTCTTCCACCGACAGACTGGGGAAAAGTTTTCTTCCTTCAGGAACCAGCGCCAGTCCCATCCCGATAATCCGATGCGCTGGCGTCTTGCCGATCGCCACACCGGAGAGCATGATGTTGTCAGCCGCTGCTGCCGGCAACAGCCCTGCCAACGTTCTGAGAAACGTGGATTTTCCAGCGCCATTGGAACCGATCACTGCCACGGTTTCCCCTTCGCCAAGCTGGAAATCAATGCCGTAGAGTGCCTGAAAATCGCCATAAAATGACGTCAGGTTATGAACTTCGAGAATAGTCATTCGACAGCAATCCCCATATAAACTTCCTGCACCTCAGGACTGGCCATCACTTGCGCCGGATTACCCTGTGTTAGCAGTTTGCCGAAATTAATCACAATGAGACGATCCACGACTGCCAGCAAGGCATGGACGATATGCTCAATCCAGATAATGGACGTTCCTTCAGCTCGGATCTCCTGTATCGATTCGACCAGTTCATGCACTTCATGCTCGGTCAAACCACCTGCGATTTCATCAAGCAATAGCAGTGTTGGCTCGGTGGCCAGCGCACGGGCCAGTTCGAGGCGCTTGCGATCGAGCAGCGTCAACGAACCTGACAACCGGTTCGCTTTCGCCAACAACCCTGTACGCTCCAGTGCCCGCACCGCTACCGCAACGCCGTCACGTTCGCTATGGCCGGCACCAAAAGTGGCACCGACCAATACATTCTCGTATACCGTCATACCAGAGAATGGATGAGGAACCTGATAAGACCGCCCCATCCCAGCACGACAGCGAGCCGAGGGCGGGAGCGAAGTCACGTCGCTCCCATCGAAGAGCACCAGCCCAGCATCGGGACGCACATTTCCCGCAACCAGATTAAACATGGTGGTCTTGCCTGCGCCGTTAGGACCGATCACTCCCAACGCCTCTCCCTTTCCCAAGGAAAGGGAGAGATCGTCAATCACCAAGATCGAACCGTATGACTTGGAAACGCCACGGAGTTCAAGAAGATTATTCATCGGATAGGAGAAAGCTTGTCCTGTAATGCGATCATTCTTGCCTGGCTGTTTTCCACGACCAAAAGTTCCATGTTTTTGCCACGACGTTTCCATTGCCCACCAACCAGCGGGGTCTTGCTGATGTTCGGCACCGGCCCTGTTTTAAAGTTGACTGGACCAACGATGGTATTCAAATTGGTCGTGCGAATCGCATCGCGGATGGCTTCTGGACTTCTGCTGGTCGAGCGTTTGAGCGCATCGATCGCCACTTCAAACAACGCATGCTTGAAGCCCAACGGCATCGTCCACGGCTTGCCAGTTTCCTTTGTGAATGCCTGAGCCAATTGTGCAGAACTCTGACCTGTGAGGCTGGAGCTAAATGGATGCTCAGGCGACCACCAAACTTCGACAGACAACCCTTCCGCCCTATCACCAAAAGACTGGATAGCAATTGGAAATTCGCTCGCTTTAGCCACAGTCACAATCTTCGGTTTGAAACCCTGCTGCCCAGCCTGCGACCAGAAGCTCGCAAAATCCGATGGCGGCACAACGCCAGTGACAATCTCGACGCCATTTTTCTTGAACTCGGCCAGATAAGAAGAGAAATTATCGGAAGGCGTTTGGTAACGACCCCTGTCGACTAGCTTAAAACCTTTGCGTTGCAGCACGGGTGGAAAGCCCATCTTTGGATCGCCCCATGCGTTACCATCAGAATCGTTCGGCCAGAGCGCCCCAATAGTCTTGTTCGTAGGAATCTGGGTCCACAGCCCGGTAAACACCGAAATGATATCTTCCAAGCCCCAAAAGAAATGATAAGTCCAGTCAAAGCCCTTCTTCGGATCTCCGCCACGGCCGAAGAAATGCGGCTGCCACGGCGTGTCAGTAGTGACGCACGGTACACCGTTCAGTTCACACTGATCCGCTACTGGATTGGTCGTTGCTGGCGTACTGGCCGCGATCACAATGTCGACTTTATCTTTTAAAATAAGTTCCGAAGCCGCTTCTGCGGCCCGATTCGAATTTGACTGCGAATCTTTATAGATGATCTCCACAGCGTACGTGCGGCCGCCCAGCTTGATGCCGCCAGCCAAGGCGTGCTTAACTTGTGCCAACGTGAACGCATCCGGTTCAGCGAAGACCGCCAAAGGCCCGGTTTGTGGGCTGACATAGCCAATTTTCAGCGTAGTCTCCGCATGAACATATGATGCAGGAAAGAGGGTTGCGGCAGCAATCCCTCCCAGTGCCTGTAATGTTTTTCGGCGTCCGCTGACAACACTCTCGGCACTCTCATTTTTTGGGGTAATATCCTGATTCATTTTTTTTGTCTCCTTGGTCCGCATTCCAACGGTCTTATTCATTTTTATTACTGCTCTTTAAAACGAAAATCACTCGCAATGTCGCGTTTCTGTCTGCGTATTGTTGTGAATGAAAAAGATAATAGTTTTTTCATTCCATGCCGTCCAATACCATTTATTTCAACATCTATACCTAAACGGTATTAACATGTGGTTATAAACGCACTTATAAAAAGGAACCAACGGAATGGAAATTCGTCATTTGAAGTATTTTTTAGCGCTTGCAGAAGAGCAAAATTTTACCCGAGCGGCAAAACGGCTCCACATTTCCCAGCCACCGTTGACCCGGCAAATACATCAGTTGGAAGAAGAGCTCGGGACACAATTATTCCTGCGCACGGGAAAAGGAGTGACGCTGACCCAAGCAGGGCAATCACTCATGGTAGAAACTGCCAATATTCTTGGACTATTGAGCCGATCAAAAGAGCGGGCTCAGATGGCCGGACGTGGGGAACTCGGAAAAATAGATATTGGGGTGTTTGGTTCGGCCATGCTGAACGTTATTCCAAGACTATTGTTGAATTTTCGCAACCTGTTCCCTGAAGTCGACATTGCCCTCTACAACATGTCTCGAACCCAGCAAATTGAAGCGTTGAGAGAACAACGAATCCACATCGGATTCAATCGGATTATCCCGGCCGAGATCGACATCACGGTCGAGACTGTGCTAAATGAACGACTAGTAGTTGCGGTATATCAAGTGCACCCTCTGGCATCGCGACAAGAAATCCATGCTCGCGATCTGGTAGGGCAGCCAATTATTTTATATCCAAGAGCACCTCGTTCGGGCTTGCATGACCTTGTTATCAATCTGATCCGGAACGAGGGAGCTGAGCCAAAAATCGTTCAGGAAGTAGAAGATCTGGTATCGAGTGTTGCCCTTGTCTCGGCCGGACTCGGCCTTTGCGTCACACCCGAATCTGCGATCAGTCTGAAATTGCCGGGCGTCGTCTACGTCCCGTTGATCGCATCCATTATTCCTTATATTGAATTAAACTGCATGTATCTCAAGGGAGAGCGTGCACCCATTCTAAATTCATTTCTCAGTGTCGTGCATGCTTTTCAGGTATTGGAGAAATTGAATAGCGGAAATCAGGCATAAACCTTGGCCACTAGCCTCAAAGAAAGGTTCTAATGGAATGGACGCCCTCTTTCAAAGCGGCATCAATGTGCCAAAATGGGAGTGTTTCATCCCCTAACAGAAAGGAGCGTCCGAAATGAAGATTACTACAATTGGTATTGATTTAGCAAAAAATGTATTTCAGATTCATGGTGTTGACGATCATGGAAAAGCGGTGCTGAGGAAAAAGCTTGATCGGTCCAAGATGGCGGAGTTTTTTATCAAACTACCACCATGTTTAATTGGAATGGAAGCGTGTGGTAGCGCACATTAGTGGGGAAGGAAGTTGACTGCGATGGGGCATACTGTGAAGTTGATGGCTCCCCAATTTGTGAAACCCTACGTTAAGACAAATAAAAATGATGCGGCCGATGCCGAAGCGATCTGTGAAGCTGTTTCTTGACCTAATATGCGCTTCGTTCCGATAAAGACAGACGAACAACAAGCTGTTCTGTCATTGCACCGAGTACGTCAATCGTTTATTAAAGTGAGAACGGCGCAAGCCAACCAGATACGCGGCTTGCTGTCCGAGTTCGGCATAATTATTCCGCAAGGAATTGCGCACATCGCCAAGCGTCTACCTGAAATTATGGAAAAATCGGATTTACCGGCTAGCTTTCGAGATCTTTTACAACGTTTATATAGTCACTTGAAGGACATCGATAAACAGGTTGATGAGATGGATGAAAAGATTCAACAATGGCATCGCTCTTCGGACGTAAGCCGTAAGCTTGCAGAAATTCCCGGCGTAGGTCCGATTACGGCCACAGCGTTAGTAGCGTCAATTGGCGACGGAAAGAACTTCGAAAACGGACGGCAATTAGCTGCATGGTTAGGACTTGTTCCCAGGCAGCATTCGAGCGGCGGTAAATCGGTACTTTTAGGTATAAGCAAACGCGGTGACACTTATCTGCGTACATCATTGATTTAATGCTTGGCAAACTGAGGGCGTTCATATATGTCGCAATAGCGAACCCAAGGCGTATTTTTGGCAGGCGAATACGCTGAAGTTGGCGACGAACTCATTCTGGTGAACTATGAACATCAAGAGAACGCTTCTCCGTATCGTGCATCTGATGCGATTTTTGTGCGTAAGGAGGGCGAGCAAGCCCACCCGGCAATCAATGAAGTGCCAGAATTTTTAAGGTCAAGGATACTGTCACTGCGCGCTTTTAACAGTCAGGCGATGATCGTAGCTGCCGATCTTATCGACGGCAAAGAACTTGAACAGGCACTCGATAGATTGCTCTTTGATCCAGCAATTGCCTATATTCACATTCACTATGCGAAATTTGGATGCTATGCGGCACGAGTGGATCGCGCCTGAATTCGTAAGACAAACCGCCGTTTGTTTGCCTGGCACCACGGTGGGGGAGAGCATTGTCAGAACACTATATCTAGTGTTTGGTCACTTTCAAATAGCGTGATCACGTTTTATGGTGCTTCAAACACGATCGTGATGTAATCGAATGAGGCGTTTTCCGGTATTTTGCCCCAAATATAGACTGGCAATCGAACCTGGTGCATGCTCAATCCCATCAAGAATTTCTTCGCGATAACGCAAACTGCCGTCACGTACCCATGCGGCTAACCGGCTTACCGCTTCTTCATATCGGTGCTCGTAATCCCATACTAAAAATCCCTGCATACGTGCTGCCTGCGTTAACAAATGCCGCTCAACCCGTGGACCTGTTGGCGAATTTTCCCAGTTAGCCACCGATGCCGTACCACAAATGACGATCCGTGCTCCCTTCGCAATATGCTTCAATACCGCATCTGAAATCGGTCCGCTGGTATTATCATGATAGACATTGACTCCGTTGGTACAAACCAAGCTGAGGTCTGTCTCAAAATCAGGTGATTTATAGTCTATGGCCGTATCAAATCCAAAATAATCTCGACATAGTGCGACTTTCTCCTCCCCTCCTGTAATGCCAATGGTGCGACAACCCGCTAATTTGGCAATTTGCCCTACTGCGGAACCCACAGCACCCGCGGCCGTTGAGACAACTAGCGTATCGCCAGGTTTCGCTTGGGCTGCTTCGGTCACGGAAAAATAAGCAGTCAAACCGTTTATTCCCAGCACCCCCAATGACAGCGATAAAGGCAAATCGTGTTCACGTACTTTACGGCGAATAGTTCGTCCATCAGTGACTGCATACTCTTGCCACCCGAGCATACCCATGACATTATCGCCCTCATCATAGTCAGGATGTCGCGATGCAATTACCTGACCTGCAGAAAATGAACGCATTACCTCTCCGATACCAACAGGACTTGAATAATTTGCCACCGCATTGACCCATCCACGCATCGCAGGTTCAACGGAGAGATACTCGTTACGCACTAAAAATTCACCGACTCGCAATTCAGGCACGGCGGATGTTATTTGCTGAAAATGCTCAGCCTGTGGAATGCCGAGTGGGCGCGATACCAAAATTATCTGGCGGTTAATTCGATTCGTCATTATTCAATTTCCTTGTAATAAAACAACATAAGCAAAAAAACACTGCATATAGTATTGTTGCATACATTAACTTGGCATTGTAAATTATTCCAAATACATTGAAGCAATTCAGCATAGTCAGCCGAGGATGGTTTAACTATTCTTATGGCACTTAACAAAATTCGTGATGCAAGTCACTCCAGTCAACCGCCGCAAATCCGGCTCCGGTAGTCTGGATTGCGCCATCATTGTCAATTCGAACCAATCACCAACTAAAAAGGCCTAAATATGAAAATTCTGGTTCCTGTTAAACGTGTCGCTGACTATAACGTCAAAGTGCGCGTCAAATCCGATGGCAGCGGAATTGAGCTAAATAATGTCAAAATGTCGATGAATCCATTCGACGAAATTGCAATTGAAGAAGCCATGCGTCTGAAAGAGGCTGGGCATGCTAGCGAAGTTATTGCGCTGTCTTGTGGCCCCAGCCAATGTCAGGAAACCTTACGTACTGCGATGGCCATCGGTGCCGATCGCAGCATTTTGGTGGAATCTGACGTTGAATTGCAGCCACTAGCCATTGCCAAACTGATTCAGGCGATTGCTATTAAAGAACAACCGCAATTGATTATTCTTGGAAAACAAGCGATTGACGGCGATTGCAACCAGACCGGGCAGATGCTTGCCGCGCTGCTCGGTTGGCCACAAGCGACCTTTGCCTCCAAAGTCATCGTGGAAGCAGGTAAAGCGATCGTTACGCGCGAAGTGGATGGCGGACTTGAAACACTCGCGCTGACATTGCCAGCGATCATCACCACCGACCTGCGCCTGAATGAACCTCGCTACGTCACATTACCGAATATCATGAAGGCCAAGAAAAAACCACTGGAAACGTTCAACCCAGACGGACTTGGTATTGACGTGAGTCCGCGCTTAAAAACACTTAAGGTGTCGGAACCGGCCAAACGCTCTGCCGGTATTAAAGTACCGGATGTTGCCACATTGATCGCTAAATTACGTGACGAAGCCAAAGTCATTTAACTTGGCCATCACGGACAGACCGCTATGCAATCTGTCCTCCACACTTTCATTTTTGGAGACACTATGACCGCTCTCGTCATCGCTGAACACGATAACACTACCTTAAAGGGTAGCACTCTGAACACCATATCCGCTGCATTGCAATGTGGTGGTGAAGTCCATGTCCTTGTCGCTGGTAGTAATTGCGATGAAGTAGTCCAAGCCACCGCTAAAATCGCCGGCGTTACCCGTGTTTTACTAGCAGATGCGCCGCATTTTGCTGATGGGTTGGCTGAAAATATCGCCGAACAAGTCGTCGCATTAGCAACAAGCTATAGCCATGTTTTAGCACCAGCAACGTCTTACGGTAAAAATAGTTTACCGCGTGTCGCTGCCAGACTGGATGTTGGGCAAATCTCAGAAATCACGAAGGTCATCAGTCCAGATACTTTTGATCGTCCGATTTATGCCGGCAATGCGATTGCCACCGTTCAGTCGATCGATCCGATCAAGGTAATCACTGTACGGACTACCGGCTTTGAAGCCGCGACTAACGGAGGCAATGCGGTAATTGATCGCATTACTGCCGTTGCAGATTCGGGAAAAACAACGTTTATTTCACGCGAAGTAGCCAAACTCGATCGTCCTGAACTCACCGCTGCAAAAATCATCGTTTCTGGCGGACGTGGAATGGGCTCTGCCGACAACTTTAAAATTCTCGAACCGTTAGCAGATAAGCTCGGTGCGGCCATGGGGGCATCCCGGGCAGCCGTCGATGCGGGTTTTGTTCCGAACGACTGGCAAGTTGGCCAGACGGGTAAAATCGTTGCACCTCAGCTTTACATTGCTATCGGTATTTCTGGTGCGATCCAGCATTTGGCCGGGATGAAGGATTCAAAAATTATCGTCGCGATCAACAAAGATGAAGAAGCGCCGATCTTTTCTGTCGCCGATTATGGACTGGTTGGTGATTTGTTCGAAGTTGTACCGCAATTGATTGCTGCATTAGGTTAAGCACTTAGTTCACCCCTCCTTTTGGTCGTAATTTTTTGCCGTAATACTACCGCCAAAAGGACTCCACTATCTATACACGCCATTTCATCACAGAACAGTCAGGTTAAGGTGGGCAAGGGCGGGCACCCACGGATAGCTGCTTGGATCGGTTAATGGGCGATAAAGGAATTAATCCAATAGTGACGATGAGTGATTCTGGCGGTGAATTTACCCTAAAATGTACTCATTCTATTCAATAGGACTTACGCAACAAAAAAAACCCCAACCACGTCGTAAAACGTGATCAGGGTCAAAATGCTCAATAGTGCATTGTCAGAGTAAATTCTTGACATTGAGCTGGAGATAAAACAACAAAATTTGTTACTACAATTAACTACTACCGTCATCTATATCAGTGAATAACAGTCAATGCCTATACTTCACGCTTCCGATGCCATGTTGGATAGTGATATGCCACCATTGGACCGCTACTTTCTAATGCATGACAACCATCGATTTTCCCCGGACGCTGATCACTCTTTTTTTCTGTTTCCGGAATCACCGTTTGCATGGCGACAGTACCAACTGTTCCTAATAATTCACTAATATGGGTACATCCTCGTAAACCCCCAAACCGTTTGGCGACTTCTCGCCGAAAACCAGCTTCAATCCGAATACCTTCCAGTCCAGCATAATCTGGCGTAATCGTTTCACACGTTCCAGGGTAAGGCGACGCCAGCGTTTGCGCAACTGCCGACAAAATAGTCAACGAACTGTCAATCGTAATCCGGACTCGCATCTCATGGAGTGGGGTTCCTGAACGACGTATTTCTGTCCCCAATGGAATATCATGGTGACGAATATCAGTGAGGTGACCCTCGATATCCCATAAACCATCGCTGCGTTTGTATCCTTCCGCCACAATTTGTCGAGTATGAATCAACTCGCGTGTTGCTGTTTCCTTAGGATTACTCATGGTTTGTACTCCGCAATGGTGACTATCACTCGATAATACTATGTTGGAAACGTTGGTTCAGTAATACGAATCGTCGCTTCACCTTTCATCACTACGCCACCAGTCGTTGTTGTAGCAACCAACGCCAGACGATAAAATTCGTTACCACACTCTTCCAGCGTGGCCTGATAATTTACCTGTTCTCCCACAAGAATCACCGCACTGAAACGTACTAAAAATGAAGCGATGGCGGCAGCAGGAAAATGGGACGTTAGTAATCGCCCCATGTGCGCCATACCCAGCATTCCATGCACCACCAAATTATCAAAGCCTGCTTTTTTGGCAAATTCCAGTTTCAGGTGCAAGGGATTGGTGTCACCTGAAGCGTTGGAATACATCACAAGTTCTTCTGCTGTACTTGGTGCAGGTTGCAGGGTCGCAACTACGGAACCAACATCATTGGGTGTAAATCGTTGTTTCATGCATTCACTTTCCGTGCGCCATTGCGGACCATAACCCATTGCTTCGCACGTCCTAGAAGTTGGTCGGACACGTTACTAAACAGGGATTCAATCACAATAAATTCGAGGGCACCATCTCGCTTATCGTGAATATCAATCACCTTGCGATTGACCGTGATGCAATCACCCACATGCACAGGGGCAAAATAATCGAATTGCTGCTCCACATGCAATACGTTGGTTAACTCCACGTCCAGCAATTCCAGTATCCGGCGCGAACTGTTGTTCTCGCCATCAATCGCCTTTAAAAACGTCGGCGGTACAATGCCATTGAAATAATCCGGATTGGTTTCGCCGATGGCTTGGGCGAACAGGCGTACCCGTTCTGCATCCACAGTGACTTGAAACGTCGGCAAGGACAAACCGATGAGCGCACGCGAAATCATTCATTCACCTTTGCAGTTAAGACATGGATCAAACGATCAATATCCTCAGGCACAACAAACAATTCTGCGGCTCCTGACTGCTTGGCTGCCAACGTTGCCGCTGTTCGCAACTGCGCTGAGCCGGTTTGACGGAGATAAGTGAAAGACCCACCGGTATACGCAGGATGAAAACCTCCCGATACTACTGCAACATCGATGAGATCCACGTCAACATACGAATGCCCTTGTAACCAGACATTGGCTGTTGCCAGTGCGACGGCAAGTACTGCCGCATCTTCTGACAATCCAGCTTGTCGGACTGCAGCCTGCACCTGTGACAATGCCGGAAAAAAATGAAGCTGCCAAGATGGATGCTGGCCTTCTTTGTTAGCACGTTGACGATTCAAAAATAAGGTGCGTACCATATTGCCAGCAACCGGATTACGGATTAACTCAACAAACACATCCATTTCCCAATGGCATGCCTTTGTCATTGGCAAAATTGCGCCGCCAACTACGCACTTTATAATCGCGTCATAGGCTGGATAGCGGGCGCGCTGTTGATCATCAACACCGACAAATTGCGCAATTTTATCTGCGCCGTCTACGGCATTGATGTCGATGCTCTTAGCACCGACAGTAGAATTTGTTTTTGGATGAATACGTCCTTCAAAACGATAGTCAGACTTATCCCAAAGTGCACACGGTGACGATAATTTCCGTGCACGCGACTTGGCCATCGCTACTAAGTCATCCTTTGGAACAGCTTCGTTTACCAGACCCAACTCCACTGCTCTGGAAGCAGTAACAGTGGCTCCAGTTAGCAACATCTGTAACGCAACTCCGGTATCAATCAAACGCGGTAAACGCTGCGTTCCTCCGCCACCTGGCAATAAGCCAAGTTTGATTTCCGGCAGTCCGAGTTGGACTGCCTTATCATCATTGACGACCACGCGTTCGTGACACGCAAGTGCCAATTCAAGACCGCCTCCCAAAGCCAGTCCATTTATTGCCACGATATACGGCTTGCTGCTACATTCAAGACGTCGAAACAACCTGCCTAGCCGACCGCACAAGGCATGGAGCGCTTCATATGTCCCATTACGTGCTAGCTCCGTAAATTCACGGATCATATCCAGATCAGCGCCAACAAGAAATGCTGATTTACCAGAGGTCAGAACAACACCACGAACATCTGCTGTTGCATCGACATAGTCGAGCAGGTGTTCCAGTGAATCTATCATAGTCAATGAAAATACATTCATGGAACGCCCCGGCATGTCAATACATGCCAAGAGAATGCCATCAGCATCTATGGTAGTGTGGATATTTTTGTCCGTGGTTATGTCCATTACTATGGCTTTCAAAATACGTTACTTGGTGAGCTGAAATAGGAAAAATAATTACGCGAATTTTTTGAAATCAGGTTTGCGTTTTTCATTAAATGCACGCACTCCTTCTTTCGATTCTTCGCTTTGGTAGTAACCCTTAACTGCAGCCACGCCCATGAAGCTGATACCACGAATGTTTTCTGAATCCGCATTAAACGAGCGTTTAGCAATCGCAATTGCTGTCGGGCTCATTTGATTAATTTCAGCAGCCCAGGCTTCGCATTCCGCATCCAAATCATCGTGTGGAACTACTTTGTTGACCAGACCCATTTCGTAGGCTTCCTGACCGGAATAACGACGACACAAGAACCAGATTTCGCGCGCACGTTTTTCACCAACCATGCGTGCCAGATAGGCGGTACCGAAACCAGGATCAACCGAACCCACTTTTGGACCAACTTGGCCAAATTTAGCTTTTTCTGAGGCAATGGTTAAATCGCAAATCGTCGCGAATACATTACCACCACCAATCGCAAACCCTTGAACGCGGGCAATCACCACTTTGCGGCAATCACGAATCGCGGATTGCAATTCTTCAATCGGCAAACCGACCATACCGCGCGGCCCGTATAAACCATCTTCGGATAAATGTACTTTTTGATCGCCGCCGGTACAGAATGCTTTATCGCCAGCACCAGCAAAAATGACCGTGTTCACTGAGCGTTCTTCATCGGCACGACGAAAAGCCAAAATCAACTCTTCAACAGTTTGCGAACGGAAGGCATTAAACACTTCAGGACGATTAATGGTAATGCGAACTGCATTTTCACCAACTTCATATAAAATATCTTTGTAACCGGATTCTGTTGACTGTGTTGTCATCATTTTCTCACTTATGTATGAGGTAAAGTTAGGTAGAGCTAGATTAAATTAATTTAAATACAACCAACCATCTTAGCCGTGCATGGTCAATCCACCAGATATACTGATGGTTTGGCCTGTCATGAATGAAGCATCGTCACTAGCGAGGAATGCCACCAAACCTGGATAATCATCCGGCTCACCGATACGCCCCAGCGGCACACCACGTACCATGGCATCACGAATTTTTTGGCCTTCATCACCCGTACCGACAAACGCATCCATCGCTGGCGTATTTGTTGGGCCCGGGCAGACACAATTCAGCAAGACGTTTTTACGTGATACTTCACGTGCCAGCGCTTTTGCAAATGCAATTGTTGCGCCTTTACATCCTGAGTACACCACTTCACCAGAAGAACCAACACGACCGGCATCGGATGCAATGAAAACAATGCGGCCAGCGCCACGCTGTGTCATGCCAGTAACAACGGCATGCGTCATGTTAATTGGACCGTGGTAATTGATATCAACAACTTTTTTCCAGAAATCCGGCGTTTTTTTAACAAATGGCATTGGCGTATCCCAACCGGCATTATTCACCAGCAACCAAGTCGGACCACAGCTTGCTTCAATCGTAGCAACAGCCGTCGTCACACTCGTGTAATCGGTAATATCACAAATCGCTGCCGCCGCTTTACCATCCGCTTTAGCAATCAATTCAACTGTTTCTTGTGCTGCAGTGGCATTGATATCCAGCACACCAACCGTCATGCCTTCACTGGCCAGTCGCAATGCAATTGCACGGCCAATTCCACTTCCAGCACCCGTCACTAACGCTACTTTTCCTGATAGTCCACGCATCAATTTCTCCCATTTCGTTGTGATTATTCTGTATTGCTGCTCCAAACATTGCAGCAGCAGTTACTTCAGTTTGGCTTTGGCAAACAAATCGCTTCCAATGATTTTTTTCATGATCTCAATTGAACCACCGGCAATTTTGACGATACGTGCATCTGCATAAGCACGGGCAATCGGATATTCCCACATATAACCCCAACCGCCGAAAAGTTGCAGACATTCATCTACGACTTTGCAATGCATATTCGACAACCACATTTTAGCCATCGCCGCATCAACCGCTTCCAACTGCCCATCCATGAATAATTCAATACACTGATCGGTAAATACCCGTCCAATTACGGCTTCTGTTTTCAACTCTGCCAGTTTGAATTGGGTATTTTGAAAGTCACCAATCGTCTGACCAAATGCTTCACGTTGCGAGGTGTAATCCACCGTATAGGAAATCACTTCTTCCGCAACCGCGGCCGAACGAATCGCTTGCGCCAGACGTTCTTGTGCTAACTTGGTCATCATGATGGAAAAGCCCTTGCCTTCTTCACCCAACATCGCACTGGCAGGAACACGCAGATCCTCAAAAAACAATTCTGAAGTATCTTGTGCCTTCATCCCTAATTTATCCAGATTTTTCCCACGCTGAAAACCAGGCAATTTGGTATCAACCAAAAACAGGGTAATCCCTTTTGCGCCCTCTCCACCGGTCTTGGTTGCCAATACCAGCACATCACACAATTGACCGTTAGAGATAAATACTTTTTGACCATTAATCACATAATCGTCACCATCACGTACAGCACGAGTACGAATTGCCTTCAGATCGCTACCAGCATGGGGCTCAGTCATCCCGAGTGAACCGATCGCGGTACCGCTTACCATTTTAGGTAACCACTGTTTTTTTTGCTCTTCAGTACCGAACGATTTAATGTAAGTCGAGACCAAATCGGTGTGAATCAGAAATCCAGGGCCGGTATATCCACTTTTGGCCATTTCTTCAAAAACAACCACATCAAACAGATAATCCAAACCCAAACCACCGTATTCTTCTGGGACAGTACAGCACAACATACCGGCTTCCCCTGCCTTGATCCACAGATCACGCGGAACAATGCCGTCTTGTTCCCATTGATAATGGAACGGCTTGATCTCACGTTCGATAAATTTGCGTACCACATCGCGAAATGCTTCATGTTCTTCGCCAAACAATTTGCGTTTAATCACCGGGCCTCCTGCGTTTGAATTAACTTCAAAAAACAATTAAATATACATCAATACAGTATATTACCATACGTTTATTTTTCGATCAAACGATTTACTGGTTTAATTCAGTATGCTTACACTGACACAGATTCTGCGACCGAAATTCCAGCGAGGGACAACGCCCGCAAGGCCTGAACCAAATGCGGCCTGTCAACCATTTTTCCGTCAATACCAACGGTACCCTGATCCGGATTCGCTGCAAATGCGGCAACAATAGCTTGGGCAGAACGGATATCTTCCTCGCTCGGCGTATAGCATCGGTTTATTATTTCAACTTGGTCCGGATGAATCGCAATCCGACCAGTAAATCCGCGGCGGCGTGATTCTAAGCAGTCAGTTGCCAACCCTTCCGCATCGCGAAAATTGGCATACAAGGTATCAATCGGCGCCACTTCAGCCGCACTGGCGGCTAATAGGCAGAATGAACGTGCCATCTGATACACGTGCGATAAAGTGCCATCACTATCCCGATTAGTTAGTGCGCCGATAGCAGTGGACAAATCTTCCGCTCCCCATGTTAGACCGACCAATCGAGTTAACGATTGCTGAGAGGATCTCAAATAGGCCTGATAACCGCTCATATTTAACATGCCTGAGGCGGTTTCTGTTGCCACCACCAAAATCCGGGTTTGCCCCAGAGGGAGGCCGGCACGTATTTCCAACGCATCGATATATGCCGAAACCAGCTCAATATCCCGCACGCTATCTACTTTCGGCAGTACGATCCCATCAATTCCAGGACCGATTACAGCAGCCAAATCTTCAAGCGCTTCGGGGGTGTTGCGGGGATTAATGCGGACAAACGCTTTCCAGCTATGTTGACCGGCATGGGCACGCAGATGGGCTACGCACATGCTACGTGCCAACGGTTTACGCGCAGGTGTCACCGCATCTTCCAGATCAAAAATCAGGGCATCCGCCACTGAATCGATCGATTTCAATAGTTTCTTTTCACTATCTGCCGGCACAAATAACATAGAACGTAATTTCATATTGTTTTCCCCTTCAACATCAATGCCTGCCGCAAACAGGTGGATACTTCCTCGCCCCGTTGATTAAAACCTTGATGCCGAAACGTGACGATACCCTGTTCCGGACGCGATTTACTTTCACGTTTATCCATCACCGTGGTCACGGAACGTAAGGTGTCGCCTGCAAATACGGGTTTAGGAAAGCGCACATCCGTCATCCCCAAATTAGCCACCGTGGTACCGAGTGTTGTGTCCTGAACCGATAAACCAATAATCAAACCGAGTGTAAAAATACTGTTGACTAAGGGCTGGCCAAATTCAGTTTTTTGACAATAATCATGATCAATATGGATTTGCGCTGGATTGTAGGTTGCACCACAAAACCAAACATTGTCTGACTCAGTCACCGTGCGCTTGATTTCATGTTCAAATACTGCACCGATTTCCAATGCCTCAAAAAATTTACCTGCCATGACTGATTTCCTTCAATTTAGTAATATTATTTTTAAAATTGCAATTAAAAGCGGCTACTTATTTCCTGCCACGCTTGTGCTAACTCATCGCGAAATTGGGGTGCAGCGAGGCGAATTAACTCCATCGCTCTTTGCTCTATCGACAACCCCCTCAGTCTGGCAACGCCATATTCCGTGACCACCATATCGACAGCGTGACGTGGCGATCCGACAAAACTACCTTCTGATAACAACGGCACGATACGACTGATCTGCCCTCCCTTGGCCGTCGAGGACAATGAAAACAAGGAACGTCCATCCTCACCGGCACGGGCACCGGTCACAAACGCGGGCATACCGCCTACGCCAGCAAATAATTTACCCTCAAGCGAGTAGCAATTAACCTGACCCAATAGATCAATTTCCAATGCGGTATTGATGGCGACAAAATTCGAAATAGTGGAAATATAGTGAATGTCGTGTGTTTCTGACACTGGACGGAATAAAAACCGCTCATTCCGATCAAGACGTTGATAGAACCCAATATCTCCCAGTGCAACACCAGATTGAATCGGGACATCGGCATCAAGGACGCCGGCATCCAGCAATTTCAATACCGACTCCGTTACCATTCCAGAATATATTCGCAACTTTTTATGGGAAAGCAATTCATCAAACAGCGCGGCTGGGGCTTTACCGATTCCAAGCTGCAAGGCATCACCATCGCGGACCAGACCGGCGACGTTACGTGCTAAATCGCGCAAATCATCACCGGGAATACCACTATCAAACGTAAGTGGCATACCATCAGCCAGACAGAGATAATCGCAATCGCTTGGCTGCACCCGAAAGGTACCGAATGTGTGAGGGAGTTGCGGGTTGATTAATGCCACTTTGATTTTGGCGCGGTTCCAGACGGCGGGTAAAAAGTCATAACTTAATCCCAGGCTCATGCCGTCTGCCCCTGGCTCACTGACATGCGCCAGTGCCAGATCGATTTCAATCTCATGTGCCAGATCAATCCACACCCCGCGGTAATCCAGCGGCAATAGTTCAACCCGATTCGCATTCGCTGCACCTCGAAAATGCGGCTGCATAAAATAGGCGCGCTGGCGGGCGGTAGGATGCAAATCCAAGTAATTAGAATTATTAATCCCGGGGAAATGCACACCAGTAAAACGCACCCCAGCTGCCCGCTCCGGCGCCGCTTTCAGCGCTTCAAAAAATGCCAGTGATTCACCTGAAACACCGGGCACATACACTGTCATTCCTGGCCGCAGCAAATCAACCACACCTGAAAGACTCATTGTCTTAGTAGTTTTTAACATATATTGTCAGCCTCCCCCTCAGTTGCTTATTATTTTTGTTTGCATTCACCTTACAATTAGCGTTTGTCCTGCTTATTTTTTTAAGCGCCTAGTCGCCCAATAATCGAAATCGCAGATACGTTTTGATGTGGATGTCCACCCAAATTTTGTGTTAGCCCTATATCCACTTTCGCCAATTGACGGTCACCGGCGTTACCAAGCAACTGTTGGTACACTTCGTACACCATGCGCAACCCTGACGCACCAACAGGATGACCAAAACATTTTAGTCCTCCGTCAATTTGACACGGTATCGCACCGGTGCTGTCATAGCGACCATCCAATATGTCAAATGTTGCACGTCCTGGATCACTTAATTTCAAGTCTTCCATTAACACTAATTCAGTAATCGAAAAACAGTCATGCACTTCAATCATATCGATGGATGCGCGTGGATCAGTAATGCCGGCATCGCGATAGGCGCGTTCAGCAGAGATCTGTGCTGTCTTAATAGAACTCCCATCCCAAGTACTGAACGACGCTTCTTCACCATTACTTACTGCAATTGATAAGGCTTTGACGGTAATTACATCCAACTTGCCCAAAGCCCGGGCAATTTCCGGAGTCGTTACAATCGCACACGCAGCACCATCGCTTACGCCGCAGCAATCATATAAACCAAGCGGTTCGGCAATGATTTGTGCTTTAAGAACATCTTCAATCGTAATTTTGTTACGCAGATGGGCACGGGGATTTTTTGCGCCGTTATCATGACTTTTCACCGAAACATGGGCCATAGCACGTTTCAGGTCGGCTTTGTCTAAGCCATATTTATTTTGATACGCCGATGCCAGCTGCGCAAATGCACCTGGTGCAGATGCATTAGGCATCCACAAATCGGTCACGGTACCACGCGTCCGACCTGGCAAACCACCATAACCTGTGTCTTTTAACTTTTCTACCCCGAGCGCCAAGGCAAAATCGCATGCACCTGAAGCAACTGCATACACAGCACCTCGTAACGCTTCCGTTCCAGTGGCACACGCATTTTCTACCCGCGTCGCTGCAATGTGCGGCAAACGTAATGCTTGCGCCAAGGGGCCAGCCGTTTTACCTACGTTATTTTCTTCAAGACAAACCCCAAACCAAGCAGCTTCAATCTGATTTCGTTCAATGCCCGCATCTTTCAACGCCTCCTGAAAGGCTTCAAGCATCAAATCTTCTGCGTTATCACTCCAACGCTCACCAAAACGCGAACATCCCATTCCTACGATCGCTACGCGATCACGAATTCCGGCAGCCATTTATGCCTCCTTAGTTGATTGTTGAGGTGTCGCTTTCCAGAAATAACGCCGAAAACCACGCAGCGTATCTATTTCCTTAATGCGGAAGGCCATTTTTAGTTCAGTACCGACAGCCAGATCTTCTGGTACAGAATCAGTAAACTCCATCAGTACCCGCGCACCACTGGAGAATTCAACATGGCCAAACTGGAACGGAGGACATTGTTTGTATGACAGCCAATCACAGGTGTACGAACGAATTTTTGCCGGCTCATCTGCTAGGCGATAGGGTTTTTGTGTGTCAACCTGCACACACGCTGGATTGACACATACCCGACTACTTGGAAATTGCACTGTATTGCAGCAACTGCATCGTCCGGCAAAAAAGCCCGTCAACATCGATTCATTACGCCATGCAGCTGACAAGGCAGTTTTATTATCCATTTCGGCACGCATACCCCAAGCCAGTTCCAGTACGCCGGTAAATGAGAGAAATTTAAAATAATTGATTTCACGACGAGCATGATGTAACCACGCCAAACGCGCCGCATCAGGCACTTGCCATTGGGTTGTTTCCAGCACTAGCGCATCGCATCCATTCCCAAATCCGAGTAACAGAATTTTTTGGCCCGGTGTCGCTAACGCCAGTGTCGCCGCTAACATCATCAGAGGATGCGCTGCCCCCGTATCACCACAGGCTTCAAACAAGGTATCGGCGACGACTTCTGCACGAATACCAAGTTTTTTTGCTACCACCTGATTAATTTTCAGTAAAGCCGCCGGCATCACAAAATGGTCAATATCCGCGGCACTACAGCCAGCAGCTGCCAGCGCTGCCTTGACCACGGGTGGAATCAACTTACCAAAGCCCTCGTCACGTACCCAGCGTTCTTCCCATGCATAATCGGACTCTTCACCAACCTCACGGAAACTAGCAACAAAATCATGACTTTCTGATGCCCCACCACGCAATACGGCGACCGGATTACCCGTGCCGACTACCACTGCTGCTGCGCCATCACCGTAAAGTAATTCAGCCGTACTGGCCGGCTTGGCCGGTCGCTGATCTGAGGCGATAAGTAGACTAGTTTGCGCACCACGAGCTTCTAGTGTACGGAGCAATTCGGTTGTCCCTGCGCGCAAACTACCGCCGCTATCGGATGCCTGTAATTGCGCCGACAAACCCAGAGCTGAGCGTACAACACCCGCATTGAGCCGGTCAGCAAACGGCAATGTGGTCGACGCCAGCGCCAGACGCTGAATCGCTGGACTTTGATCAGTAAGCACAGAACGTCCAGCTTCCAC
>Ga0364919_10020_pt1 | contig 94653 bp, 108 predicted proteins | sample SorcelJu500001C7_2_FD_206953 | JGI IMG/M metagenome (GOLD analysis project Ga0364919, IMG submission 206953) | Enriched cells from Trout Bog Lake Hypolimnion, Wisconsin, USA - BchlTB.June20.5000.01.C7 | ecosystem: Environmental > Aquatic > Freshwater > Lake > Hypolimnion/Profundal zone | place... | reverse complement strand
ACTTTTTCTCTATTTTGTTTCTTATAACAACATGTTTAATATTTAACAATGGATATGCGGTGCAACAATTGCCCGAGGAATTTTGTGAGCAATTATTAAATCAAGCACACGAACAAACCGAAGCTTTTAATGAAAAAACTATAAAAGTAATGAAAATAAAAGCTGTATTATTAAAAAGAGCGCGCGAAGAAAATAATGCAGATATTATACGTAATTTTTCAGAGCATTTTTTTGATGCGCTGGTAAAAGCAGGGTTTACTCAAGCAGAAGCAGCTGAATATGCATTTGATACAACAAAAAATAATTAATTTACATCATTTATAAAGGACAACATGAAAAAATTATTGATAATGCTTCTTATGCTTAGTTCAAGTGTGCTTATGGCTGATGCGAATAGTAGAGCTCAAGCAAAAAAAGCCTTTTTGGAAATTGAAAAAGAGTGCTTTGATATGGCAATAGGGCTGTCTGCTCATTCTACTAAAGCGATATTGATTGCATACGAAAAATGCCTTGGGACATTATTAAAGAATGAGTTTGAGGGAAATAATAAATTGCCTGATAAAAAGTAATAATATCAAAGCATAAGGATCAACATGAAAAAATTAATAGCATTATCGTTATTGGTTATGCCAATAGCTATAAGAACTGAAAATATCGATGCTGAAATACATCACATTAAAGAAAGATGTGCGAATGAGATCACTTCACAGAAGTGGAGCTCTCCTGAAGAGCAGGTACAGCAATTTAAGAACTGCTTAATATCAAAAATTAATAAGTTAAATGAGTATAAACAAAAAGTTGAAAAAGATACACAAGACAGTGAATTCATCGAAGCACTTCAAAAGATTAAATTAGTATCTTAGAAGTTAAGCCAGGTTAGCTTTCAAGCTCCTGGCTTTCTTCTTCTAAAAGTAACAATGCTTTTTCTACTAATTCATCTTTTTTATCTTTTAGCTCGGGCTTTGACAAAGAGCTTAAAAGAAGTGCGGCGCTTAAATTTTTCTGCGAAGAATAAGTTTGTTTCATTGCAGTATCCTTTAATACAAATAAGGGAACGTAATATATTTTATCTGCTTGTCACCTTACCACAGATTTTGCAAACAAAAAAGACGGGGCATAAAAATGTGCCACCAACACTTGCTTTTACTACCGCAGTCGCATACACTAGCTGGGAATAAAAAAGTTCTTTTTATTCTTCACTTTTTATAAAGGAGCTCGCTATGAAAAAAACTTTTAAGATTCCATTTTTTTTATTAACTATCATGATATGTTCATCTTGCTATGGGGGAAATTTTTTCAATGATACTATTAACTGGTTTAGTAAACAATACACCAATCCAATTGGCTATATAACTGACGATAAAGCAATAGAAACTGTTTTAAAAGTACATAAATATGACCCAACAAATAAACAACCAGGAGAAGACGTTACCCCTATAACTCTGAATGATGATCATCAATTACTCATTAAACAATCAATAGAACGCTCTGAAAAAACATTACGGCGCATTAAAGATGCAATATGGGTTAATGATAAAAAGAAAGTTAATTATGATGCATTAGAAAAAATTAGAGAAAAAATAATAAATGACCCGATTAGACAGGCTCTCATTCCACCTATTGCCATTATGTGGGTAAATGCATTTCTAAAAGATAAAGAACAAGAGCTGCTTAATAAAGCCTTCTCTACTCCTTCAGGTTCATCTCTCAATAAAAATAATTCAGAAAAAGAATTAAATAAATCTAATGGCTCTACATCTTCTTCTGGTAAAGAAAAAAGCAATGGCAAAACAGACGATGAAAAAGACAATAGTAAAATTGATGATAAAAAAGTAGAAAAAGAAGAAATAAAGCAAAATAATAATGGTGCTCAAGTACAAAATGTACAAAAACCAGCACCTAAACAAAAAAATAATAACATTCTAGAAGAATTCAATAAGTAATTAAACCACACGGCACGCAACTACTGCAGTAATTGATGCTGGGTTTAGATCTCTCAGCTGCCGCGCTGCAGCTTGGAGCGTTGCGCCAGTAGTCATTAAATCATCTACTAACAATAAATGTTTGCCCTTGAACTGCTCTTTATTTTTGCAGGTTAATACAAATGCATCATGCACATTGGGCAATCGTTCTTCATGCTTAAGTGATGATTGAAATGCGGTCATTTTAACCCGTTTTAATAGTTGAATAACTGGTCTTTGCATATATGTACTCAACACAAAGGCCATCTCATCTGCTTGGTTATAACCCCGTTTTGCAAACCGAGTCCAATGCAACGGCACGGGAATAATGTAATCACATTCAATAGCAGCAACATAGGTCATATGCCAAATAAGTTCTCCTAAGGCGGTGGCAGCAGCAATGTTGCCATATTTTTTTGCTAAAATAAGATTTTTGAGCGGCTCATGATAATCACCAATGGCCAGCACCTTCATAGTATATTTTTGTGTGATAATCAGATCTTTTGAAACAATCGGCATAATGCGTGCACGGCATGAGCTGCACAGTAGTTCTCGTACCGTTAAAAAAGTTGCACACCCGGCACATTGTGGTGGTGCTAAAAGATATAAAAAAAGATTTACTGCTTTTTTTAAAAAATGGCGAACTATAAACAAGAGTGCATTAACCTGTTGTACAAACATATGATCACCTTAAAACGTACCTTGCAATAAACGTAAACATACATTTGCAAAAATACCGGCTGCAATATCATCAAGTAAGATACCGGTAGGGCCTTTGATATTTTCAAGCCAAGCAATGCCACCCACTTTGGTAATATCAAAAAAACGGAACAATACCAGACCACAAAAAAGCATCGGCATATTTAAAGAAAGATCGTAAAAAGTAAACGCTATGCCGACCAGTTCATCGATCACTACCCATTCAGGGTCTGGCTCGCGCATGCGGTCAAGTTGAGCATAATTGATAACAAGCCATGCAACTAAGGTAAGAATAAGTAAAAATAACCAACTATATTGCGGCACTAGTTGATATACATAATATATAAACGGCACAGCGCAAGCACTCGTCATGGTACCTGGCGCCCATAAATAGCCCAACGGCCCAACAGAACAGATAAAACGAAACAAATTAACCAACAGATTCATTATTCACCGTGATGCATCAAAAACATATAAGCAACACCGAGCACAATAGCACAATCGGCTATATTAAAAACGGGAAACGACCAGTGTGCATAGGAAAATAAGATAAAGTCGATAACGCCTTGATATAAAAAACGATCAATAGTATTAGAAAGTGCACCGGCAATAACCATGCATTCACCGAGTATCATATGCCCACTGCGCAAGCGCTGATAGGCGTACCAACTTAAAAAAACAATAACAACGATAATTGCTAGAGTGATTCCAGAAAATGCTAATGAACCAGATTGGTTGAACATACCCCAAGAAATGCCCCGATTAAATACGAGCTCTAATGAAAGAAATGGTGCCAATTGACGCGGATATTTAAGATTGGTAAGTGCCCATAGTTTGGTAATTCTATCAAGAATAATAATAGCGCCAAATACCAGTGCATACAGAATAATATGCTTTATTGCTTTCATCGAATTTGTGCTCCAATGTGCTGCAACTTTTCTATTACTTGATTAATGGTGCTATCGGTAACTTCTGTAGTTAACGGTTTGCTCTGATCAAGTAATGTGATGCGGAAGGTAAATGATTTTTGATCATGCCATTCTTTTTTTTCAAAGAAATCAACTAAGGTAACATCCGTAATTAATGGCGAGCTCATGGTTATCAGCTGCTCTAGTTGCGCCGTACTCATGGCCATAGGCACTAGCATACTAATATCACGCACCATTGATTGGAATTTAGGAGACGGCTTGAAAAGCTGATCTGCTTTTTTATATGAAAGCAGAAATTCACCATCAAGTTCAAAAATAAAGGCATGTCCCATTGCCCATAATGAAATAAAGGTCGGGTGCATAATACCAGCACGGCCAACTTTATGTTCACCAACATAAATATCTGCTGTTTGATAGGACATATACCACGGCACTTCAGGTTGATCTACCCGCTGCCACGTAAACTGCATATTAAGCATATGAGCAAGCTCATCAAGCATCATTTTACCGGCATAAAAATCGATACTATTTTTTTGATCAAGCATAAGGCCAGTCAGCAGTTGACGCTCAGTATTTTCTGGGCCATCCCAAACACGGGCCCATTCAAAGAAACGCATCTGATCATACAGCGCTGATTGTGCATGCGCAACGCCACACAGATTAGGGATTAAACTGGTAACTAAGCGTCGATAATTTTCTGAAACGGGACTTTGCACCATCAGCGTTTGTTCCGGTTGCCAATTGATCACTTTTAAAAATGATTCATCAAAAAATGCATACGTGTGCACTTCGCGCATCTTCATGGCATAAGCACAGTACCGTTTAATGGCGCGCATACGTTGCACAGCTTGAATATCAAATGGCGCACACACGCGTTCTGGCAGCACCGGTTTTATATTTTCATAACCAAAGAATCGCCCAACTTCTTCTATAATATCTTGTTTGATGCCCACATCTTTAGTTGCACGCAACGTGGGCACGGTAACCTCATATACACCATCATGCGTCATAGAAATAGTAAATTCTAATTTATTTAATACATGCACAATAAATGCTGCATCAACGCTGCAACCCAATGCTTTTTCTATATCTTCATGCGTCACGGTAATAATAGTTGGCAACTCTGGTTTGTGTATAAAATGAATTACTTTATCTGCATTATAAGAAACATTAATTGAACTGAGCAATCCACAAAAACGTTGCAATGCAATTGGTGCTATTTCTGGATCTAAATTTTTTTCAAAACGTGCCGATGCTTCCGTTCTTTTTTTAAGACGTGCAGATGTTTTTCTGATAGTAGCTGCATCAAAACAGGCCGCTTCTAATAATAATGAATGGGTTGATAGTTGTACACTGCTGGCGCTACCACCCATAATTCCTGCCAATGCTAGTGCACTGTTATCATCGGCAACCACAATGTCATCTGATGTTAATTCAACCGTTTGGCCATCGAGCAGTTCAAGTTTTTCTTTATTATCTGCTTGGCGAATTTCAAGTGCTTGTTTGTGTACTTTTTGCGCATCAAACGCATGCATCGGTTGCCCAATATCAAGCATCACATAATTAGTTGCATCAACAATTGCATCATGACTTTTAGTATCAACACGCGCTAAACGAACAGCCATGCCAAGATCAGATGGCGCATAAGAAACTGATTCTATTTTTAATGTGCTCAATGCGCAACAACGGCTGGTACTTATTTTTGATTGACCATTTTTTTTCGTTGCAATTACCACCGGTATCTCTTTGATTAAAGCATCGAGTGGTTTAAGATTTAAATTTAATAATGCCGCAACTTCACGCGCAATACCGCGATGGCCCCACAGATCGGGCCGGTGATTCACTGATTTATTATCAAGATGAATAATATAATCATGTTTTTCAAAATTTTTTCTCCAGCCTCCAGCACGTAATGATTCTTCAACCATAAGCGCTGGCATCAACCCTTCTTTGGCAGCACCAACATCTGTCAAGGTTGCCCATCGATAGTTATCATCTTCTTTTTTAATAAGAAATAGATTATTTTCTGCTGCATCAGGCCGTGCAGGTATTAATACTGTTTTTTTAAGTTCCGCGCACAAAAGAATAACTTCTGATGAACTTATCTTTTGCACTTGTGCAAGTAATAGCGCATCACTTGCAGTAGTAACTTTTTCATACGTTTCAATTTCAGCAGTAGTCTTATTAAAGCGATTAACTAAATCAGCGATATCAACAGACTTATAGTCAGCATCAAGATGATCAAAAATCCAGGCAAGTGAAAGCTTCATGGGGCATTGAACCTTTTAGATATAAAAGTGCAGAGGTATACGGTTTAGCATAAGCCAAAAGCCCAAAACCTGCAAACTGCTAGTATCCTCCTCTTCTAGTTTCAAATAACTTATGCTTTTGTTCCCCGCACCGTTCGCCCTGAAGGAGCTCTCATTGAGAGCGAACTTGAAGGGTATCATTAAAATATTATTTAAAATAATAATCCTTCAAGTTCGCTTCGCTACCTTCAGGACGAACGGAATTTGGAATAACTTTTAGAAGTGTCAGCTGGATAATAATCAATCATCCGGTTATACTAAAAACAGAACGATTTTTAAGTCACTCAGAAAGGGTCTTTATGAATTATAGTATGCATTCACGCTGGCTGGGCACACTGTTTATTCTCTTATCAATTAATCATCTGCAAGGCGCATCATTAATCAGTAACATACTTGCACCGCTATTGGGCACCGCCGACCTTGATGAACCCTATAAAACAGAAGTGCAAGACGCTCTGCGCAATTTTAACGTGCCCAATATTGAATCTGTTTCCATAAAAAAGATGGATAAATTTGTTCCTTCTCTTATTGACCCAGCAATTATTTCTTACACCTTCTTTGGCCTTTGGTTTAATCAAAATTATCTTGCCCAACTTTCATCATCAGAACGTACTTGGAATATATATCATGAAGCTGCACACTATGCCGCACATCATAGTGCCAAAACAGTGGCATTAACAACTATAATAGGTAGCCTTTCTTGTATGACCGTTTCCCAATTTAATACAAGATTACGCACCAACTATACTTTATTTAATGGAACACTCTATCTGACAACGTGGTCAACTGCTCTTGCTGCAAATTTTTATATGTTACAACAACTTATAAAGGATCAAGAAAAAGAGGCCGATTTAAAAGCCGCTCGCCTTCTTTTATTATTAGACAAGGAAGATGTTGTCACCGATCACCTTGATGAACTGCGCAATCAAATTGTTCAAGGCGCTGGGGACCAGACCGATTGCTGGCACCATTCGCCCTATGAACAAGCTGAATATTTAATTACCTGCCTAGCAAGCATATAATTAATCTTAAAAACATATCATACAAAAAAAGGAGCTAAAGATAAGCTCCTTTTTTATTAAATACCTTTCTATTCTTTGTCTCTTTTGATATTCTACGGGCATGTTCCTCTATTTATTAAAAGGAGATATGGTATGGGTCGGATAAAAAATAATATTAATTATCCAGTAATCGTAATATTGTTTACGAGCGTCACTGTCACCTATGCCATGGATCCACAACAACAAAATGAAGGAAAACTTTTACCCGGACAAATTATGCGTAGAATGTATGGCGCTGCAGTAAACACTTTATTACAACAGCCAAACACTTCCGCTCAAAAAAAAGGTCAAGAGCTCATTCTAAAAAAATCTCTAACGCAAGAAGAATTAACTAAAGAAGCATTTGAAAGCCTTCCCATAAAACTAAAACGCGTTGTTCAAGATATGCCTAAAGTAACTGCCGGAGAAAATATTTTAGAGAATACACGGGTCATTCCTAATTACCCTTCCCCTCAATCTTCTCCTTCATCTCCTTCACAACTTGACCCTAGACATAGAGAGCGTACTTCAAGTGAAACAAGTGTAAGTAGTACAAGTAAATTGAGTACTGAATATGAATCCCTTAATCCTGAGGGGGGCAGCGATGATGAAAATAGTAATGAAGAAAAAGAATGGTGCATGGTCGAAGGCGAATGAGTATCGACCAGCATTCAAAATAGCGCTATACTAAGTAAAAATCCCCATTTTTTACTCTGTTTTTAATAAGGGCGCTCACCCATGGGCAAAATCATACTTTTTTATAAATATATTGAGGTACCAAACCCTCAAGCTCTGTTAAAGTGGCAACAAGAACTGTGCAAACGTCTTGGCCTTAAAGGTCGTATTATTATCGCCAGTGAAGGCATCAATGGCACGCTTGGTGGCAATGAAGACACCATTGAACAATATAAAGCTGCCATGCAAACGCACCCACTCTTTGCAAATATCGATTATAAAGAAAGTACCGGCGACCAGGAAGCATTCCCTCGCATGCGCATTGTAATTAAAAAAGAGATTGTCTATTTAGGGCTTGATACGCAAGTCTATACACCCGCAAAAGGTGGTGTTCATTTGGCTCCAGCCCAAGCTCATGAACTGGTTAATCAACGTCCTGACAATTTATTAATTCTCGATTGCCGCAACTCATTTGAATCCCGTGTAGGAACTTTTGAAGGCTCAGTAAAACCGGCAGTAAACTATTTTCGTGAATTCCCTGCTTATGTTGATAACAATTTAGATCTTTTTAAAGATAAACAGGTGCTCATGTATTGCACTGGCGGGGTCCGTTGCGAACGTGCTTCTGCTTATTTAAAAGAAAAGGGCGTTGCTCAAGAAGTGTATCAAATTACTGGCGGTGTTCATAAATATGTTGAGCAGTTTCCTAACGGCCATTTTAAAGGCAAAAACTATGTGTTTGATGGGCGCTTAGCGGTTAAAGTAACTGATGATATTTTAACCACCTGTGATATCTGCAATGCTCCTTATGATGAGTATGCCAACTGCCAGAATGCTACGTGTAATAAACATTTTATAGGATGTCCTGCATGCATACAAACATTTAATAATGCCTGCTCGCAAAAGTGTGACCGCTTATTAAAAGAAGGCAAAGTGCATGCGCGCCCTATACGCAACAAAAAATCTCACGAAGAATCTCAGTCAGAAAGTAGATAATGGAAATTGCTCGTAATGTAAGCTTAAAAGATAAAAACTGGTTTAAAACCGGCGGGCCAGCAAACCACTTTGCTCAACCAACTACTGCTCATGAATTTGCACAAGCTATTGCTTACGCCCAACAACACAATCTGCCTATCTTTATTTTAGGTCAAGGTGCCAATATTTTAATCAGTGATGCCGGCTTTGATGGGCTGGTTATTCAACCACAACTTAAAGCAATTACCATTGAATCAATAGATCAAAATTATGCAGCATTAACTGCTGGTGCTGGCATTTCATTACATGATCTGATCGATTATTGTTTGGAGCACAATTTTTTGGGCCTTGAAGAGTTCAGTGGCATTCCCAGCAGCATTGGCGGCGCCTTGTATATTAATTTGCACTACTTTGAATTTTTAATTGAACAGTTCTTATTACATGCACAAGTAATTCATAAAGAGACCCGAGAAATTAGGATAGTTGACCACTCATGGTTTAATTTTGGGTACAATAAATCACGCCTACAAACTGAGCCCTATTTTTTAATCAGCGCCACTTTTAAACTTAAAAAAGCTACTGATCTGGAAACAGCATTTGCCAAAGGCAGAAGAAAAGAGATTATTCGCCACCGCGCTTCCCGCTACCCGGCGGCAAACACCTGTGGCAGCTTCTTTAGAAATTTTTATACTGATGAGGTTACCCTCATCAGTAATAACAAAAAGATGATTTACGTTGCCTATTACCTTGATAAAATTGGTGTCAAAGGTCAGCTTAAAGTTGGTGATGCAATTGTTTCTTATCAGCATGCTAATATGCTGGTCAATCAAGGCAATGCAACCTCTGCTGACATTGTTAATCTTGCACGCACCATGCAAGAGCTGGTTGTTAAACAGTTTGGCATTACGCCACAAGCAGAATGTGAACTGGTTGGGTTTAAAGAGTATCCACTCTATAAATAGTTTTGCTGCCCATTTTTATATTAATAAAACCATCCTTTTTTTGCTGGTTGTTTATAATTTTTTTGATTCTTATAATCTTCCCAGTTTGCTGAGGGAATAAGAGTAACATGAGCCGTTTGACCATCATTGTCAATATCAAATTCGCCATATATTATAGTTGTTTTTTTGCCCTTATTATTATCTTCTTCTTCATTCAACAGAATTATGCTAAAACGAGTATAACGAGAATATAAATTACACCATCCACCATCATACATAAGCTTATTAAATGCTGTCCAATTACAATAATTCCATACATTCGGCCGATATGATACTACTATTCTTTGTTTCCAATTTGAACATGGTCCATTCGCATCGAAATAAGAAAAACTAACTTGTGTGTTACGTGCATCAAAATTAAGTTTTTGCATATTATGTTTATAAATCTTCCTAAGATCATCACCATTGCCAATACTGTTTTTCTTTTCTTTGTTTAAAAATTCAAGCAGTTTGAAAGCTAAATTACCAGGCAATAAGTTTTTTCTTTCTATCGATTTATCTATTAACTTTATTTGTAATTCATTATAAAAATTAGATAAGCTATCATTCAAAGAACTCTTGTATTCTCCTCTGAAAATTTCTTGTATTTTTTGTTGACCGTTTTCCAACTTTTTAACCACCTTGTATAAATAACACATACAATTCTTCATCTGAATAACAAAAGTACTATCTTCTTCTAAGTCATCAGGATTAATTATTGATGATACATAATTAGGCCATTCATTTTCAAAAGTATACTTGCTAAATGGATTCCATTGAGTCGATTCTTGTTTTCTAGAGATTGCTAAATGAGTAGTATTATATAAATCAGTATTTTTATTATCAGGATCGGTTTTCATAAACAGAAGATATGCTATTGTTTTTGCAGAATTAAAAATAAGATTTAATTTCGCACAAGACTTGCCTTCATCCTTATAACGCTTAAAAAGTTCGTCTCGTTGCGCAATAAGTGATTTATATCCTTTTACAGGATGACAATTTGTTTCATCTGCGCTTAAACCATTTAGATTTGATAATCCTTGACCCTCATGCCTTATAATAAAATCTCCATCATTATATATTTGTTCAGATGCCCACGTTGTTTTCTCATCGTCTTTTGTACTCTCCTTTTCCATTGCATAACTATGCACATAAGAAATTAAACATATATTTGCCAATAATAATAATTTTTTCATTATGTCTCTTTCTCTACCAACTCTACTTAAATAATCGTATACTAAAATAAATTAGATTAGCTTAATCTATCTCTTTAGGAATTGCTATGAATGAACTTACTTTTATACTGCACAGCATCTTTATTAGCAGCAGTGTACTTTTTGCTTTATACCTGGGCAAAGAAGCACTAATCGCCTTTATCTGTTTACAAGGAGTGCTCGCCAATCTTTTTGTCACCAAGCAAATAACGCTGTTAAGCCTCACGGCCACCGGCGCCGATGCTTTTATGATCGGTTCGATTTTAGGCATGAACTTATTACAAGAATATTTTGGCCCTGCTTATACCAAAAAAGCAATCGGCATAAGTTTTTTTGCTCTTATTTTTTATACTATCGCCAGCCAAATTCATCTGATTTATATCCCGAGCTTATATGATTTTGCTCATCCCCATTTTTCAGCATTGCTCGGCTTTATGCCCCGTATTACTATTGCTTCACTGGTTGTATATGTCACGGTGCTTTTTATTGAACGTTGGCTTTATGGCATTCTAAAAACTGCATTTAATTCAAAATATTTGGTGCTGCGCAACTGTATTTCAGTCGGCATTACTCAATTGATTGATACGGTGCTTTTCAGCTTTTTAGGGCTCTATGGCATTGTTGGTAATATTGGCCACATTATTATCATCAGCTATTGTATCAAGATCGCCAGCCTGCTCCTTTCTACCCCTTTTCTGGCCCTTTCACATCGATTTGCGCCGAAAAAATAAGCTTTTTGCCATTTTTATGCTACATTAAAAGGAAAAGACAACCTTTTACTTTATATTTTATGAGCCACTTTAAATACGAAATTATCTATTCATCTGCAAAATCGCGTGCGCGGGTGGGCAAAATTCATACGCCTCATGGCATTATTGATACCCCCAACTTTGTAGCCGTTGGCACTAATGCTACGCTCAAAGCACTTGATAGCATCAGTACAGACCAATTGGGCGTTCAGCTTATGTTTTGCAATACGTACCACTTGATGCTCCAGCCAGGAACCGATGTCATCAAAAAGGCAGGCGGTCTACATGCCTTTACCAAAAGAACTGGTCCGATTATTACCGATTCGGGCGGGTTTCAAGTATTTAGCCTTGCTTATGGCACCGTTAAAGATGAACTCAAAAGTAAAGGGCAAAAAAAGACCGATAATTTAGTATTAAAAACTACTGAAGAAGGCGTGCTTTTCCGCTCATATCGCGATGGTAAAAAAATTCTTTTAACACCAGAAACCTCAGTGCTTGCCCAAAAAGATTTAGGCGCAGATATTATTATTCCCTTTGATGAGCTGCCACCCTATCACGTAAATCCACGCTACCTTGAGCGTTCACTCGAGCGCACCCACCGCTGGGAAAAACGTTCACTCGATACCCATTTGCAACAAGTTAATAACCAGGCAATGTATGCGGTTATTCATGGCGGCATTGACCGCACCTTGCGCAGCAAAAGCTGTAATTATTTAACCTCATTGCCCTTTGATGGATTTGCCATCGGCGGCTCTTTAGGCAAAACACACCAAGAGATGTTTGATATGCTTGCATACACCATGCCGCAAATTCCGTATGATAAACCGAACCATCTGTTGGGCATTGGTGATTTAGCATCACTACAAGAATGCATAAAACTGGGCATTGATACTTTTGACAGCTCACACCCGACGCGTTGCGCACGCCATGGCCTTTTATTTACTTCGCAAGGCAATAAAAAAATATTGCACAGCGCGCACAAAGAAGATTTTAATCCGATCGACAAGAATTGTACGTGCATGGTCTGCCAAAACTATAGCATGGCCTATTTACAACATCTTTTTAAATCAAATGAAATGACCGGCTTTACGCTGGCAACCATTCACAATCTTCACTTTATGGTCCAATTAATGGCAGAATATCGCAGAAAAATTTTAAATGATGAGTTATAAAATATGAAAAACAGTACTAAATTAATTACTTCTCGCATTCATGATGATGTTAAAGCAGTTGTTGCTTTGCACGAGGTGAAAGGCCGCCGCAAAAATAATCTTTTTATTGCACAAGGCACCCGCACGTGCGCCGCATTAGTAGAAGGCGGTTATAATCTTAAGCAATTGTATATCACTGAACATTTATTTGAAAAATATAAAGCAATCATCAAGACTCCCCATATCACCACCGTAACGCCAGAAGTTATGGAAAAAATGAGCACTACTGAAAACCCGAGCGGTTATCTGGGCGTCTTTGGTATTCCTGCTACTCAAAGTTATGAATCATTAGAAGGTGGCTTGGTATTGGCACAGATCAGCGATCCGGGCAATATGGGCACCTTAATTCGCACCGCTGCTGCTATGAAAGTTCCGTGTTTGGTCGCAATAGACAGTGCTGACATCTGGAGCCCTAAAGTGGTGCAAGCATCTGCAGGCAGCCTGGCCCAACTGCGCATATTTACCATGCGCTTTGAAGATCTTGTGGCACATAAAAAAAACATTCCGTTAAATGCATTAGTAGTTTCTGGCGGCAAAAATCCGCACGAACTTGATCTTAAAAATAGTTTGTTAATGGTAGGCAATGAAGCACACGGCATTCCACAAGCATGGATTTCCCATTGTGACAATCAAGTTACTCTGCCAATGCCGGGCAATACTGAAAGCTTAAATGCTGCTGTTGCTGGTTCTATTGCACTCTATCTTGCATGGGCACCAAAGTAAAAAATTTAAGGAAATTTCATGAAGTTAAAACTATTACTTATCGCATGGGTAATGCTTACCGTTTCTTTATCTGTTTTAACAATGCATAGTGATGAAGAAAATCTCATATGGGCTGTTGCAATAAATAATTATGAGCAGGTTGATGCACTTTTACAAAAGAACGTTAATGTTGATTGTTGCGATAGCACTTTATGGACTTCTTTGCATATGGCAGCTCGTTTAGGCCGCTCAAAAATTGTGGAACGATTGCTTGCTAGCAATGCTTCTGTTAACGGTAAAACCTTTCATCAACTCGCTACTCCTCTACACCATGCTTGCCAAGGAGATTATCATACAGTAGTCAAATTATTATTAGAGCATAAAGCAAATGTTAATGATATAGATAAAGATCAACAAACTCCTCTGGATTATGCAAGTGATCATGCAAAAAAATATTCTAATGAGAAACAACTTGGTGTTCAATTAATAACTTTTGTAAAAAACAATAGAGAGATGCAAAAATTAACTTGTAATCGAATTATTGCTAACTATATTACCAATTCAAATAATTACCCTATTGCACTCCTTATAACTATGCAAAGAAAATAAGCTTTTAATAAAACATCTTTTAAAATTAAGGAGCTGTATGAAATTTCCATTAACCCTTATTACTCTACTATCATTCACTTTACCTTGTTCTATTGTAGCTATGAATGCTTATGAACAAGCACTTATTAAAGCAGCTGAACTAAACCATGGTGATGTTATGGCGCCATTGTTAACAAATGGCACATCAGCAAACTGCGCTAATGAAAATGGCGCTACTCCTTTACATACAGCTGCAGGGTGCGGTAATAAAGGTATAGTTCAAATGTTATTAAATAATGGTGCAAACATAGATGCAAAAGATAACAAAAGCCGTACACCATTATTTTTTGCAGCCTTGAAAGACCATGTAGAAATAGCAGAATTACTTTTAAAAACAGGTGCCAATCCCCAAGTAGAAGACAATGAGGGGAGATACTTTTGGATGTATGCATCCGATAATATGAAAAAGTGGAGAATGAAACAACTCGGGAAAGAATATAGCAATCCTAGTTATGGATCAGACGCTATTGATGAACTATTAAAATAGTATCGATTGTACATTTGCCTTAAAAACCGTTATACCTGAAACATTAATATCCTTTTAATTTTGATGTTTCAGAAAGAATCGTATGAGCTCTGTATCACCAACCCTTTCATTGCGCAATGCCGTATTAATCAACGTTAACATTATGCTTGGTGCGGGCGTTTTTATTAATGCGGTCGAGCTGGCAAAACGGACCGGATTTTTTAGTGGTTTTATGTATCCACTGGGCGGGCTTTTGGTATTGCCCTTAATTATCTGCATCGCAAAGCTTACGCAACTATATCCAGACGGCGGTTTTTATGGCTTTGGTGCAAAATATCTTAACCCATTTGCAGGTTTCATGAGCGGATGGAGTTATTTTACCGGCAAGCTCGCTTCTGCAACCTTAATGATTCACGTTTCTATGTCATTGCTCAGCCAAGCAATACCTGCATTGGCCCGTTGCAATCTATTTGTTATTGATTTAATAGTTTTACTTATTTTTAGCGCGCTCAACACCTTTAATTTAAAAACGGGTAGCAAAATTCAAACCGCATTTTTTGTGCTCAAATCGATCCCTCTTTTCACCATTATTATCAGTGGTCTTATCTTTATTTCTGGATCAGTTCCGCTTGAACCGTTCCCCGCCTTTGCAACTATTTCCACCACATTGCCATTGGTGCTTTATGCAGCGATGGGCTTTGAGTCGATCTGCTCACTGAGCCGCAGTATTGAAAATCCTAAAAAAAATGGCCCGCGCGCAATTATTATTTCTTACGCCATAGTAATGGCAGTTCTCTTTTTATATCAAACGTTATTATATGCGCTGCTTTCTAAAGAGCTCGTACAACTGCCTTCATATTTGCAAGTATTTTCAGCATTTTTCAATCATTTCTTAAACAATAATTTAGTGCTTGCGCATCAACTTACGCGCGCAATCTGGACAATTCTTGCCTGCTCTGCACTTGGTGGCGCTTATGGCATTTTATATAGTAATAACTGGAATCTTTACACATTGGCTGCACACAAACACACCTTATTTGCTCGCACGCTCACGCGCCTTAATAGCGCCGGCATTCCTGTTTGGTGTATTGCAATTCAAGCACTGGTATGCATTTTTTATATGTTTTTCACTTATTTGGAACAAGTATCATTGCAGCAACTGGCAGCGCTGGCCGTTACGCTTTCTTACACCATTTGTGTGCTCGCATTAATGGCCTTTTATTATGCGCAACGCAGCTGGAATGGCATTGTTATTCCGTTCTTTGGGCTTGCAAGTTGTGCCATCTTTATCCACGCCTGCATTCATAACTTTAAATATAGCAAAACGATGCTGCCACTTTATGGCTTTTTAGCCCTCTTGGCGCTGGGCAGCTGTATGTATTGGTATCAAAAATGTGCAACAAAAAAGCACCGGGTTTAATTCCGATGCTTTTTTACTTTGTAAATGTAAATACTTAAAATTTACAGTCTTACTTAACTTCTTGTTTTAATTTTTCTACTAAGTTTGGATTTGCTTTAACACATTTTTCAAATGCAGCGATAAATTTATCCGTTTCAGCATGTCCATGATGTCTAGTGTATTCTCTGCCTCTGCTATTCCAATCACGCCACTTTTTACTTTCTTTAAAGGTAAGATCAGTATAACCTTCAAATGGTGCATTTTTAGTAATTGTTACACCTGATTTTTTACCCGTAATAAGATAACCTGCTACAAGGTCACAAAAATGCTTATCTATAAGTTCATGCCCTGTTATTTTACCAGTAGATTCACTTGCACTTATTGCAGCTCCAGTTGTTAAAGCGGCTACTGCTAAAATCATTAATTTGTTTTTCATTTGTTTATCCTTAATATTATTTTGTTCATTTAATTATCTATAAAACTCAAAGCCTTGTTTTTTCATACAAGCTTCCATCTCTCTTGCTTGTTCTTCTGTGCTTATTGGGGCCAATAAAGCAATAACTTTTTCTTTTATACAGTCGCCATCATTATTTTTACATTCTTTGGCTGCTTGCATAAAAGCAGGAGCGAACATTTGAGTAAAACATTTATCAAGAGCACTTTTCTCTTGCTGATCCGTATTAACATCACCAGCTAAAGCAACGCCAGTTGTTAAAGCTGCAGCTATAGCTAAAATCATTAAATTTGTTTTCATGTGAGATCCTTTATACAATTTGATCAAAATTTAACGTTTTTACTCTTCTATTTTTAATTCTATATGAAAATAATTTATTGTAAAGAGCTCACCAGATGCCAAAACAGAATGAATTTTGACGTTATTTTTTTATTTGCATAGGGTGCAGCTCAACATCCTGATGATCATAACTTGGCTCACTAAAACCAAACTCACGGCGGCGTATAGGCTCTAAGGAACCATCTAATTTTTGATAGATATCAAACTGAGGATAAATATGTTTTTTATGAGATGGTTGCAATTCGTATTTATAGACGCTTTCTTTATAAGCAAGCGAACAATATACAGGGGTAAATGGAATTGTCACACACGATTTTTCAGGAAGCACTGTAAAATACTTTTTCTGTTCCCAATCAGGAAGCTGGTTTTCATCTACGTTATATTTGCTTTTTATCTTAAGGCAGTGAGAGCTTTCTGCATTTCTAGCTTTAATAGTAATAGGAAAATTAAGTGGATTAGAAAGATATGTGCAATATCTTAAATCCTGAACAGCATCTTTTTCCATACATAAACTGAGTGTAGGAATTAATAGGACTGTTAATAATACAATTTTAAAGTTCATTGCTTTACCTCTTGTTAGTTTATAGTCTATCTTACCCGGCGATTTATAAACTATTTGATTTTAAGGTTATTTTATCGCCACTACTTTTAATTCTATATGAAAATCATTTATTGTAAAATGGTCACTAGACCATCTAAATAAGAAAAGCACCGGGTTAGACCAGTGCTTTTTTATTTTTAATAAAACGGGAATTTTAAGCTTACTCAGTGTTTAAAACTATTTCTTGCATTATCTTTGGCGGCTTCGAGCTATCCTGATGTATTCTTTTCCATATTCAGTTGGCTCGGTAGGCTCTGCACCTTCTTTAAACCGTTTAAGCTCTTCAGACTGGTCTTTTTTAAGTTGAGCCACCGTAGCATTAAAATCATTAAGATAATCCATTAAATCTGCATGAAACGCATTTAACCAACCATAGTTAAGTTTTGCACGATCAGGAAAATCAACATATGCATTGAGCATAAAACCACTTAAATAAAGCTCTTGGATTATCTCTCCAAGCACCATGGTTGCCTCACCTATAAATTTCTCCATACCTAAAGCATTAAAGGCCATTGCATGTAACCATTTTGTTGCATCTGCTTTTAATTTATCATATCGATTGACTGTTGGATTTTCGAGACGTTTGGGACCTCTAATGGCTTTTTCAAATTCAGTGCTTATCTTTCTTAATTTACTAACATCATAATCAATTCCAAAATTAGCACCACCGGTGACAATAGGCCCTTTTAAACGTAAAAAATGAACTTCATCAATTACCATTTGCGCCGCATCACAAAAATGTACTGCCAATTTTTGATATGCATTATATTGTTTTCTATAAAAATCTATTTTCTTTTTATCATTACTAGAAATTCCATCAAACTTCTTGAGTTGTGCATTATTTTGATCAGCCTCTAATTTGACCATTTCCACTAATACAGCAGCCTTGTCAACTTCAAATGCTTGAATTGGACAATTTATCACTAATCCACCAACAGCTAATAAAAATACTGACAGCATTGTACTATTCTTCATAATTTTTACTCCTAAACTTTAATAATGCGAATCACTTTATTGCATAATTTAATCCTATCTGAAAAACAATCGATGCGCAAAGGGTTTAATAAAAAACACAAAAGAGCGCCCGCAATTAAGATAGTTTTTATCTAAGTTTTAGAGTAATCAGAGTAATCAAACAGAGAACAAATGATATGATGCCAAAGCGAATCGTAATTTTAGACTCAGGCCAGCCGAGCAGTTCAAAGTGATGGTGAATGGGGGCCATGCGGAAAATGCGTTTCTTCCAGCGGCGGTAGGCAAATACTTGCACCATAACTGATACGGTCTCCATCACAAAAAGTCCGCCCGAAATGGCCAAAAGCATCTCCTGTTTTGCCATGAGGGCCATTAAGGCTAACCCGCCCCCCAGGGCAAGTGAACCAACATCACCCATAAATATCTGGGCTGGGTATGCGTTGTACCATAAAAACCCTAAGGCTGCGCCCAACAAAATAGAGCCGATAACGGCAATTTCAGCCGAGCCGGCAAACGGAATATTCAAGTATGAGGCCAATACAACATGGCCAGCTAGATATGCAATCAGAGAAAATACCGCAAAGTTGGGAATAAGGGAGTTGATCGCCAGGCCATCAAGCCCATCAGTCAAATTTACCGCATTGCTACAGCTAACCATAACAAACATAGCCCAGGGAATAAAAAGAAGGCCAATATCAGGCGTAAGATTCTTAAAAAACGGGAAAACGAGGGTTGTTTTGCCCCCTGCCCAGAAGATCCATAAAAGTATGGTCAAACCGGCAACTCCCCATTGAGCTATAAATTTATGGCTGGCACGGATCCCTTTTTGCTGCTTGATCTTGCACCAGTCATCAGAGAACCCGATTGCCCCAAAGCCTAAAATACCCACTAAAAATACCCATAAGAGTCGGTTGGAAAGATCTCCCCATGCAAGCATAGTCAGAGTCGTCACTACCAGGATAAAGATACCCCCCATGGTAGGCAGGCCATCTTTTGCCCTATGGCTTTCTGGGGTATATTCCCGCGCCCTGGCTCTGAAGAAAATAAGTGATTTCTTAATAAACCATTCACCAAAGATAAGCGATAATCCAAGACTTGTTAAAAGCCCTACCAAAGACCGAAATGATACATAGTGCACCACATTCAAAAAAGAAAAGCAGGACTTAAAATAATATGATAAGTGGTATAACATATTAAAAACTCAATAGGTTGGGGGGTTACAAAGTATGGTAAAAATGACTATACTAGCCAGGATACTCAATATGTCGATTAAATCAATAAAAGCCTGTGCCTTTTGACTAAAAATGAGGGTAGTTTATTCTGAGTAATGACAACTAGGACTATAGACTAACCAGAAGGCGTTTAACTTAAACAGAAAGGTTATATATGAAGTTTGGTTATCTAAAATTAGCTTTATTAGCCAGTACCATGATCCCTGCTTCTATGATTAAAGCAGATGGTGAAATAAACCCAATAAAAGAATGTACTGCATGTATTGTTACTACCTTTGAAGGTCTTAATGGTATTATTAGCGACGTAAGTAACTTGCATATTAAAAGTGCTGGTCCGGTAAAAAACATACCGTACTTCTTGCCTAAATTTGATGAAGTAATTAACCGTATTGAAAAAGATGTTCTTGCCTTGATTATGAACCATATTCAAGCTACTGAACAGGCTGGTAATACTAAAGTTGCCCAAGTGCTTAAAAAGCAACAAGCCTTTATTTCTAACAACATTATCGGCAACTTGAAAGCTATTAAACAGGTCTTTGAAGGCCATATCAGAAAGCCTAAACCTAATAACGCATTAGCTCTTGCTACTGCTTTAAGACCTATTAACGCTCATTTAAACTCTGTTCCTGAATTGCAACGTATAGAAAATGAGCTTGAAGAGATTCGTGTTCTCTTGGATGAGTTGGGTGAAACTGAAAGCGTTCAGATTGTAGTCCAAATCAAAGAAAAGATTCAAGAGCTCAAAAAAGATGCTGCTCGTCAATTGACCCCTAAAGAAAAAGCTGAGCAGACCAGTAAAGCTTATGCGATCTGTCAGGTATTAGTGACAGGTCTTAAATAAACATCCTAGAAACTAGAAAACACTAAAAAAGCCAGTGTATATGCGATCTTTATTGCTATAATAAAGCATCTGCTGTACACTGGTTTTTGTTTTATATATAGTGTTTTATGCTTAAACTTGGTAAGGGAATATCTCCCGTTCCCCCTGAAGAGCTCGCATAGCGAGCGTACTTGAAGGGTCGAAAATTATAAACTATCCTTCGAGTTCGTTCCCGTTGGTCACTTCCCGCAGGACGAACGGAGAAGAAAGAAATTAATAAAAATGATGAATTTTGCCCGTGATTTTGACGTTATTGTAGTGGGGGGTGGCCATGCCGGCATAGAAGCCGCATACGCTGCTGCCAAAATGGGGTCAAAAACCCTCATGGTAACTCTGAACATAGATAACATAGGCCTTATGCCCTGCAACCCTGCCATCGGCGGTGTGGGCAAAGGTCACATTGTGTATGAGATCAGTGCCCTGGGTGGTTTGATGCCTAAGCTCTGTACCCAGACCTATTTACAGGCTCGGATGTTAAATACCCGCAAAGGGCCCGCCGTTCAAGGCCTCAGGCTCCAAATTGATAAATATGCCTACAACAAACTGAGCAAGCAAATCCTTGAAAATACGCCAAATTTGACCCTTAGAATGGGCATGGTTAAAGAGTTGATCCTCGATGAGCATACTAAGGCTGTCAGGGGTATCCGCACCCGGGATGGGGCAGATTTCTTGGCCCCTGTGGTTATTTTGACCACGGGAACCTTCCTGAATGGCACCGTCCATATTGGCAAGGTTAATTATAGTGCCGGCCGCCAGGGAGAAGAAGCGGTTCCTTACTTATCTAACATGCTTATGGCCTGTGGCCTACGCATGGGGCGCTTAAAGACCGGTACTCCGCCCCGATTGCTCAAATCGAGTATCGATTTTACTCGCCTTGAATATCAACAGCCTGATAACTTAACCTATTTGTTTGAGTTTTATCCCCATAAGGTTGAAAATACGCGGGCTTGCTATATCACACATACCAATGAAAATACCCATGCCATTATTCGCAAAAATCTACACCTTTCTGCCATGTATAGCGGCAACATCAAAGGAGTTGGCCCCCGCTATTGCCCATCAATTGAAGATAAAATCGGCCGCTTTGGTGACAAAACTTCACACCATATTTTTGTCGAACCAGAAGGCGCCAATAGTGAAGAGATCTATCCGAACGGTATCTCTACGTCACTGCCCTATGAAGTTCAAAAAGAGTATGTGCGCACCATTAAGGGCTTTGAAAATGCCATTATAACCCGCCCGGGCTATGCCATTGAATACGATTATATAACCCCCGATCAGTTAAAACCGACCTTAGAAACTAAGGCCGTCGAAGGCCTCTTTTTAGCTGGCCAAATTAACGGCACCACCGGGTATGAAGAAGCTGCCGGTCAAGGCATTCTTGCTGGTATCAATGCCCATTTAAAACAGGCAGGCAAAGAGCCGTTTATTCTTGACCGCACTGAAAGCTATATCGGCGTTATGATTGATGACCTGGTAACCCTAGGGGTTAATGAGCCATACCGTATGTTTACTTCTCGTGCTGAACGGCGCCTTATTTTGCGCCAAGATAATGCATTTTTACGTCTTACCGACCGTGCCTATAATCTGGGGCTTATCGAAGAGCCATTGTATAATGATTTTAAGCAAGAAAAAGAGCTGATTCATAGCACCCTGAGCACGCTGCGCGCTGGCAAAAATTGCGGCGATCTGCTCAAATTATATGGTGAAATTGAATGCAATACCCAACAACTCCGCGCTGATGTGAGCCCAGATCTGACCGATAGGCAAGTGCATACCATTCACGCACATTTACGTTATGAACCCTATTTAAAGCGGGAAGAAAAAGAGGTCCAAAAGGCTGAACTGTACAAAAATTTAGTACTGCCGCCTGACTTGGACTATCCCAATATCCCCGGCCTTTCCAAAGAGCTCCAAGAAAAGTTGAGCAAATATCGCCCAGCCACCATTGCCCAAGCAAACCTTATTCAGGGCATGACCCCTGCTGCTATCTCATTGCTTATCTTTAAAGCTCGGCAAGTTCACAAGCCTAAATAAGCCCTTTTTTATGGGTATCTTACCCTGGCTTTTATGGCCAATACCGGTTGTAAAAACCCGCCAAAATGGTATAATTATTATTGACAGATAGAATTGGCTAATTTGGGTTGTTTAAGAAGGGAAAAATCATGAATAAAAGAATTATACCTGCTCTTATGAGTGGTTTATTGATTTTAGGTAGTTGCTTTTCACCAATAGTAGCGTTGCAACCAGTTTATGAAACTAAAAAAACTCAGTACATCAATTGGAATAAAATAGTGCGACATACCATTAATACCCCATTGGCACTTGTAACTTTTAGTGCATTCTCTTTTGGTACTGCTTTTATCCCTGCCGGGACTCTCATGTGGGTACTAGGGAATATGTGTCTGGTGATGAACCATAATTCCGCTCAAATGGACCCTGATACCAGTGTCATAGAAAAATACCTTTTCGAAGTAGAAACTAGTCTAATGCTTTTAGCTGGTATGGCGAGCCATGCAACTGGATGTCATTATCATAATTATTACACTCTTAAATCACTAAAAACAGCCCTTGATTCGGTAAAGTAACTTGAACTTATAAAATGGAAATTTTTTATTAAGGAAAAACTATGAATAAAAGATTAATGCTTACTCTTATGAGCGGATTGCTCATTCTTACCAGTTGCTTTTCACCAGTGTTAGCCGCTAAAACAGGTTATAAAAGCGATTATAATGATTATAATAATGAAACAAGCTATGTGATTAACTTAGACAAAATAGCTAGTCATACTGTTGGCACAGCTAAAGGTATGATAATTTGGGGTGCAGGTTCATTTGGTTTAGCCTTTATCCCTACAGGAACTTCAATTTTTGCAATCGGCACCACCTTTATCTTACTTGGAAATGAGCTCGCTAAAGCGGGTTATATGAGTGAAACCGAACGATCTTGGCGTGACTTAGAAACCACGCTGGTAATAGGAGCTGGGGTAGCGGGTCATGCTGCCGGATGGTACTGTCTTATTAAGTTGGCACAAGCAGCTCTTGAAGCGGTAAAGTAAATTAATATAAGGAATTACTATGAAATTAAAATCTAATTCATTAATGCAACCACTTTTTATTTCTTTACTAATAATTTGTGCTGGTTTAGCAACCACTTTTATTCAGACACAAACTTTAGCTGAGCATTTAATAAAAACACAAAAACAAGTGCTTCTCGTTGTTCGCTATAAAAACGAATCCCCAAATGGCTCTTATAGAGACATCTCTGGTTGTTCATTACTCTGTGATTGGGGCGTAGCAAAAGCTCCAGAATATACCTACGCTCTTTTAAGCGTTCAATTTGACGGGTTATTTGATATTATTGATCAATTCCCTTCGCATGATGTTGAAGTTCTTGGTACTTACCCCCGACTTTAAAATATTACTTTCCAATCGATAATTATTAAAAGGATGATCAAAGGTCATCCTTTTTTATTTGCAAAATAAGCGAGAGTTATTTACTTTAAACAACAAGAAGTTATCAAAAACATTAATTAAATAAAGAATATCGTAATGAAATGCATTATATCTCTACTATTTATCATGAGTGCTACCTTTTCAATAATCACTTATGGAATGGACAAAGAAACTTATCAAAAGACACCAAAAGATATACCAATTAAAAAAGCTGATGGTTATACTTTTATAATAAGATCTTGCAAAGAAGAGCACATCGACAACCTAACCATTAATACCCTGCATCAACGAATTTTGGCTCTTGCTTTAAGAGAAAAATTGAAGCCCGCGCCTAGCTGTCTGCGCAGCTATACTCTTTAAAAACAGGGTTAAAATTACCTCAGGCATCAGCAGGCTATAAGCCCATCAGATGGGCCATTAAGGACTATAAAACCACTAGAAAAGGCGCCTATAAGGGGCCAGGGTGGCCTTTTTCTTATAAACCTGCTATACTAGGGGTAAGTTAGTTAAAGTACATCTAGTGTTAAACTTCTTGTATAGGACGTGTTTATGAACCCAAATAGTACTCGGAATAAGTTTATGACCCTAACTCGTTTTTCTTCTTATTTATTAGCAATTTCCGCTTGTTTAGCAAGCTTTTCAGTTCAAACCAAAAATACCGTACATATCCATAATGATGGCGAAACTGCTTTAGCCAATATTTTTGAGCTCACTGAAACCAACTATGATGAAACATTAATTGAAAAGACCCTTAAAGGCATGAAGGCTTATGTGCACCTGTATCGTGTTGATAACCCAGTGTCGATACCGGTTGGCCAGACCAAAACAGTTACCCTTAGCGGCAGTGGTCCACGCACTAAAATAATTAAGCTTGTCCTTGATTGTAAGGCTGGTATATTGCCACCATTACTTAAAGAATCTTATAAAAAACTTACCCTTAATATGCTGCCTGCAAAGATTATTATGCAGTTCACGGTTGATGAATCAGTTAATGAAATCTCATTATTTAATGATATCGTGGTAAACCAGATTCTTAATTACGATTATTACACCGTACCTGCATTTAACCTTCAAAAAGGTGTTTATTTAAAGATCTATTTTACTCCTAAGAAAAGCAGTTAAAATCTTAAATAATTCTCGTTAAAAATTAATACAGATTCCCGCTTTTTAGCTCTTGCATTATAAAAGCGGGTTTTTTATTTCTTAATCATAAAAATAATTGTACAAACTATTCAAATTGATTACACTTTTTTAACTTTGTAAGCTTTACTTTAGTCGAGTAAGAAGCACCAATCATTCATTGTATAGAAAAAGAAGTAGTAATTATGAATAAAGTAACATTGTTTTATCTCAAAATAGTCTGTTTAATTATCACATCAACTCGCATTTATGCATTGCCACCGAGTGACTCTTTTACCTCATTGATACCGGCACCAAAGCTGATTATTGAAACTCCCAAAATAGCTGACGCAAAACCGGTCAAGCCAGCCGACTCTATTCCTAAAGAACGCACAATCAAGTTACACAATTCGATAACACCAGAAATGCTCAAGAAAAAATATTTTTTAAGAACATTTATTCCTACTAAATTGATTGTATACGTTAATGGCAAAGAGTTTAAAAAAGATGAAACAGTATCAATTACCATAAAAGATAATCAACTTACTTTAAGTTTTGAATATGAATTTTTAGATAATAAAAAATATGCAGGATCACATGAAGTAACCTTAGAGCTTGATCCAGCAAAAAATGAGTTTGATCTTACTTTTACCTGGAATGGCAAGCAGCACCTTCTTATAGAGGGAGCAGAAGTAGTTTCTATTAAATAAAACCTTTATTTACCGCATGTATTGATGCCCTATTCTTATCAAAAAAATAGCGTATACTAGAGCAATAATTATTCCTCCACAACTAAGTTAGGTACTACCAATGCATGCGGAACTCATTCCTATTTATGGTCCAATAGCAATTCAAAGTTTTGGCTTATGTGTAGTCATAGGATTACTTATTTTTTCTTGGCTCTTATTGCGCTACCCTAAACGCACATCTATTATTAGCGTTGATCAATATACTGAAATACTTTTCATAGGAATTATTGCTGGCATTGTTGGCGGGCGGCTTCTATATGTTATTACTGAATGGTATTCACTAGATTCTTTTTTTGAAATATTTTATTTGTGGAATGGTGGTTTTTCATTACTCGGAACCATTATTGCAACCGCAATTACTTTGCCTATTTATCTTTCGAGCAAACATATCCCCATTTGGCAATTTGCAGATCTTGTTGCCATTCACGCACCATTATTACAATCAATCGCACGCTTGGGTTGTTTTTTTGCCGGCTGCTGTTATGGCATTCCTACTCATGCACCGTGGGGCGTCTGTTATCAAGCAGTTCGCGCATCATCATACATAGATACAGCACTCTTTGAAGGCATCTGTTTGCACCCGACACAGTTGTATAGTTCATTAGCACTTTTTATTATTTTTATTTTTATGTATAGCATTGCGCCCTATTTTATTAATAAACATGGTCAACTACTTACTATTTATTTAATGCTTACGAGCGCAGAACGTTTTATGGTAGATTTTTGGCGTGCTGATAGAATATTTATTGAAGTTAATGGAATAATAAACCTTATCTCTATCCATCAGCTGATTGCATTCATTATTTTTATAATTGCCGGAACCAGTTTTATAGCTCTTAACTCTTGCTCTTCACTCAAACGCTTATGAATAATGTTTTTACCTATTTAAAAAGTCGTCTTTCGATTTTAGATGTGGTAAATGAGTACGCATCACTCAAACGAGCGGGTGGCTATTGGAAAGGCCATTGCCCTTTTCATAGTGAAAAAACCGCATCATTTACCGTCAGTCCCCACAAACAGATCTATTATTGTTTTGGCTGCAATACGGGTGGTGATGTTATCAACTTTATTGAAAAAATAGAGAACTGTTCTGCTCTTGAAGCGGCAAAACATTTAGCACAACGTTTTAATATCGACCTGCCCGATTTTCAAGGTCAAAGCCCTACCAGCTCTCAAGAAAAAAAACAGTATTATGACTTATGTTCACTAGTTGCACAATGGTGCCATCAGCAGCTGTTCAAAAATCCTTCAGTACTTTCTTACTTGCATGCACGGGGCATAGAAACTGCTATGATTAACCGCTTTAAACTCGGCTATTTCCCCGGTGGCCTGCATGCAGTAAAACAGTTTATTACCTTTATGGCCAACCATACTATCTTGGCCAATGATCTTATTGAAGCCCACATCTTGCAAGCAGGCAAACAGGTTCTTTTTTCTGCCTATGAAGAGCGCATTATCTTCCCTATCACTGACCACCTGGGCCGCACCTGTGGGTTTGGCGGTCGCATCTTTAAAGCCCAAGATACGCGCGCAAAATATTATAATTCACGCGAAAGCAGTTACTTTGAAAAAGGAAAACTCCTTTTTGGTTTGGAATTGGCCAAAAAAGCAGTTCAAGAAAGCGAAACAGCTTTTTTGGTTGAAGGGTACACCGACTGCATTGCAATGGCTCAACATGGTTTTACTAATACTATTGCCACCCTGGGCACCGCCTGCACCCTTGACCATTTAACCCAATTGGCCCGCTACGCTCAAAAGCTTTATATTGTATACGATGGTGATAATGCCGGTCAACAGGCCATGCTACGCATTGCTCAGCTCAGTTGGCAGGCAAGCTTGGAACTTTATATCATTATGCTGCCCAAAGGTGATGACCCTGCCTCCTTTTTGCATAAAAGAAACGATTTGGCCATTTTAATAGAACAGGCCCCCACCATTTTTAACTATTTTATAGGCCAACTGGGCACCGGATTCAGCAGCATGCCCATTGCACAAAAACTAAACAGAATCCGCAAAATTATCGATATTATTACCCATATTCCCGATACCCTTAAGCAAGATCTGTTGCTTCAACAAGCAGCCCATGCCTTGAATGTCCCCTTCGATGCGCTTAAAAAAGAACTTACTCGCACTAATGAGCATCAAGCAGCTCGGCACACATCATCAGCCGCTACCCCTATGGAAGCCTCTCCACCTGCCCAGACCTTGACCAAGTTGGAAAAGACGATTTTTTGTGCTATAATTACCAACAGTGGTTTACTTAATCAGGCCAATGAAACATACCTTATTACCTATCTTCCATCCCCATTATGCACGTTAGTGAAAACGATCTCAGAACTAAAAAACAATGGCGTTAATCCAACTTTTAACGATATTTTTAGTTCGATCGAACCTGAACATAAACAGATGATAAGCAAGATGGTACTTGAGTATGAACAAGAAGAAAAGACAGTTGACTTTGAAGCACTTTTACTTCAGTTGCAAAAGAAGCATTGGAAAGTTATTGTAAATGATATAAAGATAAAGTTAGAAGTCGCCAAAAAACATGAAGATACTCAAGCAGTCACCGCACTTTTAAACCATTTTCTTGACCTGAAAAAAAAGTTAATTGATAAAGAAATCGTTTAGATACCATGGGGGGCCCTTAATATGCCATCATCTAAAAAAATTATAAAAACTAAACCTCAAGCAACCAAAAAAATCTCATTCAGCGCAGCAAAGAAAAAGGCTGCGTCATCATTTGCTCTTGAATCAAAAAGTTCTCGCACTGTTGGTGCTGATGTCAAAAAAGAAGTTATTGATGAACTTTTAGAGCGTGGGCGCAAGCACAACCTGCTTTCATATGAAGAGGTCATTGAATTTAGTGATAAAAATCATATGACAGAACAAGAAACCAATGAACTATTGCGTGTAATTGAAAAAGAACACATAGAATTAGTTATGCAAGATGAGCTTGATGGTGATGCTACTGGTGAACTTGATGCATTTGCCGGTGAAGAAGACCCTGCTCGCGCACATTTAAAAGCAAAATTAGAAACATCACTCGATCTTCATGCTGATGAGTTTGATGAAGATGAAGCAGAAGGTGATGAAGTTGACGATGAAGATGAAGATAGAGGCGCCGTGCGTGAAGCCGGTGCATCTCAAATCACCGATCCGGTAAAATGTTATTTGCGCGATATCGGTAAAATACCGTTGCTCAATAAAAAAACTGAGACAGTTATCTCTGAACAGATTGCTAACTCAAAAATCGAATCTATCGATGCACTTTCACGTTTTCCGGTAATCCATAAAGAGTTTGTAACTATTGGTGAACGCCTTGAGCAGAACAGTCTTCCACTCAAAGATATTATTCAGTTTTCTGACTTTGATGAAGAGAATGCACCAAATATTGAAGAAGAAAAGAAAGCACTTTTAAAAACGATTAAGGTGATAAAAGATCTGATCGTTAATGAAGAAAAGATCTACCAAAGCTATCGTGGCGCATTAGATTCGATCGATAAAAAAAATGAGATGTTGCGCAAAGTAAAAGAGAACAAAGAAAAGATCGGCGAAACGATCCGTTCTATAAAACTTTCAAACAAGCTTATTAAGAAATTAACTAAAAAGATCGAAAAATACGTCAAAAAAATTAAAGAAAAAGAGGACATGATCCGGTTCTCTCAAGATCAGCTCAAAGGCTATCAGCAGTTGCAAAACCCAACGTCTGAACAGTTGGCTGCTATTGAAGAACTTGAACGTGATTTTCGTGTTGCAACTAAAAGCATAAAGAAATTAGAATCTGAAGTTGGGTTACCAAAAGTCACCCTCTTTAAACTCTATAATCAGCTTGCTACAAGCCAGACTAAAGATAAGCGCGCTAAAGATGATTTGGCAAAAGCGAACTTGCGTCTTGTGGTAAACCTTGCAAAAAAATATGTTAACCGTGGATTACACTTTCTTGATTTAATCCAAGAAGGGAACATCGGGTTAATGAAAGCAGTTGAAAAGTTCGAATTTGAACGCGGGTTTAAATTCTCAACCTATGCAACCTGGTGGATCCGCCAAGCAATTACTCGTGCTATTGCAGATCAATCACGTACTATTCGTGTACCAGTTCATATGGTTGAAACGCTTAACAAAATTAACAAAATTAAGCGTACCTTTATTCAAGAACATGGCCGTGAACCAACACATGCTGAACTTTCAAAAGAACTAAATCTTGATGAAAAGAAGATTAAAAATATTATCAAGATCTCAAAAGAACCTATCTCATTAGAAACACCGGTTGGTGATTCTGAAGATGCTTCTATTAAGGATTTTATTGAAAGTGACACCGACTTTTCACCATCTGATACCGTTGCTAATAACGATCTTAAAGAACGGGTGCGTGAGGTATTAAAAACCTTAACGCCACGTGAAGAAAAGGTTCTTAAAATGCGTTTTGGTATCGATGTTGCTTCTGAGCATACCCTTGAAGAAGTTGGTAAAGACTTTTCAGTCACTCGTGAACGTATTCGTCAAATTGAAGTAAAAGCATTGCGTAAATTGCGTCATCCTTCTCGCAGCAAAAAACTGCGCACTTTCTTTGACAAAGAATTAAGTGAAGAAGGATTTGATGAAGGTCCAGATATAGATATAAATGATAATGATGATGCTGCAGTAGAGTAATCATCCCATCAAAAAATGAGAGTAGTTTCTTTAGGAATAATTATGGGTCCCTCACTAATGAGTTCTCTTGCTATACCAATAGTATTTTTTTTTATAACGCTTACTGCGCGTGCTGCTTTTTCTTTTTTAGAAACAAGTATCACTGCATTGCGTTTATTTAAATTAAAAGAGTTGGCTAAAAGCAATAGCCGCTATGCATCTCTGTTTAAATCACTTGAACAGTATCCGCATCGCGTGCTTATTACTATTGTTATTGCAAACAATTTAGCAGATGTTACTACTGCTGCCTTAGCAACACTCATCATGGAAAATATTTTTCACCATTTTCATCTTTCTGGTGGACTCGGTTTTTCTGCTGGTATCGGTTGTGCTACCCTTGCCATCTTAATTTTTGGTGAAATTATTCCTAAAAATATTGCCAAGGGAAGATCTGAACGCCTTTTTAAATCTACCTTATGGCTTACCAATATTCTCTTTTATGTTTTTTCTCCCCTGGTAACTATACTGCTTGCCTTTGCTGATTTTGTTGTTGCTCATATCTCTGGGCAACCACATGAAAGTAGTGGCGAATGGGTATCTTCTGAACGTGAAATTCAGTTCTTAATCGATTACATTCACGAACGCGGTATTATTGAATCAGAAAAAAATGAGATGTTACAAAATATCTTTGAGTTGGGCAGAACACCAGTTAAAGATATTATGGTGCCAGCAACCGATATTGTTTCAGTAAATGCTAAAGCAACTATCAAAGAAACACTTGCTATCTTTATTGATCATCCATTTACCCGATTACCAGTCTATGAAGATAAAATTGATAATATTATCGGCATGGTCCATTTAAAAGATATCTTTGTACTCCTTTCTAAAAATCAAGATAAACCGCTCAAAGAGCTTGCGCGTCCGATTCTTTTTATTCCAGAAAGTGTCAAAGTTAACCAACTCCTGCGCGAATTTAGAGAGCAACATATGCACATCGCCATGGTTATAAATGAGCACGGTTCTATTACCGGGCTTATCACGCTCGAAGACGTACTTGAAGAGATTGTGGGTGAAATTAGCGATGAGCATGAACCAACTTCTGCTAAAATCACTGAACTCAAACAAGGTGGCTGGTTAGTTGACGCAAGTATTCCACTCGAACAGCTTCAAGAAGTGTTGCACATTTCTTTTGATTCTGAAGATTCTTTAACATTGGGCGGATTTTTGACTGAACAGTTTCAACATCTGCCTAAAAAAGGCGAACGTTTATTGTATCGCAAATTTTATTTTCAAATTCAAAAAGCGAGCAATAAACGAGTACTTCAAGTTCTTATCTTTGAAGAAAAGAATACTGAGCTGGCACGCCCATTAGATTACGATCCTGATTAAAATCTTGCACGGTTCCTCCGGTTATTTTTATAGTCTAAACATCATTATTTTTTGATTATAAAAATTTAAGGAGTATCCTTATGAAACTTGTGAAATTTGCCACCACTTTACTATGCATAAGCATACTAGCAACAAGCACCTTTGCTTGGAGCATCACCGAGCTTGAGCAGCTTGAAGCTGACCTGATACTGGCAGAAAATACTCAATTTATTCAACAAATAGAACAACTGCTCAAAGCAGCACCTTCTGCACCGGTTGATAATGTTATGACTCAAGAACAACGAGAAACTCAAGAAATTGTCAATAACGTTGCAGGCATGGTGGGTAACTTTATTGCTATTGCTCAAGATCCACATAATCCAACGTCTGTCGGCACTCATCTTTCTGGCCTGATCGCCAACTTTATTAATATTGCAATTCATGCATTTAAAGAAGAACGCACCAGACTTCATAATGCATCGGCCCAAGAGATTCTTGATACAATCGACCCGCTCTTTATTGAGAAACTTAAGATGGCTGTTCTTAGAAAAGCTTTGCAGATTCATAAAGTTTATAAAGGGGCTAGCGTAGCTTAGCGCCAAGGGTTAAAACCCTTGGATCCCAAAAAAATTATTTTTTTAAAGAAATCAAAAAAACTTAGTTTTTTGATTCATCTCCCTTCTCCTCTTCTCCTTCTTCTTGTTTTTTGGAAGCAACCAGGCCGAGCTTTTTGCCCACCCATTCTCCCCCGTCAACTACGGCAAAAAAGGCTTTTACCATCGCATCTTCAAATGAATAATCATTCCCAAGCTCCCATATATTATCATGCCCATCGTTGGCATTTTTAGGGGTAGCTCTAATAATCGGCTCTTTTGGCACCGGCGGTTGACCAGCATCATCTGCCATATACATTACTGGCTGTTTGCCCATAATTGCCATCTGCTTTTCCCCCTCATTTTGGGAGGCTAAAAGGCTATTCGACACCCCCCACGGTGCTAAAAAGAGCAGAATTATAGGTAAATTATTGGTTATTTTCATGGATTTCCCCCTGTTTTTGAGTGTAAAACCTACTAGTTTTGACCCTAGTTTATCTTACTTCCAACGGCTTTCATAGGGCAACTTTTACTCTAAAAAGGGCTCTTTTAAGGGTAAAACAGCATATTTTCCATTTGACAATTATTTCAAGGGTGGTATCCTATAGGTAAGAAGTAAAAAACAGCACTTTTAAGGTAAAAACGGAGGTTTTTATGAAACTTAAAGTAGTCTTATTAGCCTTAGTGGCCCTTATCCCGTTAAATGGTATTGCTATCGCTTCAATAGCCGATAAAGCTAGTTTAAATCCCTTAGATTTATTAAAAATAGGGCTTGAAGCAAACTTATCATTTGAACAGGTCGGTAAAATAAAAGAACATATCCCTGATTTTTTTGATAAAGGGTTTTCTGCTGAAGACGTGTTAAAGGCATGTGGAAAAGCTCATGAATTTATACCACGTTTACTTGCCAAAGATTTATACGCTGATCTTATTAACCAAGTCCTTGAAAAAGAAAAAGCTGCTCAAAAATTTATGCTCTATACTGCAGCTGGTGTAATCACTATTGTAGCCGGTTATATGCTTACTAAACAAGCTATAAAATACTGGACTATGCCAAAAACTGAAACACAAAAACAATAACAATAAGCATTTCAAAAAAATAGCTCCCTCGTCATTTTAACAAAAATGCCGGGGGGCTTTTTTATTTACTCCCATCCAATACCCCAAATAGAGTAGTATAAAAATAAAAAGGAGTATTTATGAACTTCAAATTAATAGCTTTAACAATAATAGCCAGTGTAAGTTGCACCACCACTATTAAAACGAACTCTACAGAAAGTACAGCCGTTTTACATGCCGCTGATTTTCTAAAAGTTCTCTTTGAATCACAACTTGATGAACATGTTTTTCAAGAAATAGTCAACAACCTTGGTGATACTATTAACAGCACCTTTAGTGTCCGCGATGTCATTATGGCCTGTATTAAAGTGGATGCAAACAAAATAACCGAAAGCTGTTGCCCCTGTTGCAGATTGTATAACCCCCTCATGGAACAAGCACAAAAAAATAAAAAGAAACAGCGCATGATTGTTTTGTATACTATTGCCGGCGCTGCTGCAGTGGTAGGAATTATTATTGCGGCCAATCAATTGATAAAGTAAGCACATGAAGATAAAAACAATAATTCTATTAACTCTATTTACCACTGTGCCAATATTTCCGCACATCACCATCAACTTGCCCGAGCCGGCCATCACCAAAATAGGCAATGCCATCTGGTATAATGAAGGCGCCGGAAAAGTATCAACCCTTGTTTATTGGAAAGATGGTGAAGGATGGCTCTCCTTAGGCATTGGCCATTTCATTTGGTATCCACAAAGAATAACCAATATTTATAAACAAACGTTTGGCAAATTAATTTTATTCTTGCAGAAAAACAAAGTTGTTTTACCACCATGGCTTATTAAAGCTGCAAAAATAGGCGCACCCTGGCAAACACGTGAAATTTTTTTAGCAGCACGTGAGCATAATGATGAACGCATTGCACAATTGCAAACAATCCTTGAATCCACTATTGCACTGCAAGCTCAATTTATTATCAATCAATTTAAAAAACAGATTAATAAATTGCTTGCTGCACACCCTGCTTACAATGCATTGGTAAAACAATTGAGCCAAACACCTGAAGGCCTTTTTGCCATGATCGATTATAGCAACTGCAAAGGCTATGGCTCTAATGCACAAGAACAGTACCATGGCCAAGGCTGGGGCCTTTTACAAGTATTGCAGCATATGCATCATGATGATTCAGATAAACCATTATTGGATAAATTTATTGATGCAGCCGTTTTTGTTTTAGAAAATCGCGTAAAAAATGCACCGCCTGAACGGCATGAACAGCGCTGGCTGCCCGGCTGGAAAAATAGAATAAATCGTTATAAAAATCCTTGGCCATAAAAAGAATAACTCGAACAGATCGTGCTTATACTAACCCCTTTTGACATCAACTCTATATAGGTTTATATATTAAAGCACGATTGATCTTTGAATGTTTAAACTTCCTATGGTTGAAAGGGAAAAACCATGGCACGTTACAATAACATTAAATATACTGCTCCAAATATGAACAGCTCTCATAATCAAGATGGGCACCACAAACAAAGAAACATTTCACCCGAAGGCCGTGAAAGAATGTCACAAGGCGGCCGGCGCGGCGCAGAGATAGCCAATAGGCATAAACAAGAGAAGAAAGAGCATCATCAGCACAGTAAGTAAAGAAAGTGACCCAACATTCGAATCGAATGTTGGGTCACTTTCTTTTAAAAACTAATTTTAATTTTGCTAATTTCGAATGTAGTAGATATTCTCATTACTATTGCTTCTTGGTCTTCTAATGCCATTTTTATCAGCATTACCAAATACATGTGGCTTAGTAGAAACTTCAGATTTCTTTTCATTTTCTTCCCCAAGAATTACAGTATTATCCAGCTCAATTCGTACAGAATCTGTTATTGAAGCATTATTCATAATAAATGTATTCTTCTCATAACGCCGTACTTTTTCTGCTAGTTCTTCATTTATTCCAGTTAATTTTCTATTGGATTTTTCAGCCTCTTCAGCCCTGATCGATTCGTCAACCATCCTAGCATTATTTTTTTCTATTTTACTTTTGCAAGCCATTTTCTCCGATTCAACTGCGTCTCGCAATTTTTTGCATTCTTCTTCTTTTTCCTCATTTGCCTGGACAATACGATTTTCAACTTGTTCCATTACTTTTTCCGCAATGCCCGTAAGTTGAGTTTCTAATATCTCTCTCTTTTCCTTAGAAATCTTATTCCAAACATTGTTTCTAATTAATTCAGAGACAAGATTATTTTTAATATTAGCAGTACCATTTACTCTTCGGATAGCTCCTGAAAATATAACTGCTGAAAAGAGTGGTAAAATAGTGGTTACATTTTCAAGGTCTTGCTTGAGTTCTGCTGTTTCGGTAGTAAATGCTTGCACTAAGCTTTTTCTCTCACTCGTTATTGTAAGATTAGTTTTTTCAATCTGAGCTTTTATATCAAAAGGAAGGTTATCAATAGCAGCATCTAGCATAATACCTTTACTTACCGTGGTATTATTTAAAACATTCTTAAAGCCTTGCTTAAGGTCATTTATTTCTTCATCTTTTCTAATATTAGCCTTTTCTACCTCTTTTCCAGCATGAAGCTTATTCATATCTCGTCCATCCGCAACGCGATCATCAAAATATTTTTGTCCTTCAGGATCTAATGCTTTATAATATTTACTTTCTTTATAGTCATCATTGTGAAATATTATGCGTTCTGATCCATCACCATTTTTAATAGTTTCTTGCGGTTTATAAAAAATTGCATTAGTAGTACTTGGCATAATTATTGGCAATGCGATGGAAATACATTTCTGACGCCTAGAAGTAACTTCCCTATCTAATTCGTTTTTTTGCGCATCTTTAGCACTGGTATAAAAAGAATCTTTCTTATACTGGTCATTATCGACACTAATTGCTTTTGCCATAAATAGCTCTTTTTTTTGATTATTCAATAATTGCTTATTAAGCCCATAAACTCGATAAGACAACATTGTTATAGCCCCAATACCTAGACCCCCAGTAAAAGCTATCGTTGCCTCCGGGTTTTCTTGAACAACTTTTTTCCCTTGTGACCACATAGTGCCTAAAAGTGTTTGGAACAAATTGTAAGTACTGTTTTTTATGGTCGCTACCATCATTTGAGCATCAAATGCTTGCACTGGCATATGGCCAAGCATAAGCCCAGCTGCAATTAACGGGAAAATAATTTTTTTATATTTAGTCATGTAAACTTCCTTGAGTTGTAAAAATATACTGTTTCTTTTAGAAAAATAATTAGAGTTTTTATTTAATTATAGCAGTTTTTATTGAATCAACAATTGTGCAATTAAATTTTATTAAGAAAAAACACTATTAATCTACTGTTGTTCATAGGAAAATCCTTGAAACAATTAAAAATACAAATATAAAATTTATGCATAAAATTAGCTCTATTATCAATCAAATATAACATTTTTCATATTTCAATCAACTCTTTTAAAAACAGTTGCTACGGCAAAACCTTGCGGTTAATTATTCTCTTATGCTAAAAATAGTTCGTATCGTTAAAAATTTTTTACCAATACACAAAAAAGGGACAGCTTCTATGATCATTAAATATCGTCGTTTTTTTATTCAACCTATATACCCTATGCCAATCCCAGCACTTGAAACTCAAGATGGTGCTCGATTTACTCCTGCACGAGTACTTGCCAAACCGGTAGTACGCGCCACTTTTATCATCTTTAATCTTGCTTTTGAATATCTATAGTAGTTAACAATTATGCTCAAAGCTTCCTATCTGATTCAAACATGGTATACTAACTATCCGCACAATTAATTATTTTTATTGGTAATTTTAATCGAGGAAGCTCATGAGCCAGCGTTACTATTTAGCTTTAGTTACTGTTTTATTTATAAATCCATCATTACTGGCAATGGAAAAAGAAAGCTTTAAACCTAGTTATTCTATTACCCCTAAAAATTCAGCTGAAATAGTCGTTGTTAGTGCAGTCATAGCAAATGCACACATTAAAAAAGAAGAGTCAAAAAAAGACAAACGCACCAAGAAAGCAAGCGTTCCTGCTGAAAAAACCGATCGTGTAATACACTCCCCAAACAATATGCATAAAGTGTTTGAACGAAATTAATTATGATTACCGTATCTGGCCTCACCCTTTCTTTTGGACAACAAAAGATCTTTAACAAAATCTCCTTAACTATTAACCCGGATCAACGCATCGGGTTAGTGGGGCCTAATGGTGCAGGAAAATCTACCCTGCTTAAAGTGATCAGTGGCATGCAACAGGTTGATGATGGCACTGTTTCTATTAATCGACATACAAAAATTGCTTATTTACCTCAAGAAGTGGTGCTCGCCTCGCCACTCAGCATTGAACAAGAAACACTCAGCGCTTTTGAAACGCTGAGCAGCTTGCAACATGAAGCTGAACAGTTGCAAAAAAAAGCGGATACTCATGCTTTGACGCCAGAAGATATTGAACGCATGGCCCAGGTCTATGAAGAACTGAATCACCTCAATCCCGATGAATGTAAACGCCAAGTACACAGCATGCTGATCGGTCTAGGTTTTGCGCCTGAACAGTTTGGTAATCCGGTTGCTCAATTGAGCGTGGGCTGGAAGATGCGGATTGTACTTGCAAAGCTGCTGCTCAAAAAAGCTGATTTTTATCTATTTGATGAGCCGACTAACCACTTAGATATTGTGGCCAAAGATTGGTTTGTAACCTTTTTAAAACAGGCACCATTTGGCTTTATGATGGTCTGCCATGAGCGCTATATGCTTGATGCTCTGTGTGATTATATTTTAGAGCTCGAGCAGGGTAATGCACATATGTACACCGGCAACTATAGTTCATATGAAAAACAAAAAGAGCATAATTTAACGTTGCTGCACAGTGCCTATGAACAACAACAGCGTGAAATTGCCAAAGCACAAGCAACTATTGACCGTTTTAGAGCTTCAGCAAGTAAAGCACGCATGGCTCAAAGTATGATTAAAGCTCTCGATAAAATAGAACGCATTGAAATTCCACCCTCATCAAAAATAATGAATTTTACTTTTCCTGCTTGTGTGCAACCAGGCAAAGTGGTACTCACTCTAGAAAATGTCAGCCATTCATTTAATGCTAAAAAACTGTTTGATCATGTTGCTTGCACCATTACCCGCGGTGAAAAGATCGCTTTAATTGCTGCCAACGGCGTGGGAAAAACTACTTTATTTAATTTGATTGCCCATAAATTGCCCTTACAACACGGCACTATTACTTTTGGGCATAATGTGCAATGGGCACTTTTTGACCAAGATCAAAATGCAGCGCTTAATTTGCACAGCACCGTTTTTGAAAATATACAAGATGCATGTCCAGGCATTACCGATCAACAGATCCGCTCATTTTTAGGCGCATTTCTTTTTAGCAATGATGATATTTATAAAAAAGTTGGCGTGCTCAGCGGCGGAGAAAAAAATAGAGTCGGTATGGTGCGCACCTTATTGCAAAAAGCTAATTTGCTCTTGCTTGATGAACCAACTAACCACCTTGATATTCCTTCAAAAGCGATGCTTTTGCGCGCACTGCAACAGTTTAATGGCACCATATTTTTTGTATCACACGATCATGATTTTATTAGTAAATTGGCAACACATATTTTAGAGCTCACTCCAACCGGCATCCGCAGTTATCCGGGCACCTATGAAGCATATAAATATCATAAAGCTCAAGAACTGGCCACACAAAATAATACTCAAACAGCTGCAGTTAAAACAGCACAAACTACTCAAAGCACCCAGCATGATTACCATCATCAGCGCGAGCTAGAAAAAAAGAGTAAGAATCTAGAAAAGAAGATTGATATGGCAGAACGAGAAATTAAAAAACTCGAAGAATCATTTGCAAACTTAGAATATGGCACGCCTGACTATAGCAGAGCTGAAAATCATTTGAAAAATTTAAGAATTCAACATAAAAGATTGTTTGATGAGTGGGAAAAGCTTTTGTTATAAATTTCTAATGTGGTATGGTAGCAAACAGAAATTATTTATTAACAAAATAAAGGAGCTTTTATGCCATACAACTCAAATACTGATCTACCGGAAAGTGTTAAAGGTCATCTGCCTGACCACGCACAAACTATTTATCGTGAAGCATTTAATAATGCTCATAAACAATATAGTGACCCTTCAAAACGTAATAATCCTTCAGAATCAATAGAGGCTGTTTGCGCTCAAGTTGCCTGGGCTGCTGTAAAAAAACAGTATCATAAAGGTGCTGATGGCAAATGGGTTAGAAACTAAAAAAAGACCTTGCTATTTCTCTAGCAAGGTCTTTTTTATCTTATGCGTTTTCAAAAACTTTTTTAATAACTGCTAATGAACCTACCAACGAGCTTGCCTCATAAGGAACAAGTATCATTTTGCCATCTTTATCTTTAGTAATTTCTGGCAACGCTTTAATATACTGTTGCGCAACTAAATAAGGCAGCGGGTCATTATTTGGCACCGCATTTTGAATCATCTCTATAGCTTGTGCTTCTGCATGAGCAACTTTAAGACGTGCATCAGCTTCCCCTTGAGCATTAATAATCCGCGCTTGCGCTTCACCCTGTGCACGCAAAACTTCTGATTCTTGAGCACCCTCCGCTTTTAAAATAGCAGCGCGTTTGGTTCCTTCTGCTTCTAAGATAAGAGCTCTGCGATCCCGCTCTGCTCGCATCTGCTTTTCCATAGCATGCCGAATATCTGCCGGTGGATTTACTTCTTGTAATTCTACTCGATTAACTTTTACACCCCATTTATCAGTTGCTTCATCCAAAATAATGCGCAACTTATGGTTCACTTCATCACGAGAAACCAATGATTGATCTAAATCCATAGAGCCGATCACATTGCGCAAAGTAGTCTGTGTTAATTTTTCAATTGCTTCAGGCAAATTTGAAACTTCATACATAGCTGCACGCGGATCAGTAATTTGATAATACAGAAGTGCGTTAATTTCCATGGTAACATTATCTTTTGTTATAACGTTCTGTTTGGGAAAATCATACACGGCTTCACGCAAATCGATGCGATCTATCACATGCGTATAACGGAAATACCGTTTATTTTCACCCTCCTTTACAAAAGTCCACACCGTAGAACGGGGACTTTCAATAAAAGGAACAACCATATGCAACCCCGGCTTTAATACACGGTCAAATTTACCCAACCGCTCAATAATAACCACTTCAGCTTGCCGCACCAAGTAAACTGCTTTGCTTAAAAACACCATTATGGCAACAATGCTCACGGCAAAAAATATAAGGAAACCTACTGATGGGGTCAATGATTCGATCATGTTAACCATAGACACGCCCTTTCTTTGATTTAAAGATACACTGATGTTTCTACCACTAGATGCGCACCCCGCACATCTTTTACTTCAATCACTGTCCCCACCCTTAATGGAGTGTCCTTTAAAGAACGGGCCAACCATTCTTGCCCCCCAATCTTGACATAACCAGGAGTCAACAAAGAAACAGGATACGTTACTACGCCCTTTTTACCTATTAATGCATAACTATTAGTTTGTACCAGCGAGCGGCTTGAGCAATTTATTAAATAACGCAGTAATATAATGTGCAATAGAGTAAGTATCAGAAATAGAAACCCTTGCGCAAAGAAAGAACTGATAAAATAACTTGCGAGTGCTACACAAAAAGCACTGCATGAAAATGAGATGAAGAAAAAGAGACCGGGCAAAATTAGTTCTAGAATGAGAAATGAAAGAGCAACAATAATCCAAACCATGGTGACTATGAACATACGAGCTCCCTTCTTGTTTTAAGGAGAATTGTTTACTCTATTAATAAATTATTTCAATTTTAATTGTACCCTTAAATGGGGCAAAAGCAATATAAATCTGTCCTATTTTTTTCATTAAATAAGCAAAAGTATTATATCTTGAATATGAATGACAAATTATACTAGTCTCATAAAGCATCAAAGCTGGGCCATGAATACTGCTTATATCCTAGTGATAAGGAGTAGAGCCATGAGTTATGTTCCACTGGTACTCATAACAGGTATTTGGATTATAGTATTGCCTGGCTGTTTGCACAAATCATCGGGCCACGCCACTAAACTACTCGTCATTCAAACAGAAACACCACATGAACCAGCTCAAACCACTCAGCCGCCAGCAATAAATGTATGGATCCATGGTACCCGATTATTCCCTTCCCAAATACTTAAAAGCTTTTTCTACGCACATCCGGGCCTTTCACATTACACCAAATTAGACCCTGAATATCATATTCGTACTATTGCAGATACGTTAATCGCCAGTAATTCTACCATCTTCCCGGCAGAAACTTTTTATTTATTTGGTTGGTCAGGCAAACTCAGTTTTACTGAACGGGAACAGATCGCTGAACAATTATATAATGAGCTACAACCAGTAATTGATGAATATCAACAAAAATATGGCGTATATCCTTTTATTCGCTTACTTACGCACAGCCATGGCGGCAATGTTGCATTAAACCTTGCGCTCCCGGCACATGCTCATGAAAAACAGTTTGAAATTGCAGAACTTATATTACTTGCTTGCCCTGTGCAAAAACGGACCATGCATTTAATAGATGACCCGATCTTTAAAAAAATATATGCGCTTTATTCACGGCTTGATTTATTGCAAGTAGTTGACCCACAAGGGCTCTATAAAGGCAAACAAAAATCAAAGTTCTTCTCTGATCGCTGCTTTAATCCTCATGCAAAATTGACACAAGTGAAGATCAAAATGAACGGCCGCGCCATTATGCATGTTGAATTCATCTTGCCACCATTCTTAAAACATCTGGCTGCTGTTATTAAAGAGCTTGAAAGTTGGGAAATGGTCGGCCCACAACAATACAAAAACTGGGCCTGTATTACTAAGTTGTTGGCTATTTATACCAATGGCAAGAAATTGAAAGTGAAGAAGTAAGTTTAAAATTTTACTCACTTCTTGATGATTTGGGTATGCTTACTAGGCTTATATTAACTTTTTTACCCAAAATAGATGCTGCGCGATTTAAGGTCAAAAGAGTAACTGAATAATTTTCTGGATCAAGTAAACGCTGAAGACCAGATCTACTTGTTTTAAGCTGTCTAGCTATCTCTGTTTGAGTAATATTTAGTTTTTTCATATGTTCTTTTAAATTGTGGGCTATAACAGTCTTGATAGCAGCAATATTTACTTCTTCAAGAATGTTTTCTTCTTCAAGAAAGCTTTCAAAGCTTGATCCAATGTGTTTTTTGTTTTTCATAGTTCTCCTATAGGCTTTTAGCTCTTTTTCTTGCAAGATCAATTTCTTGTTGTGGGGTTTTCTGAGTTTTCTTTATAAACCCATGAAGTAGAATAATTGCTCCTTCATGAAACACAAATAACACTCGTGATATACGATTATCTAACTTACTTCTCACTTCCCACAAGCTATGACCTAGTGGTTTAACCAAAGGAGAACCAACTGGCCAATCTACCTGCACCACCCTAATATCTTTACCAATAGTTTTTCTATCATCACCAGACAATGATTTCAACCATTCGCGGACCGGTTCATTGCCCGATTCTTCTTGATAAAAATATACCGGTATTATTTTTATGAATTCCATTAAGCAGCTTTCTTTTTCATTATTTTATTATTACCAATTGTACCAAAATTGGTTCAATTGGTCAAGAATACCCCTTTTATGGCTATTTATACCAATGGGAAAAAATTAAAAGTGAAAAATAAATAATGATACGCTTTCATAAGTCTTTTTTAACTGACAATTTAGTTAAGTTAATAGGAATCACAATAATATCACGTTTTGCCTTTTCTAGCTTGGTAGTTACTTCTGTCGCAGCATGACTATTAAGTTGGTTATTGAAGATAATCCCTTGATTAAAATGTGGCATGATCGTCTCAACGTCCGCTTCATTATACTTATCTTCTGGAAGTCCTGGCCTTATTTTAAACTCTCCCCCAGACCATCCATACTTAGGGTCATCTTGCTCACTTAACATAAGTACCAATGAATAGTTTGCTTGTGGATTATAATCTTCGCCTGGATCTTGGTGCCAATCCATAGGTTCGCTAGTACTACATCTTTGAAAAAATATTTGAACATAAATATTTTCTGGCAACTGCGTCCAAGCTGCAATTACTTTGAACATTCTCGGAAAAATCGTATTACAGACAATTGCTTTTGCCGCAGGATAATTCAGGATAGATTGCGGCTCATGAGCTACTAGACTCTGGCCAACTTGCGTTACTTTTGTGGTCTTAAATTCTTGAACTATTTCCGGTTGTCCTGAAGTTTTTACCAAAACATCAGACCATATAAGACCGGTCCTTTTAGAATAATCATCATATCCTAATTTTTCAGTTTCAATTTTATCCATAACCACTTTGATAGTTTCAATCTCACTAACATCAGAAAAGAATGGCCTGATAATTTCACACTGCTCAACTAACGTTTTATGCATGGCATTATTCATAATTGATATGCATACAAGCAGTAATGCTATAATTACTTTATAACTTTTCATGCAGCCATTCCTTCTTTAATAGGTATTAAAATCCTCCACCTGGGCGTGCACTTAAGGCATTATACAGATCTTCAGGCATCCAAGAGAGCAACTGCGCAACTTTTTGCCAACGCTTAGTAATATAAGCAACAGATACTTTATTTTTTATCGCATCAAAGATCTCCTTTGATGCATTTTCTAATGATTCAACCCAATAAGCATGTGGCAATTCAGCAGGATTAAAATCTCCTCTGCTATTAACCCATCCTGGGCAAAGGTCGGTAACAAAAATAGGAATATTTTGCTGCATATATTTATTTCTCACCGCTTCTAGATAGCGAATGCAAAATGCTTTAGATGCTGAATAGGCAGGAACGGCAGCGACACCCCGTAATCCATCTACCGATGAAAAACCAACTAAATGCCCATATCCTTGTTGTTCAAAAAAATTAAGCCCCGTCTGAGCAAGAGCAAAAAAACCGACAACATCAACTTCTAATACTGGCAAAGATTTAGTCCAATCATTACTTTCAAAATCAGAATCGAAAAATCCGGTAATAGCAATTATCAGAAGATCAAGACCGCCCATTTGTTCGATCATAGTATTCAGCTTTTTAATAGCCTCATAAGGCTTTGATGCATCCATTTGCATGATATAGGTTGGCGTAAGAATATCTTGTTGAATTTTTTCTAATAAGCCAATTCTGCGTGCTGCCATACCAACAATGTATCCATCAGCAGCAAGCATTTTTGAAATTTCTTTGCCCATACCTACCGATGCACCAATAACAATGGCGCGCTTGGGTGATACATCTTTTGATATAGAATCTTGTCCCTGTAATTGACAACAAAAGAAAGCACTCATAAATAATAGAAATAGAATCATAACCATCCCCTCTCTTTTTAGGTTACAATTCAAAAATACTTAATTATATTTATTGCTGTCAATAATTCAAATAGTTAATATTATTTTTGTATTGATAAATCAAGAGAGGGACCATCACCGCCATACCTGCTAAAAATCCTATTATTCCACGACGTTTTGCGTACCATGGCTGAGAGTTGCGTGCCAATTTACAATAAACTACTTCCAATCTTCTAATATCATAGTTATTAGCGTCATTGGGTTTAAGTATTTGTTCTATTGTCTCATTATGATTCTTCAAATCAAAATAAGAAATTACCGTAGCTTCTATGCTATTTATCTTCAATTTATTGGAATAATAATCTTTATTCTTATTAAACTTTATTGCAGCTTATTCAGTTCTATCCATCCCATAGCAAGACATTGTAGTTATTCCTGTAAGTAGTAATAATGAGAAAAGCTTATTCATGTAATTTCCTCTTTATATTCTTGTGATTTAAAAAAATATTTTCTGCCCAATTTATAATAAAATAAGTATGTTTGCAAAGATTTAGTTTATTCAATAAATTGGTTGACAATAGTTATTGCACCATTACACTCTACATCAATTCGATTATTAATTATCAGGAGCATCTATGAATTTAAAAATTACTTTATTAAGCGCATTACTTATTTCTGTAAGTACATCGACTATCAATGCCATGGATACCCAACAAAAACAAGATCAACTGGTCGATCTGCGAGCGCGTATACTCAAATTAAGTTTAGACATTAATGATCTATCTTATCGCAATGCACAAACAATATCGCAAAATCCCAGTCGGGCATTTAATATAACAAACCATAATACTCTAACGTCAATTGCAAAGAGCTCAATTGATATTGCAACTTTAACTTATAAAATTAACAACCGGTATACAAATAACCCAGCACACGCATCTGCAAAAGAAACTGATAGAATTAATTCAATACCGCTACAAGCTCAGCAACTTCAGCTTATAACTATGTTAATAGCCGCAACTGATGTAACAACTCAATTTGCTATAAATAATAATATGTTTAACTCAAATAAAAACTAAAATGATAATTAGGAGAGAAAGTATGAATGCTAAAATAATATTCTTAATTACTTTTCTTTTTTCAAGCACCGCTATTATTAATACCGCTTATACACCACCAAACCGTGGCATGCTTGCTGACCCTAAAGATACTGCATCTCGCATGGCGGTTGAAAAGGAATGGCAAAAAAAATATAAAAAATATGAAGAAGAAGAACAAGCTCATAAACAAGCTGTAGAAATAGTATTGTATAATCTGTGTAAGCCAGAAAATAGTTCCAATAACAAGTAACAATAACGAGAAATATATGAATTCAAAAGTTATTTTATTAATTGCATTGAGCCTTTCAAGCAGCACAATTACTATTAATGCCATGAGCAAAGAACAAAAAAAAGTTGCCAAAGCAAGACATAAAGCTGAAAAGAAGAAAAAGAAAGTTGAGAAAAAAGACCGTGCTAAAGCCGCTGAAAAAGCAGCAATCGCTCATTTAAAATCATCACCAACTCCTGCACATGAGTCTCAGTGCACTGGATCTTATTGCACCCGATCTTGTTGGCACTATAATACTCTTGAAAAAATGCAACAAGACATGTACAACAAGTAGACATCTATTTATTTTTCACTGCTTTAATAATTGCAGCAGCATCAATGCCCGCCCAGGCAAGTAGTTCTTGCGGCATGCCAGAGCGTGGCACTTCTTTAACACCAAGACATTCAATAGAAATAGAATGATTGCGCAGTGCATAACAGATTGCACTGCCAATCCCACCTTGCAAGTAATGGTCTTCAACCGTAATAATTTTATTATTGGCTGCTTGCGCTGCGCTTATAATAGTTTGCACATCAAGTGGTTTGATGCAATAGAGATCAATAATGTTAATAAAAATATTTTCTTTGGCAAGCTGCTCATATGCCTTGAGCGCTTCATGCAACGTAACACCTGCAGCAATTATCAACGCAGCATCTTTTGGTGATGATTTGAGTACATAACATCCACCAACTCTAAAATCAGTTTGATTATCATACACCACCGGCAGCGCCATGCGTGTAATGCGCAAATAAGAGATACCATTTTTATATTCAGCCATGCGAGCAACTAATTTATAAGCACTCACCGCATCACTGGGATAAAAAATAAGAGAATCAGGAACTGCCTGCATGCATGCAAGGTCTTCAAGCGCCATTTGTGATGGTCCATCTTGGCCAATTGATACACCAGCATGTGAACCCACTAACGCAATAGTTGACCTGCTAATTGCTGCCATGCGAATTTGGTCCAGTGCACGGCTAATAAATGCACCAAAAGTTGATGCAAACGGTTTATACTTTTGTGCATTAAAACCAACTGCCATACTAACCATATTTTGTTCTGCAACAAAACACTGAAAAAATCGTTCAGGAAACTCTTCTTCAAAAAGATATGCATAGGTAGAATTTTTAACCTCTGCATCGAGGCTTATTACTGCCTGATCTACATGCCCTAATGCAGTCAACGCTTGGCCATAGGCTTGACGCGGTGCAACCATGTCACCTAATTTATAAGCAGGTTCTTGAAGTGATACCTTTTTTATTTCTGGCACTACAACACCCGTAAATTGACTCGGGTTTTTTGCCACCCATGGACACGATTCTGGATTAAAATTAGCACTCCGTGCAAAGCGCGTTGCTAACTGCGCAAGTAAATGGGGTAGTTCACTTTTATCAAATGCCTTGCCATGAAAACCTTCTTTATTTTCCACTTGCGCAATGCCATAGCCTTTAACTGTTTTTGCAATAATCATGGTTGGCGTTGTCTTATTTGCACGTGCTTTATCGAGTGCAACAATAATCTGTTGCATGTCATGCCCATCTATTACTAAGGTGTTCCAACCGAATGAACGGAACTTATCTGCATATCGCTGCACATGCCAAGCATGAAGTGCCTGAGTACTTTGGCCAAGTCGATTAACATCAACAATGCCAACTAAGGTATCAACTTTATAATAAGAGGCCAGCTCTGCCGCTTCCCAAATTGAACCTTCAGCAATTTCACTATCACCCATTAATACATACGTATATGATGCTGATTTTTGCAGCCGCGCTGCAAGTGCCATGCCAAGACCATAAGAAAGGCCCATGCCCAATGAGCCGGTTGCAACTTTATCTTGCGCAAACCGCGGTGTTGGGTGCCCTTCTAATGTCGAATTAAATTGACGATAAGAAAGCAAATCTTGCTCAGTTAATAGGCCCAACTCTTTCCACGCCGCATATAAGACCGGTGCTGCATGCCCTTTTGATAAAATAAATGAATCGGTATTAGGATTTGAAAGATCTTCAGGATCAATATACATGGCATAGAAAAAAAGTGCGGCAACAAGATCAGCTGCTGATAGACATGATGTAGGATGGCCTGAACCGGCCATCGTGGTCATAATAAGAGATGCTTTGCGTAGTTGATAAGCTTTGTATTCTAAAAAACGTTTATTACAGTTCATGAGCTAGAGCCTTTGCTTTAAAGAGTATCTTGTATCTTTTTTAAAGCAAACTCATTATATAACGCAATAAACTGGTTATTTTTTTCCTTCTTTGCGGCGCCATTCATCTTTACGAGCACTGGTCATTAACTTATTAGCCTCTGCCGCACCTTCAGAAATTTTTTTGCACGGTGAATGCATTAAACGACGCCAATATTCACGCAACTGTTCACGGGTTTGACCATTAAAAAGACCTTGGAAAAAACGTTTCATGGATTGTCTCCTGACTACATCTATGAGAAATATACTATTAAAATCATACACTCAAGACAAATATGAAAAAAATAGTTATTATAAATCTGTTATGAAACTATTAGCATTTAACAGATTCTTTTCATGGATCATACGATTCATTCACCTGCAACTTTTTATCACCCTCATCTCACTCCCCTTTTTAATTGCATGGGGTATGCCCTTTTCTTTGCTTTCTGTAATTGGCAACTGTTTATTTAGCCCTTTTTTAACTATCTTTTTAACGGTCTCATTTTTAATCTTCTTCTTTCAGATTCTTCATTTACCTTATGGCTTTTTAGCACGTACTTTAGAGCTAGTAAGTTCATGCTGGCTCTGGTGCATGAACACTCAACACGCAAGCTGGTATATGCTCGGTTTTATAACTACCAGTTGGTGGATTTTAATCTTGATTCCTTTACTAGCTCTTATCATTTTACATACTAAATATCTTCACTCTCCTCATAGTCAAAGCATTAGCCTTGCAACTATATTATGTATTATTATTGCTTTTTTATATTGGCCACGGTTAAACAACCCAACAATGCTTACTATTAATGGCCCACAGGGCAACTTAACGGTACTCTTGCATAAAAAAGAAACAGTTTTGATTGACCCTGGTTATTTAGGCTCACCCAAAATGAGTGCATCGTGGTGTCAATATACTCTTGCACGTGAACTGATAAGTCAAACTGGCACTACTCATATTGATACGGTCATCTGTTTACAACCATCTTATGGTGCTTTTCTAGCTCTCGAAAAAATGATTCCTACTTTTAGTATCAAAAAAATATATATGCCTTTTTTTATTCCCCAAGAAGGCATTTATCGCTGGGGACCTTTTAAAGGGTTCAGACAAGCGTGTACATTGCATCATACCCAGATAACTCGTATTTATGAAAAACCAATTACTCTTGAATTTAATGCTCAGAATAATCTAATAATAACGCCTCTTGCTCACCTTATCGAAACACCATACGCACAATATAAAGCAGTACAAGTCACCAGTACTATTGACAACAAAATAACGCATCATTATTCTGCAAAGTACCATTGTAAACAAACTACTGATCAATCACTGTAAAAAAAGGGGTTTTGCATGGCCCATCATAAAGTTGTGTTAGTTGTCGCTCATCAAGGATATCAACCCATCGAATATAGTATTCCTAAAAAAACATTAACACAGGCAGGGTTCACGGTTATTACTGCAAGTAATAAGGCCGGAACCGCCATGGCAAAAGATGGATCAACTACTCCCGTTGATATTCTTATTGATAATGTTAACCCAGCAACCTATGCCGGCATATTTTTCATTGGTGGCCCGGGTGCGATGGAATCTCTTGATAATCCAATCAGTTACACTCTTATTGCCCAAGCTGCTCGTCTGGGCAAACCGTTGGGCGCAATCTGTGTCTCTTCCCGTATTTTGGCCCATGCAGGGGTATTAACCGATAGAAATGCAACCGGCTGGGATGGTGACAACCTATTAGCCTCAGTCTTTAATCAATATGGGGTTAATTATCTGGCACAACCAGTAGTTATTGATGATCATATTATTACTGCCCAAGGGCCGGCCGCAGCCCAAGGCTTTGCCGATGCCATTGTAAAAATTCTTCATTCTGAGCTTAAAAAGTAACCCGATATAAAAAAGCCCTATTTTCCTCTATAAAACTATCTTTTCACTTGAAACAAAACTGTTGTTTTTGACCCTGAATATTTGCTAATATAAAATAAAAAGATTTGTTTATTTGTTAAAAAATACAAAATCTGGGGTTGTATGAAGAGAAGAAACAGTAAAAAGTCAGGATTCAAGAAGATAATTCCTTTATTAACTATATTGACCATATCTCTTATTGCTGGCTTTATTACCCAAAAAGTAACTGCTCGTGGTGGCGGAGGTCACGGTGGCGGTCATGGCGGTGGTCGTGGTTGGCACGGTGGTGGCCGAGGCTGGGGTGGTCGCGGATGGGGTCGTGGTTACTGGGGCGGCGGCTGGGGCCTAGGCTGGGGATACCCTTATTACGGTTATGGTTACCCTTACTATGGCTACGGATACCCATACTACCCATATGCTGGCATAACCATAGGGTTAGGTGGTAGCAGCAGTTCAGATCGTGACGACAAAATATACCGTGATAGCAACGGTCATAACTTCTGGGAAATCACCAATACTACTCCTTCTACAATCTACGTAACAGCCTTAGATGGCGGTCAAAAAGACATAACAATAAAGAACTATGCAACCAGAAAAGTACGTCGCGGCACAAGTTTTGACCTTGAAGTAAAAAGCAATCAAGATACTCAAGTTTTCCATTGTAACAAGCACTTTATTAAAGTATTCACCAATCAACAAGGTGAATTAGATGCAATCGATAGTAAAAGTAAAGTTCGTTAAAAATTAAAAAAAAGGATAAACAATGAAGCATTGTACTAGTAAAAAATGTAAATGGATCATAATAGCAGCTACCATAGGTCTTCTTGTAGCCTGCTTTGTGATGTCTAAATTGATGGCTGCTCCTCATGGTGGTGGCGGTCACAGTGGCGGCGGTAGCCATGTAGGTCATAGCGGCGGTGGTCGTGGTTATGGTCGTGGTGGTTATTGGGGCGGCGGCGTAGGTGTCGATGTCGGCCCTTATTATGATGATTACCCATATTACGATGAACCAGTAGTCGATGTTGGTGTTGAACCTGTTGTAGGTGTTGGCATCGGCGGCGGCTGGGGTGGTGGTTACGGCTACGGTCATGGTCATGGATACGGCCACGGCGGACGTCACCGTTAATAAGTCAACTTAGAAAAAATTAAAAAGGATAGTACCAATGAAGTATTGTACCAATAAAAAATGTAAATGGATCATAATAGTAGCTACCATAGGCCTTCTTTTGGGCTGTTTTGTAATATCTAAATTGATGGCTCATCCTTACGGTCGTGGCTATTATGGTCGTGGTTACTGGGGCGGTGGTGTAGGTTTCGGTGTTGGTGTCGGCCCTTATTACAATCAACCGGTAGTCGGTGTTGGCCCTGTTGTTACCACTCCTGGCATAAGCGTCGGTATCGGCGGTCCTGGCTATTATGGTCGAGGTTATTACCGTCGTGGCTATGGTCGCCGCGGTTGGTGGTAATTAACCACTCATAGTTTAAATTAAAAAAAGGATAAAAAATGAAACCATTATTACCCAATAGTTCCCCTGGAAAATTTAAGAAAATATATGTATTACTAGCCATTTTAGGGCTCACTGCAAGTGTTATTGGTCTTCAACTTATCGCCCGTGGCGGTGGTGGTGGCCATGGCGGCGGTGGCGGTCACGCAGGTGGTCATGCCGGCGGCGGACATGCTCACGCGGCAGCGGCACATTCTGGAGCCCATTCGGCAGCAGCTCATAGCCATGGTGGTCATGGCGGACACGGTCACGGCCATGGATATGGACATGGTGGTTGGGGCCGCGGTGGCTGGGGATATGGCGGTTGGGGTTGGTGGGGAGCACCAATAATCATCGGTGGTTATTGGGGTGGCGTTTACTATGATAACGTCTGTGAAGTTAATCCTGATTACCCTGATTGTATAGCGGCCATTGAAGCAGCACGCGCCGCAGCCGGTTATGATGGCGAGGGTTATTATTAAACAAACTGGAAAGTTAAAGTAGTATGAAGAAAATAATAATAATTGGATTATTAATGATGAGTGCTCCTCTTTTAGGAGCACTTTTCCAAGCTCAAAAATATGTTACTTCTTATAAACAACCTCTATACTCATTCAATCAACCTACCACTTACCAAATAATGATGAATTATAGAAATTACTCACTATTTACTAAAAAACCACCAGTACCTTCCCCTTCTGAACAAATGCGAGAATTTAATAAAGCTTTCAATTACTATTTAGTGTATGGTGGACCAAAACCTTCGCCAACTATTATCGTTCCCCAAAAAACCTGGGCCCAACGATTTTATGAATATCTTTATGGAACACCTGAATCAAAAGTAAACACAAATCTGTTTCCTCTGACTAAACAGTCACCTACCTTTGAGCCTTACATTAATAAGAAAAAAGATAGATCGTGGTGGGAATAAATATAGGATTAAATAAATGAAGAAAATTATAGTAACAGGATTATTAATAATAAGCGCTCCTCTTTTAGGGGCGCTGCAGCAATATGCAGGAAAAACATTCACTCCTAATGTAAATGTTGCTCCTTCTTATAAGTTTAATGCCCCTACCAATCATAATACTAATTATAAATTCGATCAGAGCATTACTCCTACTACCGATTACCGTAACTATTCATCATTTAACCAACAACAGATAGGTAGCTACAAACCTGTAGTCACTAATCAGCCAAATATGGAACAAGCTAGGCAATTAATGGAGCAAGCTAAACAATCAACAGCTAGTAGTAATATGATGAAAAAATATGCCGCTGCGCGATCTTATAGCACCTCTAATGCTCAACAAGGTAGTTCTTGGTGGAATAAATTACTTGTATGGCTCGGTATTGGTACCGCAGTCAGTATTGCAACTAGTAGCAATAAAGAGGAAGAAAAACCAAAATACTCATATCAACAACAGCTAAAAGATGAAAAAGAACTAACTACAAAACTTACTATTACCCTAGAAAAAGAACAATATTTAACTCAATCACCAGTTTTAGAAGAAATTCGACTAAGTTTACTTGATGATTTGAAAACCCTGAATAAGCACGAGCCTTTCCCTAAAAATATAAAATATGCAATTAATCGTGTTTTATCTATTGTTAACACTTATAGATTAATACTTATTGAACATGAAGTTGCTAATCAACAAGATAATTTTCATTGCTTAGGTGGCCCACTTTTTGATCCGCAAGTTATTCAAAAATGTGATAGTCTTAAAAAACTTTCATCTAAGATTAAGGCACAGAAAGACTGGGCAAATGGTCCTAACATGTCTGATATAACTTATACGATTCTTAATGATCCCCAATATAATTTCCTTGTAGAAAAATTTTTCACATCAACCAGTTTAAATAATTTTGATAGTAAATATGTTGAACTTTATCTAGAAAAATTGAAAACAAAAAACCTAAATAAGAATTATTGGAATTATTTAGAAGATATAAATCAAATTAAGAATGAAATAGAAGCCCCAAATAATTATATATCAAAGTTTGAAAATATTAGAGAAAGAATTTTAGTAGAAATCTTATTAAAAAGTTGCAACATTCAAATTGACGGATTAACTAACTTTTCAAGCTCTAGCAACTTCAAAGAAAACGAATTCTACTGGCTCAAAAAAGTTGGTCAAAGACAACAATTTCAAGAGCATAAAAACTATCTAGAAAAGCAACAAGAAGCTAAACAAAACAGACAACGTGAATATTTATTCGATCAAGGGTATCAGCGATATAATTAATGTATAAAATAATTTAATAAAGATAAGGATGCCTTTCATAATAAAGACATCCTTTTTTATTCCTCTATCAACACTGCTCGCGCAGACGCACCTTCAAGCCCTTGTATAGCCAGCGGCAAACAATAAAGCATATAAAAACCAGGGTTAATTGCAGCCAGGCGCACGCCTTCAATAATAATAATGCCCGCATTCATTAAGGTAATATGCGTTTCATGGGCAGGCTGGTTGCGCTCAATGCCTAAATAATCGATACCAACAGCAGCAATCTTTTTATCTGCTAAATAGCGCGCTGCATCATCTGCAACATAAATAAAGTTAGGGTTAAACAGCGCATCATAAGCCAATAAACTATTTTTAGTTTTTAATAACAATCGATCACCGGCTACAATAGTAAATTTTTGTAGATCTTCTGCAGTAATTGCTTCGGCAATGTGCATCAGATCAAGAACTTTGCATGGCCCTATCAATTTTACCAAATCAATTTTTTCAATTGAATTACCATCCTTTATAAAATGTGATGGTGCATCAATATGCGTACCACCATGCGAATCTAAAATAATAGATGTTTCACGCAACTGATCTTGTTCAAATGTTTTACGGTGCTCAATAACGAGCACCTTTTTATTTTTATAACCGGTAGTTGTGGTGTGCAACGGCCAACTAATATCATGTATTTTCATCTTATTCCTTGTGCTCAACAGCATGACCACCAAATGCATTGCGCATTAATGCTATTAATTTGGTTGCATAGTTGCCGCCTGATTGACGCGACCAGTGGCGCACATGTAATGCTTTTTCAATAACGGGCACACTCAATGAATGCGCATGTGCTTCTTGCACTGTCCATGAACCGGTGCCACTTTCTGCTACTTTGCCTGAAATATTTTTTAATTCTTGATCACGTTTTAAAATATCATGCGTCAGCTCAAGCAGCCATGAACGGATCACCGCACCATGGTTCCACAGACCAGTAATTTGTGCTAAATCAAGTTCCTCTTTTTTAAAGGTGCCCTCTTTTATAAGTTGCAACCCTTCTGCATAGGCCTCCATTAAACCATATTCAATGCCATTGTGAATCATCTTTACATAATGGCCAGTGCCTGATTTGCCAATATAGCCAACACCTTGTGGCGCCGCTACTGCTACAAAATAAGGTAAAGCTTTTTCATATGCTTTTTTATTGCCACCAACCATCAAACAAAAACCGTGTTTCTTGGCCTGAATACCGCCTGAAGTACCACAATCTAAAAAAGCGATCTTTTGCTCTTCCAGTTGGCCGGCACGGCGTTGTGAATCGGTAAATAGCGAGTTTCCTGCATCAATGATAATTGCGCCTTTACGCACGTGTAATTTGAGCGCATCGAGCACATTGTCAACCGGTTGGCCCGCCGGAACCAATATCCAGATAATAGCGCACTGTTCGGCCAATTCTTGCAGATTTGCCGCAATAATTACCGTATCTTTTTTTGCTTGCGCGTATAAATAAGCATTTAAATCATAACCTACTACCTGATGCCCTGCTTTGATTAAACGATAAGCAATAGCACCGCCCATTTTGCCAAGACCAACAACACCACATTTCATGAACGCCACCTCATCCCATGTTTTTTTGCAAATAGATCTGCTTCTTTTGGCCCAACAGTGCCCGACTCATAGATATACACATTTTTAATCGATTTTTTTATGGTATCAATTACTTTCCACGCATATTCAATCTCATCAAAACGCACTGCTACTGATTGTTCTCCACGCATAATTTCTTCAAGCAAAATTTCATATGCTTCTGGTGTATGCTGCCCAAACAAACAGCTGTGACAAAATTCCATTTTTACCGGAATAACTTGATTAAGCTCGCCCGGTTTTTTTGCATTAAGACTCAGCGTGAATGATGCTTCGGGAGCTACTTGAATGGTCAAATAGTTAGAATCACTTGGGCAAAACTGAGCAAGCAAACAATCTACTTGTTTAAATTTAATATGAATTACTGTTTCTTTTTTATCTAATCTTTTTCCGGTCTTTAAATAAATTGGCACACCCGCCCAGCGCCGATTATTAATACGCAACTGTGCAATGGCAAATGTTTCTGTTATTGAATCGGGCTCCACATTTTTTTCTTTACGATATTCTTTATATTGGCCCATGATTGAATCAACCACTTCTATATGCTTCAAAACTTTTGCACGCTCATCACGAATATATTCGCCGGTTAATTTTTCTGGCGTTTCCATGGCAACCAATGCAAGCATTTCAAGCATATGATTTTGCATCACATCAGAAAGTGCGCCATACGTATCGTAATACCCAGCGCGCCCTTCCACACCTTCTGTTTCACTCACAATAATTTGAATTTGATCAATAAAACGATGGTTCCATAATGGTTCAAATACACAGTTAGTAAAACGAATAAGCGCAATATTACTAACTAACTCTTTGGTTAAATAATGATCTATACGGTAAATTTGCGATTCATCAAATGATTTTTTGATACACGCATTAATATCTTGTGCTGATTTTAAATTATGACCAAACGGCTTTTCATATACAATGCGATGCCATGATTTTGATTTTTTTGTTTTTCTCTTGAGTAGCCCTGCATCGGCTGCTTGCGTTGTTATTGGGCAAAAAAAGTAGGCTGCCGTTGCGCAATATAATAATCGATTGCCTGTTGTTTTATATTTTTTTTCAAGTTGCTCAACCATCTTTTTAAGTTCTACAAAATCTTCTTGTTTATTAATATCAAGCTGCTGATAATAAAATCGCTCTTTAAAAGCGTGCCATTTTTTTTCATCTCGATGCGGAATAAATGCTGCTGCTTGTTCAACAATGTTCTGCGCATCAGCTTTATGCAATGCTGCACCAATCATAAAAAAATTGCGCAACTTGTTTGAAGCATATAATCGATACAATGATCCTAATAATTTTTTACGAGTAAGATCACCCGTAGCACCCATAATAATAATGGCACAATCAATCATGAGCTAATATCCTTCGCGTAACATTTTTATACAGCTCTACTTGGGGTTGATCAAATGGATCTACGTTACATAAATATCCAAGATATATCATTTCCAACATTTTGTACTGCATAAATTGCCCTAAATAATAGGCATTTTTTTCTGGAATATGCACCTGCATAAATGGCAATTCTTGTTGCCGATAAGCATCATATACTCCTTGCTCAATGGCATGCAAAATTTGCGCCAATGATTTCCCTTGAATAGATGCAACTAATGTTTCAAAATTCTTAAGGTGTGGAACCTTTGGTTCAGTTGGCAAACTATCAAATGAAACAAAGCAGGTCGATTTATCCCGCGGGCCAGCCAAATAGAGTTGCCCTACCGAATGCAGATCAGTAGTTCCTATAGACACCGTTGGCGTAATACCGTTAAAAATTTCAGAACCATCATGTGCATTTTGTTTGCCGATACTTTCTCCCATCAGCTGCCGATACCATGCGCCCACCTTTTGCCATGCAGGGCTCCAAAGAAAAAGATCATGAATAGTTTTACCTTTATTCTTTAATAAAAAAATTAATGCAGCGCTTATTGCTGCATCATCAGTACCTTCACTATAATGGTCAAGAATTTTTTTTGCTCCCAAGACCAACTGATCAATAGCAACACCTAGCATAGCAAGCGGAAATAACCCTGCCACAGAAAACACACTATATCTGCCACCAACCTGCTCAGGAATTGAAAGTGATGAAAACTTATTGCGTTGTGCTAAGTTCCATAAAGGTGAACCGTTATCAGTAATTACTACAATATAATCATTATATTCGTCACGATAATAATGTTTCACAAGATCTATAAAAATCTGTGCGAGTGCCGCTGTTTCTGTGGTAGTGCCCGATTTGCTAATGACAGTAATAAGCACAGGAAAACCGCTATCTAATATCTGCTTTGCTTTATCAAGCAGTTGTTGAACATAATCAGGGTCAATAGTATCTGCCCAGATAACGGGCAATTCGTTGGCATGGCCAATTTCTTGTGCTGCTTGATACACTGCCTTTGCTCCTAAATTTGACCCGCCAATGCCAACTACTACCAATAAATGGGGATCTAATGATCTTTTCTGCTGGGCAAGATCTTCACATCGAGTGACAATGTCTACATCGAACGGCAAATTTAAACTAGCATAATCGGTTTTATAACTATGTTGCCGTGCTTGGGCAATTTTTTGTTGTTCACTTTTTAAATGTACAAGAGTGTTTTGTAACTCATCTTTTTTTATCAGAGCATGTTTATATTCTAAAGTAAAAATTTGCATTATATATAACCTTTTTTATACAGAATAAATGGTGTGCAGCATATCAGCTATAGCATCCCATGCAAAAATATGTCCATTCTTTGTATTGACCGTTTCGTTTCCTCCATACACAACATAGGTTGATGTAAGATCTTGCTTGGTAATATCTTGCCAATCGAGCAGCCCTTTGAAAAATTCATTGCTTACTGTTTTGCGTGCTTTAATTTCTATGGGTACGGTATTACCTAATGATTTTTCTATAATGCAATCAATTTCATGCCCTTGAACATCACGCCAAAAATAGATACGGGGCAGTTCATTATTATTGTAATTATATTTTATCATTTCACTGACAACAAAAGATTCAAAAATAGCACCTCTTAATGGATGAATTGAAAGTTCTTCAGCCGTTCTGATACCAAGCAATGAACAGACAAGTGCGGTATCATAAAAATAAAGTTTAGGACTTTTAATAACACGCTTATTATAGTTGCTATGATACGGCGCTAATAATGTAACTATATAACTAGCTTCTAATACTGATATCCATGCTTTTGCGGTGTTAGGAGTAATATCACAATCGCGCGCAAGATCTGCATAGTTTAATAAATTACCGGTACGTGCAGCACACAATTTTAAAAATCGTTGAAATGCCAGAACATCAGTAATCTTTAATGTTTGGCGCACATCTTTTTCAACATAGGTACTAATATAGTTGGAATACCAGACATGCTTTTCTATATTTTGTGAATACAAGCGCGGGTAAAACCCTTTAATCAAGAGTGCTTCAAGATCAGTACCAAGCAGCCCAGCCTCTTTAAGCTCATTAACTGATAATGGTAATAAAGTCAGGAGTGCAATTCTGCCTGCCAAGGTTTGAGTAATTTTTTCATGCATTAAGAAGTTTTGAGATCCGGTCAAGATAAAAAACCCGGGCCGATAGGCTTTATCAATCTCTGTTTGTAGATAAGAGAACAGTTCAGGAACTTCCTGAATTTCATCAATAATCAGACCCTTTCTCTGATAATAGGTAGCCAAAAAGCCACGCGGGTCTTCTTTGGCTAATAACCGTTTATCAATGTCTTCAACAGAAACGTAGGCATAATCAGGAAAAGTTTCTTTAACTAGGGTCGTTTTGCCCGATTGGCGTGGGCCCATTACTGCCACAGCAGGAAACTGGCCCGCCAGGGATTTAAGGTGAGAACCTATATCTCGTTTAATAATCATCTTTTTGGCCTTTTTTATGGGTTTTGTATAATATGCAATCACATTGCATATTATACACGGTCGGCCAGAAATAGTGAATATTATTAGGTTTTAAAGAAAAATGGACATTAAAAAAGGGAGCTGTTAACTCCCCTTTTTAGTAATAACACTAAAGGTTATCTTTTAAGCTTTCTTTGGAACTTTTTCTATTTTTTCATTATTTGCAGAGGCTGGCCATCCAAATGCTTGTTTGCCTTCTTCCACGCCTTTTCCACCAAAATTAAATGCTGCTTTACCAGATTTATAAGCTATAAATAGAGGCAAGGCTACACAAGTAGCAGTTATAGATGAAAATAGTCCCAAACAAAAATAATATTCTTTTTTGGGAATTAATATTTTAGGTCCTTTACATGTTGAGGCTCTAATTTCTTTCATCATCTTTGACTCATTAAGTCTCGCTTCTTCTGCTTTAATTTCTTTAAGGTCTTTCCACACTGCATCAACTAATTCCAAGGGATAAGTTGCAACCCAAGTTGATGGCACAGCAGCTATTGATACAGCTCCACACCCGAGACTACCAGCAAAATAACCTATACTCTTGCCAAGGTGCCCTGCTCTATCCAAGACTTTATCCATAAAAGTCTGATTTTCTGAAGCAAATGCACCTGCACTGGTCAGAGCCAATATACCTGCCATTAGAACCGCTAATTTATTAGTTTTTAACATAGTTAAATGTCCCTTAAATTTATAGTTAAATATATCCATCTAATATCAATTTTAAAGACTTATTTTCAACTAGTCAAATTTGCGCTGGGCGCCTATAAAAAGGGTAATTTTGGGGCTTTTTTATACCTTACACAGCCCTTCAAGCAAAACATACGCTGCTGCGCCATAAAGACTTACATTATAATCGGTAATAATATATATCGGAATCTGCTGTAATAGTTCTTTATGTTTGCCGCAGCTGATAAATTCTTCCAAAAATGCCGCCTGCTTGAAAAGATCAAGATTGTGGCTCGCAATACCGCCAGCAATATAAATGCCTCCTAATGCCAGTGCATCAAGCGAAAAGTTTTTAGCGCAACGCGCATAAAAGGTAGTATATAATTGCGCTGTAAATGCCGCATATTTATCAAGCGTTCTATTTTTAAAAATATCATCTGGTTTTAAGATATTATGATTGTCACTTTCTTTTATCTGAAATTGTTCCATAAAAAAAGCATATAAACGCATAATGCCATTACCAGAAAGCACCTCTTCCCATGATATTGGGCACGCAGAACCCTCTTTTTTTTGGATAAAGTGAGATAATTCAATCTCTTGTTCAGTTAAAAATACACCATCAGCATGGCCGCCTTCTGAAGCAACTGGCACATAGCGATCTGCTTGTTTGTTCCAAAACATAATACATTTGCCAAGCCCGGTACCCGCACCTAAAATTGCTTTATTCGCCTCTTTTCTGGGCTGCACTTGATTAATAAGAACCACGTCTTTTGGATCAATTTCTGAAATACCATAACCAATTACTTCAAAATCATTCGTTAAAAAGGCACATTTAAGTGTCGTATTTTTTACTAATTGCCGTGTATCAAGTACAAAGTTGAGATTAGTTGGCTTACAATGCGTGCGATCTTGTGATGGCACACCTGCAACGGCAAAACATGCCGTATTGAGGGTAACTTCATATTTTTGCTTAACATAGGCAAGCAGATCTTGTATTACCTTGGTAAAATCAGTAATTTCTTGGCTTTTGGTATGTAGTGAAAAAAGCATATGCGTTTTTCCGTTCATCGTTGCAAAGATACCAAAATTGCTGTTAGTGCCACCAATGTCACCCACTAAAAAATGGAACTCATATTTTGGAGCAATTGACCTATAAACAACCTCTTTAAATGCTGTCATTAATGTTTCTCCTTATTTATAAAATTTCAATAGTTGACATTCTTCAGAGCCATTATATGTTATAAGAAAAAAGGATCCTAATAAAAGTAAGTGAAGGAAGCGTATGCCTGAAGAAGCCAGTGTTGCAGGATACAACATCCGTAAAGAACGTGCGCCAGTTTCTCCGTATTTACAAATAGTTTTGATAGTACTAAGTGCATCAGTTATCTGCTTTTTTTTATATCGACGATTATTTGATACATTCGTTCAATCTGATGCTAAACCGCCCGTTGAAATTATTACTCCTGCTAAAGTATATGAGTTTGGTGGGTTTCAAGGCATCATAAAGGTCGGTCTTTATCTTAATCAGTTTGAAAAATTCGATATGATTAAAAATGATTTTGTCTTTACTGGTATCATATGGTTCGAATTTAATCCCGATCTTATCTCTCTTGAAACATTACAAAAATTCTCTTTTTCTAGTGGGGAAATTTTATCACAAAGCCCTCCTGATACTATTTTGGTCGATGGAAAAATATTAGCTCGTTACAATATTCGTGTGCGATTCAGCTCAACATTAAACTATAGTGACTTCCCGGTCGATGATCATCGTCTCTATATAACACTCATACATCAATTTGTTTCACCTAGTGATATTTTGTTCGATTCTGGTGAGCGCGAATTTGTTGTAGTTCCTGAGCTTTCAGGTTGGGATCGCATAAATCATGCCGTAGAAACAGGTTATCGCACGTCAGAAATAGATGCTTATGATAAACGTAAAACCATGTATTATCCTGTTGCACTTTTTTCTATAGATTATTCGCGATATGCAGCACGTTATGTTATTTCGATTTTACTTCCCTTGCTTTTGATTTTTTATTTGCTGATGTTCTGTTTCTCTCTTGCTGCTGTTTCTAGTATCAGTCTTTCTACTGGTGGCATTACTGGTATTTTGGCATATAAGTTTGTTATTGATAATTTATCACCTCAAACGGCCGGCTTTATGCTTTCAGACTATTTATTCTTTCTCTTTTTGGCCGCAAGCTTTTTGGCATTTTTTGTCAATGTAGTTGATATATTTACTTTACAAATTCCCCTTTTTGCAAAAAGAATATTTATTATTATTCTTCACATTATTGTTGCTGGTATTACTGCCTATTTTTTAGGGGCTCGCTTTTAAAAAATGTGTTAAAAAAAGGACACAGTTATTATGAAGTCATTAGGCATTTACTTTCTTGTTAGCATTGTGCTTTATTTGCCCCAAGCATATGCTTTTGAAACACTCCATCAGATAAAACAATATTGTCAACAGTACACAGAAGAAACAAAGCCAGAAGGTCATAGCTGGCATTTTCTTGATTACTCAAGCTTTTATGAAAAAAATAAGCCAACTTTCTTCAAAAAAATAATGTACTTTCTTGGTATTATGCAACGGCCAACCTGGGCACCCGATAAGTTTCAGAAACAGTTAAAAAAAGTTGTTGCTCAACGAAAAGAAAAAAATTTTCCTAAGAATATGGTAAGTGGATTATATGCAGCAGAAGATACTCATATCGTCATATGGGGCGTTTTACATGGCGCATTACATTCATTTGCTCGATGTCTTGAATGGCTCGAAACGCAAGGGATAATAGATAATAATCTGCACATTATAAAATCAAATTATTTCTTTGTATTCAATGGCGATTTAATCGATCGTTCTCCTTATAGTTTAGAACTACTCAGCGTAGCTCTTGCGCTACTTTATAACAATCCTGACAATGTTATTTATTTAAAAGGCGAGCATGAAACCGATAATTTTTGGCATAATTTTAATACCAAAAGAGCCCTTCAATTCTATTTTCCGCATATTTATGGTCAAGAAGTTCCGCTTGATAATTTTATGAATGATCTTTTTAATTCATTGCCTCTTGCACTGTATTTAATAACTCAAGATAACCCACACAGCACTATTCGCATTTCTCCTCTTAATCGCAGAAGCCAACGAATCAATGAAGAACTTTATGGAAGCTTTTTTGACGACGTTTATAACAATCAAAACCATCTTATTTATTATGATCTCAGTGAACGCAAACCAACCACTCATCCAATGGATATCCCTGCTCTCATAACTACCGAAGATTGGCTAAAAGATAACCGTACTCAAACAGGATTAGGGCAACTGAACCCTGAATTTGGGTCAACCACTTGGGCATTCTTTTCATGCCCCACACCAGCTTATCAAACCTATTTTGATTTCTTTTATGACGCATTTGGCATTATTGATTTCCACCAAGATATTGATAAAACAATTATTAATCTCCATCATCAAGACATACGCACTTTAGATGGATTTAAATTATATGCTCAATATAATGCGATAAGTTCGCAACCATTACCTGCTGGGAATAACTATTCAAGTGCTAATAATATAAATATCGGTTCAACTATGGGCCTTGATCGTGGCCCCATGTTTGGTAAACAGACTAATCAAACATTGTCATTAAAATTAAATGAACAGAATCAAGAATTTAATGGGATAAATAATAATCATATACGCTTATGGGCTTATAATGACAACTATGTTCCTTATTTAGCACGTCGCAACATTCTCACCTTAGTAGATCAAGATATAAAAATAATATTAACGCCCGTGGGAAGCCCCACTTTAGGTGATTATCTTGATATTGCTCAAAAAAATCAGTTGGCAATTTTATTTCCGATCTCAGGATCGCTACCATTTCGAGACCCGAAACTTACATCAATTATTCATGCATGCGTAGGTTATGTTGATGAAATAAAAATTTTGCTTGAAGTGCTCATCAAAGATTATGGTGTCAGAAGAATTGCCTTTTTTTATATAGAAGATGGCACTATGATCGATACGGTACAAGCAGCTCATGAGCTATTAAAAAGTCATGGAATTACTGAATGGATGGATGTGCCTCATTCACGTGCCGCTACTAATTTCCGTGAACAGGCTGATAAAATTAAAGAAGCTCAACCTGATGCGATTGGGTTCCTTACCCAAGAACCACAGGCAAAAGAGCTTGTCCGGCAAATAGGCATAGATATGATTGTAAATTCAAAACTATTTGCTATATCAAGTGCTGGAGTAACACCATTTAGGCGCTTTGTTAAAAAAATTGGTCTTTCATTTTTATATTCAAACGTGACGCCTGACCCTTTTACCAGTGATCTGCCTATTGTTAAAGAGTATCGTGCCCTGCTTAATAAAAAGTGGCATTATAATTATACCCTTTTTGCGCTCGAAACATTCATAGCCACGAGCATTTTAATAGATGCACTTAAACATTTAGAGCCGCCATACACCACACAAAAAATAATGACCTTACTTGAATCTTATAATAATTATGAATTTAAAGGATTAACACTCACTTTCAACCCTAAAACACGTACTCTTTTACAATCAGTATGGCTTGATACTGATTCAAGAAATAATAAATTTGTTGAATATAAACTCACTTCTTAAACAGTTTTTGAGGTAAGGATCATTAATATGATACGGCCTTGGTATATAGTTGCATTATTTACTCTAACAATAACAGTATGGAGCTCTGCGCAAATAACATTGCAAACATTCTCTTCATACGCAGCAAACCATGAAGAATATCCAAAAGCTGATGACCTCAACTGGATAAATCCTGATTATCAATCATTTGAAAAAACACTCAGAATGAACATCGTAGATCGATTAATGACACTTTGGGGTTTTTCTGCTACAACATTTTGGAACCCATATACATTTAAGTCAACTCTTGAAACACTTATTAAGCGTCATCCCGATGTAGAAGCACAGGCAAGACGCATTGTAAGAGTTTCACTTTTAAATGAAAGTCGTCTTTTTATTTGGCAAAATCTTTTCGGCGCATTTCATTCACTCATAAGAGCTCTTGAATATTTGCAAAAAGAAGGAGTTATTGATGAAAAGCTTACTCTACTCAATTCAAATGATTATCTTATATTTAATGGTAATGTGATTGATCGCTCTCCTTATTCAATTGAAACACTTTCTGTTGTTTTAACCTTATTAGAACGCAATCCTAACCAATGTATTTATATTCAAGGCGCCCACGAACATTACAATTTCTGGCATAATTTTGGCCTTAAAACAGATTTAATGATCAGAGCTGCTCCATTTTCATCTGAACTTATTCCTTTTGGTTCATTAATTAGTACATTTTTTAACACATTGCCTTGTGCGCTCTATATCAATTCGATGGATGATCTTAATCGAGTTATTCGCATATCACCCAGTGGTTATCAAAATGAGCACATTGATGAATCTCATTTTGATGATTTTTTTAAATCAGAAAGTATTAACATAAGTTATTTCAACTTAATACCTGAGCCTGAGCCAACCAGTACTCCTCTCAATGTTATTGCCCTTATTAAGCAAGAAAATTGGATGCGTGAACATCGTATTGAAGATGGTCTTGGCATACTCAATCAAGATGAAGGTGTATTTTCTTGGACAGCATTTTCTTCTCCCACGAGCGTCAATCAAGAATATTACTCATTTTTTTATGATGCTTTTGTACAAATAACGCTCACAAAAAATATAGAAAGAAGCACTATACAAGTAGTAAATCGTGATGTAAGAACCAAAGAAACCTTCAAACAGGGCCCTCTTCTTGAAATAATCTCAGGCGCATCATCGCAAGCAAAATCGCAAGTATCATTACTCAAAACTATCACCATTGGATCATCAATAGCTCTTGATAAAGGATTACCAGTATTAGGAATTCCTCTTGATAGAGGCATCTTTTTAAAGGTTAACGATGTTAACATTAATGGTGGAATAAATGGTAATGAATTGCGAGTTATTGTTGATAATGATGATTATGCACCTGAACAAGCGCGGAAAAATATTTTAAATTTTATAGAAAAAGGCATAGATATTATTCATCTGCCATTGGGAACTCCAACCTTAGCTGCATATCTTGATATTATCCAAGAAGGAAAAGCTCTTGTATTATTCCCCCTTACCGGCGCTTCTGCCTATCGCACTGTACCTAATATTATCAATTTTAGAGTCTCATATTCTCAAGAAGTAGAAGCAATGATGGAATATATGTATACCGATTATGGCGCACGTAAATTTGCTTTCTTCTATCAAGATGATGATTCTGGCAGAAGTGCAGTAAAACAAGCCGAAGAGTACTTGAAAAAACGGGGAATTACTAGTTGGACAAGCGTTGCCCATGCTCGCTCAGCAGTTGATTTAAAAGAGCAAGCAGAAAAGGTAAAACTGGTTCAGCCTGATGCCCTTGCTTTATTTTCAGTTGTTTCTCCTTCCTTAGAATTTATTCGACACGTTGGGCTTTCTGCTCTTGCAAATACTAAAATATTCGCCTTTTCTAGCTTAGGAACATCTTCATTTAAATATTTTGCAAAACGTAATGGTCTAGATACTATGATCGCCTGTGTAGTTCCTAACCCACGCACAAGCCAATTACCTATTGCTCAAGAATATCGTAACATCTGTGATAAAGTAAAAAGTCATTATGACGTATTTTCATTTGAAGCTTACGTTGAAACAAGTGTTTTAGTTGACGCCCTTTCAAAAATAGAAGCCCCCTATACTAAAGAAAAATTAAGAGCCGTTTTAGAATCTTACAAAAATTATGATTTTAAAGGGCTTAATCTTACCTTCATTCCAGAAACACACACTCTTATGAATAAAGTATGGCTATATAATGGCGATGATCAAGAATGGGTAGAAAAAGATGTTAATCAAAGAACAGAGGAGACCACATGAACCAACCTATTAAAATAGTTTCATTTCTTATAGCAAGCTGCATAATAAACTGCAGTTATTTATATAGTGATCCCGCACAGGAATCAAGTTCAGTAGTAAAAGTAAATTCAGTAGAACAATGTCAACAATACATAAAAGATAATCCTATTGTAATTGTTTATTTTTATAATACTCGTTGCGTATCATGCAAAAGAACAGCACCAATCATTGAGCTTTCAGCTATAACTAATTATGATAATTATTTATTCTTAAAAGTTGATACTGATGACGTTGCAGGAGTAGCTGATGCATTTACCTTGCGCGCTGTGCCAACTATTTTATTTTTCAAAAATGGTATAGAAGTAAAAGATAGAAAAAATACTGTTTCTCTTACTGATTTTCAGGAAATAATCAATTCTTTAAAGGAGACCTTATGAACTACAAATATTCTTTTTTTATCTTAGGCCTATTGCTCAGCTGTGCTCCTCTTTATTCTAATCTTGAATCTATTCAAGGAGCATTGCACACTAGAACAATTAATGAGCTTTCACCATTAGTAATCCCAGAAGATAAAGAAAATATTGTTGAGATAGTTCAACAGTTAGCAACTAACTCTGATCAAGATGTTATTTTGTATCTTTATTCACGTGGATGTGGCATATGTCAACGCGAAACACAAGTAATTGCAGAAACCTTCCCAAATATTTTAATAATTCGCATCAACATAGAACAGTTCCCAGAAGTTGGCACTGCTTATGCCATGGATGCAAATCCTTCGTATGTATTCTTTAGAAAAGGAATTGAAATCCACCGCATGCGCGGCTTTATGCACAACCCAGGCTTTACTAATTTAGTACAAGGCCTCTATCCACAAGAAGAATCACAACCAGAAGCACAAAACTAAAAAAATATGGCCCAGTTTAAGCTGGGCCTTTATCATTAATTTAAAATCGAGCAACTCAACCTGTTGTACATTTTCTTACTAATTCTGGAACGATAGCAATTACTGCAGCAATAAGAGTACTGGTTGTGCCTATAACAATACTTATACCAAGCTGCCAATTCTTTCGCCTTATACCATTTTTGTTATCTATAACCACAGTTTCTTTTTCTTCATGCAATGCTTTTATTAATAATGTTTGCTCTTCTGTATGCTTTTTTAAGGTATCTATTAATAATAACCATACCACGCTTTTTGTTTTATCTTCTAACTCTTTATCAAGAGCAATCGAATCTCTCCCATGGCTGTGACTATGGCTACGATGTTTTCTTTTCTTTCTCTCTCTCTCTGTTGAATATTGAGTTAATGATACAAACACTTCTTTTTCATGTGGATTTTCACTTTCTCTTAACTTATTAACCCGTTCGCATAATTTATCTTTAAGTGCAGAATTTTGGTTGAACTTACTTACAAGATCATCTTCAGTAATAGGATTCTTTTCTGACTCTTCTTTCATTAAATCTAGCATACTCGTTACTATTGCAAGGTCGGTACCTGGTTGATGAAGTTCTGCTATTTCTTCTAGTCTTTCTTTCGATGCAGTCAAAGGTGGAATGCCCAGGTTAGCTCCTGAACTTCGCCTGCTTAATGTTCCAACTGATGTTGCTTTTTTGAACTCATTTGTAGAAATTATATCATCCGATGGATTTACGTTCCGCTCTGATATATTATCTAATTGCTTTTCTATATCACTTACTCTAAGCATTGATGCTTCTTTTTTTAATATTTTAAGTGAATCTGTTGGGTTTTTTCCTTTAAAATCTTCAAGTTCCATACCACATAAAGACCCCACCACTAGCACACTCATTAATAACTGATACCTTATCTTCATTATTTCCCCCTTTTTTAATTTTTTATTAACGTATCTGCTAGTTTTTTTGCTCTTGCAATGTACGGGCCAATGTCTCTATTAATTTTGGATCATCTTTCCCTGGCAAGTGGGTTGCTACTATTTGAGCAGCTTTTTTTCTATATGCATCAGAAACTGGCCATTGTGTTGAAATCGAACCATATTTATATGATTTTTGTGGCCCTCGGTGCAATGCTAATGCACTGTTCACCACAATAAGCAGCATTAAAAGATAATAATAGTTACTCATTTAATTCCCTTCTTATTTTTTTTACTTGCAATGCAATTTTTTACTTGATCCAATGTTCTTTTGTCTTCATCAGAACCACTCTCTTTCATTTTTGAAAGTCGTTTAATAAGCAATTCATTTAATTGTTGATCAGTGTCAAGATTACATAGAGTAAGAACCGACTGGGCCAATACTTTTTCATCAAACTCATCTAATTTATCTTTTTTTTCTTCAGTATCTTTGTTTTCTATGATATTAAGCTCTCGTGAAGACATAGTTAAATTTTCAAACAGCTCATTTTTCATTGTATTTGGTGAATTTTCTCTTTTAAGAATAGCTGGCAATTCCTGTCTATGAGGTTTTAAACTATTCTTTTTTTCTTTTGGCCCTTTTTCCATCGCATAACTTGCATATGTTATCAAAAAAAGACCAATTAATAGTAAATGCTTCATCAAGGCTCCTATTTGAATTTATCGCATTCCTAGATCACCACAATAATATTGGTATTTGAATATAAATAACAACACATTTTGCATTATTAGGTTAAAAACAAAAAGAAGCAGGTTTTAATGCCTGCTTCTTTTTAAAGTAGATGGTATTAATTCATCCAAGAAGAGCTTGTATCGTCCATAGTTGGCGGTAAATTCACATCTCCCAGAGTCAATTGTTGCATACTTTCTGCTATTGCATTTTCACTATTTGACCGAGCCTGGGTATCTAGTTCTATATCTTTATATTTTCTAGCTTCAACTAGTTTAAAGATTTCTCCTCTTTTCATTTTTTCTTCTGGCGTTTTTGCTTTTAAAAATCTGTCTTGGGCAAGCTGTACATCTTCCTTCCATATCTCTGTTCTAGTATCTTCTAACAATATTTTTACCAATTCAAGACTTCCACCTTTTATGCACATATTTAGATAAGATTTTGCAAACCAAGTTTCTCTTCCATTAGGATTTAATCCTTTACTTAATAAAGCTCTAAATATCTGTTCTGTTGTATATGGTGAATGATTGTTCTGATATAGAAGTTCCACTATTTTATAGGTTGCACCTTCATCTGAAATTGTTCCATCTTCATTAAATAAAGAAACTTCTTCCATCCCTTCTTTTTTCATACCACATGCCGACACAGTTATTATCAAACATAGTAAACCAAAATAAATATTATTTTTGTTCATGCAAAGTTCCTTTGCTATTTATTTAAAGATGATACTGCTGAACAACGCGCAGAAGCTATTGGTATATGCATATTAAAGTCCCTGCCACTTACAATTAAAATAGTGTCAGAGGCAATTTTCGCTTTATTTTCAATAAATGTTCGCAGATTTTTTTGTATCAAATTGACCTTTTTAGCTGTTTTTCTTGATAAATAACCAGCGCGAATTTGTGATGCATTAATAAGCAAGTCTCTTAACCATGTATATTTTGCAATACCCTTTGGATCAGTTTTTTCATTTAAAGACCTTTGTGCCCAAGCTAATACAGTAGAAGAACCATTAAATTCAAATGCAATATTTGCACCTCTTTCAATAAGCACTCTCATAACTTCTTTACAGTCTTCGCGCCGAATATATTGATAAAGCGCTTCGAAGAATGGTGTTGAATGGCCATCTATTTTTGCTTCAATATCTGCACCTGCTTTTAAAAGCAGTTTTATATTGTTTACCGCATTATTATTACATGATGCAAAATGAATCGGTTTTCTTCCCAAAGAACTCCCACTAACATTAACATTTGCTCCATATTCTATAAGTTTTTTTAAAAACCGAGAATCTTCCTTCCATACTGCATCAAGGATAGGTGGTTCACCTCGCTCATCTAAACTATTAGGCGATATCTTTTTATTTTCTAATAAATCAATAAATTCATCATAGTTATTTTCTCTAATTGCATTATGCAGTGAACGGTCCATACCCTGCATCGATACATTACTTAAAAGTAAAAAAAGTGTAAGCATAGATAAATGCTTTTTAATAAACATAGAGCCTCTAAAATATTTTTTGAAACAATTATAAAAATTTAAAAACAGTTAAATGTTCGCACATTTGCAACATTTGTCAATAAAAAAAGGAGGTCGAGAATTTGTGTTTCTTGGCCCCCTTTAAATTAATTTTGTAAAAAATTTTATAAGTTTAATAATGCAGGGCATCGCGCTGATACAATTGGCATATGCAGATCAAAATTTCTGCCTTTTATTATCGCAACTTGATCACCGTTAATTCTTTTTAAATTTTCTTGTTCGCGATTTATTTCTGCTTTTATTGCTTTTTTCTTTAAATAATCAGCGTGGATTTGCGATGCATTGATAAGCACATTTTCCACTTTTTTCATTTCAATAATCTTTTTTTTACGCTCTGCACTTTCACTTGCTTTGCTGCAGTTTTCAATTTGACTTTTTAATCCTTCCAATAAAGTAGGATGCCCAAGAAATTTTATTGCAACATTCGCACCTCTTTTTATAAGCAACTTAACAATTTTGTCGGTCTCCTTAATGGTAAACATCCCACCCCCGAAACAACAACCACCTACAGCAAGACTCAATAATGTTTTATTATCATCATCTTCCTTGCGCACAATTTTATCAACATCTGTATCCATAGCTAGTAATAATTTAACGTTTTTAGCGTGTTTATTAATTACATAATGCTTATAAATTGCTAAGCCTTTGGATTTAATAGCCTTGGCATATATTTCATTATGCTCTATAAGCTTTTTGAAATAGCGATGATCATCATCACTTGCCGACATTTCTATAAGTTCTTCTAAAAGCTGACCTGATTGATATTTTTTATCATTTAATGAATTAACAAACTCATCATATTTTTTCAATTTTGTTGATGTGCTTGTGCCATGTGCAGTATTTTCTACAGTAATATCCATTCCCTGCATTAATACATTACTTAAAAGTAAAATAAGACCAAGCATCGGTAAATGTTTTTGAATAAACATAAAGCCCCTAAACGTTATTTTGAAATAATTATAAAATTTAAAAACAGTTAAATGTTCGCACATTTGCATTATTTGTCAGTGAAGCTCACACGGCTTAAAAGCCGTGGCTTCGCATTTAAATGATTTCTATTTATTGATTTTTAACGTAATCCAAAACTACGTTGATATCACACTTGCCAGCTGTTTCCGCAAAATATCCATCTGCCCAGAAACTATCTCCCCAATAAGATTCTTCTAATTCGGGGAATTCTTCTCTTATTATTTTGCTGCTTTTGCCTTTGAATAACTGCACCATTTTACATACTGATATTGTTGGTACAAACTGCACTACCACATGTACATGATCTGGTTGTATGCTTAGTTCTAATATTGTCCATCTATTTGCTTCTGCACATAATTTTAGCAATTCTTCTATTCTACTTGCCAACTTGCCCTTCAAAATCCTTTTTCTATATTTTGGTACCCATACTAAGTGAATCATAAGTCTATATTTTGAATGTGAGCCGTTTTGATAATTTATCATCTCAATTAGTATGACAAAACCATTCTCGCTTCGCAAACTATCGTTTGCTCTGCTCACTCATTTGATGACCATTCATCCCCAGGCTTAAAAAGCCATGGGGTTTTCTGGTCATTTAAAATAAAAAAAGAGAGCTGAGAAATTATATTCGTCAACTCTCTTTTGTATTACTATTTTTAGATCTTTTATGTTCTTTTTTGCTTTAATTTAAGTTCTTTAGTTACTGCTTTTTTTTCCAAATAATCAGCACGAAGCTGTTCAGCATTGGCAGCTAAATTTTCTACTTCTTTATATATTTCTCGACCATAATCTTTACATTTATCTGATCTCTGCGAACATTCTATAGCCCCTTTAATAGATTCTAATCCATCAAAACACTGCGTATCATTGAGCATATTTCTTTTAATAAGTAACTTTATACATGCAATATAATCATGAGAATCCCATGATCTATAAAAAGCAAGCATACCCGGAACAGAACCGCTATTTGATTGAGTATTGATATCTGCATTAGCTTTTAAAAGCAATTTTATGTTTTTTATTTTACCAAGCGCACAAGCTCGATGAAGTGCAGTGCGACCTTCATAACCTTTAAAGTTAACATTTACTTTATACTTTATAAGCTCTTGAACAAATCTAGCATCTTCCCCACTGACAGCAGTTATAATAGGCGTATCGTTATAATCCCCATCATTCAAACTATGAGCCAATTTTGGATTATCTTTCAGCAACTGGCTAAATCCCAAAAAATCCTTTTTACAAATCAAATCATGTGGCCGCTTATCATACACTGGTTCTTCCATACTTTTTATGAACAAACTACTCATAAGTATCAATGGCATTAGCCCATAAAAAGTGCGTGAAATAATCATAGCTATCTCCTTAAATGAATTGTTAAATAATGGTTAAAGTATTGCCTCATGTTATAGCATTTTTTCAATAAAAAAGAGAGCCAAGAAATACAATTTCTCAGCTCTCTTTTTTATATTTTTTTAAGTTAAAGAACTATTCCCACTCTAAAGCACCAGCCGATTGATATTCGGTAACGCGCGTTTCAAAGAAGTTCTTTTCTTTACTTAAATCGGTCGCTTGAGACATCCATGGGAATGGATTAGCCATATTGTATACTTTTGGCAGATCGATGCGTTCAAGGCGGCGATCTGCAATGTATTCAACATATTGGCTAAACTGTTGTGGATTAATACCCAATACACCGTGTGGACATGCATCATAAGCATACTGTTTTTCAAGCACTACGGCATGTTTGATCAGTTCCACAATATCTTTCTGAAATTCAGGTGTCCAAACTTCAGGGTTTTCTGCTTTAATGGTATTAATTAAATCACAGCCAAACGCTAAATGAAGACTTTCATCACGCATGATATATTCGAACTGTTCACCAATGCCCACCATTTTGTTTTGACGTTTTAACGCCAACATCATAGCAAAACCGGCATAGAAGAAGATCCCTTCCATGATCACGTAATAACCAACTAAATCATGTAAAAACTGCTGAATATTTGCTGTTCCTATTGGTTGAAAATTGCCATCAAATAATGACGTGGTCAATTGCACCACAAAATCATCTTTTTCTTTGATTGAAGGAATCGTTAAATACATATTATAAATTTCATCAGGATCGAGCCCTAATGAATCACAACAGTAAATAAAGGTATCAGTGTGTACTGCTTCTTCAAATGCTTGACGCAGCAGATACTGGCGACACTCAGGATTAGTAACATGCTTATATACGGCAAGCACTAAATTGTTTGCGGTCAATGATTCTGCCGTTGAAAAAAAACCGAGATTATAGATAATCATACGGCGTTCAACATCAGTCAATGCATTGGGCGATTTCCATTGCTCAACATCTTTTTGCATGGAAACTTCTTCTGGGCTCCAGTTATTGGCAACACCATCTTTATAGTGCTGGCGTGCCCATAAATATTTCATAGGCAAAATTTTGTTTGGATCAACCGTTGAATTATTAATAACGCCTTTTTTATTGGCCATATAATATCCTTTAATTTGTTACATTATTGACATGATTCACATTCAGGATCATCACTTAATGAGCAGGCACGGCCAGCTATTTGCTCATCATTAGTGTTTTGTGCACCAAGAGAAGCTGGTGCCATTTCTTGCACAAAGAACGTTGGAGCTGCTGGCGCATTTACTGCAGCAGTTGCTGCCGCACTATCAACACCAGAGGTATATTCACGTTTTTGCGTATAACCAAACTTTTTAGCATCCAACGTAGATTTTTCAATTTGACTTGCACCCAGAGTGCGGTAATAATAGGTTGTTTTAAGACCAGTATTCCAGGCTCTGCGATATATATCGTCCATTTTTTTGCCAGAAACACCTTTTAAAAACACATTATGTGATTGGCTTTGATCAACCCATTTGCCGCGCGCAGCAGTAATATCAATTAACCATTCTGCGTCAATTTCAAACACTTCTTTATATTTTGCTTTTAAATGTGCAGGAATACGTTCGATAAATTGCACTGAGCCATCATAATATTTCAACAGCTCAAGCATATCATTGTCCCAAAGCCCAAGCTGCTTGAGATCTTCAACCAGATAAGTATTTACTACCGTAAATTCACCGGTCATATTTGCTTTAACATAGAGGTTTTTATAGATAGGTTCTATGCATGGAATGCAGCCAGCAATGTTTGAAATTGTCGCCGTTGGTGCAACTGCCATTGTGTTTGAATTGCGCATGCCATACTGTTTGACCTGTTCACGCACCGGAGACCAATTCAAAACACCGGTCCGCTTTAAATTAATCGGCATGCCACGTTCTTGCTCTAAAAGATCAATAGTATCTTGCGGGAAAATATTTCGATCCCATTTTGAGCCTTTGAATGATTCATACGCACCACGTTCTTTTGCAAGATCTGATGATGCTAAAATTGCATGGTATGAGATAAACTCCATCGATTCATCTGCAAAATCACGCGCAGCTGCATCAGCAAAATTAATATTTAATTTATACAATGCATCTTGAAAACCCATTAATCCTAAACCAATGGGGCGATGGCGCATATTTGCTGTTTGTGCTTCAATGGTTGGATAAAAGTTGATATCGATCACATTATCAAGCATACGAATTGCGGTGTGTACCGTAATAGTTAACAGTTCTTTATCAAGTCGACCGTTAACAATATGCTCAGATAAATTTATTGAACCTAAATTACACACAGCAGTTTCTGTTGATGAAGTATTAAGCGTAATTTCTGTGCACAAATTTGATGAATGCACAACACCTGCATGGTCTTGTGGCGAGCGAATATTGCATGGATCTTTAAAAGTAATCCATGGGTGACCTGTTTCAAAAAGACGGCTTAACATTTTACGCCACAATGCTGATGCTTCTACTGTTTTGAACAGTTTAATTTTGCCTTCAGCAGCTTTTTTTTCATATTCGATATATTTTTCTTCAAATGCTTTGCCATAAAGACTGTGCAACTCTGGTGTTTCTTCTGGAGAAAAGAAGGTCCAATTACCATTTTCTATTACGCGCTTCATGAAAAGGTCGGGCACCCAACAGGCTGTGTTAATATCATGCGTGCGACGCCGTTCATCACCCGTATTTCTGCGCAGATCAAGAAAATCTTCAAAATCGATATGCCACACTTCAAGATATACAACAGTTGCTGCACGGCGTTTGCCACTACGATTAATCGATGCGGTAACATCATTTGCAATTTTAAGATACGGAATAAGCCCTTGGCTTTCTGTTTTTATTGTTTTAATCCATGCACCAGTGCCACGAATATTGGTCCAATCATTAGCCACACCACCTGACCATTTTGAAAGTTGTGCATTATCACCCAAACATTTGAAGATATGTTTTAAATCGTCTTGAATAGTAGTCAAATAGCAAGAACTTAATTGTGGGCAGGTCAATGCTGAATGCAAGAGTGTCGGTGTGCTCGGCACATAACGCATGGTAGAAATTAAATTATAAAATTCAATGGCACGAGCAGTTTTATCTGCTTCAAGCAATGAAACACCCATTGCCACACGCATCCAAAAAATTTGTGGCAATTCAATACGTTGTACATCATCTATTTTAATAAAGTAGCGCTCATATAATGTTCGCAAACCCATGTAACCAAAATAAGAATCACGTTCTGGCACTAATGCAGCTGCAAGCGCTGGCAAATCGAATTCCAATACACGTGAATCAAGAATTTTTTCTGCAACTCCCTTTTGTATAGCATCAATAAATGCTTTACGATAGAGCTCTACTGAATAATCAGTACGCATAGAAACGCCAGTTACTTCTTTAAATAATTTTTTTACCAGTAATCGCCCTGCAACTTTATTGTATGCAGGATCCCGTTCAATAAAAGAAACCGCAGCAAGTAACAATGCATCATCTATTTCAGCCGGCGTAATACCATCAAACATTGTTTTTTCTGCTTCATCTAAAAGCAAACTCAATGAAATAGCTTGCTCATAGCCTTGCGCAACAAAAGCAATAGTTTCTTGTAATCGCACTCTGTCAATTTCCATTGTGCTATTATCAGGGTACTTTACCCGCATCGTCTTATCACCCACTGTCTCAGATGACGATGTTGGTGACATGTATCCTGCCGATGCAGCATTTGTATTCGTATTCTTCTGCGCTTCCATGATACCCTTTCGTTTATTCGTAATTAATTATTAAACGTTTTTGTATAACTAGTTAACAAAAAAATGACGGTAGTGGCTCCATCCCCGAAACCTATAGTTACTAATCAAAGCTCGAGGCGCGTCGCTTTACAAAAATTAAAATGATTTCTATAAGAATAACTAATTATAACATCTTAACTCTAAGATAACGATTTGAGATCGTATAATCAAATACTTTTTCATAATCATCTGAGAAAACTCATTCTTACATTTTTCTCGTAAGAATTATAATTAGATATTCTTATTGAAAACCTTACGCCAGCATATGAAACATCTTAATCATAAATCTAGAGCGCCATTTCTACTTAATTAAAAAATAACGCTTTAAAAAAAATGAAGCTCATTATGCGCTAAAATCTTGACTTAGTTTTACTTATTCATGATACAGTAATAAAAAATACTGGGACTTATTATTATAAAGAGGAATATTTATGAATAAAAAATTAAACTATTCTTACTATCTGGTGTTTACTGCTCTTGTTTATGCTTCACTAGCAAATGCTGGCGTTGTATTTAATAATAAACTGATTGAAATATCATCTATTGATCAATTCAATTCATATATTAATCAACCTAATAGTGCTGTATTTGTAGACTTTGGTGCTCCATGGTGTGCTGCTTGTACCAAAACAAAACCTATTGTACAAAAATTATGTCTAAGACCAGAATTTGCTAACATTTACTTTTTATATGTAAATACCGATAACAATCCACAATTAACTCAACAGTTCAATATCCATGCCATTCCAACTTTCTGTTATTTCTTTAATGGGGCCTTAAGAGATCAAGAAACCGGCGCTAAACCAGGTAGCACTACTGGTGGTTTTGAAAACCATGTAATTGCACAGTTCAAAAAGCATTTCCCAACCATAATGAGCAATGTCAACATTGATGAATCTGATGAAATTCAAGAAACAACAGAAGTTGTCCAAAATTATGAACCAGAAAATCCAGAAATGACAACATTAACTACTTATGAATCAACTACTACCACTAATGATGCCGATGAAGAAAGTAATATTCTCGTTAAAATCAGTGCATTCTTTGCTGGTATCTTTATGAAAATAAAAGATGCGATTATGTCACTTATTGACACAATTCGCAGCTGGTTTATATAAACATATTTCGTTGTGGGTTATAAGCGCACCATAAAGTAAAAAAGGGCTTACCTGGTGTAAAAACTGAGTAAGTCCTTTTTTTATTGATTGTTCAAACTCTTTGCAAGAAATAGACCCCTCTATAGACGCACGGAACAATGCTGTTCCAACGGCTCTATCAAATTGATCTGCAAATACCAATGGCAATCCATTTTTTTTTGCATAAAATAAAAGTTGGTACAAGGCTTTAAATGAACAGATTTCTTGTGCATATTTTGGCTTGAGCAATAATCCTTTATACTGCTTTTTTTTACGTTCACTATAATATGAATAAGCAATTGATTTAATGCCACAATGGGCCAATAAACATGAAACTTCTATCCATTGTTTTTCACTCAAAGAATCAGGTTCAGACAGCCCAATAAGTCGAAAAGGGTAGCGAGTTCCTAATCCCACATCAAAAGGACGAACTTCTCCAAGTAACCCTAAAAAACTATAGCCATAGCAGGATTTTAATGTTGGCAAATAGGGCGATAACGGTGCAAGCAATGGTTGCGCCCTTTGTGTGCGCATATAATTTTTCAAACGAATAACTTCTAAATTTACCGGCGATTCAAGCGCATATGCATTAAAATAGCGTGCTAGTTCACCAATGGTAAGGCCATGCCGCACGGGAATTGGTGCTAAAGAAATAAATTTTGAAGAAAACTCAGAGTCCACTAACGGCCCTTCAACTACTCCTGATAATAAATTTGGTCGATCTAAAATAACTATTTTTTTATTCGATTTCTGTGCAGCATTCATCAACTGTAATAGTGTTGAGATGTAGGTATAATGGCGCATGCCCACTTCTTGAATATCAACTATAATTGTCGTAATAGGCGCTGCATTATCTTGATCTAATACAATTCCCATGCCTTTTTTATATAAACTTTTTACTGGTATTTTTGTTTTATTATCATAGGCATCATCAACTGATTGCCCTGCAACAACCGTACCGGTAAACCCATGCTCAGGAACAAAAATTACACAAATGGGCACTCCATTTTTGCACAAAATATCAAGTGAGCGCTCCCCTTTTTGAGTAACCCCTGTCTGATTGGTAAAAAAACCAACTCGTTGATCTGAGTTGTTTTTAAATGAAAGATAAAAGGATTCTGGTATTACTTCTATGCCCAGTTGATAAGCCGAAGCAAAAAATGGAAAGGCCAAAATCAAAACAGTTAATCCCACCCCGTTCGTCCTGAAGGTAGCTTTTGAAAAAAGCGAACTTGAAGGATTATTATTTTTTTGATTCCAATTTATCATTACTTTAACCCACTTAAAAACTATCCTTCAAGTTCGTTCCCCGAGGGAACTACCTTCAGGACGAACGGAGGGAGAATCAGTTTACTTACTGTATATTTTATTTATAGTCATTTACACCATGAGCAACTTAGGATATGGCTTATAAATAAAGGCAGTAGTTGCTTTATTAAAGAACAACTTTAACTTTTTGTTTACTTGAGCTTCAAACTCTTGCCATTCTATTTTTCCTTGCACATATTCTCGCACTAAAGAGCTGCCGACAGCTTTATCAAATTCAGGTTTAAAGATAAGATCTATCGATGTTTTTTTTAAAAAAGTAAGTACTTCAATGAGCGCATTTAATGAAGAAAAAGTGTCTGCATAAGTAGTACTTAAATGCAAGCCGGTATAAAAACCACTTTGCTCTTGATTAAAATAACGATAATATGAGCTTTGAATTCCCCATTTTTTGAGCATGCTACGCAGCTCATACCATTGCGGCTTGGTTAATGATGCTTGCTCAGGCAATGCTATACGGTAACACTGCTTTTCATTATTTATACCAACATCCAATGGAGTAACATGCTCTAATGCTTGCATAAAAGTACGATATGCAGTTTTTGGGGCATCAGGGAAAAGTTGTATCTGTACTCGTTGCATCGGTCGCGTATAACCAGGAATAGGAATTATAGTTAATTTGGCTGGTTTGGGTAATAAATAACTATTAAAATAACGTATAAGTTCTGCCGTTGTCATTCCATGATGGGCAGGAATTTCACTAATATCATAGGCTTGCAATGCAATAGATTTTTCAGTAAAACCTTCTATGCAGGTACTTACCAAATTTGGACGATCAATAATCAATACATCTTTGTTTAATGCAACCGCTTGTGATATTAATCGCAATAAAAGACCATAACTATATGAATCTTCTATACTATTAAGCACAAAGTCTACGACACATAAAGATGAAGCGCGCATAACTGTTTCATTATTTTTTTTATTAGTTTCATCTAAAATGATTGGCACTAAAGGAAGCAACGATGCTTTTTCTTGGCATATGATGCTATCACCACACCACACAATTTTATCAACGGTAATTGCCTTTTTACTCAATATCTCATAGGCAGAACAACCATTATTATCTTTCCACATATGATTAGTGTAAAGGGTTACGCCCCCTGCACTCTTTTTTATTTCTTGTGTATCGATCGCTTTAACGGTATTTACTGTTATTTCTGTTTTAGTTGCAGTATCAATAGCAGTAGGAATAATAATCTGCTCAGGCTTAGATTCCCACATTAAAAAAACACGGGGTAAAAAAAGTGCCGCCACCAATATAAAAATTACTCTTAGTAACAAAAATGCGTATGTTTTTTGCGTGGAACCATTGTCTTTCATAAACCTACCCTACCCCTTTTACCCTTTTTTATAAGCCTTTTTAATTCAAGACTATTTATACAGACAGACCTCATATGTAATGGTAACAATATGTTTTAAACTTTTACAATAATTTTCTAATAAAATTTTTTTATCTTAAAAAAAGAAAGCGGGTTTTTAATCCGCTTTCTTTTTTTAATTATCTATAAAACATAACTCATGTTTAATTAAATCAACACCAAGAATAATGAAACGATCGACATTAATTTAATTAAGATATTAAGAGCTGGGCCTGAAGTATCTTTGAATGGGTCGCCCACTGTGTCACCAATAACAGCGCCTTTATGAGTTTCAGAGCCTTTGCCGCCAAAATGATCTGCTTCGATATATTTTTTAGCATTATCCCAAGCACCACCAGCATTTGCCATCATAAGCGCTAGAAGAACACCCACCAGCGTTGCACCAACAAGCATACCGCCAAGAGCAGCCTTGCCTAAAGTATAACGAATAATGACCGGGACAGCCACGGTAATAACACCGGGCAAAATCATTTCTTGTAATGATGCCTGTGTGCTAATTGCCACACAGCGTTTATAATCTGGCTCTGCAGTGCCTTCCATAAGACCAGGAATCTCTTTAAACTGACGACGCACTTCCATTACCATCTTAAGAGCAGCAGTTCCAACAGAACGCATAGTTAATGCAGAAATTAAAAATGGTAATGTTGAACCGATAAACATACCAACCAGAATATATGGTTCTAAAATATTAAGGTCACTCAAATCAGCCTGTTGTGAATAGGCAGAAAACATTGCTAAAGCAGTCAATAGTGCAGACCCTATAGCAAATCCTTTACCCATTGCTGCCGTTGTATTACCCAACGCATCAAGTTTATCAGTAATCTTTCTTACTCCTTGACCAAAACCAGCCATTTCAGAAATACCACCGGCATTATCTGCAATGGGGCCATATGCATCAACAGTCATTACAATACCAACGGTTGCCAACATTGCCACTGCAGCAAGTGAAACACCAAACAGGCCACCGCCATAAGTAAAGGCAACGAGCACAATAAGCGCTAATAAAATAACTGGCAATACGGTTGATTCCATACCAACAGAAAGACCATAAATAATATTAGTTGCTGCACCAGAACGAGCACTTTCTGCTACACGAATTACTGGTTTACCACCAGTATAATGTTCGGTGATCAAGCCAACTAATACACCCGATACACAGCCTAATAAAACAGCGATAAATAAACTATCATCTAAACCTTCCCATTGGATATACCAATAAGAAGCACCAAGTAAAAATGCAATTGCAATATAGGTAGCATTGCGTAACATTAATGCCGGTTCCATACGCAGCACTAAGTTAGAAAGTAGTCCTAACACAGAACCAAAAATACCAAAAACCGCAAGCATTACCGGTAATGTTATATGCACCAAACTAAGGCCATACTCATCGATGCCTAAAATGATAGATGATACCATTGCACCAACGTATGACTCATAAATATCTGCGCCCATACCAGCAGTATCACCAACGCAATCACCCACGTTATCTGCAATTACTGCAGGGTTTCTTGGATCATCTTCTGGGATACCGATCTCAACTTTTCCTACTAAGTCTGCACCAACGTCAGCAGATTTGGTAAAAATACCGCCGCCAACACGAGCAAAAAATGCTACTAAACTCGCACCCAAGCTAAAGCAGGTAAGCAAGATAATAAATAAGGGGTCATTAACAAACAGATAAAAAAGAATTCCCATTCCCAAAAGGCCAAAGCTTGCTACGGCAAAACCCATAACTCCGCCACCAAAAAATGCTATGGTAAATGCTGCATGTTCACCTTCATCTCTTGCAGCCATTGTGGTACGCACGTTCGCATCAGTTGCTGCACGCATACCAATAATACCGGTCGCCATAGAAAGGAATGAACCAAAAACAAAAAATAGGGCTGCATACACATTGGTTACAAATCCAATAAGCAATGCAACTACGGCAACCACTAGGGCAATAATTTTATACTCTTCTTGTAGAAAGGTCATAGCGCCAGTTTTAATAGCCAGAGCTATGCGAGCAGCTTTAGGATGCTCAACTCTTATACTTTTTATTTTGGCAAGTAGGAATAGCACTACGGCTATACCAAAAACCGCTGCGCCCATCATAGCGCAAAAATAATGTATTAACTCCATATATGAGACCTCAATAATGGTTAAAAAATGGTTATATAATAGCAAACTTTAAAGACGGTAATGAGTTTATAATACTGTGTAATAGATTTTTGTAAAGAATAGGCTGTTTTATCAACCCCGTTCGTCCTGAAGGTAACTTTCGAAGAAAGTGTACTTGAAGGATCATTTTTTCTTTTATTTTTAAATCTTTTTAACTTTATCCTTCAAGTCCGCTCCGCTTCCCTCAGGACGAACGGAGAGAGGATAGGCTGTTTTGACTGGTTAGCAACATTTCTCTACAGCTTCCTGATTATTCCAGGATCTTTTAGAATCTTCCTCTAACTGCTTAAAGCTATAGTTGTCACAATTCTCACATGTATGATCTCTTTGATAAACCTTTGTATAGTAACAATGCTTAAGCTGTGAAATTAAAGGATATTTTGATTCTCTTAATTTACTTGGTCCATTATGCATCTGCATGGCCATTAAAGTAGAGGTGCTCATTATCAATCCAAGCATACATAGTAGCTTACTCATTTTGCCCCGTGATCTATCCACCATTGCAAGCCATCTTTCAGTCTAACCAATTCTTTATTTAAATCACGTCCTGCGCATTTTTCACAAGAATGGTTTTCATCTTCTTGTTTTGCTTTTTGGCACATCTCTAATTGTTTAATATGTACTTCACCCTCATTTTTACCTTTTTTCCATGCTTCTTCAATTGAAATCAATGGTTCTTCTTCTTTTAATTCTGGCAAATGTTGTTTTTTCCATGTATTAATATTTGCCAGGCTTACTTTTGGACTCTGAGAGTTTAAATTTAAATTCTTTAACTCTTTTTCTACTGCTATTTTTGCTATTTTTTCATTATCATCTGTCTCTTTTTCCTGTGCATATTCGCTAGCCCATGCATTATTAAAAACACCTACAACTATTCCCATTATTATTATGAAATTTTTCATATGCTTTTCCTTTTATATTATTGCGGTTTATTTGCTAACCACCAATTATAGTTCTCTTGAGCGTTCTGTATAACTTTATTTAAATTAATTATTTTATTGCAACGTGAACAAATATGTTTTGGACGCCTCATAGGATTATCTTTTTTATCTTTACATGCTTTAAGCCCTTCAACTCTTGCTAAAGCCATGCATCTCTCTTTTTCCCATTTTTGCATATCTTTATCCATGCTTAATAGGCTACTTGAAAAACATATCCCTGCTGCAATAAATAAATATTTCATACGATTGAAAATCCCATCTTTAATATTTGATTTTATGTTAATGATTTGATTATATTTTTTTCACTAAAATAGGTTTTTATTCCTTTGATCAACTGATACTCATCTGGCCCTTTACCAAGCACTGCTATAAACGTTGAGCTACCTGCTATTTGATACGCTTTTTTTATCGCTTCTTCTCGATCAAGTTCAACTATAATTTTATGCATATAATATATAGAAATACCACTTTTAATGTCATTAATAATAGTAACCGGATCTTCTGAGCGTGGATTATCAGTAGTTAAAATTACCGTATCTGCATATTGCGCAGCAAGAGCTCCCATGACCGACCGTTTAGTATGATCGCGCTCGCCACCAGCACCAAAAATAACAATAAGATCTTCCGTTAATGAACGCAGCATGGGCAATAATGCTTGGTATGAAGAAGGGTTATGCGCATAATCGATAATAAAACGAGCACCGCGCGGTGTAATATGTTGCTCAAGCCTGCCTGGCACTGCCTTAAAAGTAAGAAGCGCCTGTTTAATAGTGGTTATATCCAGGCCCAATTCTAATGCCATTGCTGCCGCAACGGTAGCATTATATATATTAAATTCACCCAATAATGCTGGGCAATATAAGGTATGCATTTGACCATTATAGTTTAACGACCATTCTATTGCTTGTTGCAAATTGCCCAGTAGCTGCGTGCCATAATCTACTTGTTGTCCATTTATACCAAATGAATGATAAGAACTATTTTCTTGTAACAGCTGTTTGCACCAAGCATCGTCAGCGTTAATAAGAACTTTTGCCTGTGGCGTAGCTTGATTAAAAATTAATTTTTTAGCATTAAAGTACTGTTGCAAATCAGTATAAAATTCTGCATGTTCTGCACTGAAATTGGTCATGATAATACCATCAAATCTAAGCGTTTCAGTGCGATGCAATGAAAGTGCTTGTGCTGCAACTTCCATAACCACATATTCAACACCAGCCTGCACACATAGATCAAAAAAATGGTGCAAATAATCAGGCTGCTGTGTTGTCAATTGGGTAACAAATTCTTGATCATTAATATAATTTTTTACCGTACTTAAGAGCGCAACGTTATGCCCTGCTGTTTTTAATAGATGGAATAATAACCATGCAGTTGTTGTTTTTCCTTTAGTGCCGGTAATACCAATAATACGCAATTTATGTGCTGGGTATCCAACTGCTTGTGCACTTTTTTGCGCAAATGCCTTACGCGTATTGGTTACTCGCTCAACATGCACTTTATTCTGCTCAATAAGCGTAGCAAGTTCAGGAGAAATAACTGCATCATGAGCAATTACTAACTGCGTTGCACCTTTGGCAATTGCATCTGCCCCGTAGATAATACCATCTTCTTTCATTCCTTTAATGGCGATAAAGGTAGTACCTGGCCCGACATGGGCGGTGTGGGCAGTAACGGCAAAAATAGAAGGCATTTTTAAATGCATATTCATAAAGCAATTGGATTAATATATTTATTATTTATCTGATTTTTCAAATTGAGCAAGGCCAGCAACAATATATTTGCGTAGTCCAATTAATGCAAGCAAATTGATGCATAACATTACTGCATTCATCACGTCACAAAAACGCCATAAGGCGACTACATCTACCAGCGGCCCAAGCCCTGCACATGAACAGTATACTAATCCAAATAACCATAAAAACTTAGTTCCTGCAACGGCGCGCCAACATTCGCGTGTTATATAAGCAAATGAAACCAAGACACCTATACCAAAGCTAATAGATAAAAAGCTCACTATCCAACCACCCATTGATCCAAAAACGGTATCAAATGCAGCGATAGTCAAGGGAGTACTCGTCAGACCAGTGGTCCATGCACCGCTTGCAACAATGCTCAACGCAATCATAAAGCAAACTAACATACTAATAAACGTACTGAGCATAGCCATAACTGCATCTTTTACTGGTGTCTTACTGCCTGTTGAGCTGAAGAAAATTGCTGCTGTTCCTAGTCCAGATTCAGTTGCCATAATAGAACGCAAAATACCAAACTGCATTGCTTGTTGCACCGTAAAACCAGCAAGCCCACCAGCTATAGCGAGCGGAGAAAATGCACTTTTTATCATCAGTTGCAGTGCTGGAATTAATGATTGATAATGATATGCAAGCAAGATGATAGTTGACACAAAAAAAGTAGTAACTTTAAGTGGTACTAATTTTTCTGAAAGTTTGACTACTCGTTGTGCACCACCAGTAACAACATACACTACAAATCCAAAAAGAAGACATGCGCTCAATAGTGGTGAAATGCCCCAGGTAGTTGCCATACTAAGCGCAATTGAGTTGGTCTGTGTTGCATTACCCATAGAAAGACCAAATAATAAACAGAAAATACCATAAACATAGGCTAATGTTTTCCCTGCCCAAATATCTCGCACATAGCGCATCGGGCCGCCCAACCGGCTAGAACCTTTTGAAGGTAATGAACTGTAATAAATACTTAAATAAACTTCTGCATAACGAACTGCCATAAGCAAAAGACTAATAATGACAACCCATATGGCTGCACCTGGTCCACCTGAAAAAAGAGCCGTTGCCATACCGGCAATACTACCGTTACCCAAATTAACATTCAGCGTATTAATAAAAGCCTGTACTGGTGACATATCGGTTGTGCCACCTTCCCAAGCAGCTGCAGCTTTATCAGGTGCTAAAGTATAGCGCCATGCCTTGGCAAAATAGCGTATTTGCACACAGCGTGTTAGTATAGTCATAAAGATACTAACGCCCAAAACAAACAGGATTAAGGGCCAGCCTAACACATACGATATGAGCATATTAAGCGATAAAATATCCACAGGCATTTCCTTATAATAAAAAAAATAGGGTAATATGTTAAAGGTTGAGTATACTCAATTTAAGAATAATTTATAGAGGAATAACCCCTTATCCAAATAAGGTAACCACTCATATGATGTATAATAAAATTGCTGCACTCGATATCGGTGATAAATGGACCGGTGTAGCTATCTCTGATTCACTTGGCATTACAGCTCGCCCTTATACTACTGTTGAAACTACGCATCTTTTTGACCTTATTACCACTTTATACACCAAAGAAAGTGTTAATAAAGTTGTAGTTGGATATCCAAAAACTATGAAGGGCACTATAAGCAATCAAACAAAAAAAGTAGAACAAAAAAAAGAAGAGTTAGCCGCCAAATTCCCCACTATCGAATGGATTTTGTGGGATGAACGGTTAAGCAGTAAGCGTGCCGACAGTCTACACAAAGGCACCAGTAAAGAAGCCAAACTTAAATCACATGCCATTGCCGCTGCCTTTATTTTGCAAACATACCTTTCTTATTTAACACCTCAAACCATAGATCCGCTTGAATAGCGCCTCTTAATTGTATTATTGACAAAAATAAAGGTTCTGTTTTAGTTTTTCTTTATTAAGATGAATAAAAAAGGATGAAGCAAAAAAGACCGTTTTTTACCACACATAAAAAAGGAGTGGTGGCAATGAAGTGCAAAAAGTGCGGCGGACTTATGGTGTTGCAATCTTTTTTTGACCATTTTCTTAATTTTGATGGCTGGAAATGTCTCAACTGTGGAAAAATTGTGTTAAAAAAAGAGAAATCCATCGAGTTTGATACGTTTAGTATTTATTATCAACAACAAAAATGTCGAAATAGAAGTTGACACAAAAATCTATGATCTACTCTCTTGTATTACAAGCTACTTATACTGCAGTTGAAGTTGGACTTTTTTTTAATGACACATTGCATCAACAAGCCGTTATTGTAAAACATGATGCAACCAAATATTTAATGCAGGCTATCAATACCCTGCTTGCACAAAATAATCTTTCATTAAAAGATATCTCTTTTCTTGGTGCCAATAAGGGCCCTGGCCCATTTACCACTTTACGCGTGGTTATCGCTTCTCTTAATGGTATAGTATTTGCCCACCCGATTAAACTCTATGGTCTTGATGGTCTTGACGCTTTTCTTGACCAATATGCCAATGCACAAAAGACTACCGTTGTTTTACTCAATGCATTTAATAATGATATTTATTACGCCATTCAATATGGCTACCCAACTTCTCGCATTAAAGGCTGTATGAAAATAGAAGCTTTTCTCCATTATCTAACAACTACTTACCCTGCGCATCAATTTTACTTTATTGGCAATGGTGTACCATTACACTATTCATTTATAAAAGAAACTCTTAATAAACAAGCATCTTTTAGTGAACAACCAGTTGATACCTGTTCTCTTGAGCAGTTAGGCATTAATGGATTCAAACAGTGGCAACAGCAAGAACCGGGCACCATACAATTAATGCCCGCTTATTTAAAACAGGTCACGGTGTTTTAAATTATTCGTGTGCACCAGCATTGCGCAATAAAAGTTCTATTTCAGTTGCATTATTATCAAGTGCAAATTGCAGCGCAGTGCCTACTTGCGGGTCAAGTAACAGTTCTGCTTTTGCACCTGCATCAAGAAGCGCTCGTACGGTATCACGTTGCGCAAGCTCCGTTGCACGCATCAGTGCAGTTTTATTATTTACTGCATAGTTAACATCAGCGCCGTATTCTTTGAGAATAGAAACAAAATCAGATGCTGCTGCTTGATCTACTGCATGCCATAATGCATCATCCAAAATCGCTTGATCAATAGTAAAATTATGGGCAAGTAGTTTTGCTGTTGTTGCAGAACTATTATTTTTTACTAATGCAATAAGCGCATCATGTATTAGCGTATTTTCAGGATTATTAGCCATCCATTTTTTTAATGCATCAATAATATCTGCATAGGCAAATTCAGCCGCTATAACCAAAAGCGGCATCCCTTTTTTTACACAATCATTCGCTGCAGCATAATCAAACAGTTCTTGCTTTTTTTGTGCATCCGGTAATTCATGAGCCAAATGAACTATAATTGCTGCTATTTGGTCAGGAGTAAGATTCGATTCTTTTTTTGAGCATAAAACATCGAGCACTTTTTTAATCTTATCAGTTTCTAGTTGCGTAAGAACTTTGCCAATCCCTTTGGCACTTTCTGCTTCTACCAATGAATCCATGTATTCAATAACTTGCTCAGGACTATAATTATCTAACGGTTCATCAATAGATTTTGATGTAGCAGCGGGTATCGATTTTGTTTCATCTATGTGATCAGAAACATCAATCACCGTTTTAATGGTTGGTTTTTTAGTAGTATGAACAAGCCCAATACTAATACTAAAAAGCAATAACGTTGCTAATAATATCGTGATATCACGTTTAGGCTGCTTCATTTGATACTACTCCTTTTTATAATTAAAGACGGTGCATTATTGCTGCTAGTGTAATGCCAGTATCAATTTAAAATCAAGAAGTCGTACATAAAATAAAATCATAATTATACTAATGAACGAATAATACCAGCACCCAATGCCGCAGCTTGTGATGCACGCAAGATGGTTGGCGTAAGTTTAATGCGCACAAATCCGCATCCATCAACAAGTTCTTTTTCTTGTTCTGTTAAATCACCCTCTGGACCAATTAATACCGTAATTGATTCTTGCATAACATCTTTTTTTAATAAAAATGAATTTACTAATGCAGTTCCTTGCACATCAAAAAACAGTGCTGCTTTTTTATTGGAAACATAATTATCACATGCCTGTTTTAATGGCGCTGGTTCGATCAATTGGACCGGTGCAAACTGTTTTGATTGCTCAGCTGCAGCAATAATAATACGTTGCAACCGTTCTATCTCTTTGTGCCCACCCCAATGGCGTTGCGTTTTTGTTGAAGTTATCAAAACAATCCGATTAATGCCTGTTTCCACTAATGCATATACCGCTTCTTCTAATGCTTCTTTTTTTAAAATTGGCAATAAAAAAGTAATCATCGGTTTTAATGGAACCGTTAAAGTAATTTTTTCAATGCGTACATTGATTGTTTTATTTTTTATTATTTCGCAAATCGTTATCGTAGCATGAATTTGTGAATCAAAAAAAATACACGCATCATTTTTTTGCAAACGTAGCACCTGAACCATGCGATGAACTAATTCCTGATCATTGAGCATATATATAAATGGCGCGCTTTTTTGTGCACATATCACACTCAATTGAGGAATAAAAAAAGCAAATTCATGACTCATATTTTATTTACTTTCTAATAACTTTTATTTGTGCATTCGCATATGCAAACCTGTCCATGCACGCACACGCTTCCACCATTTTTCTATTTTTTCATGCGTATCAAGTAAAAAACAACCAAACTGGCGCAGCTTAACTATGAACCATGATGGCGGTTTGTGATGCGCTATTTCATCTTTCATCTCTTGCTCAAACGGACTATGCTCCTCATCTACCAGTGCATCCCAATCAAATGAATCAACTTTTTGAACATGATGCGCTGTTGATACTTTACTCATAAGCGTCACGGTACTTAATCCACTTGCCAGTAGCACAGTCAACGTAACTACTTTATATATATTTTTCACCGCAATCCTCTTGCTTAATTATCATCACATTTTTTAAGGTAATGATAATAATAGTACACGGGATTTAAATTAAGGAAAATAAACAAATGAAATCTTCCTTTCCCATCGCCCTGATTATCCTCGATGGATTCGGTTGTCGCGCAGAAAAAGAAGCAAATGGTGTCGCTCTAGCACACACCCCAACGTTGGATTATCTTTGTGCGCATTATCCTCATACCATATTGCAAGCATCTGGCATTTACGTGGGGCTCGACCCTAATTATGAAGGTAATTCAGAAGTTGGTCATCTAACTTTAGGGGCCGGCAGACGCATTGAACAAATAATGACGCGTATTAATAGAGATATTAAAACAGGAGCCTTTTTTAAAAATCCTCTTTTGACCGACGCATTAAAACTTTGCGTTCAAAAAAATAGCACGCTCCATATTATGGGCCTTCTTTCAGATGCTGGTGATCATAGTAATGAAACACACCTTTTTGCTTATATTAAAGCAGCAGTTGAAGCTGGCGTTAAACGAATTATAGTGCATGCGTTCTTAGATGGCCGTGATGTATACACACAAAGTGCTACCATTTATTTAAAACGCCTTGATGCAGTGCTGCAAGAATATCCCCAAGCACAACTGGCCTCTTTAACGGGCCGTTTCTATGCAATGGATCGCGACAATCATTGGGAGCGTATAGAAAAAGCATACCAACTTCTTACTACAGCTATTCAACCAACCTTTACCAACTGGAAAGAACTGCTCGACTATTATTATCATCAAAATATTACCGATGAATATATACCACCAACCTGCTTAATTGCTGATAGTTATATTAAACCTGGCGATGGAGTTATTTTTTTTAACACGCGGCCTGACCGTGCACGTGAATTGACTGAAGCATTTGTAAATAAAGATTTTTCCCATTTTAATCGGCCATTTTTGCCACTCTCTTTTTTCATTACGCCAGTCAGTTATCGCCCCGATCTTAAAACAATAGCGTTATATAAAGTTGACCCAGTATATCATACCCTCAAAGAGGAACTTTCAGATGATGGCCTAACTCTATTTTCTATCGCAGAAACAGAAAAATATGCTCACGTTACCTATTTTTTTGGTGGTGGCAAAGAAACACCAATTAAAAATGAGACACAAAAACTTATTCCATCACTCCGTATTGAACATTTTGACAAAGAACCCCAAATGTCCGCTGCGCAAATTACCAAAACAGTTGTTGCGACCCTTGATCATCCCTATAACTTTTATCTTATCAATTATGCTAATGCAGATATTGTAGGCCATACAGCAATTCTTGATGCGACTATCAAAGCAGTGGAATGCCTTGATGAGCAACTCAAGGTTTTATATGATCAGATTGTAATAAAGCATAAGGGCACTCTTTACATTACAAGCGACCATGGCAATGCTGAATATTTAGTAAATTCTTATAGCGGACATACCACTAACCCGGTACCATTTATCATGGTAAACCTTGCCTACAAAGATTCGTCTGAAACACTTAATTTGCATGAACTTGCTGACGTTGCTCCTTTTATTCTTGAAAATGCAGGATTGCCTGTTCCTGCAGTAATGCGCAAGAAAGATTTAAGCGACAAATAACCATTCAGATGCTATATTAAAATAATCTAAAACTACTTTAAATATAACGTAGGATCATCTATGGCTGTATTAGTTGTAAATCAATTAAAAAAACAGTTTACTTCTCGCGATTGGCCGTGGAGCAAAAAAACAACATTTACTGCTGTAAATGGCATCTCATTTGAACTACAACCAGCAGAAATCCTTGGTCTTTTAGGCCCCAATGGCGCAGGTAAAACCACCACTATAGAAATGTTATTGGGCACCTTAACTCCATCGGCAGGAACTATCTCTTATTTCGGCAAAGATTTTTTGACTCATCGTTCTGATATTTTAAAGAAAGTTACCTTTGCCAGTGCTTATGTCAAACTTCCATCGCGGCTCACTATAGAAGAAAATCTTGATATTTTTGCCCGTTTATACGGTGTACCTGCAGCTGAACGCTCTGAACGTATCAAACGATTTTTAATCATGTTTGATATGTGGCAATATCGCAATAAACAGACAGCCAATTTATCTGCCGGTCAAATAACACGTGTTATGCTCGCCAAAGCATTTATTCCGCACCCTGAAGTTGTTCTTCTGGATGAACCGACTGCATCACTCGACCCTGATGTTGCTCGAGAAGTGCGTCAATTTGTATTAGAACAAAAAGAGCAACAAGGCATTTCGGTACTTTTTACTTCACACAATATGGATGAAGTTACTCAAGTATGTGACCGTGTATTGGTTATGAAAAAGGGCAATATTATCGCCAATAATACACCACTCGAACTGGCCGCTAGTGTTTCACGCTGCCGCGTAAGTTTAATTATAAGTAATGGGCTTGATAAAGCCATACAGCATGCCACCACACATCAATTTACTTACAAATTATATGAACGAACTATTGAAATAGAAATTGATGAGCATGCAATTGCACCACTCCTTACTAAATTAGTGCATGCAGGTGTTGAATACACACAAATCTCTATTGATAAACCAACACTCGAAGATTATTTTGTCAGTATTTCTCAAAAGAAAGAATAACGAGGTTAATTATGGATATAGCGCGAATCTGGGCCGTTATTTTACGCCACCTTTGGTTATTTTTCGAAATAAATCGTATGACATGGCTTTTTTATTGGCCATTAGTTGATATGACCATGTGGGGCTTTACTGGTATGTGGGTGCAACAAGGCAATGTTGAGCAGCCATTACTTGCACAAGCACTTATTACCGGCATGATTTTTTGGCAAATGACTATGCGTGCCAGTTTTGAAATTTCGATGGGCATTTTAGAAGAACTCTGGTCATTTAATATGCTCAATCTTTTTTCTACTCCATTAAAATTACGTGAATGGATTGTTGCTATGGTTATTCTTGCCATAATTAATTGTGGCATCATAACACTCTATTGTTCACTGCTCGCTTGGTTTATGTATGGTATTAATATTGTGATTTCTGGCTGGCAATTAGGCCTTTTTGCCATTCCTATCTTTATAACTGGCCTTGCTATGAGCTGTTTTGCAAGCGCGATAGTCATCTATTTTGGCGCACGTGCTCAAGCATTGGTATGGATTATGAGCTGGCTCTTTGCTCCCTTTAGTGGCGCATTGTATCCAATAGAAGTTCTTCCAAAAATAGGCCAACTTATCGCTCTATCAACTCCATTATCATATGCGTTTCAAGGAATCAGATTATTAGTGGTTGAACATACCTTTTCTGCATACAATTTCTGGATTAGTACCATTATGGGCTCAATCTATTTAGGCCTTATTATGTGGTATTTTTATTACATGTTTGTATGGAGTAAACAAAAAGGCTTTGCTCGTTTAACAGTAGATTAAAAAAAAGAGGCGCTTAAATTCAAGCGCCTCTTTTTTTAGTAATTATTTTATTTATTTTATTTTTTAAATCTAGTTTTCTTAACAACTTTCTTTCCAGCATTAACGCTTTTTGATTTATTTGAATTATCATTCTTTTTTAGTAAGTTTTCTTCAGAAATTTCCATTTCATCATCATTATCATCTTTTTTATTTTTTTTACCCCGATTATCTTCTATATAATTTTCTGCTTCATCTTTTTGCTTTTTTAAATTACATTCTGTAGCCAAATGAGTA
>Ga0364919_10019_pt1 | contig 96998 bp, 81 predicted proteins | sample SorcelJu500001C7_2_FD_206953 | JGI IMG/M metagenome (GOLD analysis project Ga0364919, IMG submission 206953) | Enriched cells from Trout Bog Lake Hypolimnion, Wisconsin, USA - BchlTB.June20.5000.01.C7 | ecosystem: Environmental > Aquatic > Freshwater > Lake > Hypolimnion/Profundal zone | place... | reverse complement strand
CCCGCTCAAGCCGTAGAAAGTTTCCCGCCGCGCACCCATGGCGAGACCCAGCCGCGTTATCTCAGCAAGCCCACGCGTAAGCAAGGCCGCTTTGACATTCGTACCATAACCCATCGCATCGGTTGCGCCTGCGGCTATTGCTACAATGTTCTTTAGAGAACCGCCGAGTTCCACGCCGATAATATCGTCGTTCGTATATACCCTGAATCGCTCCGTCATGAAGATCTCCTGCAGGGTTTCGGCAAGCTCGGGATCTTTTGACGAGATCACCACGGTGGTGGGCGCGCCATTGGCCACTTCAAGCGCTATGGTCGGGCCGGACATGACGGCAAGTTTGCAATCCCCCAGCACGTCGCGGATCACTTCTGACATCTGCTTAAGGGTCTTGTTCTCTATCCCCTTCGTCACGCTTAAAAAAAGTTTACCCTTAAGATCATGCATTTTGAGCATGTCGAGCACGCCGCGCATAAATTGTGACGGCGTAGCGAGTATTATCAGTTCGCTGCCGGGTAATGCCTCATCGAGCGAAGCGGTAAGCCTCACATTTTCCGGGATCTTAACGCCGGGCAAGAACTTTACATTCTCACGTCTGGCCTTGGTCTGGTCAATATATTCAGGGAATATCCCCCAGAGAGTTACAGCAAAACCATTTTTTGCAAGCAGCACACTAAGGGTGGTTCCCCAACCCCCATCCCCGATAATAGAGATACGAGATATCCTGGACATATATATCCTAATATTATTATAGCGACGAACTTAATATATCATGGAGGATAAACGGTGTCAATAGAAAGGCTACCGCTCATAGGTGCCGATGAGCTTACCCCGGCCGATCACATGGCCTTTCATAACGCGCAGGAGATGAGATCTGCTGGTTCCCGGCTCCAGGTCGAGCATCTTATCGAGCGCATATACCTCAAAGACATAACGATGGGTGCCTTTAGGCGGCGATGGCCCATCCCACCCGATCCGGCCAAAATCATTTATACCCTGTATTATGCCGCGCGGAAGGACCCCATCATCCGGCAGGTTTTCAGGCAGAGCCGAAACATCCGGTGGAATATTAAAAATGACCCAATGCGCCCATCGACCCTTAGGGGCATCCGGGTCATTACATATGACCGCCACGCTCTTCGCGCCTTGCGGCAGGCCTGACCACGAAATCGGAGGCGAGATATTACTTCCGGAAAGACTGTATTGTCCGGGTATCTCCTCCCCGTCTTCAAATGCGCTGCTGTCTACAGCGATCACGGCCTCATTGGCGCTGTGTGCCAAGCCGGTAAGACATAAAGAAATTATAATTATCGAAAATATGCTCCTTAGCATACGTAATCCTGTTATTATTCGAGCGAGCCCTATCGCCTTATGTCAGGGGCGAGTCGAGAATTTCCTTATACACGTTCTTCTCGATTCGCCTCACCTCCAGCGATGGCTCACTCGAAGAATATCGTTTACAAACTAATTGCTCCCAATTTCAAGCTGATACAGATCCCCGTAAGTACCCGTGACCCACATATGCTTACCATCCCACGCGATACCGGTAGCCATAGATACCGGCGAAGAGATCGCCCCGAGGATTTCCATGGTATCGATATCGATCTTATAGACCAGCCTTGAATACCAGCTGGACATCCAGAGATGCCTCCCATCCCATGCCATCATACACGGCTCCTGGATACGCTGTATCCTTAAAGACCGGATGATCTTCATATCCTTATCCATCTCGATAAGGCAGAATTTTGTCCCCATTCCATGTGTCCAGGTGATGATAAAAAGCTTCTTGCCTGTCCATATAACACCGGTCGGATGCGCCGGTTCAAATGAGGTCTCGGCATCTGAGATGAGGAAGGCGGCGCTCAGGTGGGAGCGATATATCTTCTGGGCGTCCCAATCGGTTACGAAGTAACTGTTATCGTCGTATCTGGTTATGCCCTCCGTAAATGTCCCGATAGGCTCGATCGTCGATGTCACAGCGCCAGTCGATATATCTATAGCCAATATTTTCCCGCACTGGCCGTTCGCAAGCCACATATGCTTGCCATCAAAAAAAAGGCCTTCGTGGTAACCCGGCGGCACCTGAACCTTCCTGATTACCTTGACAGATATATTTTTAAAATTATCCGAAGATCTCAGGGTGTCGATCTCAGCGTACGCATTTCCAAAAACGCTCAGTACGCAAAAAACACATATTATTATAACGGGATTTAATCTGTGTAATCTATTTTTAATCTGTGTAATCATATAATTTTTAAAGTTTTAATCCAAACTTCTATCGAGGATCCGCCTGGGTACCGCGGTCAATATGTAGTGGCAAAAATAACAGTGGTTCGTCGTCTTACCGGGGAATTTAACTCCATCCTTCTCCATCCTTCTCCGGATGGTACTCAAGCCGGAATTATATATCGTATGAACAAAGCGGTTGCTGGAGATATCCCTTAAAATCGAACCGGCGCTGTCGCGCCTGATATTGCCTATAGTCAGCAATTTCGAATCGATCGCATAGCCGCAGCACGGCTTAACATCACCATCAGGGAGCACAAATAAAACATTTCCCGGCCCGCGGCATTTGTCTTCTTTAAACCACCTGCCGTCCCATGGGTCTTTAAGCTTCGAGGCCTTCCCTACGGGAGATAGCTCTATCTTGAGAAGCTTGATAAATATACCACAGCCTTCGATCGAGGCATGGCTACTGCCAAAATCTTTGAGTATGCAGCCCAGAAGTCCGGCTAACTTTGATAGCTTCCGCCCGGTCTCTTTCACCTTTGCGCCGGTCACGTAAGCAATCGAGACGACATCCGGTCTACGCCAAACCGATACGACCGATCGCAGGAATTGAGCTACCTTCTTAGCATCCTGCCGGTGAAAGGCATCGGCGCTGACGCATAAAGAGCCATCATAACCTGCCCCTCGAAGACGCGAAAGCACCCCGATCAACTCTTTCCGGCTCTTCCACCAGACACCGTTGGTCATTATCCTGTCAAAATTAAGTCCGTGTCGCAGGGCTTCGCTTGACAAGGTATAAAGAAAATCAGGAACGAGAAATGGTTCACCTCCCGTAAACCCGACCCGCCCTATCCCGGCATCACCGCACTGTGCCAGGAACCTTACAGCGGCGGCTTTCGAAAGAAGGACCTGCGATTTTCGTATATCGCAGTGCGGGCATGCCAGGTTGCAATCCGTCGTAGGAGAGAATAAAGCCTCAGTCGGCCGGAACCTCGTCATTTATCCTGCGACCTTATCATAATAAGCATCATCTTGAAACGTTTTTCCGCTCTTACCGCATGCGGCTTATTGGCCGGCATGATGAAGAGCTCGCCCGATTTAACGCGAGAGCTCTTACCCTCGACCAGGATCACCGCCTCGCCGTCCAGCACATAAGCAATCGCATCAAAAGGTGCCGTGTGCTCGCTTAAACCTTGTCCTCTATCGAAAGCGAATATGGTAACAGTGCCTGTCTCTTTTCGGGCGACTTCCTGGCTTACTATAGCGCCCAACTGATATTTGACCTTGTCGGATAATTTCATCAGAAATTTTCCGCCAGGACTTCGTAGAACGCCTGCGGATGCTTGCAGGCCGGGCATTCATTGGGCGCATCCTGGCTCTCTATCACATAACCGCAATTTATGCAGTGCCACTTGGCCGATGTCTTCTTCTTGAATACTTCCTTATTGGAAATATTCTGGATCAGTTTCCTGTAGCGCGATTCATGGAACCGCTCGGCCTTCGAGATCTGTTCAAATGACCTCGCCACTTCCTGAAACCCTTCGCTCTTCGCGACCTGGGCAAAGTCGGCATATAGCGTCGTCCATTCCATATTCTCCCCGGCAGCTGCCGCTTCAAGATTCGATTTCGTATCCTTGATCGATCCGGCCGGATACGCGGCGGTGATCTCGACATCGCCCCCTTCGAGGTGCTTGAAAAAAATCTTGGCGTGCTCCTTCTCGTTTTCAGCGGTCTCTGCGAAAATATTCGCTATCTGCTCAAAACCCTCTTTCCGCGCGCTCGAGGCGAAATACGTGTAGCGGTTCCGTGCCTGAGATTCTCCCGCAAACGCCTTCAGCAAATTCTGCTCACTCCTGGTGCCCTTTAACGATTTAGCCATAATTCCCCCTATTTTCCTTCCTCTATTCTCTGCATGTCTTTACCACAACAGACGAGCGTCCCTCCGCCGGCCTTCACCACCACGACCTCATTACCGCAGACCGTGCATTTATACTTTTCTCCCGCCTTTTTCACTCCCATATCATCCTCCCATTTTCTTCGCCACATAGGCATGCCACCGTTTTTCGAATTCTTTTTCCGATATCAGGAGCTGATCATCCATAGCGTTGACAAAATGCTGCCCGGATCTCATGCGCTTCAATATGCCGCGCAGGGCCTCCACCCCGAACGTATCGTTAATATATTGCACCACAGTGTAGGCAAGAGAATAATAAGGCCCCAGATCGGCCTTTTCCTTGGTCTGATCCTTGAATATCGCATCAATAGAATCTATTGATATTTTGGAAATATCCCCTATCTTCAAAAGCGCTTCTTTTATCCGGGGATCATCTTTATCGATCTGTATCGAAACCGCAATGCCTTCGCCGAGCCACGGGGGACAATTATTCTCGGTCATTGCCGATATGACTGCATGCGTATATTCGTGCTCTATAAACTGGGTCAACTCATCTCCGGCAAGCGGGCCTTGAGGCAAGGGCATTCGTATATTGCCGTCGTAAAATGCCCTGACAGCCGGGGAAAGCTTAAATAAACCCTTGAAATCTTTCTCTGAATAAAGAAATACGACCGTCTTGTCCTTGGGGAAATACGCCATTTTTTTCCCGGCCTTGAGATACGCTTTATCCATGGCCTCATGCAAAGCCGCAACGTCAAACTGCAGCTTCGGATCGTAGCGTAATTCAAAATGGCGCATTTCGAATTTCTGCTGTTTTCTTTCCATCTCCATCTCTTTATATACCCGGCTGACATGCTCCGCGAGCTCTTTGTTTTCCGGATCGAGCTCCAGCGCCCTGCCCCAATAAAAGGCCGCCTGAGCCAGGTCTGTGCGCCGGTAGTATATATCCCCCAGAAGCCGAAAAGGGTACTTTGACTCGGACGACAGGAATGATTCACTCAAAAGGAGTATCGCTATCGTGTCCCTGCCTGCCTTGAATTCATTCTGGGCTTCGTTATATAAGTGTATACCGAGATTTTCAGAGGCACGGCAGCTCTCGGCGGTAATCTCGCGCGCCTTTGTGCAGAAATCTATACCCTTTACCCAGTCACCGCGCCGCAGGTCTTCTATGGCCTTTTTGACATATGCTACGGCCAGGTTCTGCGCCGTAGCGGGATTTTGCTTCAATTCATATGCTTTGTTAAAAAAGTAGATTGCGCGGCTTATACTGCCTGCTGATGATAGCTCATTAGCATAGATAGTATATATCCATACCAGGTTCGCTCTTATGATATCACTTTCCGGGGATGCCTCGAAAGCCTTTTCAAAATATCCGATAGCCTCGGAGTATTTACCTTTATCGGCAAGGCGCTCCCCTATACGGATATATTCGAATGAACCAACATTTTTTTGATTGAATAGAGAAGGATTTGCTTTGAAGGATATAATGAGGACGATCGCAATAATAGCACACAGAACTAACGCTACACTCTTCGCATGCTTGGTGGGTAACATAAGCCAGTGCCTAAGGTAAGATATTATGCGGTCGAAACACCTGTGCCGCACATGCTCGAGATATCCTGGCAGGTCCCGATATTCATGACCTCGAGCCTGGGATCGATCTTTTTAAGAAGCCCTTTCAGGACCTGTCCCGGTCCTATCTCGAGATATGTAGTTACGCCGGTCTGGGCGACGAGCCTTATCGACTCCTCCCACATCGTTTTGGAATTAACCTGGCGTATCAGGTTTTCTTTTATTTTTGCAGGATCGGTCTGTGGAGCCGCATCCACATTGCTGACAAAAGGTATCTTCGGCGGCTGAATATTCACTTTGTCGATATGACTCTTTAGCTTATCTCGCGCGGGGGTCATCAGGGACGAATGGAACGGCCCGCTGACATCGAGCATCAGGACGCGCCTGGCGCCCTTATCCTTAGCAAGGCTTGCAAATAATTCTATATTGCCCGTCTTTCCGGAAACCACGACCTGGCCCGGGCAATTGAGATTTGCTATCTCGCAGCCAAAACCTTTGCACAGCTCTTCGACCGCCTTAATGTCCATGCCGATAACACAGGCCATCTTCCCCGGGGTCTTCCTTGAGGCATCTTCCATGTATTCGCCGCGCTTGCGGACGATCCCAAGAGCATCCTCAAATGATATGCACCCTGCAGCAACAAGGGCGGTATATTCGCCCAGGCTTAAACCAAGGCTGAATTTTACGTTAAACTGGCTATATGACGGGGAGGCCTCGAATGCCTTCAGGGCGGCAATGCTGGCGGTTAACATGGCCGGTTGACTATTATATGTAGTGGAAAGATCCGACTGCGGGCCTTCAAAACAGAGCTTCTTAAGATCGAATTTTAGAATAGCATTGGCTTTATCGAACACCTCTTTAGCCTGAGGGAAATTATCACAGAGATCCTTGCCCATACCGACATACTGCGCACCCTGCCCCGGAAAGATAAATGCCGCGTCTACCATTCTATTACTATCGCTCCCCATGTCAATCCGCCGCCGAAGGCATCGAGCAATATCTTATCGCCCTTCTTGATTCTTCCTTCCTTCACGGCATCTACCAATGCGACGGCGCTCGATGCCGCCGACATATTTCCGTATTTTTCTATATTGAGATATATTTTGTCCTTCGATAATCCCATCCGCCGCGCGACCGCGTTAAGTATCCTGAGATTGGCCTGGTGCGGGATGACAAGGCTGATATCTTCAGCCGTCAGCCCTAAAGGCTTCGTCGCCTCAAACGCGGCATCGGCCATTATCTTGACGGCATGCCTAAAAAGATCGGTGCCGTTCATCTTTATAAAGTGGAGTTTATCGTCTACGCTCTTTTTGGTGGCCGGTATCCGGGAACCGCCGGCCGGTAATTTTATGAGCTCACCCTTGCTGCCATCCGCTCCCAGATACACCGAAAGTATCCCCCCGCGCTCTACCGGCCCGAGGACCGCTGCCGCCGCACCATCTCCGAATAGAACGCACGTAGTCCGGTCGCTCCAGTCGGTTATAGCGGAAAGTTTTTCAGCCGCGATGACGAGCGCATGCTTATATGTACCCGATGCTATAAACTGGTTGGCTATCGCCAGGCCGTAGATGAACCCCGAGCATGCCACACTGACATCGAAGGCCGGCACCATCCTGGCGCCGATCTTCTGCTGGACAAGGCATGCCGTAGCCGGGAAGAACATGTCCGGCGTAATGGTCGCCACTATGATAAGGTCTATATCCTCCGGCTTTAACTTTGCATCCGCAAGCGCCCTTTTGGCGGCCTCGGAAGCCATGTCGCTGGTCGCCTCGTCTTCCCTGGCAATGCGCCGCTCTTTTATGCCCGTGCGCTCGGTTATCCAGTCATCGGTAGTATCTACCATCTTCTCCAGATCTTTATTGGTCAATACTTTTTCGGGAAGATACTCACCCAGTCCGATAATGCCGGCTTTCTTGCGTTCACACATTCTTAACCTCTCTTACAGATTTTGCAGTTGCTCTACGATATGTTTATTGACTTCCTGGGCCTTGGTTTCTGCCGCTACGCGGATGGCGTTCTTGATGGCCTTCGCGTTAGAAATACCGTGGCAGATAATGCAGCGGCCATCGACGCCCAGAAGCGGCGCGCCCCCATATTCGGTATAGTCCATCTTCTTTTTGAGCGACATGAATGCCGCACTCGCTAATAATGCGCCGATCTTCGCGATAAAGTTCGCCCTTATCTCTCGCTTCAATAGCTTCACTATCGTATCTATGACGCTTTCTGATACCTTCAGGACGACATTACCAAGAAAGCCGTCGCACAGGATTATATCCGCGCTGCCGCGGTATATGTCACGCCCTTCGATATTCCCGATAAAATTAAGCTTTGAGCCGGATAGCAGGGCATGTGATTCCTTGATAAAATCCGTGCCCTTCGTCTCCTCTTCCCCGACATTTAAAAGTCCGACCTTCGGATTATCGATGTGGAGTATGTATTTGCAATAAGCATCGGCCATGATGCCGTATTGCAGAAGATGGGTAGGTTTTGCGGTGATGTTAGCACCCACGTCGATTATGAGCGATTTCCCCACCAGGGTCGGAATGACTATCGCTATCCCGGGACGTTCGATCCCGGGTAAGAGCCGCAGCGAAAGCGTCGCCGCGCATACGACTGCGCCGGTATTCCCCGCGCTTACAAAACCATCGGCCTGATCGTTCTTCAGAAGCTCCATACCCACTACGATAGACGACTGTCTTTTACGGCGTACGGAAACAGCCGCCGGCTCATGCATCCCGATACGCTCGGATGCATGCACAAGCGAGATCTTCCCTGTATCGTATCTATGTTTTTTCAGCTCTTTTTTTACGACCACCTCGTCGCCTACGAGGATCACTTCGCAGCCATACTCCTGGACTGCCTGGATGGCTCCGGAGACTTCCGCTGCCGGCGCCTTGTCGCTGCCCATAGCATCGAGTGCGATCTTCATGGGGTATCCTTTTATTTCTTCTTTTCTTCTTTAACCTTGATCACCAGGACGGGTTTTCCGTTATAATAGCCGCAATGAGGGCAGACCCTGTGCGGCAACCTGGGCTTTTTGCAATGCGAACAGGTCGATAGGTTAGAAGCGACGGTCTTCCTTTGACCGCCTCTTCGTTTATCGCGCCGGGCCTTAGAATGTTTACGTTTGGGTAGTGCCATTATACTCCTCCTTGTTCTGCGCGTTAAGTTAAAAGGTAAAAGTTAAAAGTTTTTACTTTTTCCTTTTATTATCTCGACCGTATCTTTGGCTATCAACAACTCCTCATTCGTCGGGACGACGAGGAATTTCGTCTTCTTCGAAACGACGTTCTTCAATTCCTTAGCCATTTTTTTCAGGAGCCATGGGTTGTGTTCACCGATACCGGCCGTAAATATCACCGCGTCCAGTCCTCCCATCACCGCCTGATATGCGCCGATATATTTCTTAATGCGATACGCGAACATTTCAAGGACCAGCTTGCACCTGATCGACCCTTGACCCTTGAGCCTTGCCCCTTTTAGTATATCCCGCATATCATTACTGACACCGGAGATGCCCAACAAACCGCTCTCCTTATTTAAAAGGTCGTTTACCTTCTGGGGCGATATTCCCTCTTTTTTGAGAATATATAAGACCACAGCAGGATCCAGGTCTCCGGAGCGGGTTCCCATGATCAACCCATCAAGGGGCGTAAATCCCATAGAGGTGTCAACCGATTTCCCGCCATCAACAGCCGCCATGCTGCAGCCATTGCCCAGATGGCAAGTCACAAGCTTAAGGCTCGCGAGCGGCCTTTTTAAAATACGCGCGGCCTCCTCGGAAACAAACCTGTGGCTCGTCCCGTGAAAACCGTATTTTCTTATGCCATATTTTTTATAATAAGAGTATGGCAGTCCGTACATAAACGCCGTAGCAGGCATCGTCTGATGGAAAGACGTATCGAAGACCGCCACCTGAGGCACATGCGCCAATATCTTCGCGCACGCCTTTATCCCTGCAAGCGAGGGAGGATTATGGAGCGGTGCGAGAGCGCTAAATTTCTCTATCGACCTTATAACCCTGCCATCTATGAGCGTCGAGTGCTTAAACTCCTCGCCGCCATGCACCACACGATGCCCTATACCGGCGATCGCATCTTTCGACGAGATGACCCCATGGTTCTTATCGGTCAACGCATCTACGATTATCTCTATGGCATAATAATGATCCGGACATTTTATGCTGCTTTTAAAGGCTCCGCCATCCGACTGGTGTTCAAGACGCGAGCCCGGCTGTCCTATGCGCTCGACTACACCCCGCGCCAAAGACCGCTTATTTTCGATATCAAATAACTGGTACTTCGCGGATGAGCTTCCGCAGTTTATAACAAGAATTATCATTTTATCCGCGGGGCTCCATCATGAGGCCCGGATCGAGGTTACGGCGACCGCATCGACAATGTCTTCGGGTATGCAGCCCCGGGACAGGTCGCTGCATGGCTTAGTAAAACCCTGAAGGAGCGGACCGACGGCCCTGGCATTAGCGAGCCGCTGTACGAGCTTATAGGAAATATTTCCTGAATTCAGATCCGGGAATATGAGCACGTTGGCATGGCCTGCCACATTATTGCCGGGACATTTTATCTTCGCAACTTCCGGGACTATGGCGCTGTCGACCTGGAACTCCCCGTCCACCAAGAGACCCGGCTGGGCCTCCCTGGAACGGGCAACCGCCTCCCGCATCTTGTCGACGAGCGGACCTTCCGCGCTTCCCTTGCTGGAATAACTTAAAAACGCCACGACGGGGGTCTTATTTGTCAGCTTTTGAAAAAGCTCTGCCGATGAAACCGCGATGCCGGAAAGCTGCCTGGCATTCGGCTCAGGATTGACACCGCAATCCGCAAAAAGGAATGCGCCGTTCTGGCCATACGGCGAATCTGGTATCTCCATCAAGAACGATCCCGAGACAACACCGATGTTTTTATCGATAGAAAGGCATCGAAGCGCCGCACGTATAACGTCTGCTGTCGTATGGCTTGCCCCGGCGACAAACCCGACCGCCATTCCCCTCCGGACAAGCATTGCCCCGAAGGTAACATAGTCTGTCTTCATCGTCTTGGCGGCTTCTTCCGGTGTCATCCCTTTTAATTTACGGAGCTCGTAATATTCACTTATAATCGCATCCGTGTCGTTAAAAGTTAACGGGTCGATGATCTGCAAGCCGGACGTCTTCCTGCTTTTAACCTTACCCCTGGATGCTTCAGCGCCTATCAAAATTATCTTCGCTATACCATTATCCAGGATATAATCCAGCGCTTCAAAAGTCCTCTCGTCCTCGCTCTCGGACAGCACTACCGTCTTTACGTTTGCCGCCGCGCGCTTTCTTATCTCATTGATAAGACTCACATTCCCCTCACCTTTTCTTCCCAACCTTTACCTTCAATGCCTCCTCGACCTTTCTCGGGATAAAGTTTTTAAGGTCCGCGCCTAAGCCTGCCGTTTCTTTAATCAGCTTGCTAGACACATATGAGTAACCCTCGTGGGGCATCATGAATATAGTCTCGATCTCTCCGGCTAACTTCCTGTTGGTCAGTGCCATCTGGAATTCATATTCGAAATCCGATATCATACGCAGGCCCCGCACCATAACATTTGAGCCGGACTTCTTCACATAATCGACTACCAGACCGTCAAAATCGTCAACGCTGACGTTTTTTATCTCCTTAACAGAATCTGTGATCATAGCCTTCCGCTCCTCGACGCTGAAGAGTGCGCCCTTAGCCTTATTGTGCGCTACAGCTACGATGACCTCGTCGAATATCTTCGATGCGCGTGTGATTATATCTATATGCCCATAGGTTATCGGATCAAACGTGCCTGGATATACTGCAACTTTCGTGCTCATTTAGCCTCGTCGCCTAAAAATACTGATTTTGGTATCGCCGTATTTGCGCTCTGTCAGGAGATCCAGCTGCCTGAATTCACCCGACAGGTCGTCACGCTTATAATGCTCCACCACGACCAGGGCGGATTGCGCTAATATATCACAAGCATCTATGGTTATCAAGCATTTTTTGGCCAGGTCCTCATAATACGGTGGATCCAGGAAGACAAGATCGAAAACTTGACCCTCAGCTTCCAATCTCGGAACCGCCTTGTCTGCGCTTACTCTGATAACGCTATATTGGCCAACATTTATCTTTAATGCTTGCAGATTTCCGTTAATTGCCTGTATGCACTTACTACTATTTTCAACAAAAGTCGCATGCCTGGCACCGCGAGAAATGGCCTCGATGCCGCAAGCGCCGCTCCCGGCAAATAAGTCGAGAACGGCTATACCGTTAACATCCTGCAGAATATTAAACACCGCCTGCCTCACCTTATCCTGCGTAGGCCGGATGTCTGTACCCTTAGGCATCTCTATCAAACGGCTCTTGTAAAGTCCGCCAATAATCCTCATCTCGAAATTTTTCCCTTCATCGTCATCTATGAAAAAGTATGTCAATAAAAAAACACTGCCCCTCAGGCAAAAAAGAAGTATTTTTGCCATACTCCCTTCCGAAACTAACGCGATCAAGCAAAAAGTTATAAAACACTCGCGGTATCACGGTTCCGGGTGGGAGAAGCAATCTCTATTTCATATGCAGCATTATTGTAGCAGATTGGTGATTTTTGTAAAGGGCGATATACGGGTTGTGATTTGATTATGCGGCGATTATTGCCTGTCTTTCGGCTTCATAGCGATTCTTAAGTTCTTTGAAATCAATAGGCTCTGCCCTTGGCAAGAATATAACCATGCGGGTTTCCGGGTTATATAAGAATATCAGCGGATTTTTGGGCGGTTCTTTTCCTAATGATAGCTCCAACGCGATATCGAACATTTCGATAATTCTTATATATAATCTTTCCGAATCTTCCGGATGATCCACGCAGTATTTATTAAGCTCTTCGGTATTAATAGCCGCCATGAAAGCCTTCTTGTTATCCTTCGTACTTCTCAATTGGTCGAATACCTTGGAATCTATCGTATTTTGGCTAGCTAAAACTACTATATTAGAAAGCGGGGTACCGGTGCTTTGCGCTTTTGAAAACAGTTCGTCGGCAAGATCATCGCCCGACTTATCGACTATCACCACATTATCAAGCCCTAAAATACTTAATCTTTGCTGTAATTTTTCCAGTTCATTAACAAGCGGATTCATCGCCATGTGCTGCAATTTGCCTTTTTCATAGCCAGGAATCCAGCTTGTGTCGAAACCTATTATGAGCTTCTGACCGAGTTTCTTTGCCTCTCTTGCCCGCACTACGACTGAATTAACAAAGTTAGCCGCATAGGATTTGTCTTCATTAATACTCGGAACCTGTATTGTTTCTTGTTCTATGCGCTTTATGTCTTGAAGCAATCTGGCTATCTTGTCTTCATTCGCTTTCTTACTAGCTGTCATAGATTCTAATCTTTGTTGAATCTCCTTGCCTCGCAATTCCAAATTCTTAATCTCATCTTTTATTGCATTTAATTTTACTTCTTCCATTGTGCGTTGTTCAGATGCCTTGAGGATATCCACTTCTTTATCAATGCTCGCCTGTTCCTCCACAACCAAAGAAATTTCTTTTTCGATATCCTGAAGTTCATCGGTCAGTTTTGCAACATCCTTTTTCAATCGTGTCTTCTTTTCTTTTAAAGCAGCTAATTTTTCTTCGCTAAATTCACTAAAATCTATTTTCTGCACGTGCTGACTTAGAGGCAAGGCGTCGAGTATAGCGTTTTCAACATGATCTAAGTCGGCCGTGATAATATTTTGTAGATGTTCGGGTTTTAGTCCTGCTTTAATCAATGTGGGTGAAAGCGCGTTGGATAGCTTGGCATTATATAGAAGCGCGCCCACGCCTCCATGATTCAATACAATAATTTTTTTACCGTCATCTATCGCGGACACGGTTTCATGGAGCGTACCATATCCTCCGTTTAAGACAATAAGCAGATCGGCTATTTTACCCATGCCAATGCGCCTCTCAAACATATCCTGACCCACATATGCGGTTTGCACGGTCCTACTAGGAGAAATTTCTCTATAATCCATACTCGGCGTTATTCCCTTTGGCAATAGCGCAAAGAATCTGTCATCCCGCCCCCCACTCTCTTCAATAATGCCTTTATAAACATCGGTTCCTACTCCTGTCACGCCTCCAGTAAATATGAAACCTCTTTCACCAATATATTTTCTCAGCCTTTTACCCAATCGTTGCCCCAATTCGGATGAATATTCATCTGTAGGCCTTGTTGCTCCAATAATTCCTATTCTTATGCCCGGATATTTTTGGCGTATATAACCTGCTTCCAGATTAAGCCGCTTCTCCATGTCTTCATCTTCTTGCTTTTTAAGTCCCGTATCATTATAGGACTTTCTATCTGAGATTACTGAACTTAACTTTTCTACAATTGCATTTAAAATTGCCTCTGTGGCAATCAGGTTTTTATTATCTGTTTGAATGATATTCGGATTTTCTTTTTCTATTGTAGCCGAGGTACTTCCTACATTAATAGAAACAGCATTGGGGAATGAAGTCAAAAGTCTTCTATCGTTACCAAAGCTTCTGGCGCTATTGGCAATAATTAAAACATTTTCTTCGCCAAGGCTGCATTTGGATAAAAATTTCCTCGCTGCTTGTGTTTTGTCAAAGGTAAGGACATTTACGTAATCTCTTCCCTGAAAAGATACAAACGCTTCTATATCTGCCGCCTTTAATCCTTCTTGTATGGCTGAGGCGATTTTACGTCTTTCTTTCCTTATGCCGCGGCCGAGCTTTATCTTTACCTTATAGTCCAGCGATTTTATGCTAAAAGGCTTGCCGCTGAGAACAGAATTAATTACTTTTATGATAGTCACACGATCATCCGACTGAAGGGCAAAATGGTAACGATCGACTTTTTCTCCTCTGTCATCAAACCCAAATTCAAAGGCGCCTCCGTTTGAATAAATATATAAATTCTTCCGTAATTCGTAGGGAATTTGTCCCCAGAGCCTCTTTTCCAGATTCTCTTCTACCTCTGTTGTGATTATAGCCACATATTTACCCGCTCTTAGAAATTTTATTAGTTTTTCATTTACCGAGATTGAAACCGGCTGAGTCAAAGGCGCTAAAGTATCGTCTAAATCAAAGATAAAGCCACGTATTGTTGATAAGTCGATTTTAACTCCTCCTAGAGTTATTATCTTATCCTGTACGGCTTCTTGTGTTACGTGTTTTTCTTCCGTAAGTGGTATCTTTTTTTCTGAAAGAGTAGCTTGAGGTACTTCCTTTATATTGACAGTGGCTGTTTTAGCCTTAACCAATCTTTCTCTTGCCCAGGCAAGCGTCTCATTAACTCTATTGTCCCGTTCAATGCTTAAAGATGTTTCCACGGCTCTGATAGCACCAATATCCCCGATTTGCCCTAACGCCCAGGCAGCCTTTTCTCTTGCCATAGGAGATCTATCCTGTAGCAACAGATTAGACAAATTCCCTACAACATCTTTTGTTAAATCGCCTAAGCTATCCGCCAAGTCTCCCAATCCTTCCGCAATCGTCGTCCTGACAAGTTCGCTTTTGTCGTTAAGGCATTTGAGCGCTTCCTGTACAACCTCTTCTCTACCTACATCCAAATAAGCCTCGGCGGCTACTGCCCTGATAATCGGATTTTTATCCTCTTTTAGCACCCTCAATAAAGGAGAGAGAGTAACATCGCCCCTGATATTACGCAAAGCAAAAACCAGCTCTTTCTTTACATCCATGTCCGTATCTTTATTTAATGCCTCTGCCAATAAAGGCACTGCTTGAGCATCGCCAAGTTTGCCCAATGCCCGCGCCGCCTCCACCCTTACCTTGGGACTTGAATCGTTAAGCAACGCCTTCGATAGGTCTTTTACAGATTCTACGACTCCCAATGAACCTAATGAAGAGGCAACCCAATATCTCACATCCTCGCGCTTTTCGTTCGGCAAACTTTTCCTTAACGCTACGGCAACGGTCTCATTGCCGACATATTCGCCTAACGCGGCGGCGGCATCAGCCCGTATTTTTGAATTCCTATCATCCAACTCATCAATCAGCCTGCGTATTCTAATAGTATTCTGCCCTTCTGCGGTAGAAACAAAATCACTACTGACGCCGGTTAATTTACCAATATCTACCGTAGCGGTAACAATAGGTTTTAACGATATATTCCTTTTCGGCTTATCCCCTCTTAAATTTGCCATTGTTCGCATCTCTACTTCATGCATATTATCGGCTAGATGGATGCCGGTTCCATCAATTTTGAATAATAAGTTTTCGGTTTTACAGGGTTCCTTATCATCAAAATATCCAGGTGTATGTTCTATATTACCTGCTTTTTCCTTGATTTCTTCAGGTATATCCTTGTCATCCAAAACAGTATTTACAAATATGAATGCCGGGCTATTCAATTTTTCGGGATCCAATGGTTTAGGGTTGCCCATTATCCCTCTGCGCGTTATCCAGGAAGAGCGTATATCTAACTTTGCGCCTCGCGGGTTCCAGAAATAAAAGTTATAAAGAGCTGGATCTTTTTTTGAAACAGTATCGTATTCTCTTTGTATAGTTTTCCTTATCGCTTTAAAATCAGTAATTTTTTTCAGGCCATTAATAAATCGACTATTCCTCCCTCCTATTCCAGTATAGCTGGCGACATTTCCACCGGATATTACATCATCTAATGCGATCGCTAGATTTAAATAGCCTTGATGCGCGTCTGGATACCGCTGTAAATGCATCGAAGCGTCCACGATTATTATGACGGGTTTTTCGGAAATCATCCTGTGCAGTACCTGGCTGCGGATGAATCGAGGGTCGATATGAAAGGGCCCCTCGTGCATCTCAGTTGAACCTATTTTGGCAAAAGCGATATCTACGCCGTTTAATCTCAAATCGCTTTCAGCAAAAACAGCGGCAAATCGGCCAAGACTCAAATTAGGCACCACCCATACTTCTCTGCCAAAGCTGTTTGCCTGCGCTTTAACTTCGTCAATGAATTCCTCTAATTTGATAGCTTCGTAGGCAGCATAGATGATTTCTGCTCTTTCTTTTTTGCCAGGCAGCTTATCACCGCCATTTTTGATGCCACGTATATAGTCATCATAGGAATAGTTTTTAAACTGCTGCCGCTGAGAGACAACCCTGCTATTATCCAATATCCGCCTGCAAGTAGAATATTCCAATTCAACGTGTAAAGGATTATTTATATCAAAGCCTCCAGATAGGATCTGAAGCCGTGCCGCACGCCAGTCTCTATACAACTGGACTCTACCTTGTGTGGCTTTGGCCATATTTATCAATTGCCGTGTCGGGAAAAATCCATACCTTATGATCTCAAATATAATGTCTATCGCGCCATCCAGTGTTTGTTTGTCCATCCCCATAAAAATTTCATCGTAAAAGTGATTTATGTCGAATCCTTGCTGTATCAATCTATGCTCTAAGAGACCTATGGTTTCTACGGTTTGTTCTATATTCATAGGCCTTAAGTCTTTGCCTACTTTTTCAAAGAAGGCCTTAAATTTCTGCTTATCTTTGATAAGTTTTATATCATATGGCCCTGTTAAAATCTTTTCAACCACAGCCAGGTTTGCTTTAAAATCTTTGACATCCGCGGATACTTCAATCGCTACCGGCACCTGGATCTCCAGCAAATCCCTTATATCTTTGTTTTTCTTCGACATCTCATAAGCCATGGCGATTACCAAGCCTAAAACCTGCCATTGCGCGTCCTTTCCGAACCTGCTGATAGCCAATTCTCTGACTTCATTAAACATCCTTTCGCCCTGCTCTTTTTTAAACTGTCTTAACAAATAGAAATGCTCCGGCGTAAGAGCGCTGGTATGCATATACTCATTTGCTAATGTCAAATAAGTCATTGGGTAAATCAAAAACCTAAAAACCATCCTTACCTTGTTCGTGAAACCCACAAATAAATCGGCTCCCTTGGCAGATTGAATCAACCAACTGGCAATACCTACTATTGCTACAAACAGTAAAGCGGTTCGATAGGTACATATTAAATTAACGCCAATTAATATGCCAAGAACTGCCCCCGAGCCCAACATCCATAATGCAAGAGCCCCGACTCTATTTTTAACTCCTAATCTTAGAATTCCTAACATAAGCGATTTATCAATTTTTTCTGACTTTCTTAATGTTGTTACATCATTCATTGTTTTAAAGAAAGGTAAGGAGAATTTTTTCTGGGAAGATAATGTGTTGTCTTTCTTTATTATTTTATAGCCGCCATAACCCAATATTACTATGCCGCTTAAAGCAATGCCTATTAGCGATGGAACAAAGGAATACAGATTAGTTCCCTTATCTTGATTTCGCTGTTTTTCTGCCAAACGAGTAGCTCGCACCTTTGCTATTATATAGCTTGAGTATGAGGTCAAAACATAGAGTAATGCGCCTATTACTACTATTATAGCCGCAGGCTTGAGGTATTTTTTGATATCAAAAGCTGCTGTTTTATTCCATCCTTCTACTGATACTCTTTGCTTTATTTGTTCCAACGCTTTTTTTGCGTCTTGGCGTTCCTCTGCGTCATATTTTAATTCGTTAGTCACAATAGATCGGAATTTGTCTATTACTGCTGGGGAACCAATCTTAACTAAGGCTTTTGCTACAGCGTCGCGAACCTGCCAGTCTTTATCCGTCAGGGCTTTGATGAGAGGGTCAACTGCTAGGGGATCTTTAAGTTCACCTAAGGCTTCTGCCACAGCGTAGCGAACATTTTCGTTTTTATCCTCCATGACGTTAATGAGAGGGTCAACTGCTAGGGGACCAATCTTAACTAAAGCTTTTGCGCAATCATAGCAAATATGCCAGTCTTCTTTATTCTCCAGGGCTTTGATGAGAGCGTCAACTGCTCTGGGATCTTTAAGTTCACCTAAGGCTTCTGCCACAGCGTTGCGAATAGAACAGTCTTTATCCTCCATGGCTTTGATGAGAGCGTCAACTGCTCTGGGGTCTTTAAGCTCAACTAAGGCTTTTGCTGCTAAGTAGCGAACATCCCAGCTAATATTCTCCAGGGCTTTGATGAAAGAGTCAACTGCTCTGGGGTCTTTAAGTTCAACTAAAGCTTTTGCTACAGTGTCGCGAACACGATAGTCTTTATCCTCCAGGGCTTTGATGAAAGAGTCAACTGCTCTGGGGTCTTTAAGCTCAACTAAGGCTTTTGCTGCTAAGTAGTGAACATTCCAGTCTTTATCCCCCAGGGCTTTGATGAGAGGGTCAACTGCCGGGGAACCAATCTTAACTAAAGCTTCTGCTGCAGCGTCGCGAACATACCAGTATTTATTCCCCAGGACTTTGATGAGAGGGTCAACTGCTGGGGAACCAATCTTAACTAAGGCCTCTGCCACAGTTGATGTGCGACCGTCATTACCCTCCAGGGCTTTGATGAGAGGGTCAACTGCTCTGGGGTCTTTAAGTTCACCCAAGGGTTCTATTGCAGCGATGCGAACATCCCAGTCTTTATCACCAAGTTTTTCTATCAATTCTTCTATTTCTACATTTGTATTCTGACCTCTTATCTGCGTCAAAGCAGTATTGTTAATAGCTTCCTGTGCATAAATACGCGCATAATTCGGCATCACGGTTAACGAAAATGACGAGATTAAAAAAAGAATGAATGTCTTCAAAGTACCGCTTGTTATTCTTCTAAATAATTCTCTTGTCCTTTCATAACCTTTTTTGCCGCCTTCGCCAAAGAATTTAACCCCTCGCGGTAAATTATCCCTCGTTCCCACGGAATAATTGCTTGCACTATCTACAATCATTCCTTTGTCCGAACCCTGCTGATCGAAGGAGTTGCCCACGACTAAAATTTCTGAAGCCGGGATCTCCCTTCCTAAACGTTCCTTAGCAAACTGAAGGAAGTTTTTCCTGCCAAAAGACTTATCTATGTCTTTAACCAAAACATGGAATGAGTGCCTGGCTATGCCGGTAACATACAATGGCCAGCCTCTCTTTTGAATTAATCTTTCTACCTTTTTAATTACCTGTTCTAATTTATCGGAAGGAATATTTCCAATGGAAAGCTGTGCCCCTCTATCGTGAATTATCGATCCGGAACATTGGGGTATATCCGCTTGCGAAACAACCGTAGTCTTTAATCCCCCTATACCAAATGGGCCTTTTAAGTCCTTCTGAATTTCGTTAGCTACATTTATTGTAAATAACCCATTCGATTCATCACTAAATTTATTATAAACAAGATCAAAGACACGATGCTTCTCTCTATAGGTCCAGCAATCGGCGGAGCTTGAAGAATAGATTATGAAATTTTTAAGCAAGACCTCTTTTTCTCGCGGTATACGACTAATTAAGAATCTATTCACCTCCCCAAAACTTTGAGCTGTGATTAAAGCAATAAGCACGCCCTGTTCCGCAAAAGAAATAAGGTGTTTTACTATGTCATCAGGCACATAGCGTGGTTTACCGTCTTTGAACATTCCGGTAATATTCTCGGATAGAGTATCGTCTATATCCAGAAGCATTAAGGAATAGGGTGTTTTTTTGGCCTCTGGTTTAATTTCAGCTTTAGAAACTGCCGGTTCTCCTTCGATTATTCTTCTAAGTAGTTCATTCGTCCTTTGCCATCCTTTATCACCGCCTTCTCCGAAAAAGGATACATTTTCTGATGTATTAGATTCAAATGCTTCAAGTGTAGGATAAAAAGCCAAGCTATCGTTATCACTTGTTCCAACAGAATAATTATTTGCACCTTGTATGATCATATCCCTATCAAGAACATCATCAGTAAAATCATATCCTATGGTTAGAATCTCATTAGGCTGGATTTCCCTCCCCAATTGTTCCTTAGCAAGCCCTAAGAAATGCGCCTTGCCATAAGGTTTATTAATAAATTCATTTAAAGTCCTTACAAAAATATCCACTGATGCGGTGCTGCTTTTATGGCTAGCTAAAGCTCCAAACCAGCCATCATTAATAAAATCGCTTATTGCATCGCTGATTTCCCGCCTTTTCTTTTCAGGAATACTGGCAATAGAGATTGATGCCCCGCGTTCGTGAATCACTACTTTGTCGCTTTTACTTATTTTATCCTGGAAAATAATCTCAGAGTCTATCTTTATTCCCTTTAATTTGGCTTGTATCGCTTTGGCAATATCATTGATATTAATACCGGGCAATATTCCCTTAAATTTATCGTAGCGCAGGATGAATTTGTCCTGTTGCGGCTCATATGTCAAGCACTGTGCTGAGCATGATGTATAAATTGTAAAACTCCTAAGCAGAGGCCTTTTTTCCTTGGGTATCTGGCTAAGGAAGAATCTATTTACCTCTGCAAAACTCTGGGAAGTAATTAAAGCGATAAGAGTGCCTTGTTCGGCAAGGTAGAGAAGCTTATCGATTACCTCGCGAGGCGCCGTGCGCGGGTTGCCGTCTTTAAACATCTCCGCAATGTTTTCAGAGAGGATATTGTCAATGTCTGTAACTAATAGTGAAGGTATTTTTTTAACTATGGACGGCTTAAGTGTAACTTCAGAGGGCGCCTTTACTTCCTCCGGCGCCGCCTCCGGCTTAGCTTCTACCGGCAGTGATATAATTTCTTCCGTAGACCAAATTTTGGCAAAGCCGCGCCAAGTCCATCGATCGGTAGTGCGTGGGAAAGAATCTAAAACATTTTTATCTACACCGACGGTATCTAACCCGGACTCCGCTAGCTCATTTTGGTAGGCAACTTCTGAATTTGTGGGTTTAATTTTTGAAGCCCGATTTTCTCTATGGAGAGGAGGGATTGTTTTGCTATATTCTTTTGCGTACTTTTCCTGAAAATGCTTAACAAGACCGCCTTTAGGCTCATAGAAATTAGAAATAAAACCAAGCCATACTTGCCTAAATCCAGCATTTTTGGCATATTTTATTAAGGTCTCCATGACCTTATCGGCGACTTCTGCGGCTTCCTTGGGATTTTTAAATGGTAAATTTATTTCTATTGGCTTAGGCTCGGTCTGGAAAGGACCCGCATTTATATAAGGTAACTGTAAGGCGTCTATTATCAGAATCGGTAACGGTTGTTCACTTTTTTTATCTTCGGCAACAGCCGTATATATGTTGCCAACCCAAGTCCAACTATCTTCATTTTTTTCCACATATAGCCTGAATTTTAAGAAACCGGGGCTTTGAATATGATTAGGAACATATTTAAGAAATGGCATTCCGTTAGCAAACCCTGGATCAGTACAATCCGCGCTTATATATCCGCTAATCAAATCCAATATGTCGCGAGGCGCTAAGGCCAGTCTATATTCACGGTTATTGTTAGTAAAACGTAGACCATTTTCTATGTGTTGGGGTGTTTTATCAAAATCCTCATTCAGTTTAGCCCGTATTTTGAATTGTTCATAATCGCCTCTTGATACCATATCTTCTTCTTTTATTCTTCCGTCATGTGAAAGATTGTCATGTAATTTTTCTATCAACATTCTTAAATTTTCGTCTTTCTTGGCCAAACCGATCAGCATTCTAGTAATTTCTATTTTCGAGTCTTTGAATGGATACATACTATTAAGCGTATCCCATATATTTGAATCTTCGGCAGGTATATTATCTATGAGCTCATAGAGCATTTGTTCAATATTTGTCTTGTCTATAACAGCAATCGCTTCTTTTTTCTTTTGTAAAGTAGCTATTTCAGTATCAAGTCTTGCCTTTTCCTCTCGTAGCAGGGGCAGGGCTCCTTCCAAAGCATTTTTTTCTTCTATTAAGTTACCAACTTCCGCGGCAAGATTTTGTTTTTGTGTTTCCGATTTCTTTAGTTCCGCCTGCAAGAGTTCCCGCCTCTGATCCGCCTCCTTTATGGCAGTTCTGGCATCTTTTATTCCCTGCGCTAAACCGTCTTTTTGCGTAATTAAATCATTTAACTCTTGTTGTCGCACGTCTATCGCTGCTTCCAGATCTTTCAATCTTTGTTCGGCTTCCGTCTTTTTCTCGGTTTCAACTCCCGCCTCTTGATTCAAAGCTTCTAATATTTGACTTTGACTTGCGATCTGCGCTGCGATATCCTGCAAATTCCGCTCAAGCTCTCTTGCCTGTTTAGATATATTGTCTTTTTGTAAAGTGAGCTGATCTATTTCTTTATCAAGAGCGCCTTTTTCTTTCTGTCTTGCTTCAGATTCCTGCCTTTCTCGTTCAAGTTTATTTATCATTTCCTGTGTTTCGACAGTCAATCTGCTTATTGTCGCTGTCATCTCACCATTGTCGGTCTCTTTTTTATCCTTTTCTCTTGCCAGCTCTTCTATCTGCCTTTTTAGATCTTCCGCTTTATCTGTAAAATCGTTTACCTCTTTTTGTCCTAGAGCCAATACTTCTTCAATTATCTTTTTACGACCCTCAAGAGCCGTAATGTCTGACTCGTATTGTGTTTTTGACTGATTCAATTTATCTAAATCTGCTGTAAGCGTGAGTATCTCTTGTTGTATTCGATCCGTTTCTCCTTTTAGCGCTACTTCAATCTCTTCTTTGGACTTATCTTTTAACTCGCTTGCAATTTCTACATCTCTTTCTAACCCAGCCTTTTGTGTTTTTAGTTCCTCTATGCGATTTTTTAAATCTTTGATCTCCACCATTAAGACAGATTTTTTCTCTAGCTCTCGCGTTTCCAATCCCTTTAATCGCGCTTCCTTTTCCTCAATGCTATTATTAAGCCGGAAGATTTGTTGATTTAGATCGGTCGCTTCTTGTTTACGTTGTGCAATAAGGGCATCTAATGCGGATAATTCTTTCTTTACCTCTCTTAAAGACGCTATCTCGTTCTCCAGATTTGCCTTTTCCTGTATTAAACCAGGTAACGCATTTTCTAAAGACTCTTTTTGGGTTGTTAAATCCGCGATTTTTATATCAAGACCCTCTTTTTTAAATCCAAGTTCCGCTATATCAGTTTTTATAATTTGCAGTTGCTGTTGGGCTTGCTCTATATCTTTTCCAATGCCATCTAATCGTTGGGTAAGAATATCTTTTTGTGTGGTTATGCTGTTTAACTCTACTTGTCCTCTTTGTGTCTCCGTTCTTAACAGCTCTACTTCCTCTTGGGTTCCTTCCTTCTCCTTAGAAATAGCATCTAACTGCTGCGTAACATCTGCTACTCTTTGATTTTGATTTTTGATCTGCTCTGTAAGGTTCTCTAACTGCTGTGTAAGTTGGGTTACCTGGTTTTGTAAGACATCCCTGCCCGAGGTAAGACTGCTTACTTCGTTATCAAGCGCCTCTTTTTCCTGTTTTGTACTATCAAATTCCTTATTCTTTGCTTCGACCTGAGAGGATAAATCCTGTATTTGTGTATTCAGCCTCTCTATTTCTTTTAATTTTTCTTCTGCTTTATCTGGCTCTTCCCCAACAATGCTTTCTACCACTAGTTCCTTTGGCTCAATTAATCTTTCTACTTGATCCGTTAAGGTAGCCACCTGCTCGGCAAGCCCCGCCATTGTCTCTTCTTGGGAAACAATTTTCTCCTCTAATTTCTGTTTTTGATCATTAAGCTCTCTAACCTGTGTTTCATATTCATTCTTTTCAGTTTCCAGAGTAGATAACTTTGACCTAACGCTTTCTAATTCTTCCCTGACCCGTCCCAGCTCTTCCCTTAGGACAGTTTCTGTCTCTCTTATGGATATCAGCCTTTCCCCTTCTTCTTTTAGCCGCGTTATCTCTGATTTAAGTGATTCCTGCTCTTTTCTTTGCTCCTCAATCTGTGAAGTTAAGCTGCTGATTGTTCTATTTAAGTCTTCAACCTGACTTTGTAATATCTGTGAATCTTTTTCGGCAGAAGCTTTTTTAGCTGATAACGCAGTTATTTGTTTTTCTATATCATCTCTTTTTGTGCTAAGGTTTTGGATTTGAGTATTCAGCTCGGATTTTGTTTTTTCTAAAGAAGCTATTTGATCGGAAAGGGTCTGTTTTTGCTGCGCTTGACCGGCAGTAAGTTCTTCGATTTCTTTTTGCTTTTTAGCTATTTCGGAAGTAACACCTTCGGATCTTTGTTCTAATTCTGCTATGTTCTGAGTAAGGCCATTTTCATCTTGCCTTAACTGAGCTACGCCAGCTGTCAAAGCACCGTTCTCGACCTGCAGGGCGGTGTTACGAGATTCAAGAACAGCTATCTCATTATTTAAATTGTCTCTGCCAGCCGTCAAGTTTTCTATGGTTGCCTGTAAGGCCTGAAGTTGCGCCTCTTCAATTTTATCTGCCGGTTTTGATTTTAACGCTTCAAGCCCATCCTTGGCGGCTTTTAGCTCTTCCTTTACTCCTTCCAAGTCTCTATGAATCCGCTCTCTATCATTAGTAATTTCTTCTATCTGCCTTTTCTGAGCTTCCAGTTCGGCGTTAAGCCCAGTTATTTTGCTTTCATAATCCTCAACGATTTTATTTTTATCGCTCTCAAACCCTCTCTGCAACCTATTGATCTCCCCTCTTAAAGCCGCCTCTCTTTTTCTTGCTCTGGATGCGTATAGTAGGCTTATAATAGGTATACCCACCAGAAGCAACAGCGATAGAATAGCAAGGACTTTATAAAAATTGCTAACCTCGTTCCACCGATTAACTACTATATTAGACGGGTTAGTAAGCTCTTTAAGCTTTGTCTGATGTTCCTGCTCTAAATTGATACGATCTTGATTTGCCTTTTCTTCTATCGCTTGCTTTTGCTCTTCTAAAGATTTTATTTTATCTTGCGCTTGCCCAAGCTCCTGGTCTTTCTGGCTTAATTCAGTTTGCTGGGCAGACGCTTCTTTCTCCAACGATGTTATTTTTTCTTGTGCCTGCTTAAGTTGCTCCGCACTCTGGGTTAACTGCTCTGTTTGAGATACTTTTTCTTTTTCTGCTTTCTCTGCCTGAATTTTAGCTTCGTCCAATTGCTGCTGGATATTCACCTTTTCAGCTTGCACTTCATCTACTTTTTTCTGAACATCAGGTGTAATCTGCTCTCCCTGTTCCGGCGCAGGAGACTTTGTTTCCGCTATGGTATTGGGCGCTTTGAGGCCTAACGCTTCATAGTTAACCGGGGCTGGTATAACTAATTTGTCTCCCGGCCTTATATCAAGGATGATGTGCCTATCATCTTTATAATAATTGCCATCTTCATACATTGGCCTAAGGGCATTGTTAGGTCGATTGTGTATTTGGGGATTTGCTTCGTAAATTCCCGACCACTGCAGATAAGGAGCATATTTGCCTTTACCTATATTAGTATTGGGCAGTCCTTGCTTTGCTTGGCCGCTGATGTTCCATGGAGTATCGCCCTTCTCAACTGTAGCTACAATCTGATGTTGACTTGACGTTGGGCCTGATAAAATTTCAAATTTGGCAGCATTTGCTGTATTTGGTATGGCAAAGAATATGAGGAACATCGCAACAACTATTATTGGACGCAATTCGCGCCGTAAAAATAAGAGAAATCTATAAAGGAGCCCGTCATGATGGATATTAGGAGTGATCGTGATTTTCTCAGGAGAGGCTATTTTGGACTCTTTCGCTTTTTGTTTTGCTACTACAGCACGGTTAGCTTCAAGGATTCCTATTTCTTTATCAATCGCTTCAATATTCTTTTTTAACGCTTCTATCCTGTTCAGGATTAACGTTCTCTTACCATTAAATTCATCCAGCTTCGTCCTTAGCTCAGCCTTTCTTTTTTCTAAACCGGCAAGATCGGTTTTAATTCGGCTGTATTCTGGCGCCTTTTCTTCATTTAAGGTGTTTAACCTTGCGTCTATCATTCTTTTTTCATTCTCTAATCCTACAAGCTCTTCATCGACCCTTATGACGGTTTGTTTCAAAATATCCATTTCTTCGGATATTTTTCCTCTCTTGTCCGACAGGCTTGACTTCTCATCATAAGGCGTACTACCAACCTCAATAACCTGTATGCCTAACCTATCAGACGTAGTCCAATGAGAATTCCTCTTATCTAATTCGTTGAGTTTTTCTTTTGCGCATACCTTTATTATATATGCCCTGCCATCCTTAGAATAGTTTACGGAAACAACCCCGTCCTTATTTTTTATGGTATCCAGATCAAAACCATCCAAGAATTCCATATTCTTGCTGAATTCTTTTTCAACCACTGGTTTGACATACCTGACCGGAAGGTTATCAACAAATATACAGGCCCCTATCGAAAGTGCGGCGCTGAGAAACTTAATGTTTGATAGGACGGAGTTTTTGAATCCCAGGGATTTTTCATCTGGAAAGGACTGCTGAAATATTGAAGGCGGAGAAAGTTTATGGGCTCCGATCTCGCCGCCGGTAGCCCATGTGATATCATACATCAGAAATGCCTGGATGATTACTACTGAGATGGCTCTTATGAGTAATCGAAACTTTTTATTCTCACTCCATGCTATCATTTTGATCCTATGGTGTTAAATTGTTTTTTAAAACTTTTACTTTGCCAAAGACAATTGTAGCGTACCCCCGCCTCTCTCAGAATTTCAGGAAGCAGTGATACGCTACTATGAATACTGTAAAACTCTTAACTAACTTTCTATTTGTTATCGCATGTAGAGTGTATCACACGGGGCGATATTGTCAATAGGTAAAATGTAACTATTTTATACCTTAATTTTTACGGATTTTGAAAAAAGGCGTGGGATGGATCTCTACGTTAGTATCATAAACCGCCGCATCCTAAACCTAAACTTCGGCGTTCTCGTGCATTGAGTTCTAATCGTGTGTAAAAACCGAAGCGGTGATGTGCATGGCGTTGACAAGACACAGCCCCTCTTTCACGCCACTCTTCTTCACCGCCGCCTCGACTTCATTGGTGATATTTACGAAATCGTAGCGCTTCTTCGTGTTCATCCAGAGGTATTCGGTGTTAGATTTCATGTAAGACTCTCCTCCGTTGCGATCCCGCGCCCAGTTTGCTGGGTGCAGGAGAAGCAATCTCTGGTACTAAAATTTTGGATTCTGCCACTACCAGAGCCTTTTTGTTCTATAGGGGCTACGATTGCCTCGAGGCGAATATCAATGCTTTAGCAGCACTACCGATGCTCACCGTGTCTCCTCCAGCGCCGCTCCCGGCAAACAGGTCGAGAACGGCTATGCCGTTAACATCCTTCAGGATATTAAATACCGCCTGCCTCACCTTATCCTGCGTAGGCCGGATGTCTGTGCCCTTCGGCATCTCTATCAGACGACTTTTGTAAAGCCCGCCAATAATCCTCATCCTATCTCCTAAATTTTTGCCCTCGACGCCATCCCGGTGGGAATGGTATTGAGAGGGGCCTTAAAACCCCGAGCGGGCATGGTTTTTGTGGCTCCAGGAATGGGACCCGGTCCCTGGTTTGGGACCGGGTCCCAAAAGCACAGCCACAAAAGAGCGAGGGGTTTTACGGAGCAACATTTCCTCGCAGGGGAAATGTTGCGTCCCCGCGAAATACCATTCCCACCGGGTATTGCTATGCGAGGCAAAAATTCCCTCGCTCACACACATATTCTTCGAGCGAGCAATCGCTGAAGGTGAGGCGAGTCGAGAAGGACTCCGATGGGCACGTTCTCGACTCACCTCGCCATATTAGCTAGTTCGCTCGAACAATAACGCTCACCACCATAGAAATTTTTTGCTTAATTGTTATTGGCACCATCCGGGTCGGTATTGACGTCCCCCCCGGGAGATACCAACCCGGGGAGGGATAAGTTTGATTGCAAAAAATTTATGCCACGCCCGCCAATTCTATCTTCTCTTTGAACCTCGACATGAGCGCTTCGCGAAGCAACCGATGATGGTCTTCCTTTAGGTCGGGATCCCGCGCCACTAACTCAAAGGCCTCTTTGCGGGCGCGCTCCATTATATCAAAATCTTTCAGGATATTTCCAAATCGTATCTCCGGAAGCCCATGCTGCCTGATCCCGAAGAATTCGCCCGGTCCGCGGATATTCAGGTCTGCTTCCGCGATCTGGAATCCATCGAGAGTTCCTTCGATAGCCTTAAGCCGCTCCCGCGCCTCGTCGGTCTTTGGGTCGGCAAGAAGTATGCAATACGATTCATGCTCACCGCGGCCGATCCTGCCCCTGAGCTGATGGAGCTGAGACAGCCCGAATCTTTCGGCATTCTCTACGATCATAATGGTCGCATTGGGGACATCTATGCCGACCTCTATAACTACCGTAGAGACCAGGATCTTTATTTTTCCCTTCTTAAAATCTTTCATGGTCTTCTCTTTATCCTTTGAAGCCATCCTGCCATGCAATAAACCGGTCTCAAAATCGGGGAAGATATTTTTTCTTATCTCATCAAACATTTTAGTGGCATTCTGAACGTCCTTATTAAAAAGATTTTCCTGCGTCCTACCCCTTGACCCCTCGCCCTCTTCAATCAACGGACACACTATATACGCCTGCCGCCCTTTTTGCAATTCCTCTCTCGCAAATTTATACATCGAGGCGCGCTTCTTCTCATCGACCCAATATGTAACGATCGGCTTTCGCCCCTTAGGCAGTTCTTTTATAATGGAAATATCCAGGTCTCCGTATACCGTGAGAGCCAGTGTCCTGGGTATCGGCGTAGCCGTCATGACCATGATGTGCGGGATGTACTCTTTTTGTTTCAGGATAGCCCGCTGTTCTACGCCGAATTTATGCTGCTCATCTATCACTGCAAGCCCTAGGCGTTTAAATTCTACCGATTCCTGTATGATGGCATGCGTCCCCACTATAATATCGACCCTTCCCTCGCGGATATCCGAATAGATCGAATCTCTCTTCTCCCGGTCGAGGCCGCCAACCAGGAGGCTTACATTTATCCCCAGCGGCATCAGCAGCTCGCTTAAACCGATAAAATGCTGGCGCGCCAGGATCTCCGTCGGCGCCATTATTACACCCTGGAAACCATTTTGGACGGTCAGGACGAGCGCATATGCCGCGACTATCGTCTTGCCGCTTCCGACATCACCTTCCACGAGACGGTTCATGGGTCTGGCCGAAGACATATCCCGCTCGATATCGGCGATGGCCTTCTTCTGAGCGCCGGTAAGTTCAAATGGCAAAGACTTTTTAAATTGTTCCATGACCTCGCCGCCGAGGCTATGACCCAACCCGCGAGCCTTCGACTTAAGATCCTTCCTCCGCATGGCCAGCGCCAGCTGCAACATGAAAAATTCTTCGAATACTATACGCCTGTATGCTTTTTCGAGCGCTTCGAAATTTGCCGGGAAATGTATATTGTGAGCCGCAAATTTAGCGTCCACCATGTGTTGGCGCGCCATGATACAGGTAGGCAGTCTCTCCTGGACGGATTTGCAGAATTTCGATATAGCCGCAAACGTAAGGCTCCGGAAATACTTCTGGGTAAGCTCGCTGGTTACGGAATATATCGGGACGATCCTGCCGATATGTATGAAATCGGCCGAACCATCCTTTACTATTTCATATTCAGGCTGGATGATCTGCACCCTTTCATACAGCTCGACCTTGCCATAAAGGATGACTTCGTCACCTACCTTAAAATTGTTTTTCAGATACGGCTGGCGAAACCATACTGCGCCGACTGTCCCGCTCTGATCGGTGATAGCCATCTGGAATAGCCGCATGCCGGCCCTGGTGATCTTGTCACCCAGAGTGGTGATCCGGCCGCGTATGGTCTGGGGCTCCCCTATCCGAAGATCCCGTATCCGGGTAAAGTTAGAGCGGTCTTCATATCTTGACGGGAGATAATAAATTATATCCTCTATGGTATTGATACCGAGAGCGGAGAGGGATTCGGCCTTTTTCGGGCCGACACCTTTTATATAACGTACAGGCGTTTTTAATAAATTCTTATCTTGCATCTATGACGGACCTATGATAGAATTACAACCCTAAACAAAAACGGAGTGACATAATGTCAAAAATATGCGAAATATGCGGTAAAAAACCTGTTGCCGGCAGAACCATCGTCCGGCGCGGTATGGCAAAGAAAAAAGGCGGCGTCGGTCTGAAGATCACCGGCATCACCGCTCGCCGATTTCTGCCAAACCTTAAAAGTGTAAGAGCGCTAGTCAACGGCTCTCCTAAACGGCTCACCGTCTGCGTCAAATGCATCAAGGCAGGCAAGGTCATTAAAGCAGGCAGCGTCTCAAGGAATAATTCTAAAGTCAAACCGCAGAATTAATTCTACCACGCAACCCCTGCTTTATCAACAGTTCCTCAATACTACAAGGACGGACTAATAAAGTCCGTCCTCATTTTTATTCCACCTATCTTAGGACCTAAACCCCGTTACGGTTCGCACAAGTAAGCCAGATAGCCCGTATAACGGTATTTAGGCTTACATACGTATATAGAAAAAATAGGCGAAACCCCCCTACCCCACAGCCAAAGCAAGGGAGCAAAAAAATTTCATCTAACATCAACCGAACTTGACTATTCTGCAAATCGTGATATACTTTCATCAAAAGGAGCTCCGCTAATGCCCATTGGAGATGTAATACATAGATTTCGTAAGGAGAAGAAGATGACGCTTGCCGGGCTGACGCAGCAGTCGGGGGTGGCGCTTGCCACATTAAGCCGCATGGAAAATAACAGGATGACCGGCACGCTCGAATCCCACATAAACATCTGCAAGGCTCTCGACATCACCTTAGCCGACCTATACAAGGACCTCCCCGCTTCCAGAAAGACGGTAGAGATCCTCCCTAAAAAAGCTCGTGCCGATGTCTTTATCCATGATAATCGCTACTCGTCTGAGATGCTGGCCTCTAAGGTCCTTGATAAGAAGATGATGCCCATTCTCATAAAAATACAGGCAGGCGGCGCTACGCAGACCGAAGAGACAAAATCGGGCGTGGAAAAATTTCTATATGCGCTGCATGGTAAGATTGAGGCTACCGTAGGAACAGAGAAGTACCACCTCGCCAAAGGTGATACTTTATATTTCGAGGCATCACTGCCCCATTTATTTAAGAATATCGGTCAGGATGAGGCACAGCTCGTGGTAGTCATCTCCCCGCCAACACTTTAAAAATATAAGCCCTAAAAAAATTAACCCACATTACCGCTTATTCCAATTATTGGTTCGATGAGAATTGGTTACAATATTCCCCTTTTCATAAGCAAGAAGGAATGCGCTTACTATTATCGGATCAAATTGTGTGCCGGCGCATCTTTTGATCTCAGCTATCGCTTCCTCTATGCTTCGCATCTTCCGATATGACCTCGTCGTAGTTATGGCATCGAAGGCATCCGCCACGGCGATGATCCTTGCTATCAGCGGTATATTGTTATCTTTCAAACCGTCTGGATAACCTGAGCCGTCATAGGCCTCCTGATGATGCCTTACTTCTTTTACAACATCGCCAAGTTCTTTAATGGGATTAAGGATGGTCGCTCCGATGATGGAATGCTTTTTGATCTCTTCATATTCTTCCGGCGTCAGACGATCATGCTTATTTAATATATGGTCCGGGATACCGATCTTGCCGATATCGTGAAGGAGTGCGGCTATATGGAGCGTCTCCCTGAAATTCTTATAATACGAAACTTCCGGAACGCCTTCCAGTTCTTTGGCTATGGCAAGGCAATAATTGGTCACCCGCTCTGTGTGGCCGTGGGTATATGGATCGCGGGCGTCAATGGCGGCGGCGAGCGCTATCGCGGTATGGATAAAAATCCGGTGTTCCTTTATATAGAGATCCTTTATCTCCTCCACCTTCTGCTGCAGATTTTCGATGAGTAAAGCGTTAGCGATCGCCATAGCCGCGTCATTGGCAAGCGTTACAAAAAATCCTGTCTCCGGCCGGCTGAACGATTCGCCGGAAAGTTTCTCGCCTAAGATAAGTATTCCCAGGAGATCGCGTTTAAAATAGCACGGGACGCAAAGAGTAGCCTTTACCAGATCCATCTGCTTCTTTATGAGAATAAGCTTGTCGTAGAGATCGGGTTCGCGCTCCAGGATCTCCCTATCTTTGAGGCCATTCATCACGTCCTCATAACTTATCGTCCCCGTCTCGGAAATAAGATAGCTCTGTTTTTCACTGAATGCCTTTATGAGCGGGTTATCGAGCTCGAACCTGATAAAGCCTATCGGTATCTTTTGGCCTCCCGACCCCTTTGAATCTATAAGGACATATGAGCGCTTATCTTCATCATACAGGAGGACCGCCGTGTGAGCCACCTTCACCTGCTCGTCGATCGTTCTTACGATCATCTTGATAAGGTGTTCGGGCTTTTTAAACCTTATCATCGTCCTGGAGGCCCGCTCGAGGAACATCTGGTAGTCCATCTTCGGCTCGGACGTTGTCTCGTCTGAGAACAGCGTCTTGTCGTCATGAGATACCAGTTTTTCTACGACCCAGTGCTGCAGCTTTTCCCAGCTGGGGGCTTTCTTATCCGCGCTCATACCTTCACCGCCAGATTCTTCTCAACCGCCTGTTCCAGGTTATCAAGCGTAAGCGGTTTAGTGATATATCCGCATGCGCCAAGCCTCGACGCTTCATCTATCCGCTCCTGGTCATCGAGCGCGGTAACCATCATCACTTTAATATTCCTGTCATACTCCTTTATATGCTTAAGCGTCGCTATGCCGTCCATCCCCTTCATCTTGACATCCAGGAGCACAAGCTCCGGCTTATTGGTTTTAATCGAGGAGAGCGCCTCATCGCCGCTATGCGCCATGAGCACATCGTACCCGCGCTCGCTAAAGAACGTCTTCACGAACTCGCAGATATCCTTCTCGTCATCGACCACCAGTATCTTATGCACTATCATGACGCCTCCATATTCTCGACTCAAATAATAAAGTTTATAATTGCGCTAAATCAAACATTCGCCGCATCATTGATCGCTTTCTCAAGCGTCTTTAATGACGATATCGGCTTGTCGAAGCATGCATGAGCCCCCATCTTCAGGAGCCGCGCCTTCGTCTTCCCGCCGTCATCGTAGGCGGTCACAAAAATCACCTTTGGATGAGGCGACATCTCATGAAGCATCTTAAGGACTTCATCGCCGTCAAGGCCCGGCATCTTCAGGTCCATAAGCACTATATCCGGTTTCTTTTCCTTTATCAGCTCTATCCCCTTAACTCCCCGTAAGGCAAAATGGATATCATAGCCCCTGAGTACAAAGTAACTCTCGAGCATCGCTATAAAATTCGCTTCATCATCAATCGCAACTATTCTTGGTTTTGTCATAACGCCGCCTTCGGTTAACTACTTTATCTCTGCAACCATCTCCGGAGTCATCGCGGGGAACTCGATCGTAAATGTCGTCCCCTGCCCGACCTTCGTCTCTTTGAGATATATGCGCCCGTGGTTCTTCTCCAAGACCTGCCGGACGATAAATAGTCCAAGCCCCGTACCCTTATCCGGCCCCTTCGTCGTAAAGAACGGGTTAAATAGTTCTTTTATCTTATCATCGGGTATACCGCTACCCGTATCAGCTACATCTATTAAGACCCTACCCCTTGATTGCCGCACCAAAACCGTGATCTTTCCTTTTTCGCCTATCGCCTGGCCGGCGTTCCGGATGAGATTGAATAGCACCTCCTGGAACTGTTTACGGTCAACAAATATATAAAGGGCATCCGGCGGGATATCCTTCTCAACCTCGATCTTTTCGAGCCTTAACTCATGCCCGACTAAACTTAACACATAGTCAACTTCGGTATTTATGTTAACCGTCTCGGCGGCACCTTTCGCCGGCTTGGCAAAAGATGATAGTTTTTTGGTGATAACAGTAGCCCTGTCGACTTCCTTTATCACCATATCCATGATATATTTTGCCTTGTACAGAAGCTCATCCGTGCTTTTGTCCTCATATAGACCGTCCTTTATGTTCAATAGAAAAGCCTCGCATTGTCCCCGCGCAATACCCAAAGGATTACATATCTCATGGTTGATACCGGCTGAAAGTGTCCCGATAACCGCCATCTTCTCTCTCTGCGCGGCTTCGGCCTGCGCCTTCCCGAGCTGTTCGAAAAGCTGGGCATTCGATATGGCTATGGCGAGCGTCCTGGCAAGCGGCAAAAGAATGTCAAGATCATCCTGCGTGTAGTCTTCGTCCGACTTCTTCTTGCCGAGCGAAAGTATGCCTATCATCTTCTGCTGTAATACCATCGGTATCATAAGTTCCGCGTTCAGCTTATCGACAATCTCCCGCACATTAGACGGCATGAATATCTTCTTTTCTGTCATCTCTTTTTTTGAAAAATACCCGTGGACATGCTCGAGAAACGCTACCAGATTATCAGATTTGGATAATTTTAAAGTGGCATCTTTTAAGTTCCTCGATGCCGCGATGCTAAATTTACCTTCAAATTCATTGAATAGCAAAACAGCCGACGATTGAAGCTTCATGATATCATCCAGCTTATCGACAGTAAGGTTTATAAGTTTCCCCAGGCTTAATACCGTCAGTACTTCCGATGTGAAAGTCTTGAGCAATTCCTTATAATCATACTTCTTCTGGAAGAGATATTTGTCGGTTATGTTAACCAGGGAATTTTCTAAGCGGCGCATAGTAAGTATAATGATAATGCCGCTTATGGTAAGACCCAGGAGCCTGCCGCTCATGCTCGCAGTCCTTAATAAATATTCCTGAATGATTAAGGTCGGAAGTATCAATATCGCAAAGACCGAGGCGAGAAGCCCGGTAAAAACTAACGTCTTTTTTATAACAACTTCTATGCCCATTACGCGATGACGAACTATGGCATAGGCAAGTATAATCGGAAATAACGGCAGCAACAGCGTGGGATAAGGAATAATACTAACGTTGTAAAATATCGGAAAAAGAAAAAGGATGCTGGTCCACCCTATTGTCAATGCCACAAAAAAGTATTTCATCTGAACTTTTTGAATAGATTCAGCTTTGCTGTAATACTTGCCCATTAAAAAATATGGTGCACTGAAAAAGATGACATAGTTTAAGATGAAAAAAGGGTACAGGATACCCGGTTCGGGGTAATATGGGAAAACTGTTTTGTGAGTAACATCTTTTATGACCAGCGGCGTGGACAATGTTAAAATCGCAAAAATTCCCAGGATAAAAAAGTAGATTCTGTTAAGGTACCTGTCTTTTATGTATTCCTCTTTGTCTATATAAGTAACGACAAAACGGTAAAACAACATCGGGCAAAACCAGCCGAAAGCGTGAGACCACCTGCTTGAAAATAACGCCCAGCTATAAGGAAACGTCTCAAACATCGTATTATAAAAACCGCAAGCCCAAAATGCGGTAAAAACGTAGCAATAAAGACAGGACCTGTTGACTATATTACTTCTATTGCTGGCATAGACAAAAACCCCTAATAGAAAAAACGCGACCACAGATACCAGCATACCGATTTTAAATAGAATCAAGGGCCACATATCTGTTCCTTAACTGTTTCTTAAAATTTTTTTAGCAACATTAATCCCCGATAACGCGACGGCAACTATCCCGCCCCCGGGGGATGTCCAATGCCCGGCATGGAACAATCCTTTTATAAAAGATTTTGCCGGAAAAAAATTTGTATACGTTTGTCCCGGTGATTGCATCCAGCCATAAAATGCACCACGCGAATTAAAGGTATATCTTTCTATTGTTAATGGCGTAGCCATATTTTTAATAACGATCTTTTCGCTGATACCCGGAATTCTTTTTTCCAGTTTAAAAAGTAGATCATCGGCGATATCTTCTTTAAATTTTTCTCTTTCCATTTTTTTATCTTTTCCGTAATCGAAAATAGAAATCGCCACTAGGCGCTTTACCCCTTTTCTTAAAGCATCGTGGTGGTTATTTTCCGGGATGTGCACATATATCTGTTTCGCGAAAGAACTATCTATGTCATAAGAATCGTAATACCACCCATGTTTATCTTTTAAATCCATCTTTTCCGATAATCCTAAATATAATATGCAGCCGGAGCAACTCGGTTTAAACGCGGCCAATTTCCCATAAAACCTCTTTTCCTTTCTTATATTTAAGTTCATAAGTTTTTTGTACGTTCTTAAAACATCCGAGGCAGCTATGATGACGTTTGAATTTATTTCATTACCATCGATTAAAACACTCTTTACCTGATCACTTTTTGTTAATATTTTGTCGACTTCCGAATTTAAAAAAATATCCCCGCCAAAATCTCTAAAAGCATCCGCGATCGAATTGCTTAGTGCCTGCGACCCGTTCTTCGGATAAAATGCACCGTCTACTAAATAGCTTCGCAGCATAAAAATAGTGGAAACGGCAGATACGTCTCTGGGTGGTAGCCCTAAATAACCGCATTGAACTGATAATATGCTCTTCAGCGTAACGTCAGTAAATAAACCATCCAATAATGTTTGATACGTGGCATGGACATATTTCTTAATAATATGAGACGCAGATTGCGGATCATTCGCCTTCAGAAGAATATTAAAAAAGAGATCCAAACCTCTTTTTTCACATTTAAACCGCTTTACCAGATAGGATCTGAACTCTTCATGACTGGCACTGATGCTTATCGTATCATTCGGAAAATGTATCAAATCTGCCGGCGCTAACCGAATAAAATCGGAGTTTACCTTCAATTCATTCAAAATTGACCCGAATAAATTTTTCCTATAGCAACTCCCTATTATGTGAGCCCCCGCGTCAAATTCGATGCCCCCCCTGAAAAAAGAAGAGCAACACCCGCCGACATTATTATTTTTTTCTGCGATCAAAACTTTACGCCCATGCTTGGCAAGATAGGCTCCGGCAATTAACCCCGAGATTCCGGATCCAATAATGATGATATCATATCTGTTCTTTTTCATATGATATAGGAAACGAATTCGTTAACCTTTTTTCTTTTTGACCTTCCAGCCATTTCTTTAGAAAACCCTACGCACAAAATTGCCACCAGATCCTCTTCCGTATTTAAAATCCGTAAAATTTCATTTTTGGCAAAGACGCACGCGGTCACCCAAACGCTCTTTAACTTTAAACTATGTATGGCAAGATTCATGTTTTGAATGAACGCGGATATGCACTGAATTTCGGCATTTTTTGCCACATTATAATATCTCCGGCCAAATTTCTTCGCGCGCGCAGAAAAAGGCTGTTTGTTCAATATGACTATTATAGTGTTTGAATTTCCTATAGTTTCAGATGTTGAGTATAAAACCTGACGAAACCCGGAATATAATGAAGACGAGGTTTTGGAACACGCCGCGGCAATATCATTGATAATCTTTTTGTTCTTTACGATAATGATGGACCAGGGTTGAGCGGCATGGATCGACAATGACCATCGCCCGGCTTCGATGATTTTATCCAGGCGATCGGAATCAACATAACCTTTATCGAATTTCCTATTCGCCGATGTTTCTTTTATCAATTTTACAAGCTCATTAATTCTCATATCTTTCCCAGCACTAAACATGCGTTATTTCCGCCGAAGGCCAGCGAATTGTTCAAGGCCAGCTTAACCTCTTTTTCCATACATACATTCGGGACACAGTCTATATCGCATTCAGGATCCGGGGTTTCAAAATTTATAGTCGGCGGAATTCTGCTTTTTTTTATTACCAGGCAGCAAACAATCGCTTCGATCGCGCTCGCCGCTCCCATCGTATGACCAAGCATTGATTTAATAGAGCTTACAGGAATATTTTTAACCATACCGCCAAATACTTTCTTTATGGCCTCACATTCTGCCTTATCATTTGCTGGTGTCCCTGTGCCATGTGCTGAGATATAACCAACATCTTCTTTTCTTACGCCACTATTTACTATCGCCTTTTCCATCACTTTTATTATGCCTTCGACTTTCGGTGAAGTCATGTGATGCGCGTCACAGCTTAAGCCATAACCCAGAATCTCTGCATAAATATCAGCATCTCGTTTCCTGGCAAGATCTAAATCTTCTAATACTAGCATACCCGCACCTTCGCCTATCATCATGCCTTTTCTATTTTTATCGAACGGCTGACACCTGTCTGGTGCCATGGCATACAGTCGATTAAAACCGGTGAAGGTAATCCGTGAGAATGGATCTGCGCCACCGGCGAGCATAGCGCCTACCTTGCCTTCCCGAATAAGATCGAATGCATAACCTATAGAGTAATTACCAGCAGCACAGGCTGTTGGAATAACATAATTCGGCCCACGGAGCCCAAAAAAGCACCCCATATGATCTGACAGGGAATTGCTTGGATACTTGACAACGTTTATCGGCCATATATCGTCTTCACCGCTCCTTACCCAATACTTATCTATTTGCTCTAAGGACTGAATATCTGCCATAGTAGTCCCTATTATTGCACCCATATTTGATCTATCCATATCATCAGTTTTCAATTTTGCTTCATCTATAGCCATCTTCGCGGCAGCTATGGCAAACTGTGATGCCCTGGCAATCCCCTTAAGTCTATTCTTTGGAATAAAATCTTGCACATTAAAATTTTTTACTTCGCCGGCTTTATGCACCGTGAAATTCGTCGTATCAAATAACTCCACATCCGTGATGCCTGATTTACCAACTATCAGGTTCTTCCAAAATTCATCCTTGCCTATGCCAATAGCTGAGACAGCGCCTAAACCTGTAATTACGACGCGTTTTTTATCCACCTTTAATCATCCTTTTTGCGCGACAGCAATATTTGCCTGATCTCCAAACGCCCTGTAAACTTTAATATCAATAAAACCTGCATTTTCCAGCATGTCTTTAAGTTCCTTTTCATCGAAGAAGTGATAGTGCCCTTGCTTTTCCTTATGCCTTATACGTCCTGCACTGCTGAGCAATTTCCTGCCTTCCAATATATCTTCATCAGTGAGATTTTGGTCCAAGTAGTTTTTATATATAAGCGATAAATCATTGTAGGGTTTTAAAGAACTTACTACTATTTTCCCATTCGGGCGAAGCTTTGAAAAAAGATTTTTCAGCACCTTTACAGGATCTTTAAGATATGAAATTACCAAATTACAGCATATTTTATTAAAATAATCATCCGGAAAAGGTAACTCATCCTCCAAATTCATCAAAATATGTTTGAAATTATCTTCAACTTTTCCAATTTCGTCGGAAAATATCTTCTTCAGTATATCACCATGAATACGCTTGGCATCCGATAATGCGTCATCTGCAAAATCTAAGCCTGTGTAGGAAAAAAGAGAATGGCCCCTCTTAATCGCTTTCTCCATATTGTATAAAATCCATGCTCCAAAATGCCCATTTCCGCAGCCCGCATCCAACATGATATCGTCTAAATCAATCCCGCCCAACAATTGCACGATAAGGGATAAGAGATTTTGATAATCCTGAGATTTGATTATTATAAAAAATTTTGATAAGTAATCAACCCAGAACTTCTTTTCATCATCATCGGTAACAGAAAAAATCCTTTTTAGATTTTGCATCTCTATTTTATTTTGAGAGACTATATCATGGATTGAAGGTTGAAGCAGCTCTCTGTTATTCTTATTCGGATCAGTATATTCGCAGCAAGCTTCGACTATATTCAATATGGCCAGTTTGGCCAATCTAGGGTTTTCCTGTATCTGATGCAAAGCGTTAGGGATTTTAACAAATTTACTTTTCGTATTTCTTGTATGTTTGTATACACATGCTACGTCATCATATTTGATCCATACATCGTCACCGGCAACTAAATAATATACAGGGGCATCTATCTTACCAACATCATTTATCGTACTATCCAAATCCTCGTAACAATTGTTTATGGCTGCTTTTAAAAAATCATCTTTAACTTCGAACCCAAGCATATCTATAACTCCCCACCTATTGCCCTTTTTATATCCCGTGATTAGGTCCTCTTTATATACTGACGAAACAGTGGTTTTTAAGTCGACAACACTTGTCAAAGATATAATATAACTTATTCTCTTTTCTGTTGGCGCCACCTTAAACGCAGCTCTTCCGGATAGGCTGGACGCTACCAGCCCTAGTTTCGTAGCACCAAATTTTCCTTCCAAATAATTTATGGCTGCCCTCATGCTGTCTTCCATATCCAACAGCGTAAAGTCGATTATTTCGCCATCGCTTTCCCCAAGGTGATTAAGGCAATCGTATCTCAAAACGCTAAAACCGTTGATCGCGAGATAATAAGATGTGGATATATAATCCCGTTTCGTTTCGGCATAACCGGGAGAAATAATTACAAATGGGCTACATCCGTCAGCATATTTTGTTCTATCAATATAACCTTTTATAGTACGCCCATCGGAATTTTTAAATTCGACTTTATTGCTTGTGATTTGTCTAATTGTTGCTTTCCTATTTACAGGCAAAGGTCATCTCCCCTTTAGCTACGATATAACTATTAACAACTGCCTCTGTCTCGAATATACCGCCGGTACGAACAATCTTTACAACCTTCACGTTTATATCGACCCTGTCTCCGGGAATAATTGTCTTGAAAAATCTTAATTTCATATTGGTTATATAAAATAGCGTTGCTTTTAGATCCGGAATACTTTTTTTTATCAATAGGCAAGATGCCTGTGCCATAGCTTCAGCAGTTAAGACTCCGGGAAATACCGGTTTTTCTTCGAAATGACCATTAAAATATTCCTCGTTGGCACTCACGTTCTTATAGGCCCTGATATATTCTCCTGCTTTTATATCGGTAACCCTATCTAACATAAGAAAAGGGTAGCGCTGCGGTAATATCTTTTCTATCTCTTCTATATTCATCATAACCGCGCCTTGAGATATCCTTCTGTAAGATTGATTATTTCTTTGAGATTCTTCAGCTTGCCAAGTTCCTCTTCCGGGATTTGTATCTTGTATTTTTTTTCTATCGCTGCAAGGATCTCCAACGCCATCATGGAATCCATTCCTAGATCATCGACAAACTTCGCATCTAGGGTTATCTTTTCGGGTTCGGTCTCGACTATTTCTGATATAAGGGTACGCAGTTGCCCCTCCAGATTCTGAGCAGTTATTTTAACCATCACAATGCCTCCTTTATTTAAAAAAGCCTTCACTCAAATAACGCAGATTATTCGAACTTAATCTGTATGATCCATTTTTTGATCTGCATAATCATGTTTCTATATAGCCAAACCGCCATCGACTTTGACTATCTGGCCTGTTATGTAACAACTCTTATCACCCGCCAGGAACGTCACGGCCCTGGCAACCTCTTCAGGTCTTCCGAACCTGCCGCATGGTATAAAACCGGTAAGCTTCTCCCTATCTTTAAGATCTTTCGTCATATCGGTCTGGATATAACCTGGAGCTACGGCATTTACCCTTATATCATACGGTCCCACTTCCTTTGCCAGCGATTTGGTAAGACCCAGGATGCCGGCCTTGGCGCTAGAATAGTTGGCCTGCCTGGCAGTGCCTATGACACCCGCCACTGATGAAATATTTATGATATTGCCGCTTCTCTTCTTCATCATCGTCACGATGCAGGCACGCGTCATATTAAAGTACCCGGTAAGGTTCGTATCTATTACCTCCTGCCATTCTGACGGCTCCATAAACAAGAGCGCCTTGTCTTTTATTATGCCTGCGTTATTGACCAGGATATCTATTGAACCAAATTTCTTGATCGTCTCGTTTATGACCTTTTTTGCATCGTCATATTTTTTAGCGTCTGCCTTGACCGCCTGGGCCTCGCCACCCAGCCCCATGATCTCTGCAAGAAGCCCGGAGGCCGCCTCATCATTTTTAATATACGTAAAAACGACCCTCGCGCCGCTCTTAATGAGATCCAGCACTATCGCCCGGCCTATACCACGCGTCCCACCGGTCACGATCGCCACTTTATCTTTAAGCAATTTTGTATCATCCATAGATTTTCCCGAATCTATAGTAGGCCGGGTTTAAACCCGGCCTACTACCATCTATCAGCTTTTGTGTCTGCCTATTACCAGACTCGAATTGCAACCTGTGGGGCTAAAAGAGTTTATAAGCACTTTATCGACTCTTGCTTTCCTGGACTCATTAGCGACATAATCCAGGTCGCAACGCGTATCTTTTTTTTCGTAGTTTATGGTTGGCGGCACAAACCCTTTCAGTATAGCGCCTACAGAACCCGCCAAATTCATGGCGCCTGACGCCGAAAAACATTCCCCGATCATCGATTTTATGGAACTTACCGGCACCTGCGATGACCTTTTACCGAAAGCGTTCTTCACTGCCGTAGTTTCCATCGCATCGCAGTCGAGGGTAGAATTAGCGCTCGCACTTATATAATCTACATCATCTATCGATGTCTTCGCATCATCCAGGCACATCCGTATAGCCTGAGTAGCCCCGCAGGCCTTGGGGCTGTAAATATTACGGCTTGCCGGATCAAATGCCGAGCCGTACCCGAGCACCTCGGCGTAGATATCCGCCCTGCGGGCCTTTGCATGCTCAAGTTCTTCGAGAATGATAATAACGGCTCCTTCACCGAATAAGATACCGTTCCTTCGCTTATCAAATGGGCAGTTAATCTCGTCTTTACCCGAGCGGGAACCGGCAAGATGGCCTATCTTATAGAATCCCTTATATGTCTGCTCGCAGAGCTCCTCGACACCGCCGGCCAATACTACCTTATACTCGTAAAGATCTATCATGTTCATGGCATAGTATATGGCGTCAAGACTGGAACAGAAACCGGTAGAGATTGTCGCATTAAACCCCTGCATATTGAACCTTATGGAGATGTGGCTCGCGGGAGAATTCATAACGGTATTTGAAAATAGCGCCGGGTTCACAGAACGAGGTCCATCACGCAGGGCTCCTTTATCGAATTCACTTATCGACCACACAGAACCCATTGTAGAACCAAGGGATACGCCAAAATAATCCGTCTCCGTTTCCGGAATAGGATGCGTAATACCGGCATCATCAAGCGCAAGCTGTGCCGCAGACAATGTCAGCTTCGTGGTTCGGTCGAGTGTCCGTAGCCCCTTAATGCCAAGTATCGACTCCGGCACAAAATTCGGTATCTGACCCGCGAGCTTACTCCGTAGATTCGCGGTATCAAATAGCGTTACAGGCCTGATTCCGGATCTTCCCTCTTGTAAAGACTCCCAGAAGTTCTTCCGGCCGGATGCATTTGACGCCAGCACCCCTATCCCCGTGATTGCTATTCTAGTATCCATATATAGTTATACAACACCTTATATGCATTGCCCTGAAATAGAGGCGCACTAAAGAGATAATGCCCGGTTATCATAACCTAACCGGGCATTACTTATTGTAACCGCTTTCTTTTTCTTCCTGCTCAGATATCCAGCGGTCTATAGTAGCTCTCTTAAACCGCCAATTAGCTCCTACCTTGAAACATGGAAGCCTACCTGTCTTTGCGTGCTTATAGATGGTGACAGGTTTCATCCGAAGGTAGGTGGCTAATTCCTGAACCGTGAAGATATTCTCTTCTGGCATTGGAACTCCACCCCCTAAACAGACTTGTATCGATTATACTATTTTGATATATAATGATACGCCCTAATGCGAATTCATATAAGGACATATCTGTTATTTTCAGGGTGAGCAGTAAGTATACACTATAATCTTCGGATGTCAAGCTGTTAGGAAATTTTTATTGGAAAGTCAGGTATGGCAATATTGGCATGTCAAAAATGGAAACACAGTAGGCCGGGTTTAAACCCGGCCTACTGGTAATAGCGCTCATTACCCTTGCTTGCCGGCAGATTCTATGGCGGGAGGTAATTTATACTTATCGAATTCCTTTATAAGGGCGCGAAGTTCATTCTCAAGGCGATTAATATTATCGATGACGCCCGATACATCGTTAGGCCGGGTTCGCGTCAGATTCTTCATGACCTCAAGTTCGGCCACCACCTTATCGAGAGCGCTCTTATCGCTCATGATATCCTTCCTCAAACTATCCTGCAGCCGGTTCATGGCATTAGCCAGACCGGTAAGCTCATCACCTTGCCTCAAGACTATGCGGGCTCTGAAGTCACCGGATGCTGTATTATCAAGGAACTTCTCCATCCTTACTATCGGGCCGGCTATCTTATGGGATAAGTAAATGCCGATAATGGCAACTATGGGTGTCATCAATAGGATGGTCAACAGCATACGCATATTGACCGAGCCTATGATCTCCATAAGCCTCCCCTGAGGGTAGACGTTCGCGAGCTTCTCCCCGAGCAGCACCATGCTCGTATAGTAGACCACATACGAGCACATTATCGCCGTCGCGAACATGAGAAGCAATATAAGACCGACATACTTTAGCTGGAACTTCTTGGCTACAAAATACTGCGTTCTTTTAAATTTCGGTTTTTCGTATGCTGCCATATCACTTTACCCTCCAGATTATGATTCCCCTCCTTAAATTGATCTTAACGGCCGTCCCTTTGGACGAACGGACGATATCGATTGCCTTTTTAAGCGGCATATACCGTGTCGGTTGACCGTCTATAGCAGTAATGAGATCCCCATTTTTAAGGCCGGCCGAGGCGGCGTAACCGCCGTCCACTATCTGGTCGGCGGTAAGGCCGTCGAATCTAATTACGAAAGTGGCACCCATGAGATCGTTAAGTGTCGAAATCGCCCCGCGCGCAGGGTTGACGGTAACATCGACGATCCTTTCAACAGTGACTTTTATCTCAAACGATGTCTTCTCGAGAATCATATCGACAATCTCTTCGAGAGACATGTAACCTGTAAGCCGGCTCCATATGGCTACCAGGCGGTCGCCTACCTTGATACCGGCCTCGATGGCCTGAGAACGCGGCGCGACCGAGTCCACGGCGGGGATGCCGTCCGTAATGACAAGCGTCATGCCGAGGGCATCATTCAGCCTGGCTTTAAGGTCATCGTCTTTACGCGTCTCGGCCTGATTACCGCCCATAAATCCGCCGTAACGCTCGAACTCCTCCCGTCTCTGGACGTCACTTGCCTTATCCGCCTCCTGCCTTCGCACCATATAACTCTGGCAGAACACCATCCCGTCCTGAGAGGGCTTTGAACGTGGATTTATCTTTAATGCCTTTTCATAAAGAGTGTAGGCCTTGGCGTAATTACGCCGCTGGCGGGCGCGATCCGCGAGCTTGATAAGGTTATCTTCCTCGGTATCATAATAAAGCTCGCCGATATCGTCCTTCATGAGAACCTGCTCGCCATCTATCGTGGAAATGACGATCCTGCTCTGGTAATCCTCGACCACGATCCCCTTCATCTCTTTGCCGCTCTTCAATGTGACCGTATCAGCCGAAGCTGAAAACTGAAAGCAGAGAGCTGATAACGCTAATAACAAGACTGCACGATTAAACATGTGTTACTCTCCTGTAAGTTCTCGACTCGGCCAAAATTATTATTCGAGCATAGTCGAGAATAATAATTTTGACCTCGCTCGAACAGTAATTTACGCATACCAAGACTACACTATTGCAGCCCGCGCCGCTTCGCACACGTCCTTCAGCGGTATGTTGTTCTTCCTGGCCAAACGTACACAATGGTCATATTCGGGGGAGACCGTTCTTATACCATCGGGTCCGGCGCTCACTTTGACATCCACCTGACCAAACCTTGTTTTTACCCTGACCACCTTTCGATCCAATATAAACCTCTTAGTTTCATGATACCGGATGCCGATCGTGGTGGTTTCCTGAAAAATTACCGATGCGATACGCTCAAGTCTGAATGGTGTCGTAATGGCGGTCAATTTAAAGCCGGGGCGCGTCTTCTTCATATGGATATTTTCCGCATAGGCATCGAGCGCTCCTTCCTTGAACAGGCGCTCAAACAGGTACTCGAAATTCTGCGGGCTCATATCATCGATATTCGTCTCTATAACGGTGACCGTATCCTGCCTGAATGGCACGGCCGCTTCGCCTATTATTACGCGCAGCATATTCGGCAGACGATCGAGTTCGCGGCGCCCCGCCCCGTAACCTATATGCCTTACTTTCATGCGCGGCATCTCGCCGAAACCATTCGCCAGCGTCTTGACGATGCCGGCGCCGGTCGGCGTAACAAGCTCCGCATCTACATTTGATATGCTCGAAGGAACTCCCTTAAGTAATTCGAGCGCTGCGGGGCCCGGTATGGGCAGCATTCCGTGCCGGGTGCGGACAACGGTCCTGCCCATAGTGATATCGGAGAAGTAGATCTCATCTATGCCGAGCTTATCTATGGCGATGGCAGTACCTACGATATCGATCAATGAATCCACTTCACCGAGCTCATGAAGTTTTATATCCTTTTTTCTATTGATACCGTGAACCCTGGCTTCGGCTTTTCCTATGGTCATGAATATATCTTTAGCGATATTTTTCGTCCGCGCATTTAAGCTACTTCGCTCAATAAGGGCGATGATCTCCGAGAGCGACCTATGGGTATGATCCTGCCCCTCTTTGGTCATACAGTCGAATTTGGTACCCGCGATTGCGCCGCGTTTCACGGGATACCGCTTCAGGATGTATCCTTTAATTTTCAGCTTCGACAATTCTTTTTTCAGCACATTAAAATCGAGGCCTGCGTCGAGAAACGCGCCGATCGTCATGTCGCCCGAAATTCCGGAGAAACAGTCAAAATAAGCTATTCTCACGCTAACTCCACTTGGTTATTATTTGTTGATCATGCCCGCGAAATATGCCGCGCCGAATCCATTATCGATATTTACGACTGCCACGCCGGGAGAACACGAGTTCATCATGGTAAGGAGCGGCGCGATGCCGCCGAAGCTCGCCCCGTAACCTACACTGGTCGGAACGGCTATGACCGGCTTGGAAACCAGCCCGCTAACCACGCTCGCAAGCGCCCCCTCCATGCCTGCGATTACAATTATTATATCAGCGCTGTCCAGCTCCTTTTTTTTGCTCAGGATCCTATGGATCCCGGCAACACCCACGTCGTACAGCATTTCAACGCGATTACCCATGATCTCGAGCGTCACCCTTGCTTCTTCAGCAACGGGAAGATCGGCAGTACCGGCCGTTATAACAAGCACCTTGCCATTTTTAAGGGCGGAGGCTCTCTTCCGGTAACTTATTATACCGGCTCTCTCATTAAACCGTACACCGGGATAAGACTTCTTAAGTTTATCATATACCTCTCTTGTCGTACGCGTAATAAGCAGAATTCCATCGTGAGATATTATCCTGCGTGCGATCTTTATGGTATGCGCCGCTGTCTTACCTTTTCCGAATATCACCTCCGGGAAACCCCTGCGGAGGCTGCGGTGGTGATCGACCCTGGCAAAACCCAGATCCTCATAGGGCAACCCCTTAAGCGCATGGAGCGCTTTGTCCATCGTGATATTACCGGCCTTGTAAGCCTTTAATGTTTTCGCTATCCGCACAGACATCGCATGCCTTGAATTTGCATGTAGGTCGGGTTAAAACCCGACCTACTAATCATGGTAGGGCAGGTTTTCCTGCCACAATATTTTTAGAGGTTAGGCGGGATCCCGCCCCATGTATATAAAGTGGCTTGGCGGGACAACCTGCCCCATTGATTATTTGCTATTTAAAAATAAAATAAATCAGCGCAGCAATAATGATAAATGAGATGATATAAAAATCGTTGAAATAAAAAAAGTCGCGGATGCGCTCCAGCGCCGTATAATCGTACTGCCCGACAGCGGGCTCTTTTCGCTTGATCTCATTTTCGAGATTAGAATAGGTATGTACCTGCCGCGCCTTAGGGTCATGGACTTCCTTAGAGTGTTTTGGCTCTTTGGCCTCCACCTCATCCACCTCTATCTTCACGGCATCGATCTGCTCTTTCCTGAATCGAAGAAATGTCCCGCCGATCTTATAGGCCATTATCTCACCGTCATCCACAAGGCGCTTCACTTCATCTTCCGATATCTTAAGATACTCCGCGACATCGCGGATAGTCATTAATTTTTCAGGCATTGTGTTGCCTCGCTATAGATTTGTTAGTGTAAAGCTATTGTTCGAGCGAACGAGCTAATATGGCGAGGTGAGTCGTCCTTCGACAAAAGCTCAGGATCGACCCTGAGTTATACCGAAGGGTCGAGAACTTGACTGTCGGAGTCCTTCTCGATTCGCCTCACCTTAAACAATAGCTCACTCGAAGAATATACTATTTTCCTTATTTAATTTTCCCCGACGCAACCCACTCGTCGATCTTATTCCGCTCAAAACGCCACACGGAGCCGTCCCGGACTCCGGGCAGCTTACCGGAATTGACCCAGTCGAGCACCATATTGACCTCGACCTCCAGGTACTTTGAAAGCTCTTCGGGCGTCATAGTGACCTGCAGAGGCGATGCCGATTCTGCATTCTGCTTCGAAATCATCCTGACTATGCCGTCGATTACCGCTCCTTCCGCCACCGATAATACCGGCGCGCTGATCTCGCCTACGACACACGCCGGCGCTATGAGCTTCAGCTCCTTAACGGCACGGATGGTGCCCGTCACTTTACCGGCAATGACGATCGAATCGCCGGATATATCGGCGTCGATCACGGCATTCTCTCCGATCATGAGGCTCCCCTTTGTATTCAGGGTGCCCTCAAACCTCCCATTGATCCGCAGATTCACCGGATCATTAAATACCAACGACCCCTGCATCGAGGCATCAACATCAAGAACTCTTTCCGCGACTTCTTTCTTATCTCTCTTCCCGACCATATCTGCCCCCTTTCCGAAGGTACGTGATATGTTTCTAAACATTTTACTATTCCACCTCCCACTTTACGGCGCTTACGCCAGGTAACCGGCCGACATCCTCTATGAGCTGGTTAGCCAGCTTTATATTGTAAAGCCTCAATCCAACTTTGAATATCATGCCCAGATTATCTTTACTGCGGTCGACCTCGTAATTTGTTATGTCAATATTGTATTCGTCGAGCACCTTACGGATGGCCTTGAGCTCTTCTATGCCGTCCTTCGCCTCGATGATGATCGTCCTGTACCAATTCTTACGGATCATCGCATGTTCGATCCTGCCGAATACCATGAGCGCCACGATCGTAAGCGCCGTAGTAAGAATGGCCGCGTAATACAGCCCTGAACCTACTGCAAGCCCTATCCCCGCCACGACCCACAGGCTTGCCGCCGTGGTAAGACCGCGTATGGAAGACCGTGAATGCATAATCGTGCCGGCGCCCAGAAATCCTATGCCTGTGATGACGCCTGCCGCGATCCTTGCCGGATCTACTGCCACTTTACCTGCGTAGACATCAAAGATGTGCATAGAAGTAAGCATCACCAGAGTAGAACCGACGCAGAGCAGTATGTGGGTCCTAAACCCCGCCGCACGGCCGTGAAATTCACGCTCGAAACCTATAGCGCCGCTTAAGAACGCCGCCAGAAACAACCGTAATGTCACCAGCCAGAAAGTCAGCACTTTACCACCTCCAGATTTGGTTCAGCGCTCAAATATAAGTCTGACCTGAACCCTTTTTTATACAGGTCCTCCCCCAGAGAACCGATCATCGCGGCATTATCCATACAATACGAGAATACCGGAAAGTATGCCTTGGAACCGTGAAAAATAGACGCATTACTAAATTTCCAGCGCAGGCGGTTATTCGCGGCAACTCCTCCGCCTATCACAATGCCATTTACATTATACATCTTTGCCGCCAAAAATGCTTTATCTACTAAAACATCCAGCGCCGCTTCCTGAAAAGCATAGCAAATGTTGCGTATTTCCGTACTGCGTACAGCGTACTGCGTACTGCGTAATTTTTGGACATGATAAAGCACGGCGGTTTTGATGCCGCTGAAACTAAAATCCAAAGAATCCTTACCAAGATAGCTCTTTGGAAAAGTTATCCCGGATTTTTTTGAGGCGAGCCTGGCCGTCTTCTCTATGACCGGACCGCCGGGATAGCCAAGCTTAAGTATCTTGGCCACCTTATCAAACGCCTCACCGACCGCATCGTCCTGGGTCTGACCGAGAAGCAATTGCCGGTCGACGTCTTCACAATAAAAAAGCGCTGTGTGGCCGCCTGAAACTACGAGTCCTATAAATGGGAAACGCGGCCGTTCATCCGGCGCGTTAAGAAACGCGCTGTAAAGATGCGCAAGCACATGGTTCACGCCGATCACCGGGATTTTGAGACCGAAGGCCAATGATTTAGCAAGCGATATCCCGATAAGAAGCGCGCCCACAAGCCCGGGACCATTCGTCACGGCGATGAGATCTACATCCTTTAAAGTCTTACGACTTTCGGCGAGCGCCTTATCGAGCACTTCGATCACATACTCCACATGATACCGCGAAGCTATCTCGGGCACCACCCCGCCATATTTTTTGTGAAGGTGAACGCTCGACGTTACTATATTCGCCAGCACTCTTTTCCCGTCTGTAAGCGAGACGCTGGTCTCATCGCAGGATGTCTCTATGCCGAGTGTCAGCATCTACTTTACGACCTCCGAAAGCCCGACGATCACCACGCCCTCCTTTTTTAATTGCGGTATTATCCTGCGCAAAGCTATGATGGTGTTCTTCCTGTCATGGCCTATGGCGATCGCGAATCCCTTTTTGAACGCTATTCTTTTGGTCGCCTGCAGCTCTCGTTCTATATCGTCCAGATTATTGGAATTATCGATAAATATATCGCGCCTGGCATATGGAATGCCCACTTCGCCGGCAACGTCCCTGCATATGGATTTTGCCGACGTCATGCTGTCAAAAAAGTACAGGTCGTTTTTCTTAAGATACCCGAATATCGACGTCATCGTATCCCTTTCGGAAGTCGACTTCGAGCCCATATGATTCGATACGCCATCCGCGCCAGGCACAGTCTTAAGCTCGCGCTCGAGCCGGGAACGGATAACGCGATCCCCCATACCGGTACGTATGGTATCGGCCTCTTCCTGGACATCCGTACGTTCCGACTCAAGAGGCAGATGCAGTATAACCTCGTATCCGTTAGCGCGGGCTTGCGATGCGATCGAGCCGGAATATTTAAGTTCCGGCAGGATAGAAAGCGTTATAGGTTCTTTTATTTCTGAAAGAAGACTGAGGTGCCTCATATTATAACCGAAGTCGTCAAGCACTATCGCGATCCTGGGATTTTTATACCTTTTCACATCAGCGCTCGCGCTCGAGGCAGGGGTCTTCGGCTCCTTTAAGACCTTATCCTCATGGACGTATACTTTATTTTCAATATTCCGTTTTTCCACTTTTTGCCTGGATATATTCTTGTCTTTGATCTGGGTTTTCTGCACGGCAGGAGCGGGGCTCTTTTTAAGCACTTCGGCCTTATTGACTACACCTGTATTCTGCCAATAGATATAGAACATGACCAGCAAAACCGCGCCAACAACCCATAAGAACGCCGAACCCTCACGTGGCTTTTTACGGAATTCGCCTTTTTTACGTTTTTTCACTTTTACGTGTCCTCATATCTTTTATTGCCCTTATGGCCGCCTCAAGCTGAATATCCGGCTGTTCTCCCTTAAGCGACTCCTTCGGCTTAGACTCGGCAATTTCTTTTTCTTTCTTATCGATCTTTCCTTCGAGCCGTTCAAATATATCGACCTTCTTTTTATCGCCCGCATCCTTCAGGACTATAATATCCGGTATAATCCCCTGGCCGCGTATAAGTTTCCCATGGGGAGTAAGATACGCCGCTGTAGTAAGCCGGAGGGCAGACCCGTCTTTTAACGGGATGACGGTCTGAACGAATGCCTTGCCAAATGTCTTCGTACCGAGCACGACACCGCGTTTATTATCCTGCACGGCACTGGCGACTATTTCGGAGCCGCTCGCAGAGCCGTCATTAACGAGGATAACCATGGGGTAGCCCAGATGCGCAAACCTGCCTCCCGACTTGAACGTTACGTCTTCCGACTTATCGCGCGATTTTATAGAAACGATGACGGCATCCTTAGGAAGAAACCTCTCCGACACATCGATGGAGGTATCGAGCAGCCCTCCCGGATTATTTCGTAAGTCCAGGATCAGGCCATTCATGCCTTCCCGCTCGAGCTTCTTAAGAGCCGCGTCAAGATCGATGGGCGTATTCTCCTGAAATTCGACGAGCTTTATGTAACCGATCTTATCTTCTATGATCTTTGCGTTTTTTATGCTATGGACCGTTATAGTAGCGCGTTTCAGCGGCACATCAAATATCTTACCCTCAATTTCGCGCCATATTGTAAGCGTGATGATTGTGCCGGGCACGCCTCGCATCTCTTTTACCGCTTCATTCAGCTGAAAACTCTTTGTGATCTTGCCGTTGATCTTCACGATCTTGTCGCCGGATCTTATGCCGGCGGCCTCGGCCGGAGTATCCGAGATCGGCGCGATCACAGTAAGGATCCCGTCACGCATACCGATCTCGATGCCCACACCCCCGAATTCGCCTTTTGTTTCGAGCCGTATCTCATTATGTTCATCGGGATCCAGAAATTGACTGAAGTCGTCGAGCGATTCGAGCATGCCGCGCATGGCTCCGTAGATAAGTTTTTTTGAATCGATCTCGTCTACATAATCGCTGCGGACTATACTCACGGCGTCGGCAAATAGCTCCATCTGATTATAAAGATCATCCCTGGTCTTTTTCTTATCGACGGCGGCCTTATCAGTCACCGCCGCTATAGCGATAGACGCAAGAAGTCCGGCAAGGACCACTGCAGGTATTACCCAGATCTTCTTTATGAACGCGGAGGGCCTCATCTATTCCCCGAGTATTTTTTTGAGCAGCTCATTTACTATGGCAGGACTGGCCTTGCCCTTAGTCTCCTTCATGACCTGCCCCACAAGAAACGTAAATGCATTCTTCTTGCCACCCCTATAGTCCGACACGGATTTTTCATTCTTTTCGATTACGGACTTGACCACTTTTTCTATCTCTGCGATATCGGTTATCTGCGACAGACCTTTCTTCTTCACGATCTCTTCGGGCGGCATCCCGCTTTCTATGATCTCGATCAGGACATCCTTGGCCATCTTGCCGCTCAACGCGCCGCCGTCAACCATCCTTAAAAGGCCGAGCAAATCTGCCGGTGTTACGCCGAGCTCTTTTATGCCTACATTGCGGTCGTTCATCTCCGCCATTATGCTGCCCATTATCCAGTTGGCCGCCTTCTTCTTATCGTCGTACTGCATAGCGCATTCTTCAAAGTATTCGGCTATATCTATACGGCCGGTAAGGACATCGGCATCATATCCGGAAAGGCCGAAATCTTTCTTAAAACGCGCTGAACGCGCCTCCGGAAGCTCCGGAAGGCTCGAGCGCGCTTTTTCTATAACCGATCTATCGATCATGAACGGGACGAGGTCGGGCTCCGGCAAATACCGGTAATCCTTGGCCTCCTCCTTTGAACGCATAGGGCAGGTCATGCTCTTATTCGCGTCCCAAAGGCGGGTCTCCTGCACGAGCTTGCCGCCGTCCCCGACGACGGAAGCCTGACGCTTTTCTTCGTATTCGAGCGCAGACCGGACACCCTTGAACGTATTCATATTCTTCACTTCCACTTTGACGCCAAGGACCTTATCCCCCGCCGGCCTGATCGAGATGTTCGCATCGCATCGAAGCGACCCCTTCTCCATATCGCAATCCGATACCCTCAGATATTCGAGGATGGCCTTAAGGCGCGTGAGGTAATCGTATGCCTCATCCGGAGAAGCGATGTCAGGCTCGGTCACGATCTCCAAAAGCGGCATCCCTGACCTGTTATAATCGACGAGGCTGTAATTTTCGCCCTCCGGATGCATGAGCTTACCGGCATCCTCTTCAAGATGGACGCGTTTTATCCTGATCCTTTTCGGAGTATCTTTGGACATTATATCCATGCGGCCATCGTATGAAAGCGGCATGTCGTATTGCGATATCTGGAAATTTTTAGGAAGGTCGGGATAGTAATAATTCTTGCGGTCAAATTTTATGACATCCTGTATCCGGCAATTCAGCGCGAGCGCCACCTTTATCGAATAAAAGAACGCCTCTTCGTTAAGGACCGGCAGGCTTCCCGGGAAACCCAGGCATACCGGGCAGGTCTGGCTATTGGGCTTCTGCCCGAATTTCGTCGAGCAGCCGCAGAAGGCCTTTGTGTTCGTCTTAAGCTGGAGATGGACTTCCAGGCCTATGACTGTTTCGTATTGTATGGTCTGTGCCGGCATATTACAGATTTGGCCTTTTTTTATGAAAATCGGTGCTCTGCTCAAAAGTATATGCGGCGCGGAATATCGCCTCTTCGTCGAAGGGCTTCGCAAGTATCTGCAGCCCTATCGGTAATCCGTCGCCTGTAAAACCGCACGGTATCGAAATCCCCGGTATTCCCGCCAGGTTAGCCGGAATGGTAAATACGTCTGAAAGATACATGCTCAGAGGGTCTGCCGATCTCTCCCCAATCCTGAACGCCGCTGTCGGGGATGTTGGCGTTACGATACAATCGCACTTCTCGAACGCCCGATCAAAATCCTCTTTGATCTTTGTCCGTATCTTCAGCGCTTTCACGTAATAAGCGTCATAGTAACCGGACGAAAGGCAGTATGTCCCCAGGAGTATCCGGCGTTTCGCTTCCTCTCCAAAACCTTTTGAACGGGTCTGGATATACATGTCGATGAGATCGCCCGCGCCTTCAGATCTTAAACCGTATTGCACACCGTCAAACCTGGCCAGGTTTGAACTGGCTTCCGCCGGTCCCACGATATAATAAGCGCTCACGGCATATTCAGTATGCGGAAGAGATATATCGATGAGCCTGGCCCCCAGGTCTTTAAAAACTCCTATCGCGGCCTTAACGCTCGAGGCGACATCCTTATCGATACCTTCGACAAAATACTCTTTAGGCACTCCTATGCGAAGGGCCTTGACATCCTTGACGAGCGATTTAGTATAATCCGGCACCGGAATGTCGACCGATGTTGAGTCCATCTCATCATGGCCGGCAATGACACCAAGCAATATCGCGGCGTCCTGAACGTCCTTCGTGATCGGGCCTATCTGGTCGAGGCTCGATGCGAATGCTATCAAACCATACCGCGATACCCTGCCGTATGTGGGCTTCAATCCGACGACACCGCACAAGCTTGCCGGTTGTCTTATAGAACCGCCCGTATCGGAACCTAACGCAAAGGTTGCAAGGTCGGCCGCAACCGCGGCGGCCGAACCGCCGCTCGATCCGCCCGGGATGCGTCCGAGGTCCCATGGATTTCTCGTAGGGCCATAGGAGGAAGTCTCACACGATGAGCCGAACGCAAACTCATCCATGTTGGCTTTTCCGATAAGCACTGCGCCGGCTTCTTTCAGTCTTTTCGCTACGGTGGCGTCATATGGCGGCTTAAAACCTTTCAGTATCTTCGAAGCGCAGGTCGTCTCCTCGCCTTCGACGCAGATATTGTCCTTGATGAGGATCGGGACGCCAAAAAGTTTCCCTTTTTTATTGGCAGAATCAAGGCGTTCGAGAGCGCCTGCTTTATTGGCCAGGACAAATGCTTTGATCTTCCCATCAAGACGCGCGATACGCTCGAATAGCTCGGCAATGATCCGGGACGGATCCAATCCATCCTTAGCTATCATCTGCATTAACTCATTTGCCGTGCGTGAAAATAAGTCCGCCATCATTTTCCCTCGATGACTTGCGGGACTTTAAAAAAGTCGCCGTCTCTTGCGGGGGCATTGGCAAGAGCCTTATCGGCAGGAAGCGAGACCTTCAGCACATCCTTCCTGAACACGTTCTTAAGGCTCGCCAGGACATGGCTGGTGGGCAGAACGGTGGATGTGTCTATTTCGTTTAATTTGTTTATATAAGATACAATAGAGGCCAACTGTTTAGAATGTATCTCCAGCTCATCTTCGCTTAAAGACAGCCTGGAAAGCAGCGCGATATGCTTCACATCATTTTTATCGATAGTTTTCATTACCCTAACCCCCTATTTCAGTATAAGTTACCACAAGAATCCCCTTAAGTCAACCCCTCGACAGGCTCGGTCAAATAGCAAGGCGGTGGAACGGAAAAAGCCGGATCGAATGACCTGGCTTTTAACTATACGCTATTCTTGCGAAATAATTCTATACGAATACTCTTTCTTCGAGCTTTTTGATGCGCTTCTCATGGTCTTTTGTTTCATGGCTTGTTTCCATGAGAGCCATGCTCATGGAATGAAACTCTGACTTAATTTCTCGCACATCTGTTTTTAATTCACTGATATCGGATTTTACCTTATCGACATCTGATTTTACCGCATTCAGATCTGTTTTTACTTCACTGAGATCAGATTTTACCTCATCAACCTTTTTAACTAATATACTATGTCCTTCCGCAACGGTCTTTACCTCATGGCGCATCTGCTCCATCAAGATGTTGGTATGCCGCTTGAATTCTTCTTTTATCTCGGACACTATATCTTTATTGCCCGATTCATTCTTTTTGTCGTTCTTCTTCATCTACACATCCTCCGCAATCACCAAACGCAACTATATCATAAGACAAAATCCATGTAAAGATATTTGTTATGCGGATTGCAGGAATTCACTTATGCGCTTGTATATAAGCTGCAGTTCATCATAATCGAACGGCTCGCTAGGCAATAGAACGACCCTGGTTACTTTATTATCGATTATCAGAGATATAATTCTCTTGTCCGTCATCTTCTCAGCATTTAACGACTTATATAATGCGAGCAACTTATTAGCGTCATATCCGGTAACACCTCTATCGCGCAGTGCTTTTGCCAGCGTAAAGAGGACAACTTCCGCATAGGGATAATAATCGAGCATGTCCAGCTTTGAATCGTCCACAAATGTTATGGTAGCAGTATCCTTCAGATCCAGGCAGTTGGCTTCGTTCGACGCCCGGGTGACCATAATGACATCGGCCGGCTTTATCTTAACACCGCCTTTGCCTTTTTTACTCGTGTATAGCCTGACCTCACCTGTCAGTTCCACGCCACGGCCCCTTATTATAACTATGTTCTTCAATATCTTTCGGAGCTCTTTCCGTACTTTAAGATCCTTTATATCGGAAATTAGCGATCTTAAAAAATTAACGGCACCAGCCCCTCCCATCTCCTCATCCAGCGCGAGTAAAAGCTTTTCCCCCGGCTCAAGGTTAAGGGCGCTGTCAAATAGCGTTCCGACGAGCCCACCAGCAGCCTCTCTGGACTTATCCACCGCGCTATTCAAGCGCTCCAGTCTTCGTTTCCCCTCTTCGGTAAGTTCATATTCATTGCCCTCACCATTTCTATACCAGCCTTTTCTCAAAGTCCCCCTATCAACATTGACCTTGACAGCCCTTTTTAAACCGTCTACGGACCCGGAAAACGAACGGCTTTTTCGGTACTCGGCGATGGTATACGGCCTCATTGAGAACTCTTTGTCACCGGCGATATCGGACAGATGTCCTGCGGCACTTAAACCTTCAGCATCGATCCTATCAAGGATCCGACGCAACGCCTCGGCAAGACGTAACGAGAATTCATACGTTCCTTTTATTTTCAGGGAATTGTAAGCCGCTCGAATAGCCCCTTCATAACGTTTCTCAGCGCTCAATACCTTGCCTATATTTGCCCAGCTTTCCATGTCGTTTCCATCGCGCGCCACAGCGCGACGAAAAGCTTCTTCGGACCGGCCGTATTTCCCGGTGTAATAAAGCGAAAGACCAAGCCCATACCATCCAAATGCATCATCAGGGTCTCTTTCCGTAATGGTCTCAAATATGAGCGCAGCTTTATTCGGATCTATTTCGCTATATGCCAGTCCTATATCTGATAGAAGCTCGGTATCCCTGGAAATATCCAGATCCAGAGCATCCGAATCATCATCAATATCATACTGATAAAAAAGGTTCGCAACCTGACTTATATATTTTAATACGGGCAAAATAGCTCGACCTTTCTTTAGGGGATTATTTTTAAATATCTTTTCTAGCGTCTGTATACCCCCTACCACACCAGTATTGGCTTCTATAATGAACCATCTGTCATGCTCATCTTGTATAAGATCCCATCCTACAAGTCCGGGCATTAGCTTATACGCATCAACTCCCGGGTTAGCTTTTTTTAGTTCTGCCAATAATTTTTTCATTGCCGGTTTTATAACATCCCGGAGGTCTTTCATGAAACGCTCTTTTTCTATTTTAGTATAGCCCATCCTTTCGAAAAATTGCCATACGCTCAGTGGGGACGCGCCCTTAGCAAGGTTAACCGGCTCGGAATCGAACGGTTTATACCTTATTTCTATCATATTGGGATCGACTACAGGCCGGTCGTTATCCCAGGTAGATATAAGCCTTATATTCCAATCCATTCTCTTACCATTCTCGATCCATTCTTTACTCGCAACCCTCTTTTGGATAAGAACGGTCCCGCCGTTACTAAGTATATATTCGGCATGACGCCCCGCTTCCGAAGATTCTGTCGGTCCGAACATTCTTACGTTGTCACCCATTGAACCATCCGCAGGTTTTACGACAAAATGGCACCCTTTTATCTTGCGGATGAACGACTTTATCCTCCTCTTTATTTCAGAGTGCGAGATACCTGGTCTAAGTGCCAGATGTTCGGGAGTAGGCAAGCCCTTTTCTTTAAGGAAAAGGCCAAAACCGTCTTTGTCTTTACAGAATTCCATTACCTGCGGAGGGTTGAGCAACCCCGCTTGAACCCGACTGAAGAACTCTCTTATAGGCTTACTGGTATTCCTATTGCCTTGTATAACCGCTAATATCGGTGCAGGTTTGGTAAATTCAAATATCTTAAGTTTTCTATCCTTATCCACCAGTATGCCATAGCGGACATAAAGGTCTCCGCTATCTGCATCCATAAAAATGTTTTTATCCGGAAAGATATAAATAATATCGAAATCTTCGCCGTAATCTACATTCTTTTCGCGAAGATCGGCCATAAGGTGGCCCGCAATCTCTATGCCGCCCGGGACATTTCCGACTATAGCGCCTACGAGGGGGTGATCCTCATCTTCAAAATACTCATACGGATCGACCTTCTCGATTCTTATGCGCATGGCATCATCCGCAGTCTCTATACCGGTATCATAACCCTCAAGCTTAAGGGATTGCGCAAGACTATAGCAGGCCAGCCGGATATTTGTTTTGGAATCGGAGAGTACATCATCTAACGCTTTTTTGCGGGTATCTGAAGGCGTGGCGATTGTACCATCCATTACCCCCTCGGTCTCGCGCAGATAGCCCTCCACAATGCTATCCATTGCCTCTCTTGCTTCGTCGGTCCTTTTCATATAAATATCCATCGGCGCACTTGTAACTTTCATGTCTTCATTGGTAATAAAATTCACTAAGTCGTGCTCCCGGCAAAATGCTATAAGTTCTTCGCGGAATCGAATATAGATATCGGACAGGAGCTTCTCCTTATCGGTCTTTTTGTCTTTGAGGTAGGCAAGGAGCGCGATTTGAAGTAGCTGCGCCATCTTAAGCGCCCGCCTATGACAAGATCTCTCAATAGATGGATAGAACTCAAGGCGATTATTACTTAGAACATTACCAAGCTTGATCTGAGAGGTATCTCCGTAAAGAAATCCTTTCCCCTCACCCGGAACCACTTCATCGAAATTCCCCGTCGCTGCTATATAGCAATTCCCAAATGAAAACTCCTGAGTAAGCCGCTCGTCAGATGCTGTAAGAAAGGCCTCGACAAAAGTTATGAAAGAAATGCCTTCGCTATAACGTTGCAATTGCTGGGTACTAAATACCTTAGGGCGTTCCACAGAAATATGTAGCGAGAACGCCTCGGCCTCTGCATCGGGTATCATCCCTAAAGATCGCATTGTATCGATAGTCTCCGCGAGATCTCTCCAATCACGGCCCGGAGACGGTGCAAACTCTATAGCGCCATCCTGCCCTTTTGTAATATTGAAAAAATCGGCCAATGCACTAGCGGAATAGCTGGAAAAGTTCTGGACACAGCCCCATACCTCTACTTCAAAACCTATAGAGGGATATTGTTTAAGTTTTTTCTCACGCTCCAAGCACTCCCGGATCCGCATCCTGATATATCGTATTACCTCGGACGCGTCTTTATTTTCCTTATAAAGCATGTGGTACGCTTTTAGTTTCAGGTTGATAGCGGCGCCGTGGGATAGTTTCGGCAGCGTGCTTTTTATATATTTATCCTCAAGTACTAAATTTATAAAAATTCCTGCAGAGCGCAGATCAAATGCAGGGCCATCCTGCGGAATAATCAGGATATCATCGGGTTCTTCATAAAATATATGCCGCGACCCAAACACCTCATCGAGGCGTCTTTTAAAAGCTTCTTTAAGCGCATCTTTATCCATATAGAAGAGCTGATCTGAATGACGAACCATATCCGCAATCAGCACCGTTTCTTCGATATTACGCAACTTTTTTCTTTCAACATAAGTACGCCCCGAAAGCCTTAGAAGCCTAAGCCTTGAAACGACATCTCGCAGGCTGGAGTGCAGAAGCCGGAAAATACTATATCTTTCCAAATTATTTTTATCTTCGGGCGCTCTCCGTAAAAAATCTCCGGCAAGCGCATCAACCGCATAATCATCAAACACGGCCCTGGCGACTCTGTGTCCGGATATCTTACCCTTACCGTAATGCTTAAGTAATTCAACTATCGCCACGGCAGGACCTTCAGGCGCAACCGCCGGGGCAGAATAGCTCTCTGCCGCCATAATAAAGAAAGACAGAATATTGTCTCTTCCAATCTCTTTCTCTGCCAAAATGCCGGAATCAGTAATTGCACTTATAATACGAATATCATCCAAGCCGAAGAATGCTTCGTTTAAGTTTTCGAGCCCTTTTTCCAATGATACGTTAAGATTCCTCAAAAGCGTTTTACTTAAGATCCTTCGGGCATACGTTTTTGACACCAAGCCCTTCCCGATAAGGATCTTTAATAATTCTAACGCATATATGGTCTCTTCCGGATACGCCTGCTCATCGCAAAACTCCGATATAAACCCTTCAACGATCAAACGCGCCATCGAATCATCAAGACACCCGGCATTGGCAAGTCCCATAAAAAAAACTGCTATCTCGCCGCAATAAAAGTGCTCACTAGATGCAATCGCTTTGAGTAGACACCTTATATCATTTTTCCGGAAATCATTCTTATTGAATACCCCTGCCTTGCCTAAAGCCTCGAGAGCTTCCTTTATAACACCGATATATTTGGAATATGAATTCAAAGAGGCGTAACCTACATATAAGTGAAGCCTCTCTAAAAGCTTCTTCCTCACATCCCCTTTGTCCAATATTCCCATTTCGCAAAACACAGCTAATGTTCGCGCGAAATCCTCACCATTAGCTGGAACGTCCGAGTCAAATGATTCTTTTACCAAGATATCGAGGTAGCGAGGAGTCAGGTTTTCGATTATCTTCTTCTTTTCCAGGCACCCAGCGCGGACAAGGCCTTTTAATAACTCTGCAAACACAGGGCGTATCGGGCATTCGATGTCGGCGGGCTTGCTCGCCTGAGAAGCCTTAAAGCCATCCATGACGGCCTTTAGGTATCTAGGAGAACTTCCAAAAAAATACTTATCTATAAGGTCGGCGCGCGCCAGGTCCGCAACCCCTTTTACCAATGTATAAGAAAGATTTATGTCTTTAAGATCTGAGAATGCGGATTTGCGCATAGTCTTCCCGGCGTACTCTAAAGCGGCCGGCCTTGCAGCTTCTTTATTGACAAGTCCGGATTCGACCATAGCTGCAAGCCACTCCGCAACACGGCCGTTCTTTTCCGGGCTATCTTTAAATTTAGCGGCCGGACAAGACAGAAGTTTTTTTGAAAGCTCGGACCTGTCGATCAATCCTGCCTTAAGAAACCGTTTAAAAAACTCTATCTGCAAAGACACATCTTCGTCAAGCTCTTTAAATATAAGCTTGTCCAATTTCTGTCTTTTTATCTTAGCCCTCTCGACCAGCCCCGGTCCGGCAAATTCTTCTAACATTCGTGCCGCGGATAAACAGTCCGCAGCGGAATTTTCAGCTTTACAATAATCAATAAGAACGGATTCCGACTCAAGTGAATTATTAAAAATATTCGTTATTGCGATGGATTCGGGCAGGCCTCTATACGCTTTTTCAATCCAGGAGGCCGCCTTGTGACCCGCGATCTCCAGGACTTTTTTGTCTTTTTTGGAGGGTTGTCTCGATAAACGTACGGATCTTTGCAATATACGGGATTGATTACGCAAAATATATTTGAGCAGATATTCACCCATATATACGCAGACATCATTTCTATTAATATACACGAGGTTCTGATAACGAAGAGGTACATTGTCTTTTAACGCGACAGCGTTAAGGACTATCCGTAGGCGAGGGTATGATGGTGCCAGAGCTGCCTTCTCCTTGGATAAAGGTTCGATCGTATTGGCCTTCATCCATTCGATAATAAGCGCCCTCTCTTCCTTGGTAAAAAGCTTGGATACAGGCACACGCTCCATTCTTCGTATGCGGCCGTACGAGACGGTATCTCGCCAGATACCGTCCATACTGATAATGCGGCGTGCCTTCAATCCTTCAGAACTGTATTCGAGCTCGAATACGGCAGCTCCACCGGGAAGCGGCCACACTTCTTCAGATGATATAACAGTATCGTTGGAAATATCCAAAGGCTTCCGATAAGAATTTTCTTCCCGCACTATTCTCTTCGCCTCCGGAGAAGATCGGCCTTTATGGTATATAACGCCGCGCGCTTTTACGCCTTCAAATTCCTGGCGGGTAAATACTGTAAGGGCGCCTTCTTCTCCTTTAGCGGCGGATGTAAAATAAGAGTAATACGCGGCTCCATTGATCAGGCATGGAATTACATATTCGCCGTTTTTAAGGCCGAAGAGTTCGTCAAACTGTTTTGTCTGTGAAAAGCGTATGATTAGGTCTATCGATTTATCAGCAAGCGTTATGTTTACGTCCTTTTTGGGAGCTCTTAAACCGTTAAAAGAACTGGCGAGAGAGTACAGATAATATCGAATAATACCTATATCCTTTATCTGTCCTCCAAAGAGGGGCTTAAATATAGACTGGACTGCGAGGCTCGAGCTATCCTCGTATGCCCACGAGATATCTCCGGCAAGGAGAAAGAATAGCGCCATAAGCGCTACGGCACGGGCTAATATACTTTTTCTTATATTTAATAACATGGAAATTATTATATCATATTATGTAGTTAAAGCAATAGAAAGATAGCCATCTTTTTCCTACCTAACCAAAATCATGCTTTGGGACCCGGTCCCAATTTCGGGACCGGGTCCCAACCCAGGAAACGAACAAATTTTTGCCTTCCTCGGCAATACCCGATGGGGTCGGTGTTGAGCGGGGCCTTAAAACCCCGAGCGGGCATGGATCCCGAGCTGGCTACAACCGTAGGTGGGGTTTAAACCCCACCTACAGCTATGTTTGGTAAACCGTAGCCCGGGCTTAAGCTCGGGCTACGGATATAGTGTGCGAGGGAGAGCGAGGGGTTTTACGGAGTAATATTTCCTCGCAGGGGAAATATTACGTCCCCGTGAAACACCGACCCCATCGGGAAAACGTCAATGGCAAAAATTTCAGAGTGAGTTTGCAATTCGTGCGAAATCCGCGAGGCTTAAGGTTTCGGGGCGGGCGGCGGGGTCGACATGGGCGCGCTCGAGGATCTTGCTGAGTATCTCTTTTGGAAGGTCGAGGACTTGCTCTCTCGAGAGAGAATTGATGATGGACTTACGGCGCTGGTTGAAGGCGCCGCGGATGATCTTAAAAAGAAGCGTCTCATCCTTAACCTCCACCGAAGGCCGCTCGAGCATGTCGAACCTTATGATGCTGGAGTCGACTTCCGGTTCGGGATAGAACGAAGTCCGTTTTACTGTGTGTATATACGAGATCTTCGCGTTGTACTGCACAAAACAGCTCAGCGAGCCATACGATTTCGAACCCGGCGCGGCGGCAAGCCTTTCGGCAAATTCCTTCTGGACCAGGATCAGGGCGAAGCCGATAACATCGCGTTCACCGATGATCCTTTCGATTATGGGGCTCGTGATATAGTAAGGAATATTCCCGACGACCTTTATTTTGCTTGCGCCGGCAAAACCCCTGATATCGAATTCCAATATATCGCCGTTTATAAGATCGAGATTCGGAAAATCACCGGCGGTGATGGTCTTGAGCATATCCAGCGCCTTCCTGTCCTTCTCGACCGCAGTTACTTCTGCCCCGCTCCGAGCGAGATCTATGGTCAGCGCGCCCAGGCCCGGACCTATCTCGAGCAGGAGATCTCCGGGTGAAATACCGAGCTCTCCGATGATCTTGTCTTTTATATTTGCATCGATGAGATAATTTTCACCGTAGCGCTTCATGGGTCTGAAGTTGTATTTTGAGAAGAGGGTTTTAAGCTGTGTCTTGGTGAGCATATCAGGCGAGACGGTAGGAAAGTTTTATAGCTTCGATCATCGATGACGGGTCGGCCGCACCATGCCCTGCGATGTCGAAAGCCGTGCCATGATCGGGCGAAGTCCTGACAAACGGCAGGCCCAGCGTCATATTGACGCCATCCTTAAAATGCAGCATCTTAAAAGGTATAAGCCCCTGGTCATGATATAGCGCTACTACCGCATCGTATTTACCGTTTAAAGCGTCGTAAAATACCACATCCGGCGAAATCGGCCCGTAGATCCTACCGAGCAGGCGCGATGCCTTTTTAACAGCCGGCGCAATTATCTTCGATTCCTCGTCACCGAAGATCCCGCCCTCGCCGGCATGAGGATTGAGCCCCGCCACACCTATGGCCGGATTTTTGATCTTGAATAATTTTTGCAGGGCTTTATGAGTAACGCGTATGGTGGTAAATATTTTCCGGGTGGTGATCGCCTTTGGGACATCCCTGAAAGCTACGTGACGGGTTACGAGCGTCTCTTTGAGCCTGGATCCGACGAACATCATAATGACATCCCCGGAGCCGGTATGCCCGGCGAGGTATTCGGTGTGGCCCTGAAAATCACGAAACCCCGAGGCGATTATCGATGCCTTATTTACCGGCGCCGTGACAAGGCCATCGGCCTTCCGGCGCTTCAAAAGCTCTAAGGCCTTATCTATATATTGAATTGCCGCGGCGCCAAACTCCGGGCGGGAAATACCGTATTTAAAAATACCAGCTCGGACGTTTTTCATGTCCAGGAGCTCTATATCACGCCGGAGCCCCAGATCATAAGAGACCCGGTCTATGAGACGCCTGTCTCCTATAACTAAAAAATTAGCGAGGGCTTTTACCTTCGGGCTTGCCAGCGCCTTCAGCGTCACCTCCGGGCCGATGCCGGCAGGATCGCCGATGGTTATGATGATATTTTTTTTACTTGAACGCGATATAGGCATTCTTCCTGAGAGTGTCGATCCACCCTTTTATCTTCTGCTTTACCTTTTCCCTGAATAGAAGCTCTTCGATCTCCTTATAGGCCTCGGAATCCGAAAGCGTCCTCTCTGGCTTTATCTCGTCGATCTTGAAAATGTGGTACCCGAGAGGCGACTGCACTATCTCCGAAACTTCACCTTCTTTCAGCGAAAATATCACCTTCTCAAGCTCCGGCATCAAATCGCCTTTCTTGACGGTACCCATGAGGCCGCCTTCAGCCGCTCCGGGACCTTCCGAGTGCGTCTCGGCAAGTGTCACAAAATCTCCCCCTGATCTCAGTTTACTTTCGACATCTTTTGCCAGAGATGATGCGCGTTGGACATCGAACTCGTCTTTGATCTTGATCAGAATATTTCTGATCTTGACTTCCGCAGGCTGGATGAAATCGTTGATATGGCTGTTGTAATAGGCATGGACCTCGACGGGCGTCACTATGACACGCGAGCCTATCTTGGCATCGATAATCTTGCGGCTCATGAGCTGTTCCCTGTGTTTGGCCTTCAGCTCTTTGACGGACATGTGTTGCTCCATAAGCGCCCGGGTGAACGCGTTCTTGGATGCAAATTGTTTCTCTACCTGGGCTATTTTGGCGTCCACCTCTTTTTCATCGACTTCTACATTCAGCTTCTTCGCCTCGCCCAGGATAAGCTTATCTTCGATAAGCTGCTCGACTATTTTTTGCCGCGTCTCCTCCATCTTCTTCATGAGCTCCCGCTCGTCCTTATAGATGGTCTTGTACCTGGCATAGACGGGCACCAGCATCTGATCGATCTCGCCCATAGTCACGGCCTCATTATTAACGACGACCGCGATCTTATCGATGACGCCGGCATAGAGCGCCGGGATTGCGATGAGGGTAAAAAGAAAGGCGATGGCAGTTACTTTTTTAGTCATTCTTGGCCGCCTTGAAGGTCAGGCGTCTCGACAGCGTCGGGCAGCGACTCGCCCGCGGCAGTCGAAGCGAGCTCGCTTGCTACCTGGCTCGATTTAAAAACATCCTTATCCACGATAACATTATACCTCGACTTAAGATCCATGATAAGCCTGTTCATCGCAACATCCCGTTTACCCTTCTTTAGCTGTAGCTCGATCGCACCTCGCACCTTCTCATAGCTTTCGGCCGCCGGCTCACGTTTGTCCGTAAGTTTTATAATATGATAGCCGAACTGCGTATGGACGATGCCGCTGGTCTGACCGTTATTCAGCTTAAGGCAGGCCTTCTCGAATTCCGGTATCAGCTGGCCCATCCTGAAAAATCCCACATCGCCGCCCCGGCTTGCCGTAGCATCGATCGAATTTTTTTTCGCAAGCTCCTCAAAACTGGCACCTTTAGCGAGTTCGGATAGCATCGTCTTCGCCTGCTCTTCGCTTCCTACGAGTATATGGGAGGCCCTCCAAAGCGCGGGTGTCTTAAAATCATCCTTGTTGGAATCATAAAATTCCTTCATCTCCAGGTCGGTCACCTTTATTTTATCGTCGACCTCGTTCTGGACATATTTCGAGATATAGATCTTGCGCTTGGCTTCATTGAGAAGATCGGTGACTTCGCCATCACGGTTGACCCCCTTACGGACGGCCTCCTCGTAGAAGAGCTGCTCTATGATCATGTCGTCAAGGTAGAGTTTCTTATTCTTGTTTATGATGGTCTTGTAATACGGCGGGAGCTTCGCGACCCTGGCATTGAACTGCTTTAATGTTATGGGCTGGCTGGAGATAATAGCGACGACCTTATCGTCAGCGGACGGCTTTTTTGCGCACCCTGTCATTACAAAAGCGATAAGGCTGCAATATACGGCAAGACAAAAAGTTCGTTTCATGAGTAATATGATATCATAGTACGGTCATTACTTCAAACCGTTTCGGTCGACTTATGGGACCCGGTCCCAAACTTGTAACTATCGATGGCCGATTTCAGCAGGCGGCAATATAGATCGAAACCTACCGTATTGATATATCCGCTCTGTTCGAGCCCGAGGAGATTCCCCGCTCCCCGGATCTGCAGATCCTCCATGGCAAGCTTGAATCCCGAACCGAGTTGTCTGAATTTCATAATAGCCGTAAGCCGCCTCTGCGACTCGGCGCTAAGAACGAATCGCTTCGGCACCAGAAGATACGCATGCGCCGAGCGCGTGAATCGCCCCACCCTGCCGCGAAGCTGATATAGCTCCGAAAGCCCGAACCTGTCGGCGCGGTTAATTATGATCGTGTTGGCATTAGGGATATCTATCCCGGATTCTATTATGGTGGTAGATATGAGGCAATCGATCTCGCCCCTGATAAACTTAAGCATCGTATCTTCCAGGGTCTTTTCTGACATCTGGCCGTGTCCGATGGCGATCTTTACCTCGGGAACGAGCATTGCTATATTCTTCGCTATGGTCTCGATCCCTTTCACGCGGTTATGGACGAAGAATATCTGGCCGCCACGCGCCTTTTCCCGAAGCATCGCTTCGCGTATCAGGTTGTCGTCATAGTAAGTGACAACCGTTTCGACCGGCAGGCGCTCCGACGGCGGCGTATTGATGACCGATATATCGCGCCCTCCCATAAGCGCAAAGTAGAGCGTCCGGGGAATGGGTGTGGCTGTGAGGGTCAGGACGTCTACGCTGGAGCGCAGGAGCTTTAAATGCTCTTTATGGCGGACCCCGAAACGCTGCTCCTCGTCGATGATCACCAGCCCCAGGTCTTTAAATTTAATATCGCCCGATAAAAGACGGTGTGTGCCTATGATGACATCTACCGAGCCGGATGCGAGGCTCTTGACTATGCGCGATTGCTCTTCGGAGGTCCTAAAGCGTGAGAGCATCTCGACGACCACCGGGAAATCCCTCATCCTGTTCTTAAAAGTATTGAGGTGCTGCTCCGCGAGGATCGTCGTGGGGACGAGGATGGCGACCTGCTTATCGTCCATGAGCGCCTTGAAGGCCGCGCGTAACGCCACCTCGGTCTTGCCGTAACCGACATCGCCACACAAAAGTCTATCCATCGGTTTCGACGATTCCATATCGCTCTTAACTTCCGCAGAGGCCCTCGCCTGGTCGATCGTCTCCTTATATGGAAAAGAGCCTTCGAGCTTCTTCTGCCACTCAGTGTCCGCAGAATACTTAAAACCTCCTGCGTGCTCGCGCTTTGCCTGTAATTCCAGAAGATCCAGGGCCACCCTCTGTACGCCCGCCTTCGCTTCCTCTTTGGCGCGAAGCCACATTTTCGCGCCCAATTTATGAACCTTAGGAAGGCGTTTTTCGAAGCCAAAATATTTCTGTATCTTATCGAGGTCGGTAAAGGGTAGGTAGAGCTTATCATTTCCCGAATATTCGATAACTAAGTGCTCGGCGTAAACCTTGTCTATCTTCACCTTTTCTATCCCGAGATACTTTCCTATCCCGTGGTCGATATGTACCACGTAATCGCCGGAGTCTATATCTACAAAGTTGTCTATGGGCGATGCCTCGCCCGGCCGTATGCGCCCCCTTTCAATCCGCTTTTTGGCAAGACCTCTGATCGGCAGGATGATAGCGACATGATGCTCCTCGATAACCTCGTAGGTAACGGGGTCGAGGCTTCGTATGCGCCGAACGCGGTTGACGTTGAGCTCGATGCGTAACGGGTACTCGAATGTGACCGGATATATGGTGATGGTATCACCCAGGCGGGAAAAATCGCCTTCTTCGCCTACTTTCTTTACGCCATGATAGCCGTACTCTACGAGAGTCTCGGCAAGCTTTTCCGTATCGATCTCTTCATCCAGATAAATTTTAATGGATTCGAATGCTTGGGTGGGCTCTGTCATAGCAGGCTCATGACTACATCTTGCGGGGCAGGGAAACGCCCAAAAGCCGCAGGCCGTTAGCGAGAACTATCCGCACGCAATCTACGAGCGCGATCCTCGCGCCGGAAAGATCGGCGTCATCGCCTACGACCCTGTGCTTATTGTAGAAGGAATGGAACATCGCCGCCAGGTCCTGCATATACTGCAATATCATATACGGCTCCAGATGCCTGCCGCTTAAATTGACGATGAGCGGGAATTGTCTCAATGAGCGTATAAGCTCGATCTCCTCCGGCTCCTTTAAAAGGGCGGGATTGAATTTATCGCCCGCGGACATGCCCCCGGCATAATCAAGTATCGACCATATCCGGGCGTGCGCATATTGTATATAAAATACCGGGTTTTCGGATGACTCTTTTTTTACTATATCGATATCGAAGTCAAGGTGGCTCGATATGCGGCGCATTGTAAAACAAAAACGCCCGACATCCTTACCTACCTCATCCATCACTTCGCGCAGGGTCACGAATTCACCGGCGCGCGTCGACATCTTCACCTGCTGTCCCGCGCGATACAGGGATGCGAGCTGCACTATAAGAACGGAAAACGCTTCTACCGGGCGGCCGAGGGCCTGTATCGCGGCCTTCATCCTGGGTACATAGCCATGATGATCGGGACCCCATATATCGATCACCCTCGTAAAGCCGCGGGCGAATTTTTCACGGTGATATGCCATATCGGGCGCGAGATACGTGAGGCTTCCATCACTTTTTATGACGACCCTGTCCTTATCATCGCCGAAGTCGGTCGAGCGGAACCATACGGCCCCTTCCCGTTCGTAGATGTAGCCCTTTTCACGAAGGCTTTGAAGCGTCTCGTCCACCTTGCCGCTCTCCCGAAGCCCGCGCTGGCTGAACCAGACATCGAACTTCACACCGAAATCCTCGAGGTCTTTCCTGATATCAGCCATCATCCATTCAAGGCCAAATTCCCTGAACACATCTATCGACTTTTCACCCTTATACTTTTCTCCGAATTTATCAAAAAATAACTTCGCCACATCATGCACATAGGTCCCCTTATATCCGTCTTCGGGGAATGGCAGCTCGATGCCGCACAGGGCCATATACCTGATCCGGATGGAATTGCCCAGCATGTTCATCTGGTTACCTTCATCGTTCAGGTAGTATTCTCTCGTAACATCGTAGCCGAGGCATTTCAGGATATTGGCAAGGCTGTCGCCTATCGCGGCCTGCCGGCCGTGGGCGATGGTCAAAGGTCCCGTAGGGTTGGCGCTCACAAATTCTATCTGGAGCTTAATGCCCTTACCTATGTCGGAATTTCCATAGGAAGAGCCCTCTTTAGCTATCCTGCCAAGCACGCCGTGGAGATAGGTGTCGGATAAAAAGAGATTGATAAATCCCGGCGCCTTGGCCTCTACCAGGCCGATGGACGATACAAGCGTAGAATTACTCAGATCTTTTCGGAACCGGGATATTATAATATCGGCCAGGTCGAGAGGTGATTTACGCGCAAGCTTCGACATCCGCATCGCGATATTTGACGCGATGTCACCATGCGCTCTTTCTTTTGGGATATCTAATTCGACTTTGAGTTCATTTGAGGGTGGTAGTCCAACGCCCAGATCCGCCGCTACAGCTTTAACGGACCCTTCGAGGAGGGAGATTATCTCTTGTTCGATGCCGCCATAGTACATTGTCGTTTATCATGCCTTCCGCTTCTTCTTAAGCAAAATCTTCTTACGCGGGGCCTTCCGCCTGGCGGCCTTTCTGGCAGGCGCCTTCTTCTTTTTAGACGGCTTCTTTACCACTTTACCTTCCTTGAACCGCATCTGCGGCGCATCGCTCCACAGCCGTTCGAGGTCGTAGAACTTGCGGGTGGGCTCTAAAAAAACATGCGCGACAACATCGCTTAAGTCCAGAAGGACCCAGGACGCTTCGCGCTCGCCTTCCATGTGCCACAGCCGCTGACCATGCCCCTTCATAGTCTTTTCGATGGAGTCGGCTATGGCGCCCACATGTGTCGTGGAGGTGCCGCTGGCTATGACAAAATAATCGCAGACGCTCGACATCTTCCTCATGTCAATGAGGACTACGTCGAGCGCCTTTTTATCTAGAGCTGCATCGGCTACTGCCAATGCCTTACGTTTGGATTCTATGGCTTCTTACCGCTTTCTATAATAAATAATGATTACACAGATTATTAGAAGATTACACAGATTATTTTATTGTGCCTTAATCTGTGTAATCTATTTTGCAATCTGTGCAATCATAAGTATTAATTACTATTTCATTATCTTGTACATGCCGGTGCCACAGGTGGTACATTTGCCCTTCATGGCATGGCGCTTATTCTTCATTATTACCTTCTCGGTGTCCTTCATCTCTCTCTTCGATTTGCATTTTACGCAATAGCCTATCTCTGCCATTTTACTCCTCCTTTTTAAGCATACATTACAATATTCAAAATTTGCCTAATTATACACTACATTTGCCGCAGGGTCAAGGGAATTGCAAAATTTTGACCTCACTTGTACAGTTTCTTCTCCTCGATATAACGTCGCACCTCCTCCGGCACAAGATAGCGTATGGAACGGCCCGACCTTATGCGCCTACGGATATCCTCCGACGATACCTCGATGGGGGTGATGACGACCGTCTCTATACTACTCGGGACATCGGTAACCGGGTAGCCGGGCCTGTTCGCAACAGCAAATTTCGATATCTTAAATATCTCATTAACGTCCTTCCATGAGAATATGTCTTTCAGAAGATCCGAGCCCGTAATAAAATAGAGCCCGGCTGTCTCGCCATAGATACGCCGGAACTCTTTTAATGTATCGATAGAATACGATTTCTTCTTTGCGGAGATCTCAAAAATAGATACATCGAAACGGTCATTATCCTCTATGGCGAGCTTGATCATGGCCAACCGATCTTCAGGCTTGACCCTGACATCATCGATCGCCTTATGCGGCGGGATGAATGTGGGGACGAATATGACCTTATCGAGCTTCAATTTATATAGGGCCTCTTCCGCCAGTATCAGGTGCCCCATGTGCATCGGATTGAACGTGCCGCCGAGTATACCGATCCTCATCGTAATAGCCTCATTTCGTAATCCGTAATCAGTAATAAGTAAAAAGTAAGTTGTGTCGCTTCGCGACCTTAAATATTTAGGTCCGAAGGATCCATTTTACGCTTTACTTATTACTCTTTACTTATTACTTACGCACCTGCCCGTTCCCGAGCACAATATATTTATACGACGTCAGCTCCTCGAGCCCCATGGGCCCGCGAGCATGGATCTTGTCCGTGGATATCCCCATCTCGGCGCCCTTGCCGAATTCTCCGCCGTCGGTAAACCTGGTCGATGCATTAAGATAAACAGCCGCCGAATCGACACCTTTCAGGAACTTATCGGCATTCTTACTATTCTTAGTAATGATCGCGTCCGAATGGTTGGAGCCGTATTTCGTTATGTGCCTGATCGCCTCGTCGACGTTTTTCACCACCTTTATGGCAAGGATGAGATCTAGATATTCGGCATACCAGTCAGCCTCTGTCGCGGGCTTTGCGTCCGGGATGAGGCGCCTCGCCGCAGGGCAGCCCCGCATCTCTACACCGGCAAGGCGATATCCCCGGGCTATCATAGGCAGGAACATGGGCGCGATCCTGTCGCTCACAAGAAGCGTCTCCATTGCATTGCATACGCCGGGCCGCTGGACCTTGGCATTGAAACATATATCTGCGGCGATCTTGAGATCGGCATATTCGTCGACATATGTATGACACACACCTTTATAGTGCTTGATAACGGGTATGCGTGACTTCCGGGTCACCTCTCTGGCAAGTGATTCTCCGCCGCGCGGAATGACGAGATCTATCAGGCCCTCTTGCACCAGAAGCTCGTTCACAATAGCGTGGTCGGTATCACGGATGATAGAAATGGAATCCTCAGGCAACCCTGCTTTCAGGGCTGCCTTATTGAGCGCATTGAAGATGGCGATGTTGGAGCGCCTCGATTCGCTCCCGCCCCGTAGGATCAGGGCATTGGCTGATTTTAAACATAATCCTATACAATCGCTCGTCACATTAGGCCGTGACTCATAGATCACAAGAATAACTCCGATAGGAACCCGGACCTTCTTTATGACAAGCCCGTTAGGGCGGCTGGTCTTTTCGATAAGTCTCCCTATGGGATCGGTGAGCTTCGATATATTTATTAGAGAGTCCGCCATCGATTTGATGCGTTTTTCATTTAGCGCGAGCCGGTCACATAGCGCGTCCGGCATCCGTTTCTTACGAGCGCAAGCAACGTCTTTTTTATTGGCGCGCATGATCGCTTCCGTATTTTTTATCAATGCCGCGGCCATATGAAAAACGGCTCTCGAGCGTACGCGTGCGTCAATAAGCGAAAGCCGCCTCGAGGCCGTCTTCGCTCTTTTACACAGTTCCCGGATCGAGCCTTTACGCATACACCCCTCTCCCTATAGAATCACGAGGTTATCTTTATGCACTACCTCATCGGGGCCTTTACACCCAAGAAGCGATTTGAAATCACCTGTCTTCTTGCCCTTGATCTTCGCAAGATCTACGGATGAGTAATTCGAAAGCCCCCTCGCCATTTCGGCGCCGAGCCTGTCTGTTATAGCGATGCACTCGCCCGCTGCAAAATTACCATCTACTCTGACAATACCCGACGCGAGCAGACTTCTGTCTTTTTTCCGGAGCGCATCCCCGGCGCCGTCATCAACCACGATAGAGCCTTTCGGCCTGGATGAAAAGGCTATCCAGCGTTTTTTAGCTATAAATTTCACATTATCGCTCTTAAAGATCGTGCCGGAGGGTTCACCGCGAAGAGCCTTCACGATGATATCCTTTTTTTTGCCGTTCACCACGATACAATCGATGCCCGCGCGGTTCACGGTCCTGGCCGCCTCGAGTTTGGTAGCCATGCCCCCTGTCCCGAGGTCGCAGTGGCTAGACCCTCCGAGACGCATTATCTCCGGCGTGATCCTGTCTACCATAGTTACCACATTGCCGTCCCTATCCAGAAGCCCGTCGACATCCGTCATGATGATAAGTGTGTGCGCAAAACACAGATCGGCCACGAGGCTCGATAGCCGGTCGTTATCCCCGCATTTTATTTCTTCGGTCGCGACGGTATCATTTTCATTTATGATGGGTATCGCCTTGTGTTCCAGGAGGGCGCCGAGGGTATTTTTAATATTTAAATAACGCTCGCGGTCATTAAAATCCTCCTGGGTGAGGAGTATCTGGCCTACCTCATATCCGCGCGCCTTGAATAGATCGCTGTATAAGTGCATCAGGTAGCCCTGGCCTATCGCCGCGGCCGCCTGAAGGTCGCAGAGTTTAGTCGGACGCCTCTTAAGGGCCAGGATCCACATGCCGGCTCCAATAGCGCCGGAGGTGACGACGATAACCCTGAATCCGAGGTCCTGCGCGGATGCGATCTGATCGACGATATCTCTGACACGATCTTTATCGAGCGCCCTGTCCTTGGATGTGAGGCATTTCGTCCCTATTTTGATCACGATACGCTTATTGTTCTGCATATTTTTCACCGGGACTTAATCTGTGTAATCTATTTTTTAATCTGTGTAATCAATATTATTTTGTGTTTATAACTTTCTTATAAACGGCTTCCAGAAGAGCTCTTATGCCATCCCCGGTCACGCCGGATATGGGAAAAGTTCTTACCCGCGGAAATTTCTTTTTGAACTTCCCGATATATTCCTTCGATTCCGGCATATCTATCTTGTTCAACGCGACGACCTGCGGTTTCTTTGCCAGCTCCCCGGAATATGCCGCCAGCTCATGATTCAATATCCTGTAATCATCCACCGGATCGCGGCCTTCGCACGCGGCTATATCTACCAGATGTATCAGGACCTTCGTCCGCTCGACGTGGCGCAGGAACCTGTCGCCGAGGCCTCTGCCTTCATGCGCGCCTTCGATAAGCCCGGGTATCTCGGCTACCACAAAATGGGCATCATCATATAATTTCACTACACCGAGCACCGGCGCCTTAGTCGTGAATGGATAATTGGCTATCTTAGGGTGCGCGCTCGAGATCTTGGAGATGAGGGTGGACTTGCCCGCATTGGGATAGCCTATGATACCCACATCCGCGATCAGCTTAAGCTCGAGAAGCACCGTCCACTCTTCGCCCAGGCCGCCGGGCGCGGCATCGCGCCCGCGCGAGTTGCCATGGCCGCCCATACCGCCTTTGGCAACGATGATGGATTCGCCGATGTTTACAAGGTCCCGTATCACGAGGCCGTTCGCAGCATTTTTGATTACAGTGCCGGGTGGGATTTTGACAAAACGATCAGCGCCGCGATGGCCCTTCTTATGATTGGAACTGCCATGCATGCCTGAAGGTGCTTTTATATGCTGCTGGTAGCGGAAATCCAGGAGTGTGTGGACGTTCTCGTCGACAACAAATACGATATCGCCGCCGTCGCCTCCGGGACCGCCGTCCGGTCGGCCCATACGGTTAATCTTATCCCGGTAGAAGCTGTGACAGCCCTTGGCGCCGTCGCCGGCCTTTAAGTATATCTTAGCTTCGTCTATAAACATATACTTAAGAGCTTACTTTATCACGTTGACGATACGTTTCGGAGTGAACTGGACCTTGCCATCGGTAAGCGCGAATAACGTACAGTCTTTACCCGTGCCCACATTGCGCCCCGCCTTGAATCTCATGCCGGTCTGCTTCATGATGATACTGCCTGCCCTTATCACCTGACCGCCATATATCTTGACACCGAGTGACTTTGGCTTGGAATCACGTCCGTTGACTACATGTGCCATATCGTCCGCCTCTCTGTAGATTGAATAAAATCCAAAATCCCAATATTACAAATACTACAAAATAATGCCAAAATCCAAAATCAAAACGTGGCTCGAAATTTGGGCTTTGGATTTATTACTTATTTATCCCTTAGCTATTGTTATTTCTTTGACCTTAAGCTGTGTTAGTGTCTGACGATGACCTATCGTCTTCTTCTCGCTCTTACGCCTTTTGTACTTAAAGGCTACTACCTTCGGCTGCCTGGCTTCCCCTAATACGGTACAAACAACATTGCAACCTTCGAGATAGGGATTGCCGATATGAACAGAGTTACCTTCTTTGGCAAAGAGTATCTTGTCGAATTTAACATCGTGACCTTCTTTGCAATCAAGCCGCTCAACGAAAAACATCTCATCTTTTGTGACCTTGTACTGTTTCCCGCCTGTTTCAACCACAACGTACATGAATTACCTCCACATAGTTACTCTTAACGTAAACTTCCGCATATTTTTCAGAGCATTACTATATCACGTAGCCCCTCCTAACGTCAAGGGGTTATTGGGGGCAAATTGGTAAAATTTTTCATTATACTTTGCCCATGGGGTCATGGGTTGGAATTGAAATCTTTACGGGTCCTGTCACCCGATCGTCCTCGGTGCTCGCATGGGGTGCACAATTGGACTTGATAGGTACGGGTGTCTGTATGCCCCGATTGCCATTTACAACTTGTCGGGACACCCCCATCCCATGCTCGCACCTGCGGACTGGATCGGGTGCCACCCGTAAAGATTTTTTAATACTAAAGACACACGACCCACAGTCTTCGAAGCTCGCGGAAAAATTTGCCAGTTCTATGGGAAATTTTTTACTTACTTTATGTACCCCCGACGGTTCGGTATCGACCGAAAATGGAAAATTTTGGGTGACACTACCGAAGTCTTTTGTGCACATAGGGGCGCTTCGGCGTCCTTCGACAGGCTCAGGACGCCGTCCCGAGCTTTAGTCGAGGGGCGGCGCTGGAGGAGACACGGTGAGCATCGGTAGTGCTGCTAAAGCATTGATATTCGCCTCGAGGCAACCGTAGCCCCTATAGAACAAAAGGCTTTGGTAGTGGCCCCTCGACATAGCTCGGGATGGTTCGAGGGATGGTGAGCGAAGTCGAACCACAGGACCCAAAATTTTAATGCCAGATACCGACTGCAAGAAGAGTCGTCGGAACGCAAAAATTTCCTTCCCTCTACGCCGCTCGCTCTTCGATCTTTATGTCTTCGATATGCAGATTGGGGTCATCGACCACCCGGATGACTTTACGGAAGCGGCGCTCTAACGGCCTTATCATATTTCTTTCCGGCGAAAGCACGTAATATGCCACATCCGGGTTCAGATATACAAATACCTCGCGCACGCGCCCATCCATAAGGATCCTCTCGAGCTTGCGCATGAGATCGTACGAGACAGTAGCGACAGATTTCACTATGCCCCTGCCATGGCAATACGGGCATTTTTGATACGACTTCCCCTCGATGCTCTTTCTCACGCGCTGGCGCGTCATCTCGACAAGGCCGATGGACGAGATGTTCAGGATATTGGTCTTCGCCTTATCATCTTCGAGATTGCGCTCAAGCGTACGGAAGATGTTCTTCCTGTGCTCATGCGAGTCCATGTCGATAAAATCTATTATGATTATCCCGCCGATATCGCGGAGCTTCAGCTGCCGCGGCACCTCTCCGGCGGCCTCGAGGTTCGTCTTGAATACGGTATCTTCGAGGTTACGTTTTCCGACGAACTTACCGGAATTTACATCGATCGCCACGAGGCTCTCGGTCTGGTCGAAGATAAGATATCCGCCGCTCTTTAGCTGAACGACCCTGTCATACAATTTTTCTATCTGCTTCTCGATCTCTACCTTCTCAAAAAGAGGAACGCGGTCATTATGCAGCATCACCCTATCTCTGAGCTGGGGTGCGAGTATCCTTAAAAAATGCGTTATCCGCTTATACTCGTTCCTTGAATCGATATCAAGCCTCGTGTAATCATGGGTAAAGATATCGCGCACAACCCTGAGGACGATGTCGTACTCCTGGTGTATGAGCTGAGGCGGCTTGGCGCGCTTGACCCGGCCCCTTATATGGTTCCACAGGCCTAAAAGATAACGGGATTCCCTGGCGAAATCCTTATCGCTCGCCCCTTGGGCGGCGGTCCTCACTATAAAACCGATTTCTTTAGGGAGTTTCAGATCCGCGATGATCTTGCGGATCCTATCCCGCTCTTCGCGAGATTCGATGCGTTTGGAGATACCTATCGTGTTGTCGAAAGGCATCATGACTAAAAATCGTCCCGGTATGCTGATGTGAGTCGTAAGGCGGGCGCCCTTAGTCCCGATAGGTTCTTTTACTACCTGCACCACCACATCATCGCCCTTCTTCAAAAGCTCGGTTATGGATGGCAGGCGCTTGCGCTCATCATGGCGGTCGGGTCGGTCTAAGTCTGTGCCGTTCAGCATCTTCTCGTAGTCTGCCGGAGCGGCGACCACATCGGCCACATAAAGAAACCCGTTCTTTTCGATGCCGATGTTGACAAATGCTGCCCCTATGCCGGGGAGCACCGATTCGACTTTTCCCTTATAGATATTACCGACGAGGTTCACATAGTCGGCCCGCTCTACATAATACTCCTCGATACGTTTATTATCGAGTATCGCCACACGCTTTTCGTGCCCGGCGATATTGATATAGATCTCTCGTGACATTGTGTAGTCCTTTTTTAGTCTTGCAACCCGTCTAGCGTATAGCGTTTAGCGGATAGCGTATAGGAAAAACCGGTTTTTTGCTTTTCTATACGCTCTACGCTATCCGCTATACGCTATAATGCGCTACAATACCTCCGCTTTGACGATACGAACGCCATCGGGCAGACACGCGTTCATCGAACGCGTAAACTCTTCCGGACGAACTACGCCGTCCAGGTAAAAAGTGGCTTCCTCGGCAGGGCTTTCCATGCCGAGCTTGAGCGCCTTCTGGATACTGATCTTAAGATGCGGGCTGAAACCTTGCGTGACCGTTACTGCCAGCTGCGAGCGCCGCGACGAACGCTGGAACATCCGCACGAGATCCAGATGCGATATGAACCTCATATCGCCCGTCTTAGAAAATATTACCTTTAATTTTTCACTCATGCAAAAATTTCATGCTATTTTTTCAGTCTCTTCTTCTTGGCGGCTGTGGCTTCCTGCTGTGAGATCGTATATTTCGGCACATGGGCCTTCTCTATCACAGGGCTATTCGCTATTCTTTTACCCGGCGTTATGATATTAACGGTTACAAAGAATATTAGCTCGCGCTTGACTTTCTGTGTGGATTTGTGGCTTACCAGAAGGCCCACGCCGGGAACATTGCCAAACATATCGCCGAGGATCGGCAGCTTATTATCTATCACGACATTCTCTTCGCGTATAAGACCACCGATAAATATCGTCTCGCCGTCATTGATGCGGGCCTGCGTCTTGGCAGTCCTCTCTCTTATCGACGGCGCATAGATATTTCCCTGAGGATCTATGGGGCGGAATACGATATCATCGCTAATGGAAGGCACCAGATCCACGATTATCTCACCTTTATTGTTTATGTGGGGGGTTACGATCAGATTTACTCCGGACTGTATCCCGCCCGTGGCGCCGGGAGTCCCGGCGCCTTTTAAACTCGTATATCCGCTTATCTCCATTTTACCCGTAGTGGAATTGCGTTCAAAATCGGGCATGTACACAGATTCCCCGACATGGATCATGGCAGGTTCGTTATTGAGCGTCATGATGCGCGGGTTTGCCACGATATCGGAATCGGCTCTTTGTTTGATCATTTCGAGGACTGCTTTAAATTCGCTAAAATCGAGCGTGCCGAAAATAAACGCGTTCTTCATAGACTCAATTGTGTAATCGACATATGGAAATCCTTTATCATTGGGGGCTGAGCCCGGAACACCCGACGCACCGGATTTCCCCAGAGGAAACATTGTCGCAGGAACAGTAGTTGGTATTAGCGCTCCTCCCCCTTGCGGAGCAATGTATTGTGTTTGCGTAACTCCAGTCTGAACAAGAGGTGTATATTTTTCCATAAGCGGATTTTCCGCGCTATAGTAATCGAATGGAAAAGTCGTCGGGCGCTTGGCGCCGGTAGCCGTGATCTTCGCCGTCCAATCGATACCCATCCGCTCGTCATCACCAAGGGCCGTCTCTATCGCCACTGTTTCGATGAGCACCTGCTCGGTCATCTTATCGAGGTTCTGTATGACCTGCGCAATCTTATAAATTTTAGTCGGTATATCGGTCACGACGACGGTGTTGGTCCGCTCGTCATATTTTATCCTGGATGGGTCGGTGACCATACCCTTTATGGAATCGACAATATTTTTAGCATTACCGTAGTTTAGCATAAAGGTTTGAGTGGTCAGCTCTTCCTGTTTAAGCTGCCCGATCGTAACGATCCTTACGATGTCGCCTTCGCGCTCATAGGCATACCCGTAGTTCCTGACGATAATTTCGAGCGCTACCTTCCAGGGTTTATTGGTAAGTTTTAGATCTACGAGCCCCTTTACGTCAGGAGACGGCACTATATCCACACTGGCCACTTCCGAGATATATGCCAGCACGGTCTTGATATCTGCGCCTTTAAAATTAACGGTCACATTGCCGGGATCCGTAATGACTGCTTCTTCGATGGGCTTCTCAGGCTCCGTCGAAGACTTCACGGGAACCTGAGACAAAGACTGTGGAATAACTTGCGCCGGGGTCTGCTGCATAGCGTTATCCGCGGCCGCGGAAGATGCTACAGGCGAAGACGCCGCGGCCACCCAGTCGGACTCAGGCGTTTTCTTCTCATCCTCGCCGTAAGCGCCATACCCCGAAGACGCGATCAGGAAAACAAAAGCCATTATGCCGCAAATGATTCTTTTATTCACTTTGATACTCCTCCTTCTTCACCGGGAAGCACCACGGTATATTCTTTTCCACCCACGAGGAGAATGACGGATTTTGCGCCGATCTTACGTATTTTCACGATCCCCGCTCCACCGCCTTCCTTTAATAGCTCGCCGTTTAAGACCGCCACCTTTTTACCCTTGGCATTCACGACGAGACCTTCAAGTTTAATATCTGCTATGGATGCGACATCCTCGAGACTAAGCCTGGCAGAGGCCTTGCCCTGCCCTATTAGCGGGACGAAGGGATCGCGCTTGCCGCCAGGCTCATACTGATGAGCCTGGCTTTCTACATCTCGAAAGCTCGAGGCGATTATAATACCTACCCCGGCTGCAACAAGAAAAGTTCTGATCGATATCTTCATTTGCCCTTCACCAACACATAGGTCGTAAGCCATAGATCTATATCGTGCCTCTTGGGTGTCACGGTGTTTCCCTTGATCTCGATATCGACGACCTTGATGAAACGGTCCGAGGACTCGAGGCTTGCTAAAAAATGACCCAGCTCATGGAAGCCCGATTTTGCGCTTATCTGTATGGGCATCTCCTGATATATCCGCCCCTTTTCGCCTTCCTGCTCCTTACCGGCCACCGGCGTTATCGCGGCTATCCTGACATTGGCATCGCGCGCCATAGCCGAAAGATTTTCGAGAAACGCTGGTATCTCATTTTCGGCGGGGAGCATCTTTACATACCGCTCCATCTTTTCGCCGTAAGAGGTCATCTCTTTTTCGAGACCGCCGATTTTGGTGATATCACGCGCAGCGCTCTTAAGATCGATGCCGAGCTTCGACATGTTCTTAAAAGTCCCGATGACAGAGACCGCCTGCGGTATGAGAATAAAATTGAGATACGCTATGAGCGCGAATACAGCCCCCAGTGTTATGAGTATCGCCGTCTGCTTCTTATTCTTCTGAAAATCCAGGACAAATTTAGCCATGGGCTATTTATTATTTTCCTTGAACATGCAGGTGATCTTGAAATTCATGACATCCTGATCCTCGACCTTTTCGCTCTTTATCGAACCGAGAATTATATCGCTGAAATCCTCGGAAAGCTTAGGACTCTCTTTCATGCTCTTGATAAGCTTGCCCACAAGGGCAGCGCCTTGTTCACCTGCCCCGGCCGCATATCCTGAAAGCGTCAGATCCCGGGATATGGTAGTCTGCTTTATAGGCGGAGGTAGCGCGAGCCCGGCAGAATTTTTCACAGAAACCCTGGGTATTGATCTCTCGGTAACCTTCTCATCGTACGATAGGTTGGTGAGCCATATGCCGGGGGTCATGGAATCGCTGAGGTCGTTCAGCTTCGCGGCCCAACTTAAGCGCTTTACCATAAGCTCATCGATGGCAGATATCTTCTTTTTGGTGCTGGAGGATTTTGCCTGAAGCTCATCGAATTTCTGCTTCTGCGGCCGGATGAGCTCGTATTTTTTGGTAAGGATAGATACCTGCGCCTTACCGTAAAGGCTCAATATAAACAGGCCGCACTGGGCAATCAGAAGAAAGCCCACAACCACCGCGACGATATACATGACGGGGATATTCTGCAGATTAAGCTGTGAAAGATCCACGCCTTTGAACCGCGGCTCCTTCTTCCTGTATTCCTGAGGCAGTAAGTTGATCTCTATCATCGCAGTGCCAGCCCCACCGCTACCGCAAACTGGTTCTGGAACTTCTGAAGCTCACCGGCTTCTATATTTACGGTATCTAACGCCTGGAAAAGGTCGAGATAGCTTGGTTTCAACCCGAACGATTCCTGGAAAAATCCCGGAAGGTCCGCGATCCCGGAGCTACCTCCGGAAAGATACATCTCGTCGATGGCCCTGCCGCACTGGTTCTCATAATAACTACACGATAGCCTTATCTCATCGAATAGATTATTCAGCACCCCGCGCATAGGTATCGCGGCTTCCTGGGGTTTATCATGCAATATACGCTTTATATCTTCGGTATTCTTATTGTCGACATTAAATGCCTTAGCAATAGCAGAATCGAAATCTTTACCGCCGATCGAGACATCCCGCACCAGGCAAAGTAACTCTCCTTTTAATATGGCAAGATGCGTCAGCGCAGTCCCGATATCGAGCAGTAATACCGTCTTCTCCTGGCCTGCGGCGCTCATATGCGGATAGTTTTTTAAAAAGGCGTTCGCTACCGCAAATCCTTCCACATCCACCACCCCGACGCTAAGTCCGGCATCACGCACCATCTTTACGCGGCCGTCTACATAGTCCTTCTTGACTGCGGCAAGCAGGATATCGGATTTATTCTCCTTCGGGTAATCCCGCAGGACCTGAAAATCTGTAACACACTCATTAATATTGAAAGGGATATGTTTTTCGGCCTCGAAACGGATAGCGCCTGCCAGCTCCTCGCGGCTCATCTTAGGCATTGTAAGGAATCTGACGATGACAGATGGTCCGGAAACGGATATATTTACCTCTTTAGCGCTCAGGCCGGATGATGATACCAGGCTCTTTAACGCGTCCGCCAGATCCTCTTTCGCGGAGGAGTCAACGCTCCTGTGGCCAAAACAGGTAACGAGAGGCTTTCCGTTTCCAGATGAGATCTCGATTATCTCGATATCATGGGTACCGATATCAAGCCCGGCCGTTGTCTTGACTTTCGTTTTTGCCTGAAATGGCGTCTTCATGATATATTACTATATCTCCTGCCAGGAATTGACAGCATTAGAGGCGTCGAATACCACCTGCTCATTTAATAATGCGATATCAAAATGAATAGCTGCCTGAGTCCCGGCACTGATCGTCTTGCAGGCAACAGCACCAAATATCTCACCCTGCGTCGTCAATGAAACGGCGGCGTTAGGGGCGTAAATAGCTCCGAAAAAATCGGTTTGGGTTGTCAAATTAATATGGAGGCCTGAAGAATATATGCTCAGGTCTTTTGGCTTGCCGGTATTATTGATATCTCCTTGCGTCGAGACATTAATGTTGCCGCCATCGATATAAAATGTTGTTTGCCCGGGGTCGGGGATAGGCTTAGGATCTTCCAGCGATGGTAAGATGTTTATGTCCCCTTGTGTCGCGATACTTATGTCGCCTCCCTTATTCGCATAAATTGCTGTTTTACCGCGTAGATTCAGGACTCCCTGCGTACCTATGATGCTTAGGTTGCCACTATTCGCTGATTTTTTTTCCACATAAATTGTTGATGACGACCCAGAGGTTACTGGTGGCCCTGCGATGGTTAGGTGGGCCTGTGTGCCGATGCTCAGATTGCCTCCCACGTAAAGTGTTGATATTCCGGAGACGGTCATAGTTGTCTGCGTCCCGAGGCTTAAGTCACCGCCATTTACATAAATCTGCACGAACTGCCCGCTTCCGGAGGCATTTATTTTTGCCCCTGTATCCGTAGCGATCGATGTAAAGTAATATTTGGCCGGATTTTCCGAAGTGCCCCCGGGAAGAGCTATGGTCTTCCCCCCTAATACATGAAGATTTTTATTTTCATCCAAAGTAGCCGATGGGTTTTTCGGATCACCTAGCGGAATATCGCTATTGTTATTAATGTTCTTTACAATAGCGGCAGCGGCAGCGACGGTAACGATACCGCCGTCTAAAGTTTCCTGCGGTATTGGGTCGATCGCAATAGGCGCCTGTAGAGTATACGCATTGCCGTATACATTTGAGGGTTTTGGCGAAAAAGGATAATTCGGACCCTGGCTCGCATCCCCATAGACTTTTGCCTGCGTACCAAATACTATCGAACCATTTGTTTCTATATCACCATGTGAGTTTGTATGCGTTGCGGCGTATGTTCCGTTAGTAGAATTGTAAGAATCTATTTTATCCTGTACGCCCAGCGTAATGGCGCCAGGAGTATTGCCGGAAGCCTGGATGGCCATTTTAAAGCTGTTTGGAGCATATTTAACCCTGACCGTTCTTTTACCGTCACATATAGTTCGATTTGGCACATAACCCTTGCCTTCTACGATATAAGTTTTATCGGCGTTAAACTTAACGGTTACGTCATAGTCTCCAATGCTTTGACCGGTTGAGGTTTGAAAAGAATTAACAAGTATTGTTTTTGTCGGGACACCGGTATCTGTGCCGTTGGTCCACCCATTAAATTGGCCGCCATTAAATGTGCCTTTCATATTCCAGATCAGCTCCCAGAGCCCTTGTTCTATCCCCGCCTCAGCCAGATCGAGGGCAGCGGTAGAGTTGCACATCTTTGCCATAAGCTTATATTCCCCGGCAACTCTGGCAACGTATGGCACGGCAATAAGTATTGAAATAGAACCGAGCAATAGTGCGGTGACCAATGCAAAGCCGTTGCGGTTCATATTTTTATTCTGGGTCATATTGTCATCATTTCTTATTGTTGCGTAATCTCACGAGTGTGGTCGGAGTAATCGATGCGGTCTCTGTTCCCGATCCGCTCAAAGATATCATCTTTTTGTTCAGCGGTAAATATATCGAAACTGTATTAATATTGGGCTTATCCGTGTCCGAAATATGCGACAACGTCACACCGCCGGAACTGAATGTGAGCAGCGTGCAATTATCGGTCACGGTGCGATCTTCGCTTAGCCTGCCGTTCTGATGATAATAGGGTTTTCCGGAAATATTGAACCGTGAATCTATGTTCTGTATCCGGCGCAGCTTATCAGCCTGCAACTGATAGATGATATGGTCGTAATACGGCAGGTCATCATCCGGAGCTACAATATTTCCAGCTGTATCTATAGACGGGATCTCGAGCACGATGACATGATCGCCCGTTGTGTATGTGGTACCGCCTGATGTATAACTTGCTGCGACTTGATCCGCAGATCTGATATCCCTGGCGACCCATCCCATCGCGATCCTTGAGCTCGAATATACGTCAAGGACGGTATTGCCTATAACGAACGTCCGCCAATAAAATATATACAGGGAGAGCGCGGCCACTATCGTAATACACGCGATAAAGATCGATAGCTGAAGCTCTATCAGCGTAAAACCTTTGGCGCGAGCGTATATACCGTTTAATGCCCTCATTAGATCCTTTCTATCGGACTTAAAAAAATATTTCTCCCTATTGCTGGTTGGTGATACCCTGACGAGTCACCAACGTCAAAAGATTTACCTGCGATCTCTTCCCGACAAGAGAGTCCCAGCTCACGTTGACCGAAATTTTTTTGATGTCACTGCCGTAACTACTAGTGATCCGCAGGACACCTGCCGGATTTTTCAGATAGGTGAAACCCGAAGCATTAAAGGAAGAGCCGAGAGACGCTACAGCATCAAAGGTCATTCCCCTGATATTCTCGATCTCTTCCTGCGCGGCCAGAGTCGCTATCGCCTTTTCTCTGTTCTGGTTGATAAAAGCGAACTGCGTATATGTCGTCACCCCGATGGTAAAGAGACCCAGGGCAAGAACAGCAGATGCTACCAGGGCTTCGACGAGGGTAAAACCTTTTCTGCTCGATATAGATTTGATCTGTGTCATATGCGCTACTTTGTTTCCTGCTGATTCAATGATAGTCATCATACTGGAGGGATTATATCACATTTTTGCGCACTAAACAATTATTTATAGGCATTAAAAACCGCCCTTACTTATAGCGCGGTTTTCGCGTTTTAAGTAAGGGCGGGATACGCTTGTCTAGCAGTAAGCTAGCTCCGAACGTTCGTCTACGTCTACGGGATCGAATGCCCATCCGGCTTTGCGGTATTGGGACAAACCGGTGTCGCATTGACAGCCGGAATTACATATGCCGCCTTGCCGCATGTCGGCATGGCCTTTATGTAATTCGGTATCAGCTGAGCCTCGGTCGGTGTGTCAGCGGATCCTGCACCCGTATCGATCGCCCATACCTGCACTGCCCCCTGGATCTGCTTCAAGTTAGCTATACAGGCATTCTGCAATGCGGTAGCTCTCGCCTTGACGAAATTCGGAATGGCTATAGCCGCTAATAGACCAATAATTGCAACTACGATCATAATTTCAACAAGCGTGAAGCCTTTCCTATTCATCTTGATCATCATATAAATCACCTTCCTTTCTTCCAGGATTGGATGTGTTTTCAAAAAACAACACAAATAAAAACTCTACCCAGACCTCTAAGATCCGCTGTTATTTTCCTACAGCTTCACTTTTTTCTTGAGGTCTAAATAGAGATATTTTACTTAAAACCCTGTATAAAATAATGAATTATGACGTCTTTAAATCTCCCTCTTAGCCCTCATATCAAGTATACCTGACGAATGCGCAAGTGTCAACCCCTCGGCGCACTTTTGAAATTCAAAGTTTGCTCGGGGTTGATCTTGAGTTATATCGAAGGGTCAAGAGACTGGCTATAGACAGACCTAGCGTATAGCGGATAGTAAGGGATAGCATTTAGGAAAAAATATTTTTTAAAATCTTTTACTATGCTCTCCACGCTATACGCTAACCGCTAATCTGTTTTCTGACTCTACTAAACGCTATACGCTCTACGCTATACGCTAATCCCGTTGCCAGACGATACTACCCGCCGCCGGCGATCGAGGTTATCTTAAAGATCGGCAGGAACATGCATATGACTATGGAGCCGATAACGATGCCGAGGAACGCTATGATGAGCGGCTCGATGAGGCTGGTCAGAGCGCTGACTGACGCGTCCACCTGCTGGTCGTAAAAATCGGCTATCTTCGAAAGCATCTTTTCAAGCTCTCCGGCCTGTTCGCCCACAGATACCATGCGCGTTACCATAGGAGGGAATATTTTGCTGCGCGCAAGGGGCTCGGCGATATTCTCCCCCTCTCTTACGTTGGCCCGGACATTGTCTATAGCTATCTCCACCATGCGGTTGCCGGAGGTCTTGCCGACGATCTCGAGCGCGCCCAGTATGGGCACGCCCGATTTTATCAGGGTTGAAAGCGTGCGCGAGAATTTACTGATGGCGACCTTCCTGAAAAGGATCCCGAAGATAGGCACATTAAGAAGAAACCCGTCAAACCTCATCCTGCCTTTATCGGTGTTGATGTATCTGGCCATTAGCATGATAAATGCCGTTAAAACTACAACGGCGACAAGAAAATATTTCTGCAGAAAATCGCTGATCGTTATCATGACCATGGTAGGAGTCGGCAAAGCCGCTCCGAAATCGGAAAATATATTTTTAAAGACCGGGATCACCTTGAGCAAGAGCAATAGCGTGATCGCCATAGCCATACCTGTAACAATGGCGGGGTAAACCATCGCCGACTGGATCTTCCTCTGGAGGGCGCTCGTCTTCTCCAGATATTCGGCCAGGCGGTCGAGGATCTCGTCGAGCATGCCGCTCGACTCGCCGGCCTTGACCATATTAATAAAAAGCGCGGAAAACACCTTCTTATGCCTGCCGAGTGCATCCGAAAGGCTCGATCCGGTCTCGACGTCGTTACGCACAGTCTTTATGATGGCGCCGAATGCCTTATTATCCATCTGCTCTCCCAGTATATCGAGAGCGCCCACGAGCGGTATGCCGGCATCGACCATGGTAGCCAGCTGCCTTGAAAATATCACGAGATCGTCGATCTTTATCTTTTGTTTCATCAAAAATGGGAGCGAAAATTTAGATGCCGGGGCCGATTCCTCGACCGAGATAATAATAAGATCCTGCTTCCGGAGCATATCGACAGCGGCCGAGCGATCCTGAGCTTCGACAACTCCCGAGATCGATTTTCCCTGCTTGTCACGCGCGGTATATTTAAACGATAGCATATAATCCTCTCCTTAATTAACAGCCCTTCACAAAGTTAGCTTGGGCTGTCGATTACACAGATTTTTAGAAGATTACACAGATTGTTATGACTAGATTTAATCTGTGTAATCTATTTTTAATCTGTGCAATCATATATAATCTTTTTCAAACTTTATTAATCCTCGGACGTTACCCGCAGGACTTCTTCGAGCGTCGTAACCCCGATCATAAAATTCTCTACCGCATTATCCCGCAGGGTCATCATGCCGAGGTTCTTTATCGCGTAATTCTTGATCTCGTCGCTTGAGGACTTTTTCATGATCATGTCCCTGGTATGATCATCGATAAGGAGCGCTTCGAGTATAGCAATCCGTCCGTAGTAACCTGTATTATTGCACTTGGCGCATCCCCTCCCGTGATAAAAATTATTGATGCCGCGCTTACGCGCTGCCTCGGCATTTATACCCAGACGTTCGAGCACGCCCGCAGGTATATCGGCCGGCTCTTTACAGGCCGGGCAAATCTTGCGCATAAGACGCTGGGCCGATGCCATGACGAGGCTCGAGCCGACTAAAAACGGCTCAATGCCCATATCGATGAGCCTTGTTACGGCACCCGCGGAATCATTCGTATGGAGGGTGCTTAAGATGATCTGGCCTGTCAGGGACGCCTTTATCGCGATATCGGCCGTTTCGAAGTCACGGATCTCGCCCACCATCACTATGTCGGGGCTCTGGCGAAGTGAGGACTTAAGCCCGCTGGCAAACGTAAGCCCTATCTCGGGCCTGGCCTGTATCTGAGTTATGCCCTCTATCTCATATTCCACTGGATCTTCAAGCGTCATGATATTACGCTCAGGCTGATTAAGCTGGGTTATTATCGAATATAGAGTGGTCGACTTGCCGCTTCCCGTAGGACCGGTGACCAGTATCATGCCGTAAGGGCGCTTAAGGGCTGTCTTGAATGTCTCGAGAGGCTGGGGCAGGAATCCCAATTTTTCCAGCCCTACATTTAAACCCGACTTATCCAGGACCCTCAGCACTATCTTGCCGCCGCATGTTATCGGAAGCACCGACACCCTGAAGTCTATCTCTTTACCCTCGAAGCTGATCTTGAAGCGGCCGTCCTGCGGAAGGCGCGTCTCGGTGATATCGAGATTGGACATGATCTTTATCCTTGCGATAACGGCGTTCTGGTTTCTTTTAGGAAGATTGAGGGCATCGTGGAGCGCGCCATCGACGCGGTAACGTACGCGCAGCGATTTTTCGCGCGGTTCTATATGGATGTCGCTTGCCCTGGTGCGAAGGGCCTCGTTCAATATAAGGCTGACCACTTTTACGATGGGCGCCTTCTGGCTCTCGGCCGCGATCTCGCTGACATCGACGGTCTCCTCTTCGCCCATTTCATCGGAGATATCTATCTCTGTGCCCTGAGGATCATCCTCCAGGATCTTCGCGATCTCTTCGGTATGAGAGCCGTAATACTTATTGATCGCCTCCTTTATATCATCTTCGGTAGCGATGATCGGCTCGATCTGGTATTTTGTCAAAAGCTTTATCTCGTCGATGGCAAAGATATTGAGCGGATCCGACATGGCGAGCGTCAGGACATTACCTATCTTTGAGATGGGTATGACGGAATACTGGCGGGCAATACGGTCCGGTATGAGCTCGGTAAGCGAGCTATCGATCTTATATTTCGAGATATTGATCGGGGGGATATTGAGCTGGCGCGAGACGACGACCATAAGATCCTTCTGCGAAATATATCCTCCCTGCACAAGGATCTTACCCAGGTTGCCGCCGGATTTGCGCTGGAGCTCGATCGAGCGCTCCAGATCCTCCGGCTTGATCAGCTTTCCTTTTACGAGAATATCTACCAGACGGTCTCTTAAGGATCCTTCCATTATCATGACCTTTTTGTGTTGTGGGCCTAAAAGTTAAAATTGAGAGCGTTGAAAAACCCATGCATTATATGATTACACAGATTTCAAAAAAGATTACACAGATTGTCTTTGGCGATATTTCAATCTGTGTAATCGCTTCATAATCTGTGCAATCTTTCTATATGGCCTTTTTCAACGGTTTCAAATTACACCGCATCGACGTCCTGATCGCCGAATGTCACGCGCACGACTTCGTCTATCGTAGTTATACCGGCCAATACGCCCTGGATGCCGTTCTCTCTGATCGTCTTCATGCCTTCAAGGCGCGCGATCTCGCGGATCTTATACTCCTGGGCGCATTCCATTATCAGCGTTTTGATAGCAGGAGATAATTCCATCAGCTCTACAAGACAGACGCGCCCCTTATAGCCCGTGCCGAGGCATGATTCGCATCCTTTGCCACGGTAAAATTGTACCGGCGCCCCGTCGGTCTTCAGTTTCAGATCTTTTAAAATATCTTTACTGGGCTGGTAAGATTCCTTGCAGTTATTGCATATCTTGCGGACGAGCCTCTGGGCTCCGATAAGCACAACGGATGAAGTTATAAGGAATGGCTCAACGCCCATATTGACAAGCCTTATTATAGATCCCGTCGCGCTCGTAGTATGGAGCGTGCTTAATACCAGGTGGCCGGTAAGCGCAGCCTTGATAGCTATATCGACCGTCTCAAAATCACGGATCTCGCCTATCATCACTATATTCGGGTCCTGCCGCAGGATGGACCGAAGCGCGGCGGCAAATGTGAGTCCTATCTCGGGCCGGGCGGAAACCTGATTTATGCCTTCGATCAGGTATTCTACGGGGTCCTCGACCGTAACGATATTCTTTTTAGGTGAATTGATATGCTCCAGGATGGCATATAGCGTCGTAGTTTTACCGCAGCCTGTAGGGCCGCATATAAGTATCATGCCGTGAGGACGGGCGGCATTCTTCTTTATTATCTCGATAGACCTCTTATCAAACCCGAGCATCTCGATATCGAGCATCGCCTGCGCCCGATCGAGTATACGCAGCGCCACCTTCTCCCCCATACTGGACGGTATGGTAGATATGCGGAAATCGATTTCGCGGCCCTGTAGCTTTACCTTAAACCTGCCGTCCTGCGGAAGCCGACGCTCGGCTATATCGAGATTGGACATTACCTTAAGTCGCGATACGATAGCGCTGTGAAGGATCTTGGGCGGGCGCTTGCCTTCCTGCAATATGCCGTCGACGCGATACCGGATCCGCAAGGTGCGCTCGAGCGGTTCTATCAGGACATCGCTTGAGCGCAGGCGCACCGCTTCATTAAGGAGAAGGTTGGTGATCTTTACGACCGGCGCCTCCTGGGTCATCCGCAGGATCTCCCCGGAATCAGTGGATGCGTCGACGCCTCTTTCCAGCACCGTGATGTTGTCCTGGTCTTTCATATCATCGACGATCTTCTCGATCGCCGCGTAGGCGCTTTCACCATAATACTGATCTATCGCTTCTTTGATATCGTGTTCGGTAGTGATTATGGGGTTTATCTTAAAACCGGTGAGGGCCTTCAGGTCATCGATCGCAAATACATTCATGGGATCGGCCATAGCGATCGTAAGGGTCGAACCCATCTTAGATATAGGCATGATACGGTAGTTCTTCGCAATCTTTTTTGGTATGAGCTTTATAACATCGGTATCGATCTTGTATCTGGCAAGATTAAGCGGCGGTATCCCGAGCTCCCTGGACAGCACCATCATAAGGTCGCTTCTGGATATCAAACCGAGCTCGACGAGCGCATCGCTTACCGAACCGCCCTTATTCTTCTGGAAGGCAAGCGCCTTCCCCAAGTCGGATTCCTTGATAAGCCCCCGGTCTATGAGGACCGTGGTCAGCTTCTCTTTTAGGCCGAGGATCATAGAGCTCCGCTATTTTTTCTCGTAATTTTTTTTAACCGCGTCATTAATATCTGTCATGGTGCTGACAAATACCTGGACCTTTAACCGGGTGAGCATCTCGATGTCCTCTATGGCCTGGACGTTGAGCGGATTTGACATAGCTATGGTGAGCAGATCCCCTATCTTATCTACGGGAACCAGGTTGTACTGCCTGGCCACATTTTCAGGGATCAGCATAAGCGCCTCCTTACTGATCTCGTAGGAGGCGAGAGGGAGATATGGGAAACCATACTGAACCGTGAGGACCTGGGCTATCTCTTCCTCTTTGGCATATCCTAAGGATACCAATATCTGCCCTATGAGCCCGCCGCGCTCTTTCTGAGCCTTCAGGGCCTGTTCAAGCTGGGCGGGCGTTATTATACCCCGATCCATGAGAAGCTCCCCCAGCTGCTTTGTCACTATGCGCTTGATGGTCGACATCTGATTCCTTATCGCTTCATTATCTGCTTCAGGTCGTCGAGGTCGGTCGTGCGGTCATATGCCTCCTCGATCGAGATCATTCCATTTTTATAAAGCCCGTAGAGCGCCTGGTTCATAGTCATCATGCCGTCTTTTTGCGACGTCTGTATGACTGAATATACCTGGTGAGCCTTGGATTCGCGTATCATGCTACGGATGGCCGGAGTGACCATAAGTATTTCGGTCGCGAGCACACGGCCCGACCCTTTTATGTGGGGTATGAGCTGCTGGCTTAACACCGCGACGAGAACGAATGATAGCTGAGTGCGGATCTGCTGCTGCTGATGGGCCGGGAAGACATCGATGATCCGGTTAATCGTCTGGACACAGTCTGAAGTGTGAAGGGTCGCAAATACGAGGTGGCCGGTCTCGGCTATGACGAGCGCCGATTCTATGGTTTCCAGATCGCGCATCTCCCCTATCAGGATGACATCCGGATCCTGGCGAAGCACGTGTTTCAATGCCCCGCCGAATGAGCGCGTATCACTATCGAGCTCACGCTGGTTGACGATCGACATCTTGTTTTTGTGGACGAATTCTATGGGATCCTCGACGGTTATGATATGGCAGGAGCGATTAGTGTTTATCCAATCGACCATGCTTGCAAGTGTCGTAGACTTACCGCTTCCCGTGGCTCCCGTAAGCAAAACGAGCCCCTTCGGCCGGTTGCAAAGGTTTATGGCAAGCTCGGAAGAAATACCGCACTTTTCAAAAGACCAGATCTCTTCCGGTATGAGTCTTATAGACGATGAGATGGCGCCGCGCTGTTTAAAGACATTGACCCTGAATCGTCCGATGCCGTCTACGCCAAACGCGATATCGAGCTCCATGTCGCGCTCAAACTTTTCTATCTGCGGCTTCGTCAGTATGCTATAGGTAAGCCTTAAGGTATCCTCGGCCGTCAAGGCACGGTCACCCACCGAAATCAAATTCTCGTCGATCCTTATGCGCGGAGGTGTCCCGGTGGTAATGTGCAGATCCGACGCGCCCTTTTCGTACATTATCTTTAATAGACCCTGCATGTCGTACGCCATGATATACATCTCCTTAATATATTTATTTTATACGACGACCTTATTCTTGCCGGATGCCTTGGCCTGCTTCACGGCGTCGCTTGCTTTTTTATACAGCTCGCCGCTCGTCGCCCCGTCGATAGGGTTCTCGCTCACGCCGCAGGAAACCGTGAGGGTCGCCTTGCCATCCCGCAGCAGGTTTGTCGAACCCAATTTTTTCCTCATATCCTCGGCGAGACCGGCGGCCTCCTTCTTATTCTTCTCCGGAAGAAGTATGGCAAATTCATCGCCGCCCACGCGGGCAACCTTACTGATAGGCGTGGCGTTGTCCTTGATGAGCTTGGCCATCTTGCGGATCGCTTCCTCAGCCGCGAGCTCTCCGTTAGAATCCCTGAATTCTTTAAAGTTATCGATATTTATCATTATGAGCGAACACGGCCTCTGATAAAATATGGCGCGCTTGATCTCTTCCTCGAGCCGCATGGTTATGTAGGTCTTATTGTAAAGGTCGGTCAGGTCGTCTTTTATGGCAAGCGTCTCCGCGCGCTTGGCGAGGTAGTCGCTCTCTATAGCGATGACCATCTGCTTGGCGAAGACCTTCACAAGGTCGATATCATCGACCTTGTATTTAAAATTGTCGATCCTGTTACCCACCATTAGAAGGCCGAATACTTTTTTCCCGGATATGAGCGGCATTATCAGGATATTGCGCAGATTATACGCCCTTTTAAAATCCTCGAACTCCGCCGAGAGCCGCGCGCCCTTATCTATGACGATCGTCATATTATCGTTTATGGCCTTCTCCAGGACTCCGCGCCCCGCCCGGCTGATCACGATATCGGTAAGCCGGTCATCGTCCATATTATGCACCGTTTTAACGACGAAGTCTCCGAGCTCGGCCTTAGGCATATATATTATGCCGAAACCGGAATCGAATACCATGCTCGCCTTCTCGAGCGCAAGCTCAAGAAGTGAATCAAGCCTTACACTTCCCGCGGAAAGGATATCACCGATCTGGAGGAGGCTCGACATCGCTAAGACTTTTTTATTGATCTCGATATTGATCTCTCTCATCCTGGAGCTGTAGCCCTTTATCTCCTCAAGATTCATGCGTATCTTACGGGTCATAGAGTTAATGGAGCCCGCGAGATTGCCGATCTCGTCCTCGCCCTCAACGACGATATTACGCTGGTATTCGCCGCTGGCGATGACCTTCGCTTCTATGGCCATGTCGATCACCGGGTTGATCAGCTGCCGGACGAGAAGCCCGCCGAGGAGCGCTACGAGCACAGCCCCCATAGTAACCAGGCTGACATCCGTGATATTATGCAGGTTCGGAAAGACATAGTTAGAAACTATATATACGCAGACAAGAAGAGGGATGACCGACATAAGGGCGAACGCGACCAAAAGCTTGTACCGCAGCCCCTTATTACTAAGAGCGAGATTTTTTAAAAGCTTCATAGAGCCTCCTTGGCAGACTTACGAGTATATAGTAATCGTATAAATATTTTAACCAAAGTATACCTGACCTAAGCGGCTTTGTCAAATGAGCCGTTTTTTGCGGCAAGGGCTTCCCGCTCAAGGACTTTGCGTTCGAGGCCCACATCGATGAAATCCCAGGGCAATATTTCTGAAAATTCCCGGCGGCGGGATGCATAAAAGGCTGGGTCTATCGATAATTTTTTGAATGCTTCAAGCCAGCGCCCCATGTCGAACGAGTCTTCCCACCCGTCAAAACGGCCTCCTGCCTTCCATATCTCATAAACGACATCAGAAAGCCGCCTGTCTCCCCGGGCCAGGACCGCTTCGATATAGCTCATCCGGAATGAATGGAAGTCGAGCGAGATAAACCTGGATCGAACTACCGATTTCAAAATAAGGCGCTTACGCTCGAGCCCATCGATCGGATCCATCGGGAACCATTGGAATGCAGTATGGGGTTTCGGGACAAAGGCGTTAATGCTGGCCGTGACATCCGCCCATTTACCGTCCACGCTCTTTCTTAAAGAGGATATTTCGGTGACGAGCGAAGCGATCCCCCCGACATCCTCATCGGTCTCCTGCGGAAGGCCGATCATGAAATATAGCTTAACCCTGCGCCAGCCGGACTTGAACGATTCCGTGCACACATTGTAAAGTCTTTCGATGTCGATATTCTTATTGAGCGATTTCCGTAAACGCGCGCTCCCTGCCTCGGGCGCAAATGTGAGCCCGGATTTTTTAACTTTAGCGATAAGCCCGGGCAGGTCTTTAAGGGCCTCCTCGACCCGAAGCGACGGCACCGCGATAGAAACATGCTTAAGCGAAAATTCCGCGTTCAGCGCCTCTATGACCTCGCGAATGCCGGAGAAGTCGACGCTCGAAAGCGAAAGAAGCGATATCTCGTCATGGCCGGTATTTTTATATGCCTCGCGGGCAAGCTCTAAGATCTTTTCTTTTGAGCGCTCACGGCATGGCCGATATGTTATAGTGGCCTGGCAAAACCTGCAGATATGTTTACAGCCGCGCATTATCTCGATGGCAATCCTGTCATGAATAATTCCGATATTCGGAACGATCTGTTTTGTAGGATAATACGCATCGTCCAGGTTTTTGACGATGCG
>Ga0364919_10018_pt1 | contig 108689 bp, 106 predicted proteins | sample SorcelJu500001C7_2_FD_206953 | JGI IMG/M metagenome (GOLD analysis project Ga0364919, IMG submission 206953) | Enriched cells from Trout Bog Lake Hypolimnion, Wisconsin, USA - BchlTB.June20.5000.01.C7 | ecosystem: Environmental > Aquatic > Freshwater > Lake > Hypolimnion/Profundal zone | place... | reverse complement strand
GGCGCAACTGGGTCTGCGTAGTTACGATGAAATGATTGGCCGTGTCGATTTGCTAGATAAATCGAAAGCGATTACGCATTGGAAAGCCAAGGGCCTGGACTTTACTAAAGTTTTCCATCAAGTGGTCAAAGATGTGCCATTTAAGCACGTTGAATCACAAGATCATTGTCTGGAAAAAGCGCTGGATAATAAGCTGATTGAACAAGCGCAGCGTGCATTGAATTCCGGTGAAAAAGTATCATTCATCTCGCCAGTGAAAAATCTTAACCGTACGGTAGGTACGATGTTATCCGGTGAAGTGGCGCAGCGCTACGGTCATGTTGGCTTGCCAGACGACACGATTCATATCCAACTGCAAGGTACAGCAGGTCAGTCATTTGCGGCCTTCTTGGCGCATGGGATTACGCTGGATCTGGTTGGTGAAGGTAACGATTACGTCGGTAAAGGCTTATCCGGTGGTCGTATTATTGTGCGTCCAAATACGGAATTCCGTGGTCGTGCTGTCGATAATATTATTTGCGGGAATACCGTGTTATACGGTGCTATCGCAGGTGAGGCATTTATCAATGGAGTGGCCGGAGAACGTTTTGCCGTTCGTAACTCAGGTGCGACTACTGTGATTGAGGGTACAGGCGACCATGGTTGTGAATACATGACCGGTGGTACGGTTGCGGTCTTGGGTGAAACGGGACGTAACTTTGCCGCAGGGATGTCTGGTGGTATTGCGTATGTATACGACGAACTTGGTGACTTTGCACAAAAATGCAATATGGCCATGGTTAAGCTAGAGCCTGTGTTGTCGTCAGCGGAGCAGTTGGCGCATAAGGGAGTCTTGCTTCATAGTCAGTTACGTGGTGGCGTAGGTGAAACGGACGAAGCGATCTTGCGTGATCTGATCGAACGCCATTTTAAATACACTGGTAGTACGCGTGCACGCAACTTGTTAGATGACTGGGCACGTAGTCGTGCTAAATTCATCAAAGTATTCCCGCTGGAATATCAACGGGCTTTAGCAGAAATGCAGGCGGCCAAAGTTGCACCATTGGCCGCGTAGATTGATTCGTTGATCAGCAAGTTAAAAGTAAGTTGAAAATACAGCGTAAATTGAGGAAACAACATGGGTAAAGTAACTGGTTTTATGGAATATGCTCGTTTGCAAGAGACTGCTGATGCACCTTTTGCACGTTTGAAGCATTACAAAGAATTTTTACATCACCTAGATGATGGTGCAGCGAAAATACAAGCGGCCCGATGTATGGATTGTGGCATTCCATTTTGTAATAATGGTTGTCCAGTAAATAACATCATTCCTGATTGGAATGACTTGGTCTACCGTGGAAATTACCAAGAAGCATTGGAAACCCTGCACTCGACCAATAATTTTCCGGAATTCACAGGGCGTATTTGTCCTGCGCCGTGCGAGGCTGCCTGCACGTTAGGGATTAATTCGGATGCGGTCGGGATTAAATCGATTGAGCATTTCATTGTCGATAAAGGCTGGGAAAATGGTTGGATCACTCCACAACCTGCGACTGTTAGTACTGGCAAAAAAGTTGCGGTTGTTGGTTCAGGCCCAGCTGGCTTAGCAGCAGCACAGCAATTATCGCGTGCTGGTCATGCCGTAACGGTATTTGAAAAAAATGACCGTGTCGGTGGCTTGATGCGTTACGGGATTCCTGATTTTAAACTGGAAAAATCCCATATCGATCGTCGGATTGAGCAAATGCAAGCTGAAGGCGTGGTGTTTCGTACTGGTGTATTAATTGGCGATACATTTCCTTCCAATGTGACTAACTGGTCCACAGAAACAATTAGTCCAGCACAGTTAGAAGAACAGTTTGATGCTGTGATTTTGGCTGGTGGCGCAGAACAACCGCGTGACTTGCCAGTCCCAGGGCGTGAGTTGAGTGGCGTGCATTTTGCAATGGATTTCTTGCCACAGCAAAATAAAGTGAATGCCGGCGACAACGTGATCGATCAAATCAAGGCGACCGGTAAACATGTTGTAGTCATCGGTGGTGGCGATACCGGTTCGGATTGCGTTGGTACCTCAAATCGTCATGGCGCTGTAGCGGTGTCCCAGTTTGAAGTGATGCCTTTGCCACCGGAAAAAGAGAATACGCCGATGGTTTGGCCTTACTGGCCATTGAAATTACGTACTTCCTCCTCGCACGAAGAGGGATGTAATCGCGATTGGTCGGTGGCGACCAAACGTCTGGAAGGGCGCGATGGTAAAGTAGAGAAATTGATTGCAGTACGGGTTGAATGGCGTGATGGAAAAATGCAAGAAGTTGCTGATTCTGAATTTGAAGTGAAGGCGGATCTGGTGTTGTTGGCAATGGGATTCGTAGCACCGGTACAACAGGTGTTAACTGCGTTTGGTATCGATCAGGATGCCCGTGGTAATGCCCGCGCAAGCACCGAAGGTGGCGCTGCTTATACAACGTCCGTCGCCAAGGTGTTTGCTGCTGGTGATATGCGTCGGGGGCAGTCATTAGTGGTGTGGGCAATTCGTGAGGGGCGTCAATGCGCCGCTGCAGTCGATACATTCTTGATGGGTTCGACGCTGTTGCCGCGTTAATTACATGCATTGTTGTAATATAAGCCGGTAGTCCTAAAACGTGTGGCGCCCTGCAAGATGAGTTTGGGTGCCACACAGTTGTTTGCATTTTTGCTGTTTTTTGTTGTTTTCTATGCTTTTTAGTTGGATATCCACTCGCTAACGTGGTTTTCAAGGTCAACTCTTTACATTTCATTACATCACATCTGATCAGTCTTTAGCAGAGATTCTGTATTTTGATCTACAATGTGGCATCGCAATAAATTTTATTCCAGTGACTACTCTCGTTGAAATTCAGAATTTACACTTTTCCTATGGTGATCGTCCGATTTTGTCGGAACTGACGATGGTGTTTCCACGCAATAAAGTAGTGGCTATCATGGGTGGATCGGGATCAGGTAAAACCACGATACTGCGTTTGATTGGCGGGTTAATTGCGCCAAATTCTGGTCAGATTCGTCTCGAAGGTCATCCTATAGCCACACAGCGTAGCGCCGCGTTATACCAACAACGCCGCAAAATGGGGATGCTGTTTCAGCATGGTGCCCTGTTTACGGATTTAACGGTGTTTGAGAATGTGGCGTTCCCTTTGCGTGAACACACCAATCTGCCTGAAACATTGTTGCATGATCTGGTTATGATGAAGCTGGAAGCCGTTGGTCTGCGCAACGCTGCCGGACTGACACCTTCAGAAATTTCTGGTGGTATGGCCCGACGTGTCGCACTGGCGCGCGCAGTGGCACTCGATCCGCAATTAATTATGTATGACGAACCTTTCGCTGGATTGGATCCGATTTCCATGGGCGTGACTGCCAATTTGATTCGACAATTGAATGATGCATTGGGATCGACCTCGATCTTGGTGTCGCATGATGTGCATGAGTCATTTGCTATTGCCGACTATGTTTATTTTTTGTCGCAGGGACGCGTTGTGGCAGAAGGGACGCCGGCGGAAATGGCTATTTCTGATCATCCTTACGTTGCTCAGTTTGTGAATGCCCGTGCTGATGGTCCGGTACCATTTCATTATCCGGGAAAAACGCTGGCACAGGACCTTGGTCTGTCGGGAGGGGCGCAATGACGGTTTTTTTGACTTCCTTAGGTGCCGTTGTGCGCACATGGCTCGCCGAGTTGGGATTGGCGTTTCGAACCTTGTTTGCGATTATGATGAGTGGGTTGGGCCTGTGGAGACGGCCGCGATTGATTACCGATCAGATCCATTTTATCGGTAATTATTCTCTCGTTATTATTTTGGTTTCTGGTTTGTTTGTCGGATTTGTGTTGGGTTATCAGGGCTATTACACGCTGAACCGCTACGGATCAGAACAGGCGCTGGGTTTGTTGGTTGCATTATCGCTGACACGTGAGTTGGGGCCAGTAGTTACTGCGCTATTATTTGCTGGGCGTGCCGGTACCTCATTGACTGCGGAAATTGGTTTGATGAAAGCCGGTGAGCAACTGGATGCCATGGAAATGATGGCCGTTAATCCACTACAGCGCGTGTTGGCCCCGCGTTTTATTGCTGGCATTATTGCAATGCCGATACTGGCCGCATTATTTACCGCGATGGGTGTGTTTGGTGGTTATTTGGTTGGCGTGCAATTAATCGGTGTCGATGAGGGGGCGTTTTGGTCCCAAATGCAAGGTGGTGTTGATGTATGGGAAGATATTGGCAATGGCGTGATTAAAAGTATTGTGTTTGGTTTTGCTGCAACATTCATTGCTTTATATCAAGGATTTCAGGCAAAGCCAACGCCAGAAGGGGTTGCTAGAGCAACAACGCGCACTGTTGTGTTATCGTCACTGATTGTGTTGTGGCTGGATTTTGTGCTGACGGCATTGATGTTTAAATAAATTTCTTATGGTGTGTTGCTTAAAAGATGAATTTGCTTAGGTGAATGGTGCTTTGAGTTGGTGCTCCTTTAAATACGAAAATCGAATTTGCTCTATACTCATGACTAATATGAGTAAAGGGTATAAATAGTTGTATCGGAAGATAAATGCAAAATAAATCACTGGATTTTTGGGTTGGCTTGTTTGTGGTATTAGGTGCTGCGGCGTTGCTGTTTTTGGCACTTAAAGTCGGCAATATGAGCTCATTTACCGGCGGAAGTACTTATACGGTTACGACCAAATTTGACAATATTGGCGGTTTGAAGCCGCGCGCGCCGGTGAAAAGTGCCGGGGTGGTGGTTGGCCGAGTTGATAATATACAATTTGATGACAAAACATTTCAGGCTCTAGTAACGCTGCAATTAGACAAGCGCTATCAGTTTCCAAAAGATAGTTCGGCAAAGATTTTGACCTCAGGGTTGCTTGGGGAGCAATATATCGGTCTTGAGGCCGGTGGCGATGCGACAAATCTTGTTGCGGGCGATAAAATTAAAATGACACAATCAGCCGTTGTACTGGAAAATTTGATCAGTCAATTTTTGTTCAGTAAAGCAGCGGATGGAAAGGACAGTAGTAAATGAAGACCTCGCAAATGCTTGTGGCAAGCGTTGTTCTGTTGGTTTCAGGATGCGCTACCGTGCCGCCTGATGGCAATGTGAATGATCCGTATGAGCATTTCAATCGTAAAGTATTTGAATTTAATGACACTGTAGATGCCATTGCAGTCAAACCTATTGCTAAAGCTTATAATGCAGTATTACCGTCGTTTGTTCAAACCGGCATCACTAATTTTTTTGGGAACATCGGTGATTCATGGACAATGGTGAATGATTTTTTACAAGGTAATGTCGAATCAGGCGTAGCCGATTTGGCACGGGTCAGTTTGAATACCATTTTTGGACTTGGTGGCATCGTCGATTTTGCTTCTGCAGCGAACATTCCGCGTCACTCAGAAGATATGGGGAAAACCTTGGGTGTGTGGGGTTTTCCTGATGGCCCGTATATTGTGTTGCCTTTACTTGGACCATCGACTGTACGTGATACGATCGGAACGCCATTTGATTATTACGGTGACTTGTGGGGTTACACTACCCCGGTTTATGTACGTAACTCTGGTTCGGCAGTTCGTGCTGTTAATAAACGTTCTGGTTTGTTGGGCGCCACCAACTTGCTGGATGATGCAGCGTTAGATAAATACATCTTTACACGTGATGGTTATTTGCAACGACGTGCAAGTCAGGTTGACGCACGCATTCAAGAACGTCAAGATAGAATCGATGATGCCGCAGCCGCAGCCGCAGTCAATGCGGTGAGTGCAGTGCCGGATGAACCGGAAAAATGAACGAGAATATGGATATAACGATGAATATTGCAATAAAAAAAATGAAACACCGTGTATGGAGTGTCGTCACAGGTACGGCACTGATGCTCGCTTTGAGTCTGAATGTCACAGCGGTCCGTGCAGCGGATGAAGCGGCAGATGTGTTGGTCAAGCGGATCAGTCAAGACGTTGTTGATACAGCGAAAGCCGATAAAGATATCCAATCCGGTAATCAAGCCAAAGTACTAGATTTGGTAGAGAAGAAAATTATTCCTTATGTTGATTTTCAGCGTATGACTGAATTAGCAGTCAGCCGTAATTGGCGCGATGCTACACCGGATCAGCAAAAAGCATTGGTAACGCAATTTCGTAGTTTGCTGATTTATACGTATTCCGGCGCACTGTCACAAGTGAAAGATCAACGACTGGAATTCAAACCATTTCGTGCCGCAGCAGATGACACGGATGTCGAAGTACGTAGTCAGGTGATTCAGGCGCGTGGCGGTCAACCGATTCAATTGTATTATCGTTTAAGAAAAACGGGATCCGGTTGGAAAATTTATGATATCAATATACTAGGTGCTTGGCTTATTGAAACGTATAAAGGGAGTTTTAATGCAGAAATTAATAAATCAGGTATCGATGGTTTAATTACTGTATTGACTGCAAAAAATGCTAAATTGGCGATTGCCTATGGTAAAAAATCATAACAATGGTATCGCGAGCAATGGCTTTTACCCCTTCTGGTGATTTTACGCACGAAAATGCAGCTACGCAACTAGCTGCAGGTTTGACTGCCATTGCGGCTGGTCAGGTGGTTATTTCGTTTAGTCAAACCTTGCGTATTGATTCTAGTGCGGTTGCCTGCATGCTGGCGTGGAAACGTAGCGCCGGTCAACAAGGCACCAGTTTGCGTTTTGAGCATCTCCCCGAGAGCTTGACAAGTTTGGTTGGTCTTTATGGCGTAGCGCAATTACTTTAGGGCTGACGCCGTCTTCTATATAATCTATCTTCTTCGTGTTGTATCACAACACTTCACTTCTTTTTGTAAAGCATTTTGCCCCTATGGCGGCCATACAAATCACTGATATTAAAAAAAATTATTCTGGCTTGAAGGCCCTTGACGGGGTATCGCTGACCATAGAGCAAGGTGAATTTTTCGGTTTGCTCGGCCCAAATGGCGCAGGAAAGACCAGTTTGATTTCCATTATTGCCGGACTGTCCCGTGCTGATTCCGGACGCGTGACGGTAATGGGGCATGACGTAGTGACAGATTATCGCGCTGCACGCAGTAAGTTGGGTGTCGTGCCGCAGGAATTGGTATTCGACCCATTTTTTACCGTGCGTGAAACCTTGCGATTGCAATCAGGTTATTTTGGGTTGAAGAAAAACGATGACTGGATTGATGAGGTCATGGAAAATCTTGATCTCACCAGTAAAGCGGACACCAATACCCGCGCCTTATCCGGTGGAATGAAACGACGCGTCTTAGTGGCGCAAGCACTCGTGCATAAGCCACCTGTGATCGTGTTAGATGAACCGACAGCGGGTGTCGATGTGGAGTTGCGCCAAACCTTGTGGCGTTTCATCAGTCGCTTGAATCACGAAGGGCATACTGTCGTATTGACAACCCATTATTTGGAAGAAGCACAGGCGTTATGTCATCGTATTGCCATGCTCAAACAAGGTAAAGTGGTCGCGCTTGATAGTACCGCGGCATTAATTCGACGGGTATCTGGATCGCAGTTGGTGGTGCGTTTATCCGGCGCGCCATTGCCGCAGGAATTGCAATTATTGCAACTTCAGGGGAGTGCTGGGTATACGGTGTTTCGGGTGAATGAATATACGGCAGTCGAACCGATTTTGTCCGCGCTGCGGCAGGCCGGTTGTGTGATTGAAGATATGCAATTGCAACAAGCTGATCTGGAAGATGTGTTTTTACAAATCATGGGCGGGTCAGACAAATGATGGGTTTTCAAACGCTGTTTAATAAGGAAGTATTGCGGTTTTGGAAGGTGGCGACGCAGACTATCATGGCGCCGGTATTGACCGCTATGTTGTACCTGCTGATCTTTGGCCATGTTTTGGAATCGCATGTGCAGGTATATCCAGGTGTGCGGTATACCGCATTTTTGATCCCGGGACTGGTAATGATGAGTGTGTTGCAAAATGCCTTTGCGAATACCTCCTCGTCATTGATTCAATCTAAAATTACCGGCAATCTGGTGTTTGTTTTGTTGACGCCTTTATCTGCATGGGAATTATTTTTGGGCTATGTGCTGGCCGCTGTTGTGCGTGGTATCGTCGTCGGCTTAGGTGTGTTTGTGATCACTGCTTGGTTTGCTGATTTATCTTTCGTTGCACCTATCTGGATTGCCGTGTTTGCATTGTTGGGTGCGGCAATGCTCGGTACAATGGGGCTAATTGCAGGAATTTGGGCTGAAAAATTTGATCAGTTGGCTGCATTTCAGAATTTTTTGATCATGCCTGCCACTTTTTTATCTGGGGTATTTTATTCTATTCATTCTTTACCACCATTTTGGCACCTAGTATCCCGCTTTAATCCATTTTTCTATATGATAGATGGTTATGGTTTTTTTGGTGTGTCGGATGTGAGTCCGTTCACGAGTCTGGCTATTGTCGCCGGTTTTTCTGTGGTGCTGGCTGTAATTGCATTGCGGATGCTGCGTAGCGGCTATAAGTTACGCCATTGAGTTACGCCAATGAGCACCAGATGCAGCATTGGTGGGATTTCCCATGCTGTTTAACTAATTTTGTGCAAGTCCAATAAAAAGAGGATTCATCGTGTCACCAACCCCAAATCAGATTAAAGATTATATCGCTGCCGGACTGGACTGCTCATTTTTGAGTGTGGACGGCGATGGACAGCATTTTGAAGCAACGATTGTTTCTGCCGCATTTGCCGGTAAACGTCCAATTGCCCGGCATCAACTGGTTTACGCTGTTTTGGGTGACCGTATGCGGCAAGAAATTCATGCTCTTTCCATGAAAACTATGACGCCGGAAGAGTACGCGCAATAATGGATAAATTACTGATTGCTGGTGGAATCCGATTAAACGGGGACGTGGTTATTTCGGGTGCCAAAAATGCCGCGCTGCCGATTCTATGCGCTGGCCTTTTGACAAGTGATGACGTGCATTTGTCTAATTTGCCATTGCTGAACGATGTCGCTACGATGGAAAAGCTGTTAAGCCAAATGGGTTTGCGAATGACGGTGGATGGTAATTCTGTCACGTTAAACGGTGCTCAGATCGACCGATTAGAAGCGCCTTATGATTTGGTTAAGACGATGCGTGCATCGATTCTTGCCTTAGGTCCGTTGCTGGCACGATTCGGTGAGGCGAAAGTATCGTTGCCGGGTGGTTGCGCTATTGGTGCCCGCCCTGTGGATCAGCACATCAAGGGTTTGCAGGCAATGGGAGCAGAAATCACCATTGAAGCTGGTTATATCCATGCGCGTGCTAAAAAACTCAAAGGAGCGCGGATAGTCACAGATATGATTACCGTCACCGGTACAGAAAATCTGCTGATGGCTGCTACCTTGGCTGAGGGCGAGACGGTATTGGAAAATGCGGCATGCGAACCGGAAGTCGTTGATTTGGCTAATCTATTGGTGAGTATGGGTGCCAATATTAGCGGCATAGGTAGTTCGCGTATGGTCATTCAGGGTGTTGCGCGTTTGCATGGCGCACGTCATCACATTATTTCTGATCGTGTTGAAGCTGCGACTTTTTTGTGTGCCGTGGCGGCGACTGGTGGCGATGTCACACTTCGAAATACTCGGGTAGATATCCTTGAAGTGGCATTAGAAAAATTGCGTGAAACGGGTGCTATCTTAACCGTTGGAGCCGATACGATTCGCATTCAAATGGATACACGTCCGAAAGCGGTCAGTTTCAGGACAACGGAATATCCGGGCTTTCCGACGGATATGCAAGCACAATTTATGGCATTGAATACGGTTGCAAGTGGTAATAGTCGTGTGACTGAAACTATTTTTGAAAATCGCTTTATGCACGTTCAAGAGTTGAATCGACTTGGCGCGCTGATTGATATCGAAGGTCATACTGCGCTGGTACGGGGAGTTGATCATTTGGTCGGAGCACCGGTCATGGCAACGGACTTGCGCGCGTCAGCCTGTCTGGTGATTGCCGGTCTGGCGGCACAAGGTGAAACCTTGATTGATCGGATCTATCATCTGGATCGGGGTTACGATCGGATGGAAGTGAAATTGTCCGGTCTTGGTGCTAATATTCGACGCGTTAAATAACAATGAGCAAGCAATAATGACTAAGCAACTCACTCTGGCCCTGTCTAAGGGACGTATTTTTGACGATACCATGCCGTTGTTAAAGGCTGCAGGGATCACTGTTACTGAAGATCCTGACACTTCGCGTAAATTAATTTTATCGACAACTGATGCCATGTTGCGCGTGATTATTGTGCGCGCATCCGATGTCCCTACGTATGTGCAGTATGGCGCCGCGGATTTTGGTGTGGCAGGCAAGGATGTGCTCATCGAACATGGCGGGGAAGGTTTATATCAACCGGTTGATTTGCAAATTGCTAAATGCCGGATGTCTGTCGCGGTTGAGCAAGGTTTTGACTATGAGACGGCGGTACGGCATGGAGCACGGTTACGGGTGGCGACCAAGTATGTGGAAATCGCACGTCGCCATTTTGCCAACAAAGGCGTACATGTAGATTTGATCAAATTGTACGGTTCCATGGAATTGGCACCGCTGGTGGGCTTATCCGATGTGATCGTTGATCTGGTTAGTACCGGCAATACTCTGCGGGCTAATCGCTTGGTAGAAGTCGAAAAAATTATGGATATTTCATCGCGCTTAATCGTAAATCAGGCGGCTTTGAAATTAAAAGGTGCATATTTGCAACCGATTTTAGCCGCGTTTGAAGCTGCAGCACTTCAGGTTGAGCACACCGATTGATTACATTTACTATCGTTACGAATAATTATTATGCCTACGTCCTCTTTTACTCCGGTACACATCACCAAACTCACGTCGACTGATGCCGATTTTCAATCGCGTTTGTCAGGGTTGTTGGCGTTTGAAGCAACGCAAAATGAGGCGATCGAGCAGGCGGTAGTGCAAATTTTGGCGGATGTTAAGCAGCATGGTGATGCGGCGGTGATCGCTGCCACCAAGCGTTTTGATCGGCTTGATGTCACGACCATGGCACAACTGGAAATTAGTCAGGCAGATATGTTAGCGGCCTTGGCAGCGTTGCCGCCTGAACGGCGTCGTGCTCTGGAATTCGCAGCGGAGCGGGTACGTGCGTATCACGAAATACAAAAACAACACTGTGGTTCCAATGGTTTTAGCTATACCGAAGCGGATGGAACTGTGCTGGGACAAAAAGTCACACCATTGGACCGGGTGGGTATCTACGTTCCAGGTGGCAAAGCGGCCTATCCTTCTTCCGTACTGATGAATGCCATTCCTGCCAAGGTTGCCGGTGTCTCTGAGGTGATCATGGTTGTGCCTACGCCGGACGGTGTTAAAAATCAATTGGTATTGGCTGCAGCAGCGATTGCTGGTGTGGATAAAGTGTTTACGATCGGCGGGGCGCAAGCGGTTGCCGCATTGGCCTATGGCACAGAATCGATTCCGGCTGTAGACAAAATTGTTGGCCCCGGTAATGCCTATGTGGCAGCGGCAAAACGTCGAGTATTTGGCACGGTTGGAATTGATATGATCGCCGGACCATCTGAAATTTTAGTATTATGCGATGGCACAACGGATCCAGACTGGGTTGCGATGGATTTATTTTCGCAAGCGGAACATGATGAATTGGCACAGTCAATTTTACTCTGTCCGGATGCCGCATATATTGCGGCGGTCGAAGCTAGTATCAATCGTTTGATTGGCGGCATGCCGCGTCATGAGGTTATTCGTACATCGCTGACCAATCGTGGTGCCTTGATTTTAGTGCGAGATATGGATGAGGCTTGTGCGATTGCGAATGCTATTGCTGCCGAGCATGTGGAAATCTCTGCACTCACGCCACAGCATTGGGCCGATAAAGTGCGTCATGCCGGGGCACTATTTTTGGGTCGTTATTCATCTGAAGCGTTGGGTGATTACTGTGCCGGTCCCAACCACGTTTTACCTACTTCCCGTACGGCACGATTTTCATCGCCTTTGGGCGTTTATGATTTTCAAAAACGCAGCAGTATTATTTTCGTCAGCCAAGATGGCGCCACTACATTAGGTGTGATGGCAGCAGAATTAGCTTATGGCGAAGGGTTGCCGGCTCACGCTCGCTCGGCTGAATTGCGTTTGCCCTGATGACGAGCACTATCTGGCGTAATCGTGTCATGCAAGGGGATGCGTTGGCGCAGATGGCCGCTATCCCGGATGGTAGTGTCGACTTGATTTTGACAGACCCACCTTATGGTTTGGGTAAGGATTATGGCAATGACTCAGATAAACTTGAGCAAGCAGCGTATTTGGCTTGGACAAGTGACTGGATCAGTAAAGTCATTCCTAAATTAACGCCGAATGGCAGCCTGTATATTTTTCTGACATGGCGGTTTTCACCTGAAATTTTTGTGATGCTTAAGCAGCATCTGACGATGTTGAATGAAATTATCTGGGATCGGCGAGTACCCTCTATGGGGGGGAGCGTGCGGCGTTATTCTTCGGTGCATGATACAGTCGGTTTTTTTGCTAAAGGCAAAGACTATTATTTTGATCTCGACGCGATCAGAATTCCTTATGATGCGGTGACTAAAAAAGCCCGCACGCGCAAGTTATTTGAAGGTTCCAAATGGCTGGAGTTGGGGTATAACCCCAAAGATGTTTGGAGTGTTTCTAGATTGCATCGTGAATGTCCTGAACGCGCCGAGCATCCTACCCAAAAGCCGTTGGAAATTATAGAGCGTATGATTAAGGCTTCTTGCCCTCCCGGTGGCGTGGTTTTTGATCCGTTTATGGGAAGTGGAACAACTGCAGTCGCTGCTAGGCGCTGTGGTCGTGACTTTACCGGCTTCGAATTGAATCCGGACTATTGCAAGGTGATAGAATCACGCCTCGTTGGTGTTGAAACAGCGCTACTCGACTCTGCATTAGCGCAGGTGGAAGCAGGTTCGAGCTTAGCAACGTCAGCGATGAAATCAGCCATAAAGCCAGCAAGAAAGCCGCGCGTTGCAAAAGTAAAATCACCCGCTGTTGGCAGAAAACAGGCTTCACAGACCTAAGCGCACCGGTAACACACGATGGCTCCGTTGTACAATTGCAATAATTATCAACATTAGTAAAATCGGACTATACATCATGTCACAAGCATCTTCCCCACTCGCTACATTAATCAGTAACGTCATTCGTCCGGAAATTTTAAAACAGTTGCCTTACCATGTGCCGAATGCGAATGGAATGGTCAAACTGGATGCGATGGAAAACCCCTATGAATTGCCGGAGTCACTCAAGCCGGCATTTGGTGCGCATTTGGCCAATGTCGCATTAAATCGTTACCCAGTGCCCAGTTATCGACTGTTAAAACAAAAAATATGCGCCAATTTTGGCGTGCCAGCAGGGTTTGATGTGGTGTTGGGTAATGGGTCGGATGAACTGATTTCCATGCTTTCCGTCGCCTGTGCCAAGCCTGGTGCTATTGCGCTGGCTCCGCTCCCAGGATTTGTGATGTATGCTGCATCGGCTCAATTGGCTGGGATGGCGTTTGTCGGCGTTGATCTGACGGCGGACCTAGAGTTGGATACGGATGCTATGCTGACTGCAATCGCGCTGCATCGCCCGGCGTTGGTATACTTGCCTAATCCAAATAATCCAACTGGTAGCTGGTTTAACGAAGCGGATCTTATTCGGATAATCACGGCTGTTGGCGATACTGGAATCGTGGTTGTGGATGAGGCCTATCAACCGTTTGCTCCAAGTAGCATGATGACACGATTGCCTGAATTCGATAATGTGATTGTGATGCGTACAGTGTCGAAGCAGGGAATGGCGGGATTGCGCTTAGGGTATATGTCGGGTGCACCAGCATTGTTGGCTGAACTTGAAAAAGTCCGTCCTCCATACAATATTAATGTCCTGACTGTCGCTGCGGCTGAATTTTTACTTGATCACATTGCTGTATTCAATCAACAGGCAGCATTGATCTGTCAGCAACGCAGTGAATTAACTATGGCCTTAAAGCAGTTGCCGGACGTGCATGTATTCCCATCGGAAGCGAATTTTTTGTTGATTCGCGTACCACATTCGGAACAAATTTTTAATAAACTGCTGGAACAGCGAATTTTAGTGAAAAATGTCGGTAAAATGCATAGCCTGCTAGTAAATTGTTTACGAATAACTGTTAGCACGCCTGAAGAAAACCAACAGTTTTTGACTGCGTTAACAACGGCGCTGGCATGTTGAAGTAAATATAATAATCAGAGTTACAGGTAAAATCCACGTTGTAATGTGAACAAATTCAGGAAGTGATTTTTCGATATGCCATCTTCATCAACTGCTGTGCCATCACCGACCCAACGTTACGCTGAAGTCGTGCGTAATACCAACGAAACCAAGATTCGTGTTTCGATTAATTTAGATGGAACCGGGCAGCAAAAGCTCAATACCGGGGTGCCGTTTTTAGATCATATGCTGGATCAGATTGCGCGTCATGGTCTGTTTGATTTGGAGGTGGATGCGCAAGGTGATTTGCACATTGATGCGCACCATACGGTAGAAGATGTGGGTATTACCTTAGGTCAGGCATTTGCCAAAGCGCTGAGTGATAAAACGGGTATTCGTCGTTATGGACATGCTTATGTGCCACTAGATGAAGCCTTGTCACGTGTGGTGCTGGATTGTTCCGGTCGTCCTGGTCTTGAATTTCATGTGCCATTTAAACGTGCCATGATCGGTAGTTTTGATGTGGATCTAACCCATGAATTTTTTCAGGGGTTTGTTAATCATGCTCTGGTCAGTTTGCATATCGATAATTTGCGGGGCGAGAATGCCCATCATCAGTGTGAAACGGTATTTAAAGCCTTTGGTCGTGCTTTGCGGATGGCAGTTGAGCTGGACGTGCGTTCAGTTGGAATGATTCCCTCCACCAAAGGTTGTCTGTAATTCAAGAGAAGAGCTATGAATAGAATTGTTGTTGTGGATTACGGCATGGGTAATCTGCGCTCAGTAGCACAAGCCTTACGTGCTGCTGCCCCCGATGCTGATGTCGTCATTTCTGGGGAAGTGGCTCAGATTAAACGTGCCGATCGACTGGTTTTTCCGGGGCAGGGCGCGATGCCTGATTGTATGGCGTGTTTACGTGAATCTGGACTTCAGGAGGCATTGCTGGAAGCCGCCAAGAATAAACCGATGTTTGGTGTGTGTGTCGGTGAACAGATGCTGTTTGATTGGAGTGCTGAAGGTGCAACGGCTGGTTTAGGTTTGCTGCCGGGCAAAGTAGAGCGTTTTGAACTGACAGGTCAGCTACAAGAAGACGGATCGCGCTATAAAATTCCTCAAATGGGATGGAATCGAGTTCGTCAGGCTGGCCATCATCCACTATGGGCTGGCGTTGACGACCAGAGTTATTTTTATTTTGTGCATAGTTATCATGCTAATCCGCTAGAAGTGGCCGATGTCGCAGGTTGGACTGATTATGGAGGTTCATTCGCCAGTGCCGTAGCACGTGATAATATTTTTGCTACCCAGTTTCATCCAGAAAAAAGTGCGGCGGCGGGTTTGCAACTGTATCGAAATTTTGCAGTCTGGAAGCCTTGACTGATCATTTTTTTGTTTTATTTACTGAACGGCAGCTATATAACCATCGTTATTTAGCTGCATTTATTGACAATTTACTTTAACTTATCCACGCTAAGCCATGCTGCTCATCCCTGCTATCGACCTGAAAGACGGTCATTGTGTTCGCCTTAAACAAGGTGATATGGACCAAGCCACTGTATTCTCGGAAGATCCGGGAGAAATGGCGCTACATTGGTTGCGACAAGGGGCCAGACGCTTGCATTTGGTGGACTTGAACGGTGCATTTGCCGGCAAACCGAAAAATGAAGCGGCAGTGAAATCTATCATTAAAGCGGTGCAATGGTATGCGGATGAAAATGGACTGGATGAAATTCCAATTCAATTGGGTGGCGGTATTCGTGATCTCGATACCATTGAACGGTATTTAGACAGTGGTTTAAGCTATATCATTATCGGCACTGCAGCGGTGAAAAGCCCTGGTTTTTTGCACGATGCCTGCAGTGCTTTTCCTGGTCAAATTATCGTTGGTCTTGATGCCAAAGACGGCAAAGTGGCTACCGATGGATGGAGTAAACTCTCCGGGCATGAAGTAGTTGACCTTGCGGTTAAATTTGAAAGCTATGGTATTGAATCCATTATTTACACCGATATCGGGCGTGATGGAATGATGGGGGGCGTCAATATTGAAGCCACTGTGAGACTGGCACAAGCTGTCAGTGTTCCTGTGATTGCTTCTGGTGGTGTACATAATCTGGCTGATGTGGAAGCATTGTGTGCGGTACAGAACGAAGGAATTGAAGCAGTCATTTGTGGACGCTCGATTTACGAAGGCACCTTGAATTTGCTCACGGCACAAGAGCGCGCAGATCAACTAAGCGAGGCGGAATGACTTTAGCCAAACGACTTATTCCGTGTCTGGATGTGACTGCAGGGCGCGTAGTGAAAGGTGTTAATTTTACTGAATTGCGCGATGCGGGCGATCCAGTTGAAATTGCCCGGCGCTACGATGCACAAGGTGCGGACGAAATCACCTTTTTAGATATTACCGCCAGTTCGGATGATCGCGATTTGATTCTGCCGATTATTGAAGCTGTGGCCTCGCAAGTATTTATTCCTCTGACGGTCGGAGGTGGTGTGCGTGTTGTGGAAGACGTCCGGCGCTTGTTGAATGCAGGCGCGGATAAAGTCAGTATGAATACATCTGCAGTGACTAACCCACGTCTAGTGGCGGATGCAGCGCATAAATATGGTTCGCAATGTATTGTGGTCGCCATCGATGCGAAACAAACTGCGCCCGGAAAATGGCAGGTCTACACCCATGGTGGTCGTACTGCAACCGGTCTAGATGTGGTTGAGTGGGCACGTGAATTGGAGCGATTGGGTGCTGGCGAAATTCTGCTTACCAGTATGAATAAAGATGGTACCCGCTCTGGCTTTGATCTGGGACTGACCAGTGCGGTATCTGATGCCATCGGGATACCAGTGATTGCATCTGGCGGCGTTGGTTCATTGCAGGATTTGGCCGATGGTATTAAAATTGGTCACGCTGATGCTGTCTTGGCAGCGAGTATTTTTCATTACGGTCAGCATACTATTCAGGAAGCAAAACTATTTATGGCGAACCAAGGCATTCCGATGAGACTGGCATGACAATGATATCCAACAGCCCAACAAACACGGTCGCGGATGCTGCTACGACGACAGCGGCTGTGGCAATTACGCCTGTAGCGACAGCGCCGGTGACGACCAAAACTGTGCCTAACGCCAGTCATTGGCTCAATAAAGTCAAATGGGACAATGTCGGTTTGGTGCCGGTGATTGCTCAGGAAGCGGGCAGTAATGAGGTATTGATGTTTGCATGGATGAATCGTGACGCATTAATGCAAACAGTACAGACTGGCGAAGCGATTTACTGGAGTCGTTCACGAAAAAAATTATGGCACAAGGGCGAAGAATCCGGGCATACACAAAAAGTGCTGGATATGCGGATGGATTGTGATGCCGATGTTATTCTGCTCAAAATTGAACAAGTGGGTGGCATTGCCTGCCATACCGGTCGACATTCCTGTTTTTTTCAGCAATTTAATGCAAGCGAGGCGGACTGGCTTACTGTTGACCCCGTGTTGCAGGACCCAAAATCTATTTACAAATAAACGAATAAGCCAGATTTTCTGATTGCTTGCGCATTGCTTATCTTAAAGAACGAGAATACAAAAAATGAGTAAAACCCTGCAACGACTGGCAGATGTCATCGAGTCACGTAAACTGGTGAATGGTGGTGACCCAGATAAATCCTATGTGGCACGTTTGTTTGCCAAAGGTGACGATGCGATTTTAAAAAAAATCGGTGAAGAAGCCACTGAAACCGTGATGGCAGCAAAGGATGCACGTGTATCCGGTGACGCCAGTGGCGTGGTATATGAATGTGCTGATTTATGGTTTCATTCATTGGTGATGTTGGCACAATTTAATATCTCGCCGCAAGCTGTTTTGGATGAATTAGCGCGACGTGAGGGTATTTCCGGCATAGAAGAAAAAGCGGCGCGCAAAGATGAACTGCGTGATGCACATGAGAATGTTAAAAACGGATAAGGATTGTCGTGGAAAATTGTCTATTTTGTAAAATTGCAGCAGGCACGATTCCGTCAGACAAAGTGTATGAAGATGCGGAATTGCTGGTATTTAAAGATATTTACCCTGCTGCACCGGTTCATTTACTGATTATTCCTAAAACACATATTGCTACCTTATCAGATTGTGGGGCTAGTCACACAGAGTTGCTTGGAAAGATGCTGGCCTTAGTGCCGCAACTGGCACAGCAACAAGGTTGCGCAGTACAGCAAGATAGTGCTGGTAAAATTACTGGCGGCTACAAAACATTAATCAATTCAGGTCCAGATGGTGGTCAGGAAGTGTATCATCTGCATATGCACCTGATTGGTGGTGCGCGTCCGTGGCGTGGATCTATTTGATATCAGTTAGCGCATTTTTGAGCGAAATTAGGTAGAATAGCGCTGTATAAGCTGCAGCATAAAACTAATTTTAGTTCAATAAAATCATATAGATATACGATAAATTTAAGGAGTTATGATGGGTTCATTTAGCATATGGCACTGGTTGATCGTACTGGTCATCGTGATGCTGGTATTCGGCACCAAAAAAATTGGTAATATTGGTGAGGACCTGGGTAAAGCGGTTAAAGGTTTTAAAGATGGCGTTAAGGGTGAGGAAGATAAAGTCACTGATTCTGCTAAGATCAATGCTGCCGCCAATGATGGCAAAACGCTGGATGTTGACGTAAAAGAGAAGAAATAGTGACAGCGATACGACTGACAATGCATGTTATCGTGATCTGTGTAAGGGTATGGCATGATTGATCTGGGTATAGCCAAGCTAGCGATGATCGGTGCAGTGGCACTGATTGTGATTGGTCCTGAAAAACTGCCAAAAGTAGCTCGTATGGCGGGTTCGCTATTTGGGCGGGCTCAGCGCTACATGAATCAAGTTAAAGCGGAAGTCAGTCGCGAGATGGAGTTGGATGAGTTAAGCAAGATGAAGGCGGACTTTGAAGCCCATGCATCGGAATTTAGCAGTTCGATGAACAAAAAATTGCATGAAGTGGAACAGAGTGTCAATTCTATCTGGCATGACGATCATCCAATGTCGACCGTATTGCCGGATTCAGAGCGTCTCGGTCGCAAAATTAAAGAATTCCGTCGCAAAAAGCTGGCGCGCACCTCCGCGCTTCCGGTTTGGTACAAGCAACAACATGGAAGCAAGATGCATTTGTTATCCGGTTCAGCGCGTGTGGCAAAATATCGGCCACGGGCAAAGTCTGCCCAGAAATTTTATTAACACACCCTATGACCGAACCAACCAACTCTGAAACGTATCATGGTTTTATTTCCCATCTGATTGAATTGCGCGATCGTCTAATGCGTTGTGCGGTTGTCGTGGTTGTCGTATTTTTATGCTTAATGCCATTCGCTTCCAAAATTTTTGATTTGCTGGCATCCCCGATGATGCAGACGCTGCCTTCTGGTGCCAAAATGATCGCTACTGGGGTAATTACCCCCTTTTTGATTCCTGTTAAAGTGACATTAATGCTGGCAGTGCTGATTTCACTGCCATGGATTTTGTATCAGGTATGGGCTTTTGTCGCGCCGGGATTGTACGCGCATGAGAAAAAACTGATTGCGCCATTGGTCGTTTCTTCTTCGGCGTTATTTGTCGCTGGCGTCGCTTTTTGTTATTTCTTTGTTTTTCGGGTTGTATTCAAATTCGTCAATGATTTTGCACCAAAATCGATTTCCGTATCGCCCGATATAGAAAGCTATCTCGATTTTGTGATGACTATGTTTGTAGCCTTTGGTGTGACTTTCGAAGTGCCGATTATCGTGATTGTGTTGGTGCGTATGGGATTGGTGCCCTTGGCCAAGCTCAAACAAATTCGTCCCTACGTGATTGTTGGTGCCTTTGTGGTTGCTGCTATCGTCACCCCGCCAGATATCACTAGCCAATGTTTATTGGCTGTTCCGATGTGTTTGTTGTACGAAATCGGTCTACTCGTGGCTCCGTGGTTTGAGCGCGTTGGCGTGGCACCAGCAACAGAGAATACGAGTTGATCCCTATTTTTTTTACGCATAAAGGCACTTTTTAGTGCCTTTTTTTATGGCATTTACTGTGATGCGAAAAATGAATTTGTATGGTGGTATGGTAATGGTGACATCGTGAGAATATCGTATTTTATTGGCCAGAAGATATCATTTTAAATAAAAATTAGTGCGTAACACATTGAATTTATTGCGTTTAATTTCATTTAAATTAATCATATTAAATACATCTTAAATGCGACAAAGGGATATAATTTTAGGATGCAGTGATCAATTTCAAAGGATATAACCATGTCAAGAACACTATCGACAAAAGTAATGCGCATGCTAACTATTTCGCAACCAATTCTTTTGGGGCCGATGCTTGGTGCTGGAACGCTGGACATGCTGCTTGCCGTCACCAACGCGGGGGGCTTGGGCTCGTTGGCGGTTTCATCCATGACGCCGGCCGGCATCAGCGCTGCAGTCACGTCGATTCGCTCGCGAACATCTGGCCCTTTCAACATTAATCTGTTTGTGCTTGAGACGCCACATCCCACCCCACATGAATTGCAAGGTGCATTCATCTTACTTAATCCCTTTCGGGAAGAATTAGGCCTGTTACCTGCCGCTCCACTTGAAAAATATTGCGAAAATTTCCGAGAGCAACTCGAAATGCTCATCTCGCTTCGTGTTCCTGTTGCCAGTTTTACGTTTGGTTTGCTTGATGCCGAATCGATCGAACGCTTACATCAGGCCGGAACCATCGTTATTGGAACGGCGACTAATGTGGCAGAAGCGCTTGCATGGCAACATAATGGTGCGGATATTATCTGCGCTCAGGGTGCTGAAGCAGGCGGTCATCGAGGAACATTTATAGGGAGCTTTGACAGCAGTATGATCGGTACCATCGCTTTGGTGCCGCAGATTGTTGATAACGTCAGCATACCTGTCGTGGCTGCCGGCGGCATCATGGATGGACGGGGCATTAGCGCAGCACTCATGTTGGGTGCTCAGGCGGTACAAATGGGAACGGCATTTCTTTCGTGCGCAGAATCCACGATTCATCCTGCATGGAAAACACAATTACGGCAAGCGTCGGACACGTCAACCAGAACCACTAACGCGTTTAGTGGTCGGGTGGCGCGTGGCATTGTTAATGCGTATATCCAGCGTATGGAACCTTATGAAAACCAGATACTGCCTTACCCGATCCAAAATGCATTAACAGCAGAAATCAGACAAGCCGCAGCAAAGGCAAACCGTCCAGAATTTTTGTCTCTATGGGCAAGTCAGGCCGTCGCCTTGGGTAAAGTACGTAAAGAAGGAATCAGCGTGGTTGAGCTGATGCAGCAACTTGCTGCCGAAGTCACAGGTGTACTGTCAATGCATACGCCTAGATAGTAAATTATACTATTTTTAAGGATTGAAAATCCTTGTGTCGGTGGTTCGGTTCCGCCTCGCCGCCATCAAGTATTGGTAGAATTGCGCGCTGCGTTATTCGTTGATTTAGGAACAGAATCGCCCCTGAATTTTGATGACTGTTGACGATATTTTGCAAACATTGCATCACTTTTCTTAGTAGGGGAAGTCAGTTCTATTTGACTTATTACTCAGGCTCAGCGTCCTCCGGATCCTCCGCTGGTTCAGCTTGCTGGCGGGGTTGTGGTTTTTGTCTGGTTGCAATCAGTACGTTGACAGTAAGCTCTTTCCCTTTACGCACAATCGTCAGTTGGGCTTTTTTGTTTGGGGTGAGTTGCGCAATCAGGTTCATCATCGCGATTTTATCTGCGACCGGTTTGCCCTCAACCGCGATTAAAATATCACCCGGTTTCACTCCCGCCTGATCCGCCGGTCCATTGCGCACGACGCCGGCGATAAGTGCGCCTGCATTATTTTTCATGCCAAAACTTTCCGCCAATTCCTGCGTGATTTCTTGCGGTTCTACACCGATCCATCCGCGTATCACCCGACCATTGGCAATGATGGAATCCAGCACAGATTTGACTGTGTTCACTGGAATGGCAAAGCCGATCCCCAGTGATCCACCGCTACGGGAATAAATTGCGCTGTTGATCCCGAGTAAATTACCATTGGTATCGATGAGTGCGCCACCTGAATTGCCAGGGTTGATAGCCGCGTCGGTCTGGATGAAATTTTCAAATGTATTAATATCTAAATGATTGCGCCCCAGAGCCGAGATGATCCCAACTGTGACTGTCTGTCCTACGCCAAATGGATTGCCGATGGCTAGAACCACATCGCCTACACCTGCTTGTTCAATATGCCCCAGGGTGATGGCAGGTAAGTCCGGCAGGTTGATTTTTATGACCGCTAGGTCGGTGTCTGGATCGGTCCCCACGACCGTGGCGATGGCTTTGCGTCCGTCGGGAAGGACGACGTCAATTTCATCCGCAGAATCGACCACATGGTTATTCGTTAGAATGTAACCTTCCGTGCTCACAATAACGCCAGAACCTAAACTGGATTGTTTCGCCGGTGGCATAGTCCGATTCGGGGTAAAAAAATGGCGGAACAAGGGGTCATTGAATAAGGGATTTTTGACTTGCTTCACTTCCTTGGTGGTGAAAATATTGACCACGGATGGCATGCCGCGTTTAGCTGCACTACGATAACTGCCCGGAGCGATGGCATTGACAGGAGCTTCCAGAATTGGCACCGTGGATGATGTCATTTGCATACGGCGTATGCCAGGATGAAATGAGGTGAGCCATTCTGGTTTTAGGGTTGTAACAATGAACCATAACGCCAGACATACTGTTGCTGTTTGAGCAAATAAGAGCCAGAGTCGTCGCATAAGATAAAAAAGTGAGGTTGAAACTTACATATAGATAGGGATGAATTCAGCAAATTTCTAGTCAAACATGTAGAAAAAACGCTATCCGCGCAATGTTCGACGAAAATAAACCGGATAGTCGATTATTGTCCAAATGGGGCGCAGGGGGAAGAGGGAGGGATGAATATAAATGGGCTTGCTCTGCACACCCGCCTAGGACCGATTTCATTACTGCCCTAAGGGGTGTGTTATTAATGTAATTATTTTTTTAACGAATCACGAATTTCGCGTAGCAGAACAACGTCTTCGCTTGGTTCAACCGGCGCTGCTGGTGCCGGTGCTTCAACTTTGCGTGCTTTATTTACTAAGCGTACCATTTGAAAAATAACAAATGCTAAAATAACAAAATTGAAGAGAATGGTTATAAAGTTACCGTAAGCCAACACTGCACCCGCTTTTTTGGCTTCGATTAAGGTTAAATCTGCACTTTGATGGTTGAGTGGAAGGTAATAATTAGAAAAATCCAGCCCGCCAGTGAGTTTGCCGATGACTGGCATGATGACGTCTTGCACCAAAGAATCGACGATCTTGCCAAACGCAGATCCAACGATCACACCGACTGCCAGATCTACAACATTTCCACGTGTGGCAAACGCTTTAAATTCTTGCATCATAGTCATAGTAGTTCCTTTTTTAGTAATATCAATGTATTTCGGTTGCGATTAGACAATCTCTTGTTTAAGCGCAATGCGGAGGTGTGCGTGTAGTTGTATAAATGCATCCAAGTGGATAATTCTACATGGGAATTTACGCATTGCATTGTTAGTTATGTTAATTTGTTATAACTAGTTGAATTTTTATACATATAAAAACTTACTCGAATAAAAACCCTATATCTTCTGGGGGAATTTCCATGTTTCGCTTTATATCATGCTCTTGCTCCTCTATAATCTGGGGTTGCAAATGACTTGGTATAACTGGTGTTCTTTTTGCTTTACAATTTTTTGACAAATGAGGTTGGTATGGGTAACGAAAAGCAGGTCGATTCCGGCCGTCGCGGTTTGCTCGTCGCCACGTGCGCGGCGGGTGGTGTTGTTGGCTTGGCAACTACCGGGGCACTGGTTAGTACATTTCAACCTTCTGAGCGCGCAAAAGCTGCAGGTGCGCCAGTTGAAGTGGATATTTCCACCTTAAAGCCGGGTGAAATGACGACCGCTGAATGGCGCGGTAAACCTGTATGGATTTTAAAACGGACGCCGGAAATGATGGCAAGTCTGGCAAAAACAGAAGATAAGGTAGCTGATCCATTATCGGAAAAGCCATTCACCATGGCACTGCCGTCGTATTGTGAAAAGCAAAGCCGTTCACGCAAAGAGCATAGCGATGTGTTGATTGCCGTCGGTATTTGTTCGCACTTGGGTTGCTCCCCAGGGAAGAAATTTGAACCAGGTCCGCAGCCTTCGTTGCCGGATGATTGGGCGGGCGGCTTTTTGTGCCCATGTCACGGATCGACATTTGATCTATCTGGCCGTGTGTTTAAAAATAAACCGGCGCCTCAAAATCTGGATGTGCCTCCGCACATGTATCTGACGGATACGAAAATTATCATCGGCAAAGATGAGAAAGGTGAGGCGTAATCATGGCATTCATTGAGAAAAAACTTCCGGCCGATGCTCCTGTCATTGAAAAAGCACTCGGTTGGGTTGATTCGCGTTTTCCGCTGACGAAGTTATGGAATGATCAATGGGGTCAATATTATGCCCCGAAGAATTTTAACTTTTGGTACATTTTCGGCTCGCTAGCGATGTTGGTGCTGGTGATTCAGATTGTCACTGGTATTTTTCTCGTTATGCACTACAAACCGGATGCATCGCTCGCGTTCGCTTCGGTTGAATACATCATGCGTGAAGTGCCGTGGGGCTGGTTGGTGCGCTATATGCATTCCACCGGCGCATCTGCATTTTTTATCATTATTTACCTGCACATGGCGCGGGCATTAATGTACGGTTCTTATCGTAAGCCGCGTGAGTTGGTGTGGTTGTTCGGGTTTGCAATATTTTTGTGTTTGATGGCAGAAGCCTTTTTTGGTTACTTATTGCCATGGGGACAAATGTCGTATTGGGGTGCACAGGTTATTGTGAATCTGTTTGGTGCTATTCCATTCATTGGTCCAGATTTGTCACTGTGGATTCGTGGTGATTATGTGGTGTCAGATGCGACACTGAATCGCTTCTTCTCTTTCCACGTGATTGCTATTCCATTGGTATTGCTGGGCTTGGTCATGGCGCATTTGATCGCCTTACATGAAGTTGGTTCGAACAATCCGGATGGTATTGAAATTAAAGATACTCTGGACGCGAATGGTCATCCTGTCGATGGCGTGCCATCGCATCCTTACTACACTTTCCATGATATTTTTGGTGTGACGGTATTTTTGGTGATCTTTAGTGCGGTCGTCTTTTTTGCTCCAGAAATGGGTGGTTACTTCCTTGAGTACAATAATTTTGTGCCGGCAGATTCTCTCAAAACGCCATTGCACATTGCGCCAACTTGGTATTTCACGCCGTTCTATTCGATTTTGCGTGCAACTACATCGGAGTTTTTACGTGTCTTGATGGTGGGTATCGCAGCGTATGTCGGTTTGATTTATTTAAAAACTAAATTGCCTTCGATAGTTAAGATCGCGATTGCCGGCATTGGTCTGTTAATTATTCTCGGAATGCAACCATGGGGTCTGGATGCCAAATTTTGGGGTGTGGTGCTGTTTGGTTCCTCTGTGATGATTTTGGCTGGTTTGCCATGGCTGGATCGCTCACCGGTTAAATCGATTCGCTATCGTCCGATGTGGCATTCGTATGTTTTGATTGTGTTTGCCATTGTGTTTGTAACCTTGGGTTATCTGGGTACACAGCCACCATCACCAACGCATGAGCGTATTTCGCAAGTCGGAACGGTGATTTATTATGGTTTCTTTTTGTTGATGCCATGGTGGAGTGCAATGGGCACATTCAAACCGGTACCAAAACGCGTTACATTCAAGCCTCATTAAGCGTCAAAGGAATAAAGATATGAAATTCTTGACTAAAATTGTCGCCACTCTGGCATTGCTGCCAGCCTTGGTGTTTGCTGGCGAGGAAGGTTTTCCACTGGATCACGCGCCAGATCGTTCTACGGATTTGGCCGCGCTGCAAAATGGGGCGAAGGTGTTTGTGAATTACTGTCTGAATTGCCATTCTGCATCTTCCATGCGGTATAGCCGTTTGAAAGATATTGGTTTGACAGACGATCAGATTAGATCAAATTTGTTGTTTGCCGGTGAAAAAGTCGGTGATTTGATGACAACGCCCTTGACCAAGGCAGATGCTAAAGTGTGGTTTGGTGCTGCGCCACCGGATTTGTCCGTGATTGCACGTGCTAAGTCGTCCGAAGCCGGTAGTGGTACGGATTGGTTGTATACCTATCTGCGTTCATTTTACAAAGATGATACGCGTCCGACTGGTTGGAACAATATGTTATTCCCAAGTGTGGCGATGCCGCATGCATTATGGGAATTGCAGGGTGTTCAGACTGCAAAATTTGTTGAAAAAGAAGATGAACACGAACCTGGTAAAAAAGTGCAAGTCTTTTCAAAATTTGAAACCGTCACACCAGGTAAGTTGACACCGGCACAGTATGATAGCGAAGTCGCCGATTTGGTTGCTTATTTGCAATGGATGGGGGAGCCAGCACAAGGAACGCGTAAACAATTGGGTGTTTGGGTTGTATTATGGTTGATTATGCTCAGTTTCTTGGCATGGCGTTTGAACGCCTCCTACTGGAAAGAGGTAAAATAAGCGTTTGGCGAGAGTAAAAAGTGTAAAATGCGTGGAATACGTAGTTAAGCACGTAGTGAAATACGTCCGGTTGCGTATTCCGGACATCGCCTAATGTGCAGTAGATAAATAAGTAACAGCTTGTTATCGCTGTTTGTATGATCAGGGTGAGCAGTTGTCTCACCCTATTTGTTTCTAAGGAACTGTAAAAATGATGGTTCTCTATTCGGGTACAACCTGCCCTTTTTCACAACGTTGCCGTTTAGTGTTGTTTGAAAAAGGCATGGATTTTGAAATCCGTGATGTTGATTTATTTAACAAACCAGAAGATATTTCAACCATGAATCCGTATGGTCAAGTACCGATTCTGGTTGAGCGTGATTTGATTTTGTATGAATCCAATATTATTAATGAATACATTGATGAGCGTTTTCCGCATCCGCAATTAATGCCAGCGGATCCGTTAATGCGTTCGCGCGCACGGTTAATGTTATTCAATTTTGAAAAAGAGTTATTCGTTCACGTGCATGTGTTGGAAAACGATAAATCAGGTAATTCAAAAGCGTTGGATAAAGCGCGCTCTGAAATTCGTGATCGTCTGACGACATTGGCACCCTTATTTGTTAAAAACAAATATATGTTGGGTGAAGAATTCTCGATGTTAGACGTAGCCATTGCGCCATTGTTATGGCGTTTGGATCACTATGGTATTGAGATTTCAAAAACGGCGGCGCCGCTGATGAAATATGCCGAACGGATTTTTTCCCGTCCAGCGTACATTGAAGCACTGACCCCGTCAGAAAAGGTCATGCGTCGTTAGGTGAAGCAATTACGGCGGTCGGTGTGTTCCGATTGCTGTAATTGAGGTACTGGCTTCGTGCTGACTCAGGTGTATCGGGTAATGCAAGTGAAAACATAACAACGAACGTGATATAACTTATGTCGGAATCAACTTTAGCCTCAACCTCAACTAAACCCTATCTTATTCGCGCTTTGTATGAATGGTGCACGGATAATGGTTTTACGCCGCATCTTTCTGTCAAGGTGCAGGGGCAGGTGCGAGTGCCTATGGAATTTGTCCGTAATGGTGAGATCGTATTAAATATCGCCTTTGGCGCCACCAGTGGTTTGTCGATGGATAATGAATCGGTTAAATTCAAAGCACGTTTTGGCGGTGTCTCGCGTGAGATTTATTTGCCTATCGACTCTATATTGGCGATTTTTGCCAGTGAAAATGGACAAGGTATGGCATTTGAAGTCGTGTCTGCATCTGATGTAGATATCGCAACAGAAGCCCCAGCTACGGTGCAATCTGAAGCACAAAAACCATCAATTTCGCTCGCAGTGACGAATAAAGATGAAATTTCTACAGAAAATGCAGAAAAATCAAAAGAAACTCGAAAAAAGCCTAGCTTTACTGTAATTAAATAGTTATAATTCTGTTTCTCAAGTTTAGCCGACTTAGCTCATCTGGTAGAGCACCTGACTTGTAATCAGGGGGTGGCGGGTTCAAGTCCTGCAGTCGGCACCAGTATTCCTAACAGGTCCAGCGTTGTTTAGCTGGGCCTGTTTGCGTTTGGGGGCGAGAAACGTACAGTATCCGTACAGTATCCAAATTCCGCAACATCAGTCAAGACACCTAGTTAATCGCTGCGTATAGTTCACTCTCATTCAAGACGCACAAACTGAATATGTCCAGAAATAGTGATTATGCTGCCCGCTTTAATAAAGTCCTCGATTACATCGACAAACATCTTGAAACTGATTTGAATGTCGAGCAATTGAGTCAGGTAGCCAGTTTCTTAAAGTTCCATTTTCATGAATAAAGGCTTCCCTATTGCTTGCAAATAAATCGTTCGATACGGTATACCTTAAACTAGGGTATGGTTATGTGGATCTACAATATGAATAGTAAGGATGCTGAATGAGTGTTGTTGGTTATAGTGTGGCGCTGATTGGTGGAGTCGGCATTGGAAGTGCTGCAGCGATATTGCTGTACTTTAATGGACGGATTGCAGGCGTCAGCACCATCACAGGAAAATTATTTTTTGCGTCTAAAGATGACCGATGGTGGCGTGTCTTGTTTTTGGTGGGCTTGATCGGCGGCGCAAAAATTGCGTACAGCTTTTATCATCATGTTCCATTGCCCAGAGAGCATTTTCCGGTTTGGCTGCTTGCTATTGCCGGTTTGTTGGTCGGCTATGGAACCTCTCTCGGTAGTGGTTGCACCAGCGGGCATGGGGTTTGCGGTCTTGGGCGCTTATCGTTGCGATCTTTGGTGGCAACGCTTGTCTTTCTGGTGACTGGTATCGTTACGGCGGTAGTAGTCCGCCATGTTTTTGGGGTGGTGTAATGAATAACAAAACAGCCAGTTTAATCGTCAGCTTGTTAGCTGGCATGTTGTTTGGATTGGGATTGGTCATCTCTGGCATGACTAACCCTGAAAAAGTAGTGGGTTTTCTGGATATTGCTGGTGCATGGGATGCAAGCCTACTCTTTGTTCTAGGGGGTGCAGTGGGTGTCACGGTATTGACTTTTCACTTCATCACACGTCGAAAAGCACCACTGTTGACAGATCGTTTTCATTTTTCCCAATTAAAAAAAATAGATAGCAAATTGCTGGTCGGTTCGTTGCTTTTTGGAATTGGATGGGGAGTCAGCGGTTATTGTCCAGGTCCTGCCATTGCCGCCCTAGCTGAACCAAACTGGGAAACGTGGGTATTTTTGCCATCAATGGTACTGGGTTTAATTGTGCAACAGGTAGTATCCCGACGTAAATTGTCGGGTGATTAATATTATAATTGTGTGCCAATGTGGAGTGTTGCTGCAATGTTGCGTGCAGCAGTACGCACATTAAACGCTGCTTCGGCTAAGGCTTCATGAATGGTGCAGGGTCTGCTGACGGCGCTGAATACGGCGTCGATGCCATGGCGGTGGACGATGGCGGTAGTCGGGGTTAGACAACCTGCGATGGCGATCACTGGCTTGCCGTAACGTTTTGCGACACGCGCTACGCCGATTGGTGTTTTGCCGTGGATCGTCTGGCTATCTATTCTACCTTCACCTGTGATAACAAGATCTGCATCACGTATGATGCGATCGAGCCCAATGGTGTCGTTGATGATTTCGCTACCAGGACGTAGATGTCCACCTAGAAAAACCATCATCGCAGCCGCTATTCCGCCACCGGCACCACCTCCGAGAATATGGGCGATGTCCTGTCCAAAGTCGCGTGCGATGACATCGGCATAGTGACGCAGATTGGCATCAAGTTCTTGCACCATGTCGGCGGTAGCACCTTTTTGTGGTCCGAAAATGGCGGAGGCACCTTCTGGTCCAACCAGTGGATTACTCACGTCACAGGCGATGTCGAAGACACAGTCGTTGATCCGAGGATCGAGATGTACCACATCAATGTGTTCAAGCTGCGCAAGTGCGCCACCGCCAGGGCCGAGATCGATCCCCTGTGCATTGCGCAATCGTACACCCAGTGCTTGCAACATGCCGGCACCACCATCGTTGGTCGCACTACCTCCCACCCCCAGTACGAATCGGCGTGCGCCGGCATCCAGAGCACAGCGAATCAATTCACCTGTGCCATAACTACTGGTTCGCAGCGGATTACGCAAGCTTGGCGGCACTAACTCTAGTCCACTGGCAGCGGCCATTTCGATGATCGCGACTAGTGGACTGGAATTAGTGCCGCCAGTCAAACCATAAAAGGCTTGCACTGGCTCACCCAAGGGGCCACAAACCGATAGTTCAATACGTCGACCAGCGGTCGCATCAATCATCGCTTGTACGGTGCCTTCACCACCGTCGGCAAGGGGGATTTTTAGATATGTTGCATGTGGAAAAATTTCGCTGAATCCGGCCTCTATTGCGATCGCGACTTCCATCGCGGAGAGGCTTTCTTTGAAGGAGTCCGGTGCAATTACTATTTTCATTGGCGTATTCCTTCGACGTTAAACGGAGGGTATTTTAGGTGAGGTGACGGGAGAGCGCGTACGATGTTTTTTTGCGTGGATATATCGCACCAGATAAGCCGCGCAGCCACAAAATGTTCCAAAGAGTGTTACTGCAGCCCAGCCCCAACTTGCTAATAACATGGCGCCAGCGATCGAGCCGGCCGACATGCCGATGAACATACTTGAAAGCAATACGGCATTGAGACGGCTGCGTGCAGAGGCGTCTAGACTATAGACGATTGTTTGGTGGCCGATTAAGGATACTTGTACACCGAGGTCAAAGCCGACCGTTCCAATGACCAGCACAATCAGCGCTAGTTTAGGATCAAGCTGGCTTCCAAGTGTCATTAACAGAAAAAATCCTGATGTAATCATTGTTCCAAAACGTACAACATGTGGTGCGCCGAGTTTATCGGCAAATTTGCCAGCGAAAGGTGCTGCCAATGCCCCAGCCGCTCCAGCTAGACCGAATGCCCCAGCGGCAGAGCTGCTTAGATGAAATGGTGCTGCGTGTAGCATGACGGCAAGTGTTGACCAGAAGGCGCTGAATCCTGCCGAAATCAACCCTTGCGCCAGTGCAGCAGCCCTCAGCGCCGGATAGTTGCCGAGTAAAGAAAATAGCGATTTCATCAGCTTGGCATAGCTCAGCTCGGTTGTTGGTGTGAATGATGGTAAGCCGCGTGCAATCGCAAGCAGACACGCCATGATAGAAAATGCGGCAAGCAGGAAAACGTAGCGCCAACCAACGGCATCAGCAACGATGCCACTGATGACTCGTGATAAAAGAATGCCAAGTAGTAGACCTGTCATCACTGTGCCAACAATTTTTCCGCGCTGATTTTCCGGTGCAAGGGAGGCTGCTGCCGGAACGATATCTTGTGCCATGGTGGCACAAGCGCCAATAAATAGGCTTGTGAGGAGCATGACCGGCAAGCCAGTACTGGCGGCAAAGCCTAGAAGGCATACAACCAACATGCTTCCTTTTACCAGAATGATGGTTTTTCGATTGTAGCGATCGCCAAGTGGAGCTAGAAATAAAAGGCCACCCGCATAGCCGAGCTGTGTCAAGGTAGGTATCCAACCAATTTCTTGTGGGCTTCCAATCCCATTGGCGACGAAGAGGCCTAACATGGGTTGGCTATAATAAATGCAGGCAACGGCAAGGCCAACACTGACGGCCATTAAAAACACCAGTTGTCGGGATAATGTATGTGCTGGAGGTGGTGCTGGAACCTTGGTGCTGGCGAGGGGGGGTGTTTGAGGTAACTGCATTGTTGCGGCTTTCATTGGCTACGTATTTTGCTATTTTAAGGCAGATGCAAATTGGGTGCTTCGAATGAGTAGATTACATTTGCTTAGCACTCGCAATTAATCCACGTAAAAATACCATGATCATTCGCCCCGAGAGGTCGGATTGGGTGCTCACCCGTTGTAATGCTAAGCCGTGTGCTAGTGCCATGAATGAGGCGGCAAGTTCTGTCGGGTCGGCTGGTGGGAGGCGTCCGAGTTTGTTGAAAAGTTGTTCGATGATGTGGCTAATGACAGCACGATGCTCGTCCCACATCTGTTGGTAAAGAATGGCAAATGCAGGACTGCGGTTGGCATGTAACTGCAATTCGATGGAAAGCATACACCAATCCGTATCCTGATTTAAGGTGGCGGCCCAAGCGGCAATATCCTCAAGTACGCATTCCGGTGTGCGCTCGTCATTATCCATCAATCCAGAAAGTTGCATGGCTTCCGCTTGCATGTGCCGTCGCAACAAGATGAGCAGAATATCCTCTTTACTGGAAAAATTCGAATAAAAAGCCCCTTGCGAAAAGCCTGCTTTATCGGCAATGTCGCGGATCGATGCAGCCCCATATCCATTCACTATAAATAGGGTATGTGCTGCGTCGATTAAACGCTCTCGGGTCAGGGCCTGACTCTCTTCGCGGGTCAGGCGTTTTTTTGCTGTTGTTTGTAGTATCGTGGTCATAAAGAGCAGTTTTGCGTAAGTCGTAGATGTATAAATGTGAATTATGCAGTGCATTATACGACTACTCAAACTCAGATATCACTTGATATCTTTAATAAAGTGCGTTAAATTAACATATCACTTGAACTTTGAAAATTATTTGATATGAAAACAAACCAAAATAATACGACTGCTTTCGTTACCGGTTCTACTGGGCTACTTGGTAATAATCTGGTGCGCGAGTTGGTGGGGCGTGGCATTGCAGTGAAGGCACTGGTACGCTCGATCGCCAAAGGTCAACAGCAGTTTTCTGGGATGGCCGGTGTCGAATTGGTTCTAGGTGACATGACAGATGTAGCGGCTTTTGCGCAGTCGTTGCAGGGATGTAATGTGGTGTTTCACACTGCAGCCTATTTCCGAGATAACTACAAGGGCGGTAGTCATTGGAGTGCGCTCAAGCGGATCAATGTGGATGGGACACAGCAGCTACTCGAACACGCTTATCGGCTCGGTATTCGCCGTTTTGTTCAAACCTCGTCGATTGCCGTGCTCAATGGGGTACCGGGTACCTTAATTGATGAAACCTGTCTGCGGGAGATTGCCGATGCAGACGATTATTATCGCAGTAAAATAATGGCAGATCAGGTGGTTTTGGCATTTTTGAAGCAGCATCCTGACATGCATGCAAACATGGTTTTACCGGGATGGATGTGGGGTCCCAGTGATATTGGCCCTACCTCATCGGGGCAATTTGTCAATGATGTAGTGCTGGGTAAATTGCCGGGTTTGGCGCCGGGGAGCTTTTCTGTTGTCGATGCACGTGATGTGGCACTAGCGCATATTGTAGCGGCAGAGCGTGGGCGGCGCGGGGAGCGTTATCTGGCGGCCGGTCGGCACATCATGTTAACTGAGTTGGTACCTTTGTTGGGTAAAATTGCCGGTGTTAAGACCCCGACACGTCGACTACCACTGCCTCTGTTATACACACTGGCAGTGGTGCAGGAATTGTATGCCCGTATCACCGGAAAACCGATTTTACTTAGTTTGGCCAGCGTTAAATTGATGGTGAAAGAGGCTGACCGTTCCCATTTCAATCATAGCAAGAGCGAACGTGAGCTCGGCCTTACGTTTCGACCGATGGAGCAAACTGTGGCAGATACGGTTGCCTGGTATCGCCAGCATGCGTGGTTTTGATGCAGTGCAGATCAAATTGCAAGCGATACCAAGCATCAGATAGATATTGATTTGATACCATTTGTGCGGTAAATAACAGAGATCGCTAAAACGAATGTCAACTTGGCCGTTGGCCGCGTTATAATGAAGCGTTTTTGTAAAGTAACTCATCCCCCTCTGGATACCATGCAACTGCTTGCCGTTGGTCTCAATCATACTACTGCGCCACTTGCGTTGCGTGAGAAGGTAGCATTCGCTCCTGACAAAATTGGTCAGGCGGTGATGGCTGCGCGTCAGTGTTTGTTGCGTTTGGATACGAGCGGAAATAACACAGAAGCAGCGATTTTATCTACCTGTAACCGTACCGAACTTTACGCTGCCAGTAAATTAAGTGATCCTATTGATGCGACAGCCCATTTTTTGGCTGATTATCATCAACTTCCGTATGCGGATTTACGTCCTCACTTGTATACATTGCCACAGGGCGACGCAGTTCGTCATGCGTTTCGGGTAGCATCAGGCTTGGATTCCATGGTGTTGGGCGAGCCACAGATACTGGGGCAATTGAAAGACGCAGTACGGCAGTCGGAATCCGTGGGCGGTCTGGGTACCTATTTGCATCAACTGTTTCAACGTACCTTTGCCGTTGCCAAGGAAGTACGAAGCACAACCGAAATTGGCGCGCATAGCGTGTCGATGGCAGCAGCAGCAGTGCGCTTGTCACAGCGGATTTTTGATTCTTTGTCAGACCAGCATGTGCTGTTTATCGGTGCAGGGGAAATGATTGAATTGTGTGCGACGCATTTTGCAGCACAAAATCCAAAATCTATTACCATTGCGAACCGTACCATGGAGCGTGGTGCAGAGTTGGCACACCGTTTTAATGGAAGTGCGATTCGCTTGGCTGATTTGCCTGATCAACTTGCCCAATTTGATGTGGTGATTTCTTGTACTGCCTCCACCTTGCCTATCATTGGTTTGGGGTTGGTGGAACGTGCGATTAAAACCCGACGCCATAAACCAATGTTTATGGTTGATTTAGCGGTGCCGCGTGATATTGAACCTGAAGTGGCACGGTTAAGTGATGTGTTTCTGTACACCGTAGATGACTTGGGAGCGGTGATTCAATCTGGGATGGAAAGTCGTAAAGCTGCCGTTGCGCAAGCCGAAGCTATCATTGAAACTCGGGTGCAGTCATTTATGCATTGGGTTGATGGGCGCATTGTGGTTCCGGTGATTCAGGAATTGCAAGAAAATGGCGAGTCCTTGCGCTTGTATGAGCTTGAACGGGCGCGTCGTATGTTGGCAAAAGGGGACGATATCGAGTTGGTGCTGGAAACCTTGTCTCGGGGACTAACAGCCAAATTTTTGCACGGATCGCAACAAGCTTTGCATCAGGCTAATGGCGCTGATCGAGCTCATCTGGTGGCATTACTGCCACAATTATTTCGTAGTAAACGTTAGCTGGCCTGTCCGAATTAGGAGTGCACTATCGGTGCGCTGCTGGCTGGATAGCTTGTGGTATTTAGGCGCTGTGCCTGAATAGTAGGTCTGAAACTTCCTCAAACAACGCAATTCCACTCGTCATTGTCGATGTCATGACGCAGCTACTCATCGCGCTATATCGGATTAAATACTATTAAAAGGAATTATTTTGAAACCTTCAATGCTGACAAAGCTTGATCATTTAGACGAGCGGCTGGTTGAGATAAATCAATTGTTGATGCAGGAAGGTAGTACGTCCAATATGGATAACTACCGTAAGTTGAACCGTGAACATGCTGAACTGACACCCGTGGTTGAACTGTATCATGCTTACCGTCAGGCTCAGGCAGATATTGATTCTGCTACCGAAATGCTGGCTGATCCAGAAATGCGTGATTTTGCTCAGGAAGAAATTGGACAAGCAAAAGCAACGATGGCTGGATTGGTGGATGATTTACAGAAAATGTTGTTGCCGAAAGATCCGAATGATGAGCGTAATATCTTGCTTGAAATTCGCGCCGGTACAGGCGGTGATGAATCCGCGTTATTTGCCGGTGATCTGTTGCGCATGTATACTCGTTATGCCGAGCGTAATCGCTGGCAGATAGAAATGATGTCAGAGTCACCGTCTGATTTAGGTGGTTATAAAGAAGTGATTGTGCGGATTGCTGGGGTTGGGGCGTATTCGAAACTGAAATTTGAATCCGGTGGACATCGGGTGCAACGGGTGCCTGCAACTGAAACGCAAGGGCGGATTCATACTTCGGCGTGTACGGTGGCAGTAATGCCGGAAGCGGATGAGTTAGCGGATGTTATTATTAATACCGCAGATTTGCGGATCGATACGTTCCGTGCTTCTGGTGCAGGTGGGCAGCATATTAATAAAACCGATTCTGCTGTTCGTCTGACGCATCTTCCTACCGGAATTGTGGTGGAATGTCAGGATGGTCGGAGTCAGCATCAAAATAAAGCGCAGGCGATGCGCGTACTGGCGACTCGGATTATGGACGGTCAGTTACGTGAAAAACAAGCAAAAGAAGCTGCCACACGTAAAAGTTTAATTGGTTCAGGTGATCGTAGTGAACGGATTCGTACCTATAATTTTCCACAAGGGCGAATGACCGATCATCGCATCAACCTGACCTTATATAAACTTGATTTCATCATGGATGGCGAGTTAACTGATTTGACGACGGCACTATTGGCGGAGCATCAGGCTGAATTATTGGCGCAATTAGCAGATAATTAAAAAAGGACTTACGCAAAATCGCCCCAGCGGCGTTATGCCTCCTAGCCGTACAAAACGTACTGTCTTCGTCAGCATGCCTTGCTGGTACAATTTTGCGTAAGTCCTAAAAACCGAAGCAAAATCGGCCCAGCGGCGTTATGCCTCCTAGCCGTACAAAACGTACTGTCTTCGTCAGCATGCCTTGCTGGTACAATTTTGCGTAAGTCCTAAAAACCGAAGCAAAATCGGCCCAGTGGGGTTATGCCTCCTAGCCGTACAAAACACCAAAACTTTTAAGATAATATTATTATGAAAAAAACACAGAGCGCATTATTGCTGATTGCCTTCGTTTGTTTGTCGTTGGTTGGGACGGCGTTGTACTTGCAAATTGTAGAACGTATGCTGCCATGTCCCCTCTGTGTACTACAACGCTATGCCTTTATTGCTGTGGCAGTGAGTTGTTTGTTGAGTTTAACGGGACCGGCGATGTTGCGAAAAGCGTGGATGGGGATGGCGACAGTCGCTACCTTGTGTGGTGCTGGCGTGGCATTGCATCAATTATATGTGATCGCGCATCCCGATGTGTCATGTGGTATTGATCCGTTGCAAACGGCGGTGAATAATCTCCCATTTGCACATTGGCTGCCAACGGTCTTTGTTGCAGAAGGTATGTGTGGTACGCCCTATGATCCGATTTTGGGCTTGTCGATTCCACAGTGGTCGCTTACTTGGTTTGCTTTATTTTTTCTGACGCTGTTATTTTTATTGATAAAAAAACCGAAATAATACGTCCACCTATGCCACACCATTCTATGCAATCCAATCACGGTATTGCCACCGCATACACTATTGCAACCATACTGCGGGCATCGCCGCTAGAACCGTTGGAATCCCGCATGTTGGTGATGCATGTATTGAAAAAAAACCGTATCCAGCTGATCACACAATCGGAGTATGTACTTACGCCGGATGAATTGCAGCGCGTGTTGATGCTATTTTCCCGTCGGGAACAGGGGGAGCCAATTGCCTACCTCACCGGTGAACGAGGTTTTTTTGGTCTGTCGTTGCATGTTACGCCAGATGTTCTTATCCCTCGTCCAGATACGGAATTATTGGTCGAATTGGCACTGCATTACGCCCCACCTAATTCTGTTTTACTGGATATGGGGACAGGTTCTGGCGCAATTGCGCTTGCGGTTGCTACTCAGCGTCCGGACGTGCAGGTATGGGCCAGTGACGTGAGTGAGGCTGCATTGGTTGTGGCACAGAAAAACGCGACGGCACATCAGTGTGCTATTCACTTTTCCCAAAGTGATTGGTATCAGGACCTAGCTGATCAGACATGGCACACTATTGTCTCGAACCCCCCCTATATCGTGCAGCATGATCCGCATTTGTCACAAGGTGATTTGCGATTTGAACCGATCAATGCACTCACAGACCATGCGGATGGCTTATCCGCGTATCGTATTCTGATTGCTGGCGCACCAAAACGGTTACTGTGCGACGGTTGGTTGTTACTTGAGCATGGTTATGATCAGGCTGCTGCAGTAACTGCATTGTTTTCTGCACACGGATTTACACAGGTGCAGAGTTGGCCGGATTTGAATGGTATTTTGCGTGTCTCAGGTGGTTGTTGGTCGCACGCTTCCTGAAGCGACAATTACGCCAGAACAAATCAACGTGAAATAATCAGCGGTGCGATGTCGTACTTTTCGTGACTTTGTGGTGTTGCTGGGCGCATGCCTAATTTTTCTTGTAAAGTAAAGCGTCTATTTTATGTTTGCTGTGGCTTACATTCTATGCGCCAATTTCTTGTCGTTATTGCATTCAATGTGGTGTTCAATTCTTCTGTTTACGCGGTATCCAGTGATGTGCTGCCGTCCGTAAAAAGACATCCTAAAATTTGCTTGGTATTGTCAGGAGGGGGGGCGCGAGGCTTTGCCCATGTTGGTGTATTGCGGTTCTTGGAGCAGCAACATATTCCGATTGATTGTATTGCGGGGACTAGTATGGGGGCGGTCATCGGCGGCTTGTATGCAGCAGGTTTGTCTGCAGATGATATTGAGCAGCGTTTGTCCCAGGTGCCGTTGGGGCAGGTTGCACTTGATATTGTGTCACGGCAAAGTATTTCACAAACCTTGCGTCAGGACGATAGTCAATACCCGATTGCAGGTACGTTTGGAGTCAATGAGAAAGGCGTCAATTTACCTCGTGGCGTGGTGGAAGCTAGCCAATTTATGGAATTATTGCATAATTGGACCGGCCATTTGCCACCGACGATTGGATTTGATGATTTGCCTATTCCATTTCGTGCTATTGCGACAGATTTGGAAAGTGGCAATATGGTTGTGTTTGATCGTGGTCCATTACATGTTGCGATTCGGGCTAGTATGGCGGCACCTGGGGTATTTTCTCCGATTGAAGTGAATGGCCGTTTACTCAGTGATGGTGGAATGGTGCGTAACCTTCCGATTGATGTGGCCCATAGCATGGGAGCCGAGGTGATTATCGCGGTTAATATTGGCACCCCACTGCTGCCACGTGATAAGTTGACAACCTTGCTGAATATTAGTAAGCAAATGGTGAATATCCTGACCGATCAAAATGTGAACGCGCAAAAAAAAACCTTGGGTTCAGCGGATATCTTGATTGAACCGGATTTGGCTGATATTACGTTTTTGGATTTTCCGCGCGCCAAAGAGGCGGATGCGATCGGTTATGCTGCTGCACAAGTCATGCAATCTCGTTTGTCACTGCTGGCACTGGATAAGGATCAGTATTTGGCACAGATCGCACGTCGGCCGGATCCGCGATTACACCCGATTATAATTGGTTTTGTGGATGTCAAGACAATAGGGCGGATTCCTGCAGAGGATATTCGTCGTCAATTACATATTTCTATTGGCTCCGTTTATGATGCCGCCGACATTAACCTTCGGCTTACCCCTTTGATTAATTCACGTCAGTTTGATAGTGTTCGTCACAAGTTGGTGATGCGGGATGGTGAATATGGCGTGGAGGTAGATGCCGATGAACGTGATTGGGGCCCCCATTTTTTGCGGTTTGGATTGGGATTGGCGACAGGATTTGAAGGGGAGAGCGGTTTTCAATTCAATATTGGCCACAGGCGACCTTGGTTGACGGATAGTGGTTTGGAGTGGCGTAATGACATTGCGTTCGGTACGACATTCGGTTGGAACTCAGAATTGCGTCAGCCATTGCTTAATCGTGATGGAATGTATGTTGCTCCTTATATGAAAATTCAATTGAAAAATCGTAATCTGTACGGGGCCGACGACGGAGCGGAAACGCGTATTGCTCAATACCAATTACAACAAAATCAGGCTGGACTGGATCTTGGTGTGCCATTAGGAAAAGATGGAACGCTGGGCGAAGCGCGTTTTGGTATCTTTGCCGACGATTATACGTTGCGTCCTGTATTGGGTGGTTTGAGTGTATCGGACATCGATGGAAAGGTCGTGGTGGTGCCGTTTCCAAAAGTAAAGATTGGCGATATCGGATTGCGGTCACGTTTTACCATTGATCAATTGGATACACTGGTATTTCCACGTGAGGGATATTTGCTTGAAAATGAGCTTCTGGTCGGTGCAGCACGTACGAGTAGCAATTCTACCCAATTGGTGACACACGATGACTATCGTGGATTTCAGCAAATTACCGCTGATGCTACCTGGGCGGGCAGTATCGATAATCATAGCCTCAATCTGAGTGCGCGTGCTGGTGCCAGATATCAGCCCGGTGATCCGATTCCGGGGTTTGGTATGTCATTGGGAGGATTTCAACGCTTATCAGCCTATCAGCCGGATCAGTTTGTGGGGAATTATCTGCTTTATGGGAATCTCACTTATCTGTTGCGGGCATTACATTTTGGTTTGATGGGGGAAGCCATATTTTTTGGAACATCGCTTGAGTTTGGCAATGTTGGAAATGCCAACAGTGATTTTACCTATGCCAACTTAAAGAAAAGTCTCACTTTTTTTGTGGGTGCGAATACATTGATTGGGCCGATGCATATTGGTTTTGCTGTTGCACCCTCGGGGGCACGTAGTCTTTACTTGCAATTAGGTAGTCAGTAGTGGGGGAGTTGGGTAAAATGGGATGCTAATTTGGCAGGGTGGAAGAGGATGAGTTCGATGGTTAAAAAAATATTCGCGCTGGGAATGAATCGCAACCATGCTGGCGTTGTCACTATCTTTCGTCACGGACTGGTCGCATTGTTTACGATGATCCTTTGTTTGCACTCCCCAGCATCGTATGCGGAGAATCCGCAGTTGGCGATTTTATTTGAATCGGATTGGCAATGGTACTTAAGCCATTCTCCTGAGTATGCAACCGAATCAGGCGACCATCGTTACAATCATCGTTTAAGTAGTGTGAGTCTTGCGGCGAGTCGGGTGAATAATTTGCATCAACAAGATATGTTGAGGGAAGCAAAAAAAATTAATCGCACTGGTCTGCTCGGACAAGAATTACTTTCTTATGATGAATTTGTGCTAAAAAAAGAGCAGCTTATTCAGATGGCGACCATGTACCCTTATATGGCGCAACCGATTACCCAGATAAATGGGCTACAGTTTGATTTGCCAAGATTGGTGTCACATATGCCGTTTGTGACGGCAATTGATTACCATAATTATTTATCCCGACTCCATGCCGTGCCAGCCTATGTAGATGACATGATTGAGCAACTGAATGCTGGCATCAAAGCGGGGTGGGTAGCCCCTAAAGTAATTATGGCAGCGGTTCCAGAACAATTACGGACCTTGCGGTTGACGTTGGAGTCGGGCGAATTGGCTAAGCCATTTAAAGCAATTCCGCCCAATTTGCCCCGTCCCGAAGTATTTGCACAGCGCGGCAATCGCGAGTTGAAAGAGCACGTTGCTCCGGCGTTAAAGAAACTGGAAGATTTTATTGCGTCAACGTATTTACCTGCGTGCCGTGATAGCATCGCGATTTCTAGCCTTCCCGGTGGAATGCCTTATTATGATTATTTGGTCAACTACGCGACGACCACGAGTATGACGACGCAGGAATTACATCAACTGGGTTTGTCTGAAGTGGCGCGTATTCGTGTTGAAATGCAAAAAGTGATGAAAGAGGCGAAATTTAAAGGGGATTTAACTGAATTTAAGCATTATTTGACCACAGACCCACGTTTTAGTTACGCCAAGTCAGATGCCCTTTTGGATGGTTATCGCGACATTATACGGCGCGCAAATCTGGCATTGCCTACTGTATTTTCTCACCTGCCTACGACACAAATTGATGTTCTGCCTATTCCTTCGATCGGTGTTGAACATCAGCTTGCTGGTGAATATGAACGGGCTCCTGAAGATGGTACGCGCCCTGCCTATTTTATGGTGAATGTATCGTTGCTCCCTACTAGAACAAGCTGGGGAATGATGGAAAACGCTTTACATGAGGCGGTTCCCGGGCGTCATCTGCAATCAAGTCTGGCACTGGAAGCGAAGGCATTGCCAGCATTTCGGCGCAATAATTGGAATGCTGCATTTAGTGAGGGATGGGCGCTCTATGCCGCCAGTCTTGCCGATGAAATGGGCCTTAATGTCGATGCTTACAGCAAATTTGGTATCTTAAATGATGAATTACTGCATTCTGCTGGTTTGGTTGTTGATACTGGTATTCATGCCTTGGGCTGGAGTCGGGAACAAGCTGTTGCATACCTGAATGAAAATACAATGAATGTTCAAAATGACAATGAAGTTGTTGTCGATCATTATATTGCTTTGCCGGGGCAGGCGCTTGGTGCCAAAATCGGTCAACTAAAAATAAAGGCGCTACGAGATAAAGCGGCTGCGGAATTGGGGAGAAAATTTGATTTGCGCGCATTTCATTATGCGATTTTGCAAAATGGGGCATTGCCATTGTCCTTGCTGGAGGCGCAAATTGATACGTGGATTAGTCAACAAAAAGACGTGCATTAGTACTCCCTTTTGTCATTTCTTGTCAAGACTGGCGCAATTGGCTGAAATAGGTATCATGTGTTTTATTTATGAATTGTCGGATTTTATGAAGTGTCCTTATGCTGCCATCGATTGAACAACGTTTAGCCATTGAATTGGCTGCAAGACCAGAGCAAGTTGCTGCTGCCATTACTTTGCTGGATGAAGGTGCTACGGTGCCATTTATTTCCCGCTACCGAAAAGAAGCCACAGGTGGTCTGGATGACATCCAGCTACGTTTGCTAGAACAACGACTAGCCTATTTGCGGGAGTTGGAGCATCGGCGCGAAGCGATTGTCAGTTCGATTAATGAACAAGGAAAAATGACGCCAGTGTTATTGCATGCCATCATGCACGCAGAAGATAAAACTGGTCTTGAAGATTTGTATTTGCCTTATAAGCAAAAACGTCGTACCAAGGCGCAAATTGCCTTGGAAGCGGGACTGGAATTATTAGCCGATGCGTTGCTTGCTAATCCTGCTCTGGTGCCGGAAGAGGCTGCTAGCGCTTACTTAAAAGCGCCTTTTACTACCGATCAAGGTGATAATCCCGGCGTAGTCGATGTTAAAGCGGCGTTGGATGGCGCGCGTCAGATTTTGATGGAACGGTTCGCGGAAGATGCAACGCTGTTACAACAGTGTCGCAGCTATTTGCAGGAACACGGAATTGTTGAGTCGTTGGTGATTGAAGGTAAGCAGGATGAAGGTGCCAAGTACGCGGATTATTTCGCCTATTCAGAAGGCATTATGAGTATTCCATCGCACCGAGCCCTGGCGATATTTCGCGGACGTCGGGAAGAGTGCCTGACCGTGGTATTGCGCTTGGATAGTGAGCCAGAAAAACCGAAATGGGACGCGCCGTTGAACCCGTGCGAAGGTCGCATTGCGCATTTTTTCAAGATAAGTAATCAAGGGCGTGCCGCCGATAAATGGCTAGTAGACACAGTGCGTTGGTGTTGGCGTGTCAAGGTGTTCATGCATTTGGAAAGTGAATTGATGGGGCAGTTACGTGAACGTGCCGAACTGGAAGCCATCAATGTGTTTGCCTTGAATTTAAAAGCGTTGTTGTTGGCTGCACCAGCCGGTCCACGGGCGACGATGGGTCTTGATCCTGGATTACGTACCGGAGTAAAAGTGGCGGTAGTGGATGCCACAGGAAAAGTGGTCGAATATGCCACTATCTATCCACATCAACCACGGAATGATTGGAATGGCGCATTACAAACCTTAGCGCAACTGGCGCAAAAACATCAGGTTGCGTTGATTTCAATTGGGAATGGTACGGCTTCGCGTGAGACGGATAAATTAGCGCAAGAATTGATTAAGCTGCGTCCGGAACTAAAACTGACCAAAATCGTGGTATCTGAAGCGGGGGCGTCGGTGTATTCTGCCTCTGAATTTGCCTCCAAAGAATTGCCTGATCTGGATGTGACTATTCGTGGTGCGGTGTCGATCGCACGTCGTTTGCAGGATCCGTTGGCAGAATTAGTAAAAATTGATCCAAAATCGATAGGTGTGGGTCAATATCAGCATGATGTTAGTCAAAGTCAATTAGCCCGGTCGTTGGATGCTGTCGTAGAAGATTGCGTTAATGCCGTGGGTGTGGATGTTAATACCGCCTCAGTGCCATTGTTGGCGCGGGTATCTGGTTTGTCGAATAGTGTGGCGCAAAGTATTGTCAATTATCGTGATACCACCGGGCGTTTTAATTCCCGTTCAGCATTGCGCAAAGTGCCGCGTTTGGGGGATAAAACCTTTGAGCAGGCAGCGGGATTTTTGCGTATTATGGGTGGTGATTCCCCGCTGGACGCATCTGCTGTACATCCTGAATCATATCCGTTGGTAGAAAAAATTCTAGCGGATTTAAAGCGTGATGTACATCATGTGATTGGCGATGCAGGCTTATTGAAAACATTAAATCCGGCACGCTATGCAGATGAAAAATTTGGTGTCCCGACCATCACCGATATTTTGAAAGAACTAGAAAAACCAGGGCGCGATCCGCGGCCGGAATTTTCAACCGCAACCTTCAAAGAAGGCGTGGAAGAGATCCGTGATTTGCGTCCGGATATGATTCTCGAAGGAGTTGTGACTAACGTAGCGGCATTTGGTGCATTTGTCGATATTGGTGTGCATCAGGATGGTTTGGTGCATATTTCAGCCTTATCTGACACGTTCGTCAAAGATCCGCATGCGGTAGTGAAAGCCGGTCAAGTGGTGAAAGTCAAAGTGTTGGAAGTCGATGAAAAGCGCAAACGTATCGCGTTGACTATGCGCCTGACCGACAGTGCGCCGCAGCCCGGGGCACAGCCACAGCAGCGCGCTGACCGTAGCGATGCACAGCGGATGGCGCAGCATCAACACAAGCAATCGGCCAGAGTAGCGGCACCAGCGCCAGCGAATAATGCAATGGCAGCAGCATTTGCTAAATTGCGATCATAGGAAAAATATGGCGCTTAAATTGCGCGAGGTAGTTGATGCCGCAAGCTGACGCGAAGTAACTGGATCTGGCTCAGCACCATTTTTCAATCTGGGTGCCATAAAGCACCACCTCTGATTGTTGTTGAAAAATAGCCACTTTACTCCGTTCAGCTTGGCAGGGCATACGCGTCATCATACCCTTCACCGTATTTCTCTATATAATGACGGAAACTATTTACGGCAGTCCAGATTGACGGGATTGCACTTTTCTATCAGAGGCGATGATGAGCGACGTACAAACTTGGATTAAACAAACAGTAACTGACAATGCAGTTGTATTATTTATGAAGGGCACTGCCCAGTTCCCACAATGTGGTTTTTCCGGTCGTGCAATACAAATTTTGAAGTCATGCGGCGTTGAAAATTTAGTAACGATTAATGTGCTGGATGATGCTCAGGTACGTCAGGGAATTAAAGACTTTTCTAACTGGCCGACCGTTCCACAATTGTATGTTAAAGGTGAATTTATCGGTGGTTCCGATATCATGGGCGAAATGTTTGAATCCGGCGAATTAAAAGCGTTGATTCAATCCTAATACTGTAGTGGTGTAATCCTATTATTAAACATACTAACTCTGCCATAGAGGCAGCGCCGACAGTCACGGCTCCAGTGGCCACGTTGGCGGTCAGGCCAAAGCGTCTGATCATTGCGATCACAGGCGCTACGGGTGTTGTGTATGCTGTGCGTCTTTTGGAAGTATTACGAGCGACTACAACAATTGAAACGCATCTGGTGATTTCTGAGGCTGGGCTGATGAGTTTGTATCAGGAAGTCGGCCTTAAGAAAAAGCAGCTCGAAGCATTAGCGGATGTGGTGTATAACGTGCGCGATGTGGGAGCGGCGATCGCCAGTGGCTCACACCACACCATGGGGATGATTATCGCCCCATGTTCGATGAAATCGCTAGCGTCGGTCGCACTGGGATTATCTGAAAACCTGATCAGTCGTGCTGCCGATGTGACGCTAAAAGAACGTCGTCGATTAGTGTTGATGGTGCGTGAAACGCCGTTTAACCTGGCCCATCTGCGCAATATGACCGCCGTGACGGAAATGGGCGGCATTATTTTCCCTCCACTCCCTAGTTTTTATCAGCATCCTGCCAGTATTGCAGAAATGGTGGATCATAGTGTTGGTCGGGTACTTGATTTATTTGATATTCCTCATCAATTGGGTCCCGAATGGATGGGGCTAAAGGGGTAGTTGTCTACCTCTCCATATACGCCGGAATACGGATGGTGAACTTCGTTCCCTGATTGACTGCGCTGGTAAAACTGATTTGCGCCTGATGCCGATCCATCACCGCTTTAACAAATACCATTCCTAACCCAACACCATCATTGGTTGGTTGGTTTTCACCAACAAACCGTTGAAATCGTTGGAATAATTTGGGCTGATCGCTGCGGGCAATGCCGTAGCCCTGATCATTGATGTGGCATATCACACATTCGTTCAAGGGGTCCGCATCAAACTCAAGCGAGATGGAAATGCATGTGTCACGCGGACTGTATTTGATTGCATTTGAAATTAAATTGGTTAGCGCACGGGTAATCAAAGAGCGATCTAGATTAACAGGGTATTCCCCATCTGGAATGCTACTTTTAATCGTAATATTTTTCGATTTTGACATGGCCCACATTTCGTCACAGGAATCCAAAACAACATCTTGAAAATCCATGATTTCGAGTTGATAGTTGGCTGACTCTGCTCGCGCTAAATGGACAAAATTATCCGCAAGCCCTAAGGTAATATGGCAAGCTTTTTCAATTCGAGATAAAAATTCAGTCTGCTCCAGAGCGGAGGCAGGAAATTGCTGTAATTCGATTAATGCTAGAATCGATGCTTGTGGTGCACGCATATCATGCGATATAAAGTGCAAAGTTTCATCGCGGCTTCGTTCAGCACTACGAATGGCGCTGATATCAGTCACGCTGATGATCCAGCCGATTAATTCGCCACCAGCATTGGTGCAGGGGGCGCTTTTGATGATGAGATCACGATTGGTCTTATCCATCACTTCAATCCCACTTTTCATTAGCGTGGTATGTTGTTGATCTAATAAATCCCACCAACTGAATTCACGACTTCCATTAGCATCTACTAAGGTCGGCTGTGTCATGCCAGCGAACAAATACGGTAACAAGGCATCGGCAATATGGGGAAGTCCTATGCTGGCGAAGTACGCTTTTGCTGTTGGATTAAATAAAATGACATGCCCGTCAATCGTCGTGACTAGTGTGGCATCTGGTAAACTATGTAAACTATCGGTGACAAATTGCCGTAAATCACGTACCCGTTGCGCTGCTTTTTTCATGGCCAAGATACGCTGCTCGAGTGGGTCACGAAAAAGTCGTTGTTTTTCCTGTGTAATTTGTTGGTCTGGCTCAGGTAATAGATGAGGCTCATTATTTAATCGGGTAAATTCTTGACCCAAATAACGGATGGCCGCTTCTAAGCGTAACCAACTCCATAATGGATAGGTTAGTGCCACAACAATCAGTCCTGCACTAGGTGGAATCCAATATCCTGCTATGAGCAAAAAGTAACTGCTACTGATGATTATGAGCAATAGTAAAAAAGCTAATGCTAGTGATAATCGTGGTGATAGCCATAAGTAAGCTACCAGAGCCAACATGACTGGAATCAGTGAAAACAGTACTGTTAATTCGGGTGGAGCTAAGCTGATACTGCGGTTATCCAATAAGCTTGCCAAAATATTGGCGTTAATTTCAATGCCTGGCATGGCGCCATTTAACCCTGAGGTCGGGGTAGAATAACCATCCGCCATTCCAGTGGCGGTCGCACCGATTAGTACACTTTTGCCAGTAAAAAACTGTGCAGGAATTTCACCGCGAAGCACTGAAACATACGGAACAGATTTGAAGTGTCCTGGTATGCCGTAATAAGGAATATGCAGTTGGAAGTCACGCTGCCAGCTATCTGGGTTGCTGGGTGTGGATCTATCCGTTTGATCAGGGATGCGTGCTCCGGGAAGGTTGTTGACTGCTGTTGTCGGACGTTGTTTGATAATGTTATACATGGCTAGGCTGAAATGAGGCCACCATTCTCCCCCTCTGCCTTCACGCAAAAATACACTGCGTGCGATACCATCATTATCTACTTCAAGGTTGATGTGCCCAATGGTTCTTGCCGTCGCGGCCAATGACGGATAGGGGGGGGCGACGACGAGACCAGCACCGCTATTTTCCAAAATCAGCGGGATAACAGAACGGTTGTTTTCAGCTATTGCATTGGCAAGTGCCGTGTCGCCGACAGAGTCTGTTCCATCTGGATTTGGTTTCTTTTCCGTGAAAACGACATCCATTCCAATCGCTAACGGATTCGCTTGAGCAATCGTGTGAATGAGCTGTGCATGGCGTTCGCGTGGCCATGGCCACGCACCTAACTGATTAATACTATAGTCATCAATTGCGACAATGATAATGTCATCCCGTGCCGGTTGACCATTCAATTGAATCGCCTTGTCATACAGGGTCAGATCAAGTCGGCCTAAGCCATTATGAAAACCAAGAAATGCAGCTAATAGTAATAATGCCACACTCAGGATGATCCATTCCCGTCGCAATTGCTGGTTAATGATCATTCGTTTCATATTTTATTAGTAGCCTATATTAATGAATTCACCATATAAATTAAAATCCGGCATGAACCACGCCTTCAGCGCTGGTCAGTGGTGTAGTATCACCCGTGAGCCAGCGGCTAAAGAAAATTAGTTTTTGTGTGCTGGAATACGGCCCCACATAACCATCTGCATCGATCGCTTTTATCCGGATAAAATACGTGCCAGGATCAGGGCGCGGAATCTGAATTTCAGCAACATCTAATTCTTTTTTAAGCAATACATCGGTAAATCCGGGATTGCGACCAATCTCAAGCACAAAGTGTTGTCCCGGCTCAGATGGCCAGCCAAAACTGAGTGTGTTTCCACCTGTGTCAGCAGGTGCAACCATATCTTTGGGTGGGGCTAGCAGTTCAAGCGCCTGCACCTCGCCAAATGGGCCCTGATCAGGTTTTCCCTGTTTGCTGATAACCGTTGCTACGCGCCAGAAATAATGACCTGGGATCAGCTTTTCAGTGCTATAGCCAGGTGCACTTAAACCAGATTGATCTTCTATTAACTGCGTGAAATTGGCGTCACTGGCGATTTGTAAATGGTAGGTGGTTGGCGTTGCTTGCGTTGTTGGCACATCGGAATCCGTTGATTCACTCCAAGAAAAATTGACGTGATTGGTTCGAATTTTATGTTTTGGCTCAATCGCTAAAGGAGGTTCAGGACGTGCTTTCAGCGTGAATGGCATGATTCCCGGCAAGCCTTCCAGACCATTATCATCAATTGCCGCCACACGGATAAAATACTGACCATCATCGAGCCCGGAAAATTTGAGTACGGGGGTCGAAAAGATTTTTTCTTGAATCAGGTTTTGCGCCTTGGCATCCACCGCAATCTGCGCCCGAAAGGCGTGTGCTAGCGCGATAGGCTGCGCCGTAAACGACAGTATAGGGCGTTCTTGCAATGCATTTTTACTGTCTAGAATTGGCGCCGAGAGCAATGTGGCCTGATGTCCGACGGTGCTGGCATTAATGATATTTCCTGTTCCTGCCGGTAAGGTTAAGACAGTCGGGCGTTGAGATTGTCCAACAGCGACATTGCCTTCTAATACTTCACTGGCAGTGCCTTTGTCGGTGATCGCTACCCTGAAATGCGTACCGCGAACCCCCGCTATGGCTAAGGGAGAGTGCACTTCAAAACGCCCTTTGTTATTGACTAGTGAGGTCACGGTTGATTCAACTCGGCCATCCAGTAAAGTGAGTTCTGTTTTTGGGCTATTGGCGAATTGCGTCATGCGGAGTTTACTGAGTTTTACCCGACTATTCGATGGAATTGAAACCCGTGAGTTATCCGGTAGTGCCAAGGTCACAAAGCCATTTTGTCCTGTGGTGATGATCATCCCTTCACGCACGGACATGCCGATAGTGACTTGTGTGGGCGAACTGTTCGTATCGGCGCTACTCGTGCTATTCCCGGAAAAGGCAGCTATTTTCGCCTCGACTACTTGCTCTGGCAGCACTTCTGCTGGTATTAAAATGCCGGTGTTAATTGGAATACTACGGTCATTGGTAATGCGGTTGCGTTTGGATAAAACCATCCAATTGGCAGGGGTTGTCGTGTATTTTTGAGCGATGGATGTGAGGGTATCGCCTGCTTGAGTGTAATAGGTGATTTCTCCATGACCAACATCAATTTGACCCGGTTGCTGTGCATGTAGCTCAGACATTAAGCAAAGCCCTGTTAAAAAAATAAGCACTGAGTGCCTTAGGGTGGTCTTCATACCTTTTTCCTGTTGTTGGTTACTGTAATATTCACGCTATTTCGCGAAGGCAGAGCAGATGCTAAGCAATACCTTGGTGGAGTGATTCTGCCATTAGACATTAGTAGGCGGAGTGGGCATACCTTTAAGTGGGTATACCTTTACTATCACTTAATTAATATGTTTACTTCGGCGAGCAAATACGATGGCATTAAATTGATGCTCGGCAGTGTAGATAACGAACGGTGGGCTATCTGTAGTATTGCCGGTACTGTTATTCCGTCATTTGTTCCAAGCGGTAGCCATAACTGTAAACGGGGGCTAGTCTGAATCCATTTTCAGGACGCAACTGTAACTTGCTTCGAACTCGGGAAATATGTGTATCCATGGTGCGTGAAGGAATTTCAATATCGCGTGACCACACGGCTTCTAGAATATAGGCGCGTGACAGGGGGCGTCCCAGATTGCGGAATAACAGCAAGGCTAGATCAAATTCCTTTTGTGTCAGTTCGATCATGTTACCCGACAAGGTCAAGCGACCAGCGCGAGTTTCGAACACGTATTCACCAAATTGCAAATGTTCTGGCATATTTTGTGTTGGATACGCGCGGCGTAGTAATGCCTGTACCCTAGCCACCATTTCACTGCGGCGTATTGGCTTGATCATATAATCATCTGCGCCAGCGGCTAATCCAGCCACGATATCATCTTCCCCTGAGCGACTGGTCATAAACAGCACAGGTAGAGTAGGGGAAAGTTTTTCGCGCACCCAATGCAAAATTTCTGTGCCACTCAAGTCTGGTACTTGCCAGTCAAGAATAAGCATATCATAACTCTCGCGACGCAAATGGTGCAGCATGTCTTTACCGCTGACAAAAGGGTGACAAGTGTGTCCGGCAGAATTGAGTATGGTACAAACTAATTCAAGCAGGTTATTGTCGTCGTCAAGTACAGCTATTCTCATATGCGATGGTGGATTAAATAATTGGTGATGGATTGATGCAAAATTGCTGTGGGAGTGTTATTTCCGGCTAACCTACTGTTATGTCCGGATGGAAACGCTGTGCCCAAATGCCATGATCCACTATAAACCAGGCATTTGAATTCTATCATTTAGGATTTTACCTAAAAGATAGTATAAATGTAAAATAATCGTGCAGCTAATTATAAATTTATCTATTTCTACTCTGTGCTCAGTAGCATGCTTGCATTAACGTCTAGCTGGCGCAGAAGTGGCAGGAACTTCTGCATCCGGCAATACAACATTGACATCCAGTATCTCTAGGTCACCTTTACGATCCAGTGATACGGTGATATCGCCCGGATTGACCTTGGTGTACTTGGAAATAACAGCAATGAGTTCCGCATGCAACGCAGGCAAAAAATCGTAGCCGGAGCGACCACTACGTTCACGTGCGATGATAATTTGCAAACGTTCTTTTGCCGCAGAAGCACTTTTAGGTTTGGTATTAAATAAAAAAGAGAGTAAAGCCATCTTACTTAGCTCCAAATAGTCGCTTGAATAAACCGGGTTTTTCATAGTTCATAAAACGAAGTGGCGTTTCTTCACCTAAAAAACGTCCAATGACATCTTGGTAGGCTAGGGAAACATCGCTATCTTTTAAATGAATGACCGGATTTCCTTGGTTGGAAGCATGAAGTACAGCTTCAGATTCGGGAATAATCCCAATTAATGGAATGCGTAAAATTTCTTGAACGTCTTGATATGACAGCATTTCCCCAGATTCAACACGTTTAGCAGAATACCGAGTGATGAGTAAATGTTCTTTAACGGGTTCGTCGCCATTGAGAGCGCGGCGTGATTTTGCCTGAATAATACCCAAAATACGGTCGGAATCACGTACTGATGATACTTCTGGATTGGTCACGACAATGGCATCGTCTGCGAATGTGAGTGCCATAATCGCACCGTGCTCAATCCCCGCCGGGGAGTCGCAAATAATGTATTCAAATCCCATCTGGATCAGATCGTTAATCACGCGTTCAACGCCTACTTCGCTCAGCGCATCTTTATCACGCGTTTGGGAGGCCGGCAAAATGAATAAATTATCGCAGTGCTTATCTTTAATTAATGCTTGATTCAGGTTGGCTTCACCGCTAATCACATTGATTAAATCATACACTACTCTGCGTTCGCATCCCATGATCAAATCAAGATTGCGCAGACCCACGTCAAAATCAAGCACGGCTGTTTTATGCCCGCGCAAAGCCAATCCGGTAGCAAAACTGGCGCTGGAGGTCGTTTTTCCGACACCACCCTTGCCTGAGGTAATAACGATGATTCTTGCCACAAATTACTCCTTTTAGATAATGACGGCTAAGTCAGCCACTTAGAGAGCCACAAATTCAAAACGTTCTCAGTTCATCTCAATTCGTTGTCGAATGGGTCGTCGATGTCACATCGATTTTATCGCCATTTAACTTAATTTGCACTGGAGAGTGAGGGGGGAGTACCGGAAACCCATTTTCAAAGGTGCGATAAATACCTGCAATCGAGACTAATTCAGCTTCCATGCTTAATGTAAAAATACGCGCTGATGTGTTCCCACTTGCCCCTGCTAACGCACGACCGCGTAAGGGAGCATAAATATGAATACTGCCATCTGCAATGACTTCTGCGCCGCTATTGACTACGGCCGTAATAATCAAATCTGTATCACGGGCATAAATGCGTTGTCCACCACGCACAGGCGTGTCGATGATCATGGGGGGGAGCAATCTGGTCGGTATATCGAGTAGATCTGGCTGACTTTCTGCCGGCAAAACATCCGCGATCATAGCTTCAGTTACTGGTGCTTCGACTTCCTGCTGGTCTAATGGTAGAACTTCTGAAAATTGGCGTGTTTTTGTTCCAAGGTCAATACTTAAACCTAGTTTGGAAATAGATTCTTCAACTAATTCAGGTGCATTGCGTACAGCAACTGGGTGAATACCATAGGTACGCAGTAATTTAATCAGCGCTGTCCAGTCAAGCGTTGCGCAGTCGATATGCGCCACATCAACCACTGCGCATTCACCCGCAAAAAAATCGGTCGAATTGCCTGTTAATTGCTGAAGTTCTGATTCCAATCGTGTGAGGTCATTATCATGCAGTATCACGGCAATCGCAACGACCGTCGATATTTTGATTTCAATAGCTTTGTTGGAATGTTGTATTGACATGGGAACTTTTCATCGGAAGGTAGACAGCTGTGTTGGTATTATCGCCTGAATTTTACTTTCATATTTACAAAATAAACCAGTTGTTTTTAATTTATCTAAATAAAGTTCGAAATTAATCGGTAAATTAGGCTGTATATCAAGCTGCACCTTAAGCAACGAAATCATGCAACGAAACCATGCAACATAAATAGCATCACAGTAAATGATGGAGCTTTCATATTAGCAAGCTTTTATATTATTGTAAAGTCAATCAAAAATAGCATTCTGCCGGAATTCCGGCGAGTATTCGTGCAAGATCCGGAATAGTTGATATGCTGTAGAAAGTGGCCCTACACTTTTAAGGTCATCGCCAAAATTACCCGTATTTTGCAGTTATTTTGTCTGTTCCACAAGGAATGTTACCCATGCTGTCCGAGCGTAGATCTGTTGTTTTTCATCCTTCTGAGTTAAACCCGTCAAATCGTTTAAGCCGTTGGTTTTTAGGGACCAGTTTGGTGCATTCGTGTTTGCTCATCATTCTGATGTCAATGAGTTGTTCCGTCGCTTACACGATGATTGCCCTGCATTTGGCGGACATTCCGATTACTTGGCCTGCCTATGTTGTCGCATTGATCACTCCTGCGGTCATTGCATTAGCGTTAACCTCGGTGATTTTGCGTTTAATGCGCGAACACGAACAGACGCGCAATATACTGTTAAAAACACATCAATATGATAGTCTGACTGGTGTGTATAACCGACATCATTTCATGGGAATTGCGGAGCGTGAATTTGAACTCGCCCGCAGAAAATGTACGGCTTTGTCACTCTTAATTATGGATGTCGATTATTTTAGGCAGGTGAATGATACTTATGGTTATCAATGTGGTGAAATGGTATTGCGAGAAATTATTGGCGTGTGCAAAGATGTATTACGAAGTTCGGATGTGCTCGCTCGGTATGGTGGTGATGAATTTATCGTTTTGTTACCACTTACTGTACGCGATGGAGCAAATGCGATCTCTGCTCGACTGTGTAAAAAAATGGCGGAACATGGGATGCTCTGGAAAGACAGGTCGGTGCAGATCACGTTTAGTGTCGGGGTGGTAGAATATCAGGCTGATACAACGAACTTATCTACGCTTATCGCTGCAGCAGAACGCGCCTTGTATTGTGCCAAAGCAGCCGGTGGAAATCAGGTGTGTTCAGTGGTGGCGAACTCGAAAGAAGAGTCGCTCAAACGTCTGTAGTGGGCAGGCTGAACAGGGAGAGGACTCGGAAATCATCCGCCGTAGCAGTGATGCCCTGAGTCCTCGTCAGTGTTAATGACTATTTATCTTTTCAAATCGTCTCCATTTCTGTCGTATGGGCCGACTCTTTATGGAGCGGTAACTGAACCCGTTCTTGCTTCAAGTAAACCTGGACTTGACTAACAGAAATACTTTTTACGATCCCTCTGGCGATGATTTCTTTGGTGAGAGAGGATAAACTCCATTGTCGCGTTGGTATTCCGTCAATTTTTGGAATTTCTTTAGCGATCGCGATAATTTCACGAATTTGTTCCTGGCTAAATTTTCCGGGACAACCTGAGCGTGGAGCATCGTTTAGAATAGCAACAATACGTTTGCTATAATCAGCATCCGAAATGTCATCGTGTTCTGCTTTTATTAGCGCAAGTTCGGATCCCAGCCAGCGATTGCGCCATTGTGCGACTTTTTCACGACACACAGATAGTTCGCGGCTGATGCGAAGAATAGAGTGTCCTTGATCACTCATGAGTAGAATTAATGCACGTTCAGCGTGTCCGCGCTTTGAAGTGCGAGCGTTTTTAATTTGATCTAGAATAGTCCGCTGTTTTAAGGTCAGGCGGATGGGGGTTGCATGCCAAGCCACGTTAATTTACCTCCAGGTTGATTGATTGGAACTGTTGGACACGCAGCCAGAAAGAAAATTTCAAAAAAATGAAAATCATTTTTTAAGTTTTATAAAATGCGATTGGGGGATTATAGTTGAGCCGTTGATGTCGCGTATTTTGCTGCTCTGTAATGCCACATCATGTCATGTAAGTTTTAACCGGTAATATAGGCTGCCTAACTTTGCCGGCACAGGAAATAACAATGAAAAATACAGCGATAAAGATCAAGAGTCCGAGCCAAATTGAAAAAATGCGGATTGCAGGGCAACTTGCTGCGGATGTTCTGGATATGATTACTCCCTATGTGCTTGTCGGCGTATCCACCGAGGAGTTGGATCGTCGTTGCTTTGAATACATAACCACGATCTTAAAGGCGATACCTGCCAATGTGGGGTACCATGGTTTTCCCAAGACCTTGTGTACCTCGGTCAATGATGTTGTTTGTCACGGTATACCGAGCGATGAGCAGGTATTGAAGGACGGCGATATTGTGAATATTGATGTGACGGTAATCAAGGATGGCTGGCATGGCGATACCAGTAAAATGTATTTTGTCGGCACGCCAAAACCGGAAGCGGTACGATTGGTGCAAACGACATTCGATGCGATGATGGCGGGTATTCGTGCTGTTAAGCCGGGTGCCAGATTGGGTGACGTTGGTCATGCAATTCAGGTGCATGCAGAATCTTCTGGGTATTCCGTTGTGCGTGAATATTGTGGTCATGGTATAGGACAAATTTACCATGAGGCTCCACAAGTTCTGCATTATGGTCAACCAGGTACGGGCGTATTGCTAAAAACAGGGATGATTTTTACCGTTGAACCGATGTTGAATGCGGGCGCGAAAGATGTGTCTAATTTGGATGATGGCTGGACTGTTGTAACGCGCGATGGTTCGTTATCCGCGCAATGGGAACATATGCTAGTTGTGACGGATACGGGCGCAGAGATACTGACTCCCTGGCCCACTCAGCAAAAATAAACAATGAATTAAATGGTCAATTTAGATGCTCAGTTGTGATCCTTCTACTATATCCGATTCTTGTTTTTCTACGGCCCCAAGCAGTTGATCGAATAAGCAGGTGGTGTTAATAGATTGGATCAGCAATTCGCCATTATTCGCCTTAATGACATGCGTCACCAAGGCTTTGCCAGCAATCGGCGATGCCACGATGAGAGCGGGATCGAATTGTGGAACGCCATGGAGTTCACTTACCAGCAATCCGATCGTTTGGCTGCCGTGGCGCACGATGATTACCTGACTGGCGCTGTCAATGATGGATGGAATGCCGCGCAGCAAATAACCAAGATCAAATACCCAGACATATTTTTTGTCTTCATTGGTGTGTTGTTGTGCCAGCAAACCAATGCGTGCGGTATGACTACCCAAGGAGACCGACGAAATTTCGGCAGCAGGAAGGGCTTCCATCACATCGCCGGCCGGAAGTGCATATAAGCTGCCATGCACAAAGAATGTGGCAAATTCCAGCCCCTTGGCGTCTACCGACATCGCAATTTGCGTCGCTTTGTCCTTATTGCTCAGCTCTTTGTGCGTGCGTACACTACCAAAGGAATGTAATACCACGGCCAGTACATCTTCATGGTAGCCGTCAGACACTTTAAATTCTCGGTAGCCGCTGGATGCAGTACACCCTAAAATTTTGTAATTATCATCATGGATGATAATGCGAGAGGCACTTTCGCCATTTTCAAGTGCCAGTAAGTCACTATCCAGTTCCAATCGTGCTCCAGGCGGTCGGCTAGGGTCTGTACTCGATAAAATAACTCCATCGCGATTGATGAAATACGCCATGCGGTTCTCTTTTTCACTCAATCCACCATGCAGCATAGCGGCAAATTCCGGAGTCGAATCAAAAACAATACCGATGCCTCCAACTACTTTGTGGCTATCCTCTGGATTACGAATAGCGGCATGATAAATATAGGTTGGTGCATCGTCGTAAAATGTCGATGGGGTAAATGGTGTAACGTAATAATCCTGCTCAGTACGCAGAGCGATGACAGCGTGTAATGTGGCATCATCGATCTTGGGCATCGGGTCGGATGTTAGTGCATCTGTGCTGTCGGTATTGCGATTGGATTCGGCAATGATGCCGCCACTCAGATCGTAGATAAAGATCCGAGTGTATACCGTGTATAAGCCGTTAATATAAGTCAGCATGGCGGTTAAGCGTTCAATGGTTTCCCAATCGCATTCAGCTCCAGCCAAGGCAGCTCGGAATTCCGGTGTTAGCGCCCACCAGCGGCAGTCGTCAGCACGCTCATAGAGATTACGATCCATTAAGTCAGTAAGCAGCGCTGAGACAAACTCCGCGTCACCTAAACTAGAGGCCAGCACGGTTTCATATAAATCACCAATCGCATGGGAAAATAATTCGTTGCTGCGCTGACCGGTTTCGCTGATTTGATCCAAAATGGTTTTTAGTTTGAGTAATTCACCGTGGTGTCCCGCTGTCATGACTTGACCATTCCAGACGACCCTGCGTATGGTTTCTGCTGCCGTGACAATTTCAAACAGCGGTGGGCAAAACGACGACGCATGCGATAGCAGTCCTTCAAAAATCTCTGGATTAATATCCGTGAGTGACGGGCTTTTTCCACCTGAAAAAGCCACCTCAACCGGAATCATCACTTGTCCCTGCCATCCAGAAGGTCCCATGTATCCCTGATATCCCTTTGCTTTAAAGGTGCGCACTAGGTATTCTCGACCGGCAAACATCAGTAGTTCTGGTTTTGCACTATTATTTGTTGGTACACGTGCTCCCAATGGAATCCATAGCTCATCGGCACTTAAGACGACCTGATTGTCTGCATCCAGCAATAGCATAATGGAGCGATCCGCACTGTCACGATGTGAGTGAAAAATGCTGACCCCTTCTTGTTCCAGGTTAAAGCACAAGCACAACACACCAATCACAGATCCGGTTTCTGGATGCAACATTCGATGTGAGTAAATCAATGCCCGTTTTTTATTGGGGCGTAGGCTACTTGCACGAAATGTTTCCACATACTTGTTGGATGCCAGCGTTTGGGCAATAAGTGGATCCGAACTGCCCTCCATTGCTGTGCTGGCGTCAATCTGCACCAACACATTGCCTTTGGTATCGAGCAACATGATCTCATCATAGACCGTGTATTTATTGCGATAGGCTTGCAATCGTGCCCGAATTTTATCGGGGTCATCATGCGTGCTTGCAACATAGCTGCACAATTCATTATCTGTGGCTAAAAAGCTGATGTCGGCGGTGCGTTCATACAAATTACGCACTAAAATATCGATAAAATACTGTGCTTTAGCACCAATTTCACTTTGTACCGTTGCTACTTTTTCGCGTACCAGACTCGTCACTAATTCTTGTTCCAGACGATTAAAACTGGTGCGTGTCGTCGCCATGGTCGGAAGTATGGTTTTCGCCTCAAGTGGGCAGTTCATCTTGGCAGATGACTCAATGATGCGCCACATCAGGTTCAATTCATGCAGGGACTCTTCGCAGCGAATGACATCGCGCATGCGTGGTAAAAACCGGTCGGTCGGTATGGCGTCGGTAGATTTCATTGTAATTGCTCCATCGGGATAGCACTGATAGTCAATGATAAGCGAATAACGCGATCAATGTGGTAATGGGTATTGGGCGGCTTAATACATAACCTTGTAATTGAGCATAGCCATGCTGTCGTAGAAAATCGAGTTGTTCGATAGTTTCCACTCCTTCGGCAATGACACCAAGATGAAGTTTACGGCCTAATTCGATAATTGTATGTGCAATTGCACAGTCCTCTTCTTGGTGTGGCAAACCGTGAACAAAGCTACGATCAATTTTCATCGAGGAAATCGGTAGATTTTTTAATAGCGATAAGGAGGAGTACCCCATGCCGAAATCATCCAAACTAATCCCAATACCTAATTTCCGCAGCGCATGCATGATAGGAATGACAGTATCGGGTTGCTGCATTAACATGCTTTCAGTTAACTCCAAGCACAGATCAGCAGGAGCAATTCCACTGCTAGCGATGAGACTCATGATATGTTCAGTCAGTTTTTCACTGGCAAATTCAGGTGCAGCCATATTCACGTGGACTTGTAGTGGGTAGAGACCTGCCTTGTGTAGTTGTGCCAGATCATGGCAAGCTTGTTGCATTACCCAGCGGCCGATGTGAATGATTAGGTGACTTTTTTCTGCTAATGGAATGAAGACATCGGGTGGCACAATACCACGAGTTGGATGGCGCCAGCGGATAAGTGCTTCGACAGCATGCAAATGGTGGCCGGTTTGGTCAAAAATCGGTTGGTATTCCAGATAAAACTGATCGCCGTCTGCCAAGGCTTGATGCAATTCTCTTTCTATTGTGAGTTGAATGGCCAGATCAGATTGTTGTTCTGCGAGTGTGTTAGACGTGCTATCGGAAAAAAAGCTCAGTGCATTGCGACCATTTTTTTTGATGCGGTACATTGCCGCATCCGCACTACTCAACAATTCTGGGCTAGTGCTGCCATTTTCCGGAAAAATGCTGATGCCAATACTGGCCGAGACTGTCATTTCGTGCTGCTCAAATAAGAACGGCAGACGAGCTGCTTCTAATGCTTTCCTCGCCATAGTATCAAGCTGGTTAGTGAGTGACGAGGTGCTATCCTGTGGAGATAATAGAATGGCAAATTCATCTCCGCCTAAGCGTCCTACGTGACATTCAGACGTCGCCAGTGCTTGTAAACGCTGAGAAAATTGGCGTAACACGACGTTGCCAGCTTCATGGCCATAGGCATCATTGACTGGTTTAAAGCGATCCAGATCGATAAACATCAGTCCAAACGTGCGTTGGTGTGTAATAGCTTGTTCACATGCTAGATCTAACATATGGTAGAAATGCCCCCGGTTTGCCAATCCGGTCAATTCATCAATTTGTGCTAGCCGTCGTATGGTTTCTTGGCGTTCATGGCGTAGGGCAGTTTGGGCGATTAGCGTACCAATGGAGACAGCCAGAATGGGAAGCTGTGCTTCACTTTGACGTGAAAGACAGCTATAAAATTCAAGAACACCCGGGCTGTGGCGGTGACCATCGTCACCGTCGTAAAATACTGGGAACATGAAGCCGGATTTTAATTTTGCCGCCTTAGCACTACTGGAACGTAAAAAGCGCGGTTCATTGGTGACGTCATCGATCCAATGTGCTTTTCCTGTTTCCCATGTTTGACCAATCAAGCCTTGCCCAGCGATCATCTGAAGCGATTTGCTATCTTGGGTAAAAATAGATAATGTGGATGATTCATTGTGGTCATTTTGCCAAAAACAGGTGCACGTCAAATAAGAAGACGTTGTGTGTGCATGTGCGACATTGGTCCCTGCTACGGGCACCGAATCCATAGACCAATATCCACCCCAATCCCATCCCAAATTTTCACATACTAATTGAATAACGTTTGTAATTGCTTCTTGTAATGTGTCTGTGCCAACCAGATGTTGGGTGGATTCAAAGCTCAGTTTTTCTCGGATTTCAGCATGTTTTGCGGTAGTAATGTCGAGTAAAATTCCGGTGAGTAGTGTGGTGCATGGTGTTGCTTGGGGGGCGTGTGCATCATCCGCGTATGTGGTCGCGGAAAGCGCTTGCATCTGTAACCAGCGTAATCCATTGATTTCGTTGATACAGCGAAAATCGATACTATTTTTTTTTGTTGTATCCGGATAGCTACTTAGAAGATTTTTCATCAGATTGATGTCGTCCAGTAGTACCTGCCCAAAGCAATTTTCCATGGATGGATACCACCCCGGCGCGATGTGTAAGAGCGTTGCTGCACCACCTGAGAGGATCCAGTCGCCGGTTTGGGTATTGTGCCACCAGCGACCATAGGATGCAGCAGTTTCAACCAACTCGTGTTCGGAAGAGGAGCTTAATGCGGCTTGCCAGGCCGCTGTGACGCTTGCGCTATGCACATGCTGAGTTAATAGACTCGATAGGGTGGAATTGCGCATAACAGGGTTTTTTCTTTTGAAGCGTCATAATGTATCCATGTAGCAATTTTTAGGCCATCCGTATCGACAATGATGAATGAATCAGCTGCTGGTATTAGTTGGTGCGTTTAGTGGCGAAATTGCACCAATCAGGTGCAATGCACCACATTGTTACACGCGCTCGAGTACCATTGCGATACCTTGCCCCACGCCGATACACATGGTACATAGTGCATATCGTCCATTGCTGCGGTGCAATTGATTGACTGCGGTGATTGCCAGACGTGCACCAGAAGCACCAAGTGGGTGGCCTAATGCAATCGCACCACCATTGGGATTGACCCTTGGATCGTCGTCGCGTAAACCGAGTTGGCGTAACACGGCCAGCCCCTGCGCTGCGAATGCTTCATTCAGTTCAATCACATCCATCTGCTCTAACCGTAGTCCGGTGAGTTCCAGCACTTTTAAGGTGGCAGGGTAGGGGCCAATGCCCATAATGCGCGGTGCAACTCCAGCCGTCGCCATACCAACGATACGTGCTTTGGGCGTAAGGCCATTTCTGGCTGCCGAGGCTTCATCCGATAACAGTAATGCACATGCGCCGTCATTCACCCCAGAAGCGTTGCCAGCAGTAACCGTGCCATCAGCTCGCACGACGGGTTTTAGTTTCGACAAGGTTTCAAGTGTGGTTGCACGTGGGTGCTCGTCTTTGCTAACGATGATGGCATCGCCCTTTTTTTGCTTGATGGTGATTGGCACAATTTCACTGTCAAAGAATCCAGCGGCTTGCGCTGCAAGAGTTTTATTTTGACTGGCGAGCGCCATCAGATCTTGATCAGCTCGGCTGATGCCATAATCGGAGGCGACATTTTCGGCTGTTTCTGGCATGGAGTCCACGCCATATTGTGCCTTCATTAGGGCATTGATGAAACGCCAGCCTATGGTAGTGTCTTCTATTTTTGCGGCGCGCGAAAAAGCACTTTCTGCTTTGCCCATCACGAATGGTGCGCGGCTCATGCTTTCAACGCCACCAGCAATCATAAGCCCTGCCTCTCCACTCTTGATCGCACGTGCAGCTGTACCGATGGCGTCCAGACCAGAACCACATAATCGGTTGACTGTGCCGCCGGGTACCGTCATCGGCAGACCGGCCAATAAGCCAGCCATGCGGGCGACATTGCGATTATCTTCCCCTGCTTGATTGGCGCAGCCGTAGATAACGTCGATAATCGCTTCCCAATCGACTTGTGGGTTGCGTGCCATGAGTGCGCGTATTGGGATTGCGCCCAGATCGTCAGCACGGATGCTGGATAAGGCTCCGCCGTAGCGGCCAAAAGGGGTGCGTTGCGTATCGCAGATAAAGGCGTGGGACATGCGTATTCCTTGGTTAGTTGACTTTGTTGGTCATTGAGTTGGCCATGGCTAACGGGACTGACGTTAATTCTTGTAGTTGTGCCAATGTCAGTCCTTCCACCATGTCAATCACGACGGCACCAGTAGGGCCTAAGTCGATGACGGCAATATCGGTATATATACGGCTGACACAACCGATTCCGGTTAATGGGTAAGCGCACTGTGGTACTAATTTGCTTTCACCGGATTTGGTAAGAAATTCCATCATGACGTAGGTTTTTTTGGCGCCAATGGCTAAGTCCATCGCTCCTCCAACCGCGGGAATGGCATCTTCTGCACCTGTGTGCCAGTTAGCGAGATCTCCGCTGGCGGATACCTGAAATGCACCTAAAACGCAAACGTCCAGATGACCGCCGCGCATCATAGCGAAGCTGTCGGCATGATGGAAATAACAGCCACCATTGAGTAAAGTGACGGGTTGTTTTCCTGCATTGATCAAGTCGTAGTCTTCTTCACCTTTGGTTGGCGCAGGCCCCATCCCAATAACGCCATTTTCACTATGCAAAATCACTTCACGGTCGCGTGGCAGATGATTGGCAACGAGGGTCGGTAACCCAATCCCGAGGTTGACTACCGATCCGTCAGGTATGTCGTGTGCTACTCGTATTGCCATTTGATCTCTGGTCCATTTGTTCATCGTTTTCTCACTTGATTGAATTGGTTAGTCGTGACATGCGCCGGATTTTTAGTGTCGCTGTCTCTTTAGTGTTTGTTCTTAAGCGCCTTTGAATCCCGCCGGACCTGTCGCCGTACGTGGTACTTTGACGATGTGTTGTACATATAGTCCCGGTGTAATTACGGCCTCTGGATCAAAACTACCCAATTCAACAATGTCATGTACCGATGCGATCGTCACTTTGGCCGCCGTAGCCATGATTGGGCCAAAGTTACGTGCCGTTTTACGGTAGGTTAAGTTGCCCCAACGATCGCCAGACTCGGCTTTGATTAAGGCGAAATCAGCGTGTATCGGATATTCAAGGACATACTGACGCCCATTAATTTCCCGCGTTTCCTTGCCTTCAGCCAGTAAGGTGCCAAATCCAGTTGGTGTAAAAAATGCGCCGATCCCAGCGCCTGCAGCACGTATGCGTTCTGCTAAATTTCCTTGTGGAACCAATTCCATTTCCAATTTTCCAGCACGGTATAGCTCATCAAAGACATACGAGTCTGCCTGACGTGGAAAAGAGCAAATGATTTTACGTACCTGACCTGCTTTTAATAATGCGGCCAATCCCGTGTCACCATTACCTGCATTGTTATTCACAATGACAAGATCCTTTGCACCGTGTGCAATCAGACCATCAATCAGTTCAGCAGGCTGTCCCGCGCCGCCAAAACCGCCAATTAATATTGTTGCGCCATCGTGAATTTGTGCCAGTGCAGCTTCGACTGAAGGGGTAATTTTATTTATCATGTCTTCCTACGAACATTAGTTTGAAAAAATCGCCATAAGTTCTTATAATGAACAAATATTCGTATTGAGAACTTATTTGATTAGAATAGACAGCTGTAATTAGCTTGTCAATCATTTTTTGGCGCAAGTCATAAGTATAAAAAATAACCAATGTAAACGTGAGGATGGTATATGCAAAAAATGGAATCATCACCAGATGGAACAACGGTGACCGTGGGACCAACGCCAGGGGATAGTTATGTGCAGTCGTTCGCTCGCGGCTTGGCCGTATTGCGTAGTTTTGGTGCTGGGGCTGCAGCGCAAACCTTGTCTGAGGTGGCTGATCGGGCTGGTCTGACACGCGCTGGGGCACGCCGTATTTTGCTCACATTATTGCACTTGGGGTATGTTGAGGCAGATGCTCGGCTCTTTCGATTAACCCCAAAGGTATTAGAATTGGGGTTTGCTTATTTGTCCTCGTTGCCGGTGTGGACTCAGGCACAGCCAGTGATGGAAGACTTGGTAGAAGTATTACGGCAGTCGTGTTCGGCTGCAGTGTTGGATGGCACGGATGTGGTGTATGTATTGCGGGTGCCGGCACATAAAATTATGTCTATTCATTTAGGTGTGGGTAGTCGTTTACCAGCATATTGCACTTCGATGGGGCGGGTATTGTTGGCCGGTTTGCCTCCAGAAGTAATGCGTCAGCGTTTAGTTGGCCTAACGATGGAGTCGCACACAGAGCATAGCATCACCGATCCACAGCGATTAATCGAGGCGATTGAGCAAGTGCGTATTCAGGGGTGGTGTTTGGTGAGCGAAGAGTTGGAGCGGGGATTGGTGTCGCTGGCAGCGCCAATTGTCGATCGGAATGGTAAAATTGTTGCGGCCATTAATATCAGTGGTCAGGTGAATAATCCGAGTCCGGCGAATTTGTTGGAAAATTGCCTGCCAAAATTGTTGGCTGCCGCTGCAAAAATCAACTTGTTGGTGCGTTAATCAGCTTAGACGCAAAAAGTAACTTTTGGCTTGGTTGCGTTGTGTTAGTGTATACGCGTAGTACTTTATGTATTTTCACGCAATTTTCATTCACTATTAGGGGTAAATCATGGGCTTATTTAACGAGATTATTGGTGCTGTTGTTGCTGTTGAAGCGTTGGAAAAAGTAGATCCGAATGCCTCATTGCTGACTGAAGGCATTGCTGCTTTTGCTGGTTATGAAGGTGTTGAAGCGGTGACGAATCATTTTGCGGAAAAAGAAGCTACGCCAGCACCTGCAGCGGATGATTCGGCTGATCAAGCGGATCAACCTGCTTAATGCGTTAATTTACTAATTTACTGTTATAAGTAAGTTAGTCTATTCGACGATGGTAGTACAAATAAAAACAGACAGGATTATCCTGTCTGTTTTTATTTTTTGCAACTTTACTACGTGCTAAATTGACGACCCCGATAGACGGGGTGAAAATTATTTAGCAGCTGGAGCGGCTTCAGCAGCAGGAGCAGCAGCGGCAGCAGCTGGTTTAGCAGCAGCTTTTTTTGCTTTTTTGTGGTGTTTAGCTTTTTTTGCAGCAGGAGCAGCAGCAGCAGGAGCAGCAGCAGCGTCAGCAGCTGGAGCAGCAGGAGCAGCGTCAGCAGCGAAAGCGGAGATAGCGAACAAACTAGCAACTAAAGCGGCGATAATTGATTTCATGTTAGATCCTATTAAGTTATAACTAAAAGTTTATTTAAATTACGTTACCCACGCTGTAATAACGCCTACTAAGGAATGTGGTTGACAATAATTTTGCGATTTTTTAATTTTATTTCAGCTATTTATTTATTGAGTGAAATAAAGGTAACTTCTCAATAACTTAGGACTTACGCAAAATTGTTCCAGCACTTCGCCACGGGTTATTAAAAAATTATTACTCTATAGGGAATTTGTGCATTGCCTGCCGAATAAATTTCATTTGACGGTTAAAATTACTGCACGCTCTACAAAATAATAAATGGACGCGCATTCCGGTGTTTTCTGTCAGCGACAGCTCTCGGTCAAGTTGCTCGGATGCTAATTTATGTACTTCTTTACAGTTGGGATTCAGTTTCATGCGGAACCTGTTTTGGCAAACCAATTAATATCAAGGCACTCTCGTAGACGTAGTCTGGCACGGTAGAGAATTACCCAGAGATTAGTCGTGGATAGATTTAATTCCTTACTGATTTCATCGGTATCCAAATCCAGCCATTCGCGCATCATGAATACTCGGGCATTTTGCGGGGGTAATTTTTCTAGGCAGATTTCCATTGTGTTGAAAAAATCCTGCTGATGTAATGTCGCTTCCGGGTCGCCCCATGCGTTGGGCGCGGATATGGTATGCCCATTGGCAGTAAATAAATCGTTAATTACATCGTCTTCGGATTGATCGGGAAGTGTGTCAATTTGACATGTTCGAGCTGAAGCGCGTAAATGATCAATAATTTTAAATTTTAGTATGCCGATGACATAGGTACGTAAACTGGAGGCGCCAGAAAATTGATTTGGTTTTTCCAGTACTGCTAACAGGGCATCCTGAACCGCATCTTCAGCGTGTTCGGTATTACGTAGTTGTAGAAACGCAAAGCGCAATAAAACTGGCCGCATCGTTTCTAGTTGTTGGAATAGTGTAGTATTTATCATTTGAGAACAAGCGTAACGGATTCACTGCTTTTTTACAAGAAAATCACCTACGTTAAAAGCATTTGCCTGTAAAATCTTACCGATAAATTTTTTGAATTTGACATGCCTAATCTGCCACCAACTACGCCACCAATTATGCCCCAAAATACGCCTCCTGCCACGCCTGCAACTTCGCCTCCTTCTATGCCTCCGACGATGGCAGCGGCAGATGAATTAGCTATTGTCGCCATCCCACCGCAAATTAAAGCGGAAATTCTGGCGGAAGCATTACCGTATATTCGCAAATTTCATGGTAAAACCATTGTGGTGAAATACGGTGGAAATGCGATGACTGAGGAACGGTTGAAGCATAGCTTTGCCCGTGATGTGATTTTGCTGAAGCTGGTTGGCATGAATCCGGTCGTGGTGCATGGCGGTGGACCGCAAATTGATAATGCGTTGCGTAAGGTAGGTAAACAAGGTTCATTTGTACAAGGGATGCGTATTACCGATGAAGAAACCATGGAAGTGGTTGAATGGGTTTTAGGCGGTGAAGTGCAACAAGATATCGTGATGCTGATTAATCATTATGGTGGTCAAGCAGTTGGATTGACCGGCAAAGATGGTGGATTGATTCGTGCGCGTAGAATGGCCATGCCAGATCGTGAAAATCCGGGGCAATTTTTGGATATCGGATTTGTAGGTGAAATTGAAGCGATTAATCCAGCGGTTGTTAAAGCATTGCAAAATGATGCATTTATTCCTATTATTTCGCCTATCGGGTTTGGTGATGATGGCCAAGCTTACAATATTAATGCGGACGTCGTAGCAGGGAAAATTGCCGAAATTCTCAAAGCAGAAAAACTCATCATGATGACGAATATTCCGGGTGTGTTGGATAAGCAAGGTACTCTGGTGACTGATTTGACTGCGCGCGAGATTGATGAAATGTTCGCAGACGGAACGATTTCAGGTGGAATGTTGCCGAAAATTTCCTCCGCACTGGATGCAGCTAAGTCGGGAGTGAATACCGTACATATCATTGATGGCCGGATTGAACATTCGTTATTACTGGAAGTATTGACGGAACAAGCCTTCGGCACCATGATCCGTAGCCACTAATAGTAATATAGTCAGAGCAATAAAACGCAGAGCAAGGCATAACGTTACTTGCAGCCAGTTAGCTACATTCACTAGACAAGGTTTAACAGATGATGTTCTTTTGAAAAGTCGATTGAATCGCACACTGCGCTGCAAATCAACGCGTGAATTACATGATGCGCCCACGTTCAACGCTGCATCCGGTCTTACTTGGATTTTTGATCTAGATAACACCTTGCATAATGCCAGTCACGCATTTTTTCCTGCAATTAATGCGAATATGAATGCCTACATGGCACGTTTGCTTGGTATAAATGATCAATTAGCTGACGCGGATACGGTGAATGCTGCGCGTTTGGCTTATTGGAAAAAATACGGGGCGACTCTGCTTGGGTTAGTCAGGCATCATCAGGTAAATCAGGCTGAATTTTTGCGAGAAGCCCATCAGTTTGATGATTTTTCGTCGATGTTGCGTTTTGAATCTGGACTAAAACGCTTATTTTCCCGTTTGCCAGGACGTAAGATTTTGCTGACTAATGCCCCGCGCCATTATTCACGGCAAGTACTACGGCAATTAGGCCTACATCGTTATTTTTTTCGACATATTTCCATCGAGTCCATGCGTGTGCACGGTCATTTGCGCCCTAAACCTGCCCGCTGTTTATACCGAAAAATATTGGCTCAGCAAAAATTGACAGCGCAACGTTGTGTATTAATTGAAGATACGCGTGATAATTTGCGTACAGCGAAGCAAACCGGCATAAAAACAGTATGGGTGACGCAATATTTGAAGGACAATAGCATGCGTACCCGAGGTAGTTTTATTGATGTTAAAGTACGCTCCATAAAACAGTTGCCTGAAAACTTATCCCGTTTATCTAGGTAGTCCAAGGACAGCGTATAGTCAGCATATAAATAGAATTGAACGAAAAGAATTACATTAAAACGGAAATTATGGCCACTTCCAAATCAAGTGAAAAGAAGCACAAAATCCTTCAAATGCTGGCCACCATGCTAGAAAACCCCAAGGGTGAAAAAATCACTACGGCCGCATTGGCTGCGAGAATGGGCGTTTCCGAAGCAGCGTTATACCGGCATTTTGCCAGCAAGGCACAAATGTTTGAAGGTCTGATTGAATTTATTGAAACGACGGTATTCAGTCTGATCAATCAAATCACCGAAGAGCATGATAACGGTTTAGTACAAGTACAAGAGATCGTATTGATGCTACTGGGATTTTCGTCTCGCAATCCAGGAATGACGAAAGTCATGACCGGTGATGCCTTGGTGAATGAGGATGAACGCTTGCAATTACGTATGAATCAATTTTTGGATAGAATAGAACTTTCAATTAAACAAGGCTTACGATTGGCTGTTGTAACCGGAAAAGTGGCTGAGGCCGATGTTGCCATCCGTGCCAATCTCATCGTTTCTGCCGTATTGGGGCGATGGTCACGTTTTGTTAAAACAGCGTTTAAGAATGATCCGCTAGAAAATTCAGCCGCGCAAATTAACTTGCTGTTGCGTTAATGTTAGCCATGTATTTTTTGCTTAACTAGCTGCGACACATTCATGTTACCTTCCTCTGCCTTTGCGACTAGTTTTACGTTGTTGGATGATGTTGATGCCAGTCCGGAATTTCCCAGTTCCCGCCTCTACACGGGGTTGCAGCAGGTACTGACCTGCACGACGTCCGCGGAATTTTCGCATGTAATGGACCACATGCAGCAATTGTTGCAGCAGGGCGTATTTGCCGTGGCGGTATTTTCGTATGAATTAGGTGGTGTGTTACAGGGGATGTACCCTTCAACGGAACAACCGTCGCAGCTATTGATCTATCAGCACTGCCAGAAATTGAGTCGACAGCAAGTCAGTGATTGGCTGCAATCACAAATCACTTTAACAGGGAATGATGCTGGTATTGCGCAACTTACGGCGAGCGTGACGGAAGCGCACTTTACTGATGATATTCACCGCATTCAAGCATATATAGCTGCCGGCGATGCCTATCAGGTTAATTATACTTATCGTTATCATTTTACTACGTACGGCGAATTATGTGCCTTATATCAGCGTCTACGGGAGCGTCAACCCGTACCGTTTGGTGCCGTCATTGTCTTGCCTGATGGTTCGGGGATACTCTCGTTGTCGCCAGAATTATTTGTACATCATCACCAAGGTCAATTGCTGGCACGTCCGATGAAGGGAACTGCCGCCGCGAGTGTCAGCAGTAATGTCGATGTGAATAATGGGATCAATGCGCAACGCGCCGCCGATCTGGCGGCGGATAGTAAAAATCGTGCTGAAAATGTCATGATCGTTGACTTGTTGCGGAATGATTTGGGCCGCATTGCCGTTGCCGGTTCGGTGCGTGTGCCGCAATTGTTTAATGTTCAGCAATTTTCTAGCGTACTACAAATGACATCCAGTGTGGTGGCTCAGGTGCGTCCTGAGGTCACATTGTCGGATGTGATACGAGCACTATATCCCTGTGGTTCGATTACCGGTGCGCCAAAATACCGGACGATGCAACTGATTGCTGAGCTTGAAACGACATCGCGCGGTATTTATACCGGTGCGATCGGTTGGTTTGATCCGCCAGACACGGTATTAGAGGAAGAGGGTAATAAGGAAGAGGGTGACATCGCCCATGATGTTATTCCTGATTTTTGCTTATCAGTACCGATTCGTACGCTGCAGTTGCAGGCACCAAGCAATACTGGGGAGCGTCAGGCGACGATGGGCGTCGGGGCAGGTATTGTCTTTGATAGTGTGGCCCGGGATGAATATCAAGAATGTCAATTAAAAGCCCGATTTTTGACTGGCATGGCTCCGCAGTTTAGTTTATTTGAAACCATGCATGTCAGTCGTGAGGAAGGTGAAGCTCGTAGTGAAGCTCATAATGGCACGCATTATGTGGTTCGGCATTTGGAACGCCATTTAGCACGTTTGTTTGCTAGTGCAGCGTATTTTGGTATTGTCGTCAGCCATGCACAGGTACGACATCACATCGCGGCGATGTGCCAACAGTTGGTCGATGAAGCTAAGCACAATCATCCATTCCGCATGAAACTTAGTGTGGATGGGGTAGGGCAGATACAGATTCAACATGCGCTATTAGCACCACTCGTGTTGTCTGCATCCGCACGGGTGAGATTGCTACTGGCGCCGACATTGCGTCAGTCTACCTCAATGTGGTTGCGCCACAAAACAAGCAATCGTGCTGTCTATGACGCAGCATGGCAAGAGGCTGAACAGTGTGGCGCATTTGATATGGTATTTTTTAATGAGCGTGGTGAGTTGACGGAAGGGGGGAGAAGTAATGTCCTCGTCAACATTGGGGGGCGCTGGTTTACGCCACCATTATCGTCCGGTGTATTGCCTGGTATTATGCGCTCCGTACTGATGGATGACCCAGAATGGGGTGTTACCGAGCGTCATATCAATGCTGTGGAGTTGCAGCAAGCAGATGCTGTGGCCGTGTGCAATGCCTTGCGTGGCGTTATGTTGGCCGAACTGGTGACGTGATTAGGAGGAGGTTCCGCATACGGAGCACTGTGGATTACGTGTTGTGGTAATTTGATGCCACTCCATGGTACGAGCATCCAGCATGAGTAGACGTCCAGCCAATGATGTCCCGATATTCATCACAATTTTCAATGCTTCGGCTGCTTGCATGGTGCCGATGATCCCCACTAATGGTGCAAAAACACCCATGGCGGAACAGCGTACTTCTTCGTAGTTTAACGAATCAGGGAAAATACAGGCATAGCAGGGTGATGCAGCCTGTCGACTATCAAAGACGCTACATTGTCCATCAAAGCCAATCGCCGCCCCTGATACCAGTGGTTTTTTCAGTGCGACACAAACGCGGTTGATGGCATGGCGCGTAGTGAAATTATCACTGCAATCAAGCACAATATCGGCCGCACTGATGAGTTCGTGCAAGCGCTGCTCATTCACTCGTTCACAGAGTGTTGTGAGTTGAATGCCTGGGTTAAGTTGCTCCAGTGTGATTCTAGCCGAGTCGACTTTATTGCTGCCGACTCGTGCTTCTGTATGCAAAACCTGACGCTGTAAATTAGTTAAATCTACTTGATCATGATCAACTAGCGTGATATTGCCAATGCCCGCACAGGCCAGATAAAGCGCCGCAGGAGAACCCAGTCCCCCTGCGCCAATCAGTAATGCTTTGGCTGCTAATAATTTGCTTTGCCCCTCGATGCCAATCTCATCTAATAAGATATGACGCGAATAACGTAACAGTTGATGATCATCCACTCGTTGATTCCGATGCGATTACTTAGTTGTTTCAGGTACTTTGGTTGCGGGTACTGCGGGTTTGTGCGGCACAGTGCTGGTAGATTTTGTTGTATCCGGTGCTATTTTTGTCGCGTTGGCATCGGCTTTTTCCACTACTTTTGCTAGCTGTACAGGTAATCCTTTTAGATGATTGATTGCTTGTTTTAACTGAAAGTCATCGGCGCTACCGTATTCCAAAGGCTTCAGGGTTTTTTCCAGTTCGGCAGCACGTTTTTCTTCTTCAACTTCGTCCCGTTTTGTGGTTCCGGCACTAGTATCTTTGTCATTGCTTAAATGCTTTTGCAGATCAGATTCACGCATCCGTAAGCTGTTAATGCCATCATTGTTGGCAGTTTCTTCCACGTTCAAATCTGGCGTGATACCTTTGGCTTGAATCGAACGTCCGCTTGGGGTGTAATAGCGTGCCGTGGTGAGTTTGACTGCTGTGTCAGCACTTAATGGACGAATCGTCTGAACCGATCCCTTACCAAAGGTTTGGGTGCCCATAATGATAGCGCGTTTGTAATCTTGTAAGGCACCAGCGACGATTTCAGAGGCGGATGCGGAGCCGGTATTGACCAGTACCACCATCGGCACACTTTTAATGGCTTCTGGGAGTTTTGCTAATGGGTCAGGACCGCTATGGGTGGCGTAAAACTCGCGTTTAGCCTTAAAATCCGCTTTTGATTCAGGAATCTGGCCATTTGTGGTCACGATCGTGACATTTTTTGGTAAAAATACCGAAGAAACACCCACGGCACCGGGCAAAATTCCACCTGGATCATTGCGTAAATCCAAGACCAGTCCCTTGATTTTTGGATCTTGTGCATAGAGTGCTGTGATTTTCTTCACTAAATCATCTAGCGTTGGTTCTTGGAACTGGGATACGCGTAGCCAAGCATAGCCAGGTTCAATCATTTTCCCTTTAACGCTTTGTGTTTTGATGACTTCGCGGTTGACAGTCACCACGATTGGCTTATCGACGTTTTTGCGTGCAATCGTTAAAGTGATTTTGGTATTTGGTTCACCGCGCATGTGTTTCACGGCTTCTTCTAGCGTCAACCCTTTTACTTGAAGTGAGTCCAGTCGGGTGATTAAATCGCCCGCTTTCAGGCCTACGCGATATGCTGGCGAGTCTTCTATTGGTGAAATGATTTTAACGTAGCCATCTTCCATGCCAACTTCAATCCCTAAGCCCACAAACGTACCTTGCGTGGATTCTTGGAGTTCTTTAAATGCTTTTTTATCAAGATAGGCGGAATGCGGATCCAGTGATGCCACCATCCCAGAAATCGCTTCGGAAATTAACTTGGAATCATCTACTGGTTCGACGTAATCCGATTTAATGAGTCCAAACACATCGGCAAGTTGTCGCAATTCTTCAATCGGCAATGGTTCGGCGACATTTTTTTGCGCCATCGCGGAAAATTGAAACGATGCTGCAACACCCGCAATCATCCCTAGTGTGATTAACCCAAAATTCTTGATTTTAATGCCCATTTTTTCGCCTGATTATTTTATGCTGATCCAACTGAGTGGATCAAAAGCGCGGCCCTGATGCCGCATTTCGAAGTATAAACCTGATTGTTCATTACCGCCGCTATTTCCTGCACTCGCTATTTGCTCGCCTGCTTTAACATTGTCTCCTGCCTGCTTCAATATTGATTGATTATTGCCATAAATAGTCATGTATTGATTCCCATGATCTATGATAATTAAGTTGCCAAATCCACGTAGCCATTCGGAAAAAACAATTTTCCCCGGCGCAATTGCACGAATTTCGCTACCTTCTGGGGCGCGGATAAAAATGCCTTTCCAACTATTGCCTTCACCGCGTGGCGAGCCAAATTTGGCACTTATTTCGCCTTTGACCGGAATGCGTAAATGCCCGCGCATCTGTGAAAACGCACTATGATCATCCGGTGGTGTATACGCTAAGGCTAATGCGGTTGGTGGTGGCGGTGGCGAAGGAGGAGGGGACGGTGTCGGGGCTAATTTTATTTCTGGCGCTTTCGTTATTTTCGACGTTGTCACCGTATTTTTTTTGGCATTCTTGGCATTTTTGGCCGCTATAGCTGCTGCTGCCGCATTTTCTGCTGCGAGCTGACGGGCTTTTTCTTCTTGCGCTAGTTTTTCTCGACGTGCTTTTTCTTGCGCAATAATATCGGCTTGACGCTGCTTTTCGATGAGCAGTGTTAATTGGCCGATCAAATTTGCCATACGTTGTTCATTTTTTTGAATTTGCCCCGCTTGCTTACGTTGGTCTGCTAATTTGCTCGCTAGACTATTCAGTAATGTAGCACGTTTCGACTTTTCAGCTTCGAGATTAGTTTTTTCGATCGATTGTTCGTTGGCAATATCGTCTAAATCCGTTTTGGCTTGTAATGTGGCTGTTTTGATTTGTTCCACTGTGTCAAGGTTGAAACGTAAATCAGTAATGAGTTTGTTTTGATTTTCCGATATATAACCAAGGTAGCGCAATTCACGGTTGATGCGGTTTGGGTCGTCGCCGGATAATAAGAGTTTAATCCGATCCGCATTGCCGGTTTGATATTGTTGGCGCAGTAGAGTTGAAAATGCTTTTTTTTGTTGCTCAATTTGCTGAGAAAGTTGCTCTTGTTGGGCTGAGAGATCACTCAGTTTTTGTTTTGTACTTTGTTGCTCATTTTGCAAATCAAATAGTTTTCGGTTTGCCGTGGAAATCGCTGTTTCAGAATCGGCTAAGCCGTCTTCCGCTGCTTGTTTGGCATTTTCCGTCGTAAGAATATCTTGTTTTAATTGGTTTAATTTTTGACGTAATTGAGCGTGCTCTGCTTCCGCTTCGCGTTTTTGGGTATCGCGCTGCGGATTAGCTGCCAGTGCAGATGTGGAGCATTCCAGTATTGCCAGCCAAGCTAATAGCAGCGCAACGAGTGTTTTTAACATTAAATTCGGTGTTGAGGTTGATTTCGATGACAGGACAAGCGACGACATTGTCCTGTCACTACTTACGTAGCCCGACTACTTAGCTCGACCCTGATTTGCCACAGCCGCTAGCGCTGCAGCAATAGCTTCTTGATCACCCAGATAATAGTGGCGTATTGGCTTTAAGTTGGCATCAAGCTCATACACTAATGGTTGTCCATTTGGAATATTCAAGCCAACAATGTCGTCATCACTGACATTGTCCAACATTTTTATAAGTGCCCGTAAGCTATTGCCATGTGCTGAAATCAATACGCGTTGACCGGATAAAATGGCCGGAGCAATTGTGTCATTCCACGCAGGAATAACCCGAGCTACTGTATCTTTTAAGCATTCGGTCAAGGGAATTTGCTGGGCTTCAAGAGACGCATACCGCGGGTCGTTAAAGCTAGTGCGCGTATCGTCTTTGCTCAAGGGATTAGGTGGTGTGTCATAGCTACGACGCCATACCATCACTTGCTCTTCACCATATTGCGCAGCGGTTTCTGCTTTATTTAAACCTTGCAGTGCACCATAGTGACGTTCATTCAAACGCCAGTCATTTTTTACTGGGAGCCACATGGCATCCATCGTATCTAGCGTATTCCATAGTGTACGAATGGCGCGTTTTAATACCGAGGTGTACGCAATGTCAAAGGAAAAGCCGGATGCTTTCAATAATTCACCGGCTGCGCGTGCTTCAGCAACGCCTTTTTCAGTCAGGTCAACATCGGTCCAGCCAGTAAAACGATTATCAAGATTCCAAGTGGATTCGCCGTGGCGCATCAGTACAAGTTTATACATAGTGATCAGTGGATGGTCAATAAAAGAAATCAAAAAAAATAATATGCTTGATGCAGCATGCAAAGCGATGAATCCTGACGAGGAGGTGCGACATAAAAACGCTAGCCAAAGTCAGTCAAATTTATCGCCAAGCTCTCGTTGTTGTCATAAAGCAACGAAAGAGGGATTGCAAGATGCAGAAATAAAAATGATAAATCAGTGATGACGGTAAAGTCTATCGGATTTATGCTGTCGTAGCTTGCAAAATTGTAGAAGTAACGATGAATTTATCGTATTTATGAAAAAAAGAGCGGGATGCAGTCCAAAATTGGTGAGAAACAGAATTATTTTCATCGTAAAGCCATCACAGATGTGTTCGGCTAATACATAATCGAGCCATCTATTTTATAATGGCAGAGTTAACTTACAACATTGGATCCGTGTGAAATTTTTTATTGAAAATAGCTGGTTAATTGGACTGGTTCTGATTTCTGGCGGTATGTTAATCATACCAGTGTTGCAACGCAGGGGCGCTAAAGTCTCTTTATTTGAAGCGACACAACTCATTAATCAGAACAAAACTACCGTGCTGGATGTGCGTGGGGTGTCTGAATTTGAGTCCGGGCATATTCAAGGTGCCAAAAACGTACCGTTGACGGAATTGACTGGCCGTCTTAAAGAATTGGAAAAGCAAAAACCTCATCCCATCGTCGTGGTGTGTGCCAGTGGGACGCGCTCTTCTGCAGCGGTGGCGACATTGACAAAATCTGGATTTATGGGCGCCGTTAGTTTGGATGGCGGCATTTCTGCGTGGCAATCACAAGGTTTACCTGTAGTAAAATAATTAACTAACGTAATGTTTGGGAGTTGGCTGATGAGCGTGCAAGTGAAAATGTATAGTACCGGTGTTTGTCCTTATTGTGTGATGGCGGAACGTTTGTTAACGTCGAAAGGGATAACGCAGATTGAAAAAATCCGGGTTGACCTTGATGCCGCTGCACGTGAAACTATGATGGAAATCACCGGACGACGCACGGTACCGCAGATTTATATCGGCGAAACACACGTAGGTGGGTTTGATGACTTATCGGCACTTGATCGTAGTGGTCAACTTGATGCGCTGCTTCATCCCGCAATGTAACAAATGTAATTGTTAGTGATCTTGGCACTTGATAAGTGGAATGCTGACCTCATTTGTGCTGGGCTGGTCGTGTTTTAAAAAGGTCTACCCTAAATAAAAACTAACCCGTAGCGGTATTGCCGCATTGGCTACATGTTTTTTAGCTCTTTCGTGACTGCTGTGTGCATTCAATCTGATGCACGATTGCAGCCGTTTCCAAACTATTAATAGAAAGTGTTTCATGTCAGAAGAAAATTTGCAGCCTGTATTTCAAATTCAACGCGTCTATCTCAAAGATTTATCCTTAGAGCAGCCTAATTCCCCTGGTATTTTTCTGGAACAAGATGCTCCTGCGATTGAAGTTGCTATCGATGTTGGTGCGGAACCGCTGGCGGAAGGCATTTATGAATCTACCGTCACAGTGACTGTGACGGCGAAGATCAAAGATAAAGTGGCATTCTTGGTTGAAGGAAAACAAGCGGGAATTTTTGAGGCACGCAATATTCCTGAGGATCAGCTTGGTGCATTGCTGGGAATTGGTTGCCCGAATATTGTCTATCCTTATTTGCGCTCGAACATTGCGGATATGATTACCCGTGCTGGTTTTCCGCCTATTCATTTGTCTGAAATTAATTTCGAGGTGTTCTACCAACAACGTCTCCAAGCTATGGCAGAGCAACAACCGGCAATCAATGGTGCAGCGGCATCCGCTGAAATTGCTCCGACGTTAACACATTAAACGACATTAATACATAGACGCTCGGGTATCTCTTACTCGGGTATCTCTTATATTCACTACACATTATCATGCCGGGAATTTTCATGAAATTGTACATTCGTATCCTGACTTTGCTGGCAATTGTTTTGACAGGTTGTTTTGTTAGTGGTGTTAGTCGTGCGGGTACAATTGAATTTAAGAATATAGGAGATAATCCAGTCATCTTGTTCGATGCCCCATCTGTTCGTGGTCAAAAGTTGTTTGTGGCGCCGCGTGGTATGCCCGTTGAGGTTGTGATCAATTACGGCAACTGGTCTAAAATCAGAGATGTCGTCGGTGATTTATCTTGGGTTGAGACGCGTCAGTTAGTGGCGCAGCATGCGATTCTTGTGCGCAGTTTGAATGCGAAGGTGTATGCACAGGCAGCAGAATCCTCTGATGTCGTTTTTTCAGCTGATAAAGGCGTGTTGCTTGATTCTATATCTCCTCCACAAGATGGTTGGGTTAAAGTAAAACACCGTGACGGTGAAATTGGCTATATTCGGATAAGTGATGTTTGGGGCATTTAGCGTACTATGAAAATATCCATCTTAGGTGCTGGCGCTTGGGGTAGTGCATTAGCAATTTCCTTGGCTACACGACACCAAGTGGTCCTGTGGGGACGTAACCCACAAAAAATTCAGCAGGCAGTACAAACACGGCAATTACAGGGATTTGACTTACCTGATGCATTATTGCTTACCTCCGATTTTGATCAGGCAATTTTGCATCTCGATCAACCGGGTAGCCTACTCATTATCGCGACTTCCGTGGCGGGTTTGCGGCCTGTGGCAGAGGCATTGCTACCGGTATTTTCTCGAAGTGTTGCTGCACCGGATAGTGTTCCTGATCTGATCTGGTTGTGCAAAGGTTTGGAACAACACAGTTTATTATTGCCGCATCAGGTGATTCGTCAGGTGCTGGGCGATCAGGTGGCTTGTGGCGCGCTATCTGGGCCATCGTTTGCACTTGAGGTTGCAGAGGGTAAGCCCTGTGCCTTAACGATTGCAACGCATTCTTCTGCATTGGCGCAGCGCGTGGTTACTGCGATACATGGACCCGCGATCCGAGTGTATTCCAGTGATGATGTGACCGGAGTTGAAGTTGGTGGTGCGGTAAAAAATATTTTAGCAATTGCCACCGGAATTGCCGATGGTCTGGGATTGGGATTAAATGCTAGAGCCGCATTAATTACACGAGGATTGGCAGAAATCACGCGCTTGGGTCAGGCCTTAGGCGGACAATTGGAAACCTTTATGGGTTTGACCGGTATGGGGGACTTGATTTTAACCTGTACAGGGGATTTGTCGCGGAATCGCCGTGTGGGTTTGGCGCTGGCAGAAGGAAAGGCATTGGCGCAAATCATACAAGATTTAGGACACGTGGCAGAGGGTGTACGGTGTGCAGAGGCAGTACGCACGCTGAGCCTGCAACTTGGGGTGGATATGCCAATTACGTTGGCAGTTGCAGGGGTGCTATTTGATGGTGATAGTACGTCTGAGATGGTTAAGCGCTTGCTTGCCCGTGAATCACGGGCAGAAGTACACTAAGCACTAACGCTAAAGAACATAGCGTGACAGATCGTCGTCGACTGCCAATGCACCCAGACGATCCTGAACATACAGCGCATCAATAGCGATTGTTTTGCCACTGCTCAAGTTTGCTTCGTACGAAATTTCCTCCAGTAATTTTTCCATAACCGTGTACAGACGGCGTGCGCCGATGTTTTCTGTTGACTCGTTGACGGAATACGCGATTTCAGCCAGTTTTTTAATGCCATCAGGGGTGAACGTAATTTCTACCCCTTCCGTGGCTAATAAAGATTGGTACTGTTTCGTTAGACAGGCATCCGTGCCAGTGAGAATACATTCGAAATCGGCAATGGAAAGTGAATCCAATTCCACTCGGATAGGAAAACGCCCTTGTAATTCAGGAATCAGGTCGGATGGTTTCGCCAGATGGAATGCACCTGAGGCGATAAAAAGAATATGGTCGGTTTTAATCATGCCATATTTGGTGTTGACTGTAGTGCCTTCCACCAGTGGCAATAGATCGCGCTGTACCCCCGCACGCGATACTTCAGCGCCACCAGATTCAGAGCGGCTTGCAATTTTATCGATTTCATCAAGGAATACAATACCATTTTGCTCGACGTTAAAGATGGCATTCTGTTTGATGTCATCGTCATTCAGCAATTTGCCGGCTTCTTCTTCGGTCACCAGTTTCAATGCTTCCGGAATGCGCAGTTTGCGTGATTTTTTACGTCCGCCACCGACACCAGAAAACATCGACTTAATTTGTTCGGTCATTTCTTCCATGCCCGGTGGCGCCATGATTTCCATTTGCGGACCGGCTTCGGTAATGTCGATATCGATTTCTTTATCGTTTAGGCTACCTTCGCGTAGACGCTTACGCAGAATTTGACGCGTAGAATTATCTTCTGGTACATTGGTGCTTGAGAGACCAAAATCACGTGCTGGGGGGAGTAAAATATCCAAAATGCGGTCTTCGGCAGCTTCTTCGGCGCGGACACGTACCTTCTTAATTTCAGTTGCCCGAGTTTGTTTGATTCCAATTTCGATTAGATCACGAATAATGGTATCGACATCACGCCCAACGTAGCCGACTTCGGTAAATTTGGTTGCTTCAATTTTAATGAAAGGGGCATCAGCCAATTTCGCTAAGCGGCGTGCAATCTCTGTTTTCCCGACACCTGTGGGGCCAATCATTAAAATATTTTTTGGCGTAATTTCCTGGCGCAATGGATCGGCGACTTGTTGACGACGCCAGCGATTGCGGAGCGCGATCGCGACGGCACGTTTGGCGCGATCTTGGCCAACCACGTGTTTGTCGAGTTCTAAAACGATCTCTTGGGGTGTTAAGTTCATCATTGAGGTCATTGTTTTTTCCAGTGATTTTACTGTTCTGATGTTATATTGTACATAGTTGCTTCGTGTATGCTATTCCAGTGTTTCAATGGTATGAGACAGATTGGTATAGATGCACAGTTGACCCGCGATAGTCAGTGATTTTTTTACGATATCAATGGCGGATAACTCGGTATTTCCGTGTAAGGCAATAGCGGCAGATTGCGCGAATGTGCCGCCAGATCCAATGGCACCAATGCCGTCTTCCGGTTCCAATACATCACCATTGCCGGTAATGATTAAGGTGCTTTCACGGTCTGCTACTAGTAACATGGCTTCAAGTCGACGCAATATGCGATCAGTGCGCCAGTCTTTGGCTAATTCAACGGAGGCGCGCATTAAATGCCCTTGATGCTTTTCTAATTTTGCTTCAAAGCGTTCAATCAGGGTAAAAGCATCAGCGGTGCCGCCGGCAAAGCCAGCTAATACTTTGCCGTGATATAACTTGCGTACTTTACGCGCAGTTCCTTTCATCACAATATTGCCTAGTGTAACCTGACCGTCGCCGCCCAAGGCTACACTATTGCCGCGTCGTACCGACAAAATGGTGGTGCCGTGAAATTGTTCCATAAATGCCTTAAGGTGGGTGGTCGGTTCTGTGAAGAGAGAAAAGGTGCAATGCCGACCAATAGACAAACGAAATGGGGGTATTTTCTGAAATTACAAGTTGCTGTAATGCAGTGATTTTTGCAAATTAGCAGCGTGTTGATTTTATCAAAATTTCAGAGGTTTTGCGGTAGTGAGGTGCGGAAAATGACTATGCTATTTTTTTTGCGGGTACATAGTAGCAATGTTTTTATATCCCATTGCAGTAAATAGTGTCATGACTAAATAATTAATAGCATGAAATTCAATGGTTTTTTTGCCATCGGAAGTCAGTGAAATCAGACTGGTAAGCAGTTGGCCACATGAACTAAAGTCAACTCGCACTAATTGGGAACAGTCCAATTTTATTGCGTTGTTTTCCGCAGAAAAGTCCACAATCTCTTTAATGAGTTGGTCGATCTTGCCTTCAATTAATTTGGGCATGAGGAATGGTGGCGTGTCAATAAGCGCTGTCGCAATCTCAACTGTTACTTCACTCGGAGCGCTAGTGGTGACATTAACAGAGCGTACAAATGGGGGCGGGGACACTTCGAAGGTGATGCAATAATCCATGCTAAGATCTTCAAAGGCATTTTCTTCGTTTAGGAACTGTAAAATTTCCATTAACAGTAGCCAAGGTGCCTCTGTGTCATCGCGTCTTCCTACTTGAATAATTTTTCTAATATGTTTGCTCAATTCTGTTGCGCCACTCAGAATTAATTTATGCCCCGATTTTTTTAAATGACGTAATTCCTGTAAAAGTAAATCACAGCCGATCTGATCAACTTCGGTAATGCGCGTAAATTCAATGTTCAAGGTTTTGTGCTTGTCACTCAGATTACGTAGTTTTTTGATGGAATTGGTAATGTGATCGTTGATTTTTCCGGAAAAAAGTACCCGTGGCATCGTACCGCTGTCTGGATGGAGGGGGCTTGGCTCTGCTTGTTGTGGTGTTGATTCGATCCATGTTGGTGCTGAAACTTCAAATGTACTGACATAGTTAAGACTAAGTTGTTCAAATTCTTGTTTTTTTTGTGTTACTTGATATAAGTCAAATAACATCCACCATGCAGCTTTGGTGGCTTGTTTGGACTTATTTTCTTGATTTGTAATATGCAGAAGTGACTTTTCAGCAAGGTCGGGTTGTCCGCTAGCAAATAAAATGGCAGCTTCTTCCATAGCTGGAATAGTTTCAATCTGGCTTTTCGATGGTGCTGGACTTGATAGGTTATCAAATAAAAATTCGGTAGCGGATCCCAAGGCGGTGATGGTTGCTTGAAAGATGTTGTTGTCGGTATTAATAGGTCGAGTGTGGGCAATCGTGGGAGGACTCGCTATTTGCGTGGGCGATGAATTGGCAGCTGTTTTTTTCTTGATAATGTCGCGAGACATTTCAATTTCAATAGCATCAATTTTTCTCTCGGTCGCACGCGCGATATGCCGTTGCTGCATAGATGAATTACTAAATCCGCTATCGGTTTCAGATGAGACTGCGCCTCCCCCTTTCCCTTCTCGAGCGGATTTAGTTGGCCTACTGTCGGACGATGTGCGTTTATTCGGCACATTTTTTTTACCAAAAAGCGAAAAAATCCCCACGGCATTCCTGATTTATCTGGTGAATAGTTCGATTTAACACACGGTGCAAAGTACAAGTAGTATTGCTTTTATTTGGTATTTCCTAATTTATGACGGCTGATGTTTTTGCCACGTGAATTCATTAGCATGGATTTAGAAGTCACCTCCTCGTTCATCCATAGAATGAAGTGCGCAGTATTACCATCCCATGAATCAGTCTACAACACGGATGGTTCAACGCAAGTTGTATATGACAACATAAAAATCAGTGTTTAACCTTTGATTGCATTTTAAAAAGATAAAGAGTACCACCATCCTGTAATAAGGACATTATTCGTAGTCACACTAATGCAATTTGAGGATGCTATTTAACAAATAGACACATTTTAACGTCAATCCAGTCGAACAATTAAGGGGTAATCCGTTAACGTTGCTAAGATGGCTATCGTATTTATAGTAATTGATGTAGTTTTGAATTGAGTATAAAAAATGCGCTGAACCATCGTTGAAAACGATTTTTTTTGGAAAAAATGCGCGATTTCTTGTCTGGTGCAGTAAAAAGACATGTTGGCGTAGGAAGACTGGCACGCTAAGGTGATAGTAATGCTGTACTTACCGACAAGGGAGGTGAATCCCTTGTCGGTAGGTAGTCATGTGAGATTAATCACCGTACAATTTTTGCTTCAATTCGCGGCGTTGTTGTGCCTCTAAAGACAGGTTGGCCGTCGGACGTGCTAATAAACGCGCAACGCCAATTGGTTCCCCTGTTTCTTCACACCAGCCATAATCACCCGCATCGATCAGGGCAATGGACTGTTGTACTTTTTTGAGGAGTTTCCGCTCACGATCACGCGTACGTAGTTCCAGCGCGTGTTCCTCTTCGATGGTTGCTCTGTCAGCCGGGTCAGGAACAAGCACTGTTTCTCGCAAGTGTTCGGTCGTTTCGTCGGCGTTTTTTAGCAGGTCTTTTTCCAACTGTTGCAAACGAGTCTTGAAAAAAGCTAATTGTGCTTCGTTCATATAATCGTTCTCATCCATTTTGAGGATTTGTTCCTCAGTTAGGACTGGGATAGGCGTGTTGGATGCTGCGCTTGTTTTGGGTATTTTAGTTGCCACTTCGCTTGACTTTCGATACGACGGGTTTGACATAAGGGCAGTCAACATGCGAACTGCGCCCCCCCTACTGATGTCGCTAATTATACTGAATCAGTAACCCGTTAGTTTATACCAGACATTGCTCTAAACCGCTAATAATTATATCTTTTGGTAGATTATTCCCAATGAATACTAATTTACTTTCTTTTATTTCATCTTTTCCCCACTTTTGCCCGACATCGCTTCCCATAATTTGGTGCACTCCTTGAAAGACTACTTTGCAGTCGGCGCCATCCATAAAGAGTATTCCTTTATATCGCAGCATCTTCGGGCCGTAAACGTTGACTATTCCACCGAGAAATTCATCGAGCATGCTGGTGTTGAATGGGCGTTGACTTTTAAAAACAAATGCAGCGATGTCATCCAGATGTGGCGCTTCGTGATGATGGGCATGCGCGTGATCGCAATGGGTGTGATCATCATGGTCGCAATGATCGCTATGGTCGTGTTCTTGTGGTTCTGTTGCGCTGAGGAACTCACTATCAATGGCTAGTTTGTCATTAAGATTAAAACCGCGTAGATCGAGAACATCGGCGATATCTACTTGGCCAAAATGTGCTGTTTTTATCGTGGCACGTGGATTGATATTGAGTAATCTTTTGCTCAGCTTACTGATGTCGGCATTGTTGCTCAGATCGGCTTTACTAATAAATAATTTGTCGGCAAAGCCAACTTGCCGTTGTGCTTCCTGATGTTGGTCTAATTGGTGCATGGCATGACGTGCATCGACCACCGTGATGATGGCATCCAAAAGATAATTGGAGGCGACATTTTCGTCCACAAAGAACGTTTGGGCAACAGGGCCTGGATTGGCAAGGCCGGTGGTTTCAATGATCAAGTGGTCAAAGCTGATTTCCCCTGCATGACGTTTACTCGCTAATTCTGTTAATGCAGTAATTAAATCGCCTCGCACGGTGCAACAAATACAGCCATTATTCATTTCAATAATGTGTTCTTCACTATCACGTACCAAAATAGCGGTATCGATATTTTCTTGGCCAAATTCATTCTCGATCACGGCAATTTTATAGCCGTGATTTTCATGCAAAATACGGTTCAGTAACGTGGTTTTTCCGGCGCCCAAAAAGCCGGTTAAAATGGTGCAAGGAATAAGTTTTGTGGGATTTGTCATAGCGGTGGAGTAAATTATTTGCGTTTTGCCCGAGGATGGGATGCATCGTATGTGGTGGATAAATGCTGAAAATCCAGTGCCGTATAAATTTGTGTTGAAGCAATGGAAGCATGGCCCAACAGTTCTTGTACTGCGCGCAGGTCGCCGGAAGACTGGAGCAGGTGAGATGCGAATGAATGGCGTAGCACGTGTGGGTGAACCCGACCCTTCGCTCCTGATTGTAGTGCATGAGCATGCAGTCTTAACTGTACCAGTCTCACTGAAATGCGTGTGCCACGACTACTTAAAAATAGGGCGTTTGTGTCGGTTTTTTCAAGTAATGGACGATAGCTTAGCCAGTGCTTGAGCGCGTTGATGGCGGCACTTCCGACGGGGACTTCACGGGTTTTATTTCCTTTTCCTGTGACGTGTACGAGTTGTTCGTGCAAATCCAGCCAACTGATTGAGCAATAGCCGGGAATGCCGTTGAGGCTAGGTTCGCGATGATAGCGTATATCTAAACTCGTTAACTCGGATACCCGTAATCCGCTGGAATAGAGCAATTCAAACATGGCGTGGTCAGCCGCTTGTGCCGCATCGGCGACTGTCGTGTCGCTGTTTTGTTTGCCGATGTGGCGTTGCGGAGCGTGTTCGACCAGATGAACTGCTTCGTCTACGGACAGTGCTTTGGGGAGACTTTTGCCACGCTTGGGTGCTTTGATATTGTCAACGGGGTTAGTCGCCGTGTGTTGAAATTCCACTGCCCAGTTGAAAAATGAACGCCAGCATGCGAGATGTCGTGCGATGGTGCGCGCCGATAAGTCGACACTATGCAATTGACTCGCTAGTTTGCGGATGTGGTGCGGTGTGATATCAGCGTAGGGGAGATTGTCTAATAAGCCAGATAAACTCCGTAAATCACTATGGTAATTGCGGATGGTATGGGGCGAATAGTGCCGAATAGTGCGCAAATACGCCAGGAAACGAAGACAGTCCGAATGGAGCGTCAATGGCTGTTTCATTTTCTGGTGAGCTAAGGTGTTAATGTGTTAATCAACGACAAAACGTAACGCAGCGCTGGATATTTCCGCAATTTGCGTTAAGAAATTGGTTGCCATTGTGCTGGTATACCGTTCTGGGTCCGGGGAGCCAAGGACCACGAGACCAAATACCTTGTCGTTATGGCGTAATGGCAACATGGCGATCGAAGCAACGGATGCAATCGCGTCATCGGGGGTTTGTAGCCATGTGGCGGCTTCAAAATCCATATTTTTTCCGCAAAATGGCGCGGTTAAACTACCGGCAAATAATCGGACATCATCACTGACTGGCGCAGCAAACCAAGTGTGGCTGTATTCTTCAGAAACATTCCAGCAGCGTATGGTTGCATGCGGTAAATTGAAGATGGATTGCATACTAGTGGTGAAAATATGAGGTAAATCAACGTCATTGCGGGCAAGCAACAGTGCTTGGGTCCATTTATTCATTTTTGCGGCGGTCGCATCGTTTTCTTGTGCAATCCGAATTAATTCGGTCAAACGTAATTCAAGTTGACGATATTTGTCGCGCACCACTTCCATTTGGCGCTCTTGCAGTGAAATGGTGCGTCCAAGAATAGGGCTGACAAGCTTGATTGTCGAAAATAAGTCGGCGTGTTGTTCAAAAAAATGGGGGTTGTTCGCTAAATAACTGGCGACTTCAATTGGATTCATACAAACCTTTAGATTTAAACAAGAATTTCACCTTCAAATACAGTGACAGCAGGGCCAGTGAGGAAGACTGGAGTCGCGTCAATAGTACCATTTGCGTTGGTTGTGGTGCCGGCCCAGTTAATGACGAGTTCTCCACCCCGTGCTGTGACGGTGACAGGGGAAATTAATTTGCCCCTTAAGATACCAGAAATGACGGCAGCGCATGCACCAGTGCCACAAGCAAGTGTTTCTCCAGCTCCACGTTCGTAGACGCGTAGTTTAATGTGATGGGGGTCGATTATTTGCATAAACCCAGCATTAACGCGCTTTGGAAAGCGAGGATGGTGCTCAATAACTGGTCCCTCAGTTAATACGGGGGCTTGCTCTACGTCAGCAACAATCTGGACAGCATGGGGATTTCCCATTGAAATAGCCGATACCTGAATTGTACTCTGTCCAACTGTTAGGGGCCAGAGTGTTGCTTCTGACTCAGCTATACTGGCTAAATCGGTGGTGTCAAATGGAACTCTGGCGGGTTCAAGGATAGGGGCACCCATGTTGACCGTGATCTGTCCATTCGATTCTAAATTGAGCTCAATGATGCCGGACATGGTTTCTACCCGAATACGTGTTTTGTCCGTTAATTTTTTCTCATGTACAAACTGAACGAACGCGCGTGAGCCATTACCGCACTGTTCGACTTCACTACCATCTGCATTAAAAATCCGATAGCGAAAATCAACCGAGGGTGTTGTTGTACGTTCAACGACCAGCATTTGATCTGCGCCGACACCAAAGCGACGGTCGGCTAACGACCGCCATTGATCTGGCGTGAGGTTAATGTGTTGGTGAATTCCGTCAAAAACCAGAAAGTCATTGCCGGCACCATGCATTTTAGTGAATCTTAATTTCATGCGATCTGCTTCAAATGGGTGAATATACGTGGGGTGGATTATACGCTGAACACGCACTTTTCCTTAGTTAATTTCTTTTGGGTAACTCATTATTTGTAGACGCTGGCTTGACCTTGGGGGCGTGTTTTAAAGCGGCGGTGTGACCAGAAATATTCCGCCGGTGTCGCCCTAATGCACGTTTCGAGGAAGGCATTCATGTGACGGGTAGCCGCGAGAATGTCGTCTCCGGGATAGTTTTCCCATGATGGGTAGAAGGTGACTTTCCAGCCCTGATAATTGGGGAGTACCGTGGCAATCACTGGGATGACTTTGGCGCCGGTAGCGGCAGCGATACGCGCTGGGGCAGTCAGTGTGGCTGCCGGAATGCCGAAAAATGGGACAAATTCAGCATCTTTTGCACCAAAATCCATGTCAGGTAGCATAAAAAAAGGATCGCCATTGCGCATGGCACGGATAATGGGTTTGACGCCATCCGCGCGGCAAAATAACTGGATTGGCCGAAATCGGGTGCGCCCGTTTTTCAGAGCAGCATCAAAAGCGGCATTGCGTTGTTTGGTGTAAATGGAGCAAAGGGATGTTTCGAGCATGACGGCAACGCCGGCGACATCGAGGCTGACGAAGTGTGGGCATAATAAAATAGTGGGTCCCGCTGCGATTGCGGCTAATGGTACTGCTGGATCGAGTTGGATCAGGCGTTTTAGCCGTGCTTCCGAACTCCACCATAATATCCCGCGTTCGAGCACACTGCGTGCATAGGCTTGAAAGTGTTGTTTTGCAACAAGTTGATGTTGGGCTGCATCCCATTCCGGAAAACAGAGACGCAAATTGACTAAGGTAATATGACGGCGCGATCCCATTGCCCAGAATAATCCGGATCCGATGACTTCGCCAAGACGTCCCAAAAGCGGTAACGGCAAGAAATGTAGGCACCACATGATGAACAGGAGTGCTCTCATTCAGGGTCCGGATCTGGGGTGAGTTTTTTGATAGGTACGATCGTCGTGACCGGTTGTGGCGGTGTTGAGGTTGTAGGTGTAGCCGTCGTGGTCGCTTCATAACTCGCTACGTGATCGGGTGTTTTATAGCGGTTATAGCTCCATGCATACTGTGCTGGACAAAACGCAATCAAATTTTCCATGGCGCAATTAATGCTGTTTGCCTGGTGCTCTGGCGTGCCTTTTAAATCGTCGGTGAATGGTACGAAGTTGATGAGGTAACCTTTGCCCCAGGGCAGGCGTTCGGCGTAAGCACAGATAATGCGGGCGCCTGTCATGCTGTGCAATTTAGCAGACAGTGTCATGGTGTATGCAGGTTTACCAAAAAAATTAGCCCACACGCCTTCACCGTTTTGCGGAACTTGGTCTGGCAGAAGGCCAATTGAGTTGCCTTTTTTTAATGCTTTGAGCAGTGTGCGTACCCCACCTAAATTCGCAGGAGCTAGCAATAAATTGGCGCGTGCCCGTGCCGTTTCAATGAGTGGTTGTAAGGCTTTTTTGTGGGGTGGTCTATACAACACAGTCAGGTTGATGCGTGTAGCGATGGCCTGCGCAATAATTTCAAAACACCCTAGATGGGGCGTTAAAAAAATGACGCCATCGCCCATGTCGAGTGCGCTTTGCACTAGATCCCAGTTTTGGATTTTGGCTTTTTTTAATACTTTTTCTTGTGGCGCGCACCAGATAAAGGCGAGTTCAAGTATGCTTTTCCCCGCTTCTGGAACGGCGCTGTAGATCAGCGTCTCAACACCTGCAAGTCGCATATTTTCACGCAGGCGTTGACGATAGGTGGGGCTGGATAAATAAACCAGCCAACCTAAGCCCGTACCGATGCCATGGAGGATTGGAAGTGGTAATAATGATAATAATTTAAAGAGTGCGACCAGCATAATACTCCATCGTTCAGTGTCGGAGTTCAACATATTTTTTGTAAGAGGCGTAAAATACCACGAAATTAGCAATGATAATAAATTGTTTGCTAGTCACCGCCGAGTTAATAGACAACTTGCGAGGCGGTCTATAAATTTCGCTAAAGCGTCGCAGGAGCTCCCGCTATTCTGCGATATGAATTACCATCAGCATACGGAGCCTCCTATGGCAAATGAATACCTTTTTACCTCTGAATCCGTTTCAGAAGGCCATCCCGATAAAGTCGCAGATCAAATTTCTGACGCCATCCTTGACGCTGTTTTAGCACAAGATCCTAACGCACGTGTCGCAGCTGAAACGCTGTGCAATACCGGTTTGGTGGTATTGGCCGGCGAAATTACGACCTTCGCTAACGTGGATTATATCAATATTGCGCGTGAAACTATTAAACGAATTGGTTACGATAATACCGAATATGGGATTGATTATCGCGGTTGTGCAGTAATGGTGTGTTATGACAAGCAGTCACCTGATATTGCGCAAGGCGTGGATGAGGGACGTGGACTTGATTTGGATCAAGGTGCTGGCGATCAGGGCTTGATGTTTGGTTATGCTTGCGATGAAACGCCTGAGTTGATGCCTGCGGCGATTTATTACGCTCATCGGATTGTGGAACGCCAGTCGCAGTTGCGCAAGGATGGCCGTTTGCCATGGTTACGTCCAGATGCGAAATCGCAAGTCACACTGCGCTATGTGGATGGTCGTCCTGTGGCAATTGATACCGTGGTGTTGTCAACCCAGCATTCTCCTGAAATGCGGCATAGCGATATTGAAGCTGCAGCGATCGAAGAAATCATTAATCCTGTGGTGCCAAAGGAATGGTTGAAAAATACCCGTTATCTGATTAATCCGACAGGGCGTTTTGTGATCGGTGGTCCGCAAGGCGATTGCGGATTGACCGGACGTAAAATTATTGTGGATACCTACGGTGGTGCTTGCCCTCATGGTGGTGGTGCATTTTCAGGCAAGGATCCTACCAAAGTAGATCGTTCTGCTGCTTATGCAGCGCGTTATGTGGCGAAAAATATTGTCGCGGCAGGGCTTGCGCGGCAATGCCAGATCCAGATCAGCTATGCGATCGGGGTGGCTAAGCCGATTAATATCACGGTGTACACCGAAGGTACCGGTGTGATTTCGGATGAGCGAATTGAACAGTTGGTACGCGAGCATTTTGATTTGCGTCCTAAAGGCATTGTGCAAATGTTGGATTTATTGCGTCCAATTTATCAAAAAACGGCTGCATACGGTCATTTTGGGCGTGAAGAGCCAGAATTTACCTGGGAACATACAGATAAGGCCGCGTTGTTACGTGCGGAAGCGGGATTGTAGACATGGAGATGGTCGCTAAGTGAAACGACTTTTGTGTGTGAGAGGTGCTGCTCATCGGGGGCAGGGAAATAATATTATTGGACGTTGTCTGGCGTTACTTGGCATCGTGTTTGTTATTTGCGTTACTGTTTCTCCCCCAGTCAATGCATCGACTGGGAGCGTTGTTCCTCGTAAAATCGGAAAGGCGGTTGTCCCAGTGCCGATACCGGCGCGATTAAGCCCTCCGGTGTCGGTGATGCAGTGGTGCCCGCTGCTGGTGAAACGTTTGCCTAAATTCACGGTTGCGCAATGCAAAAACAGTGCATTAAAGACGAGTGGCTTTGTATCCTTGCGCGGATTTCCTTTATTGGTGCGTGATGTGTCAGCGCATAGTATGGCTGGTGCAGTTGGTGCAAAATCGGTCGTTCAGCACCCAATTCGTATTTTATTAATTGGGGGAATACATGGTGATGAAAGAACAGCATCATCTATCGTACTGCAATGGCTGGATGCATTGAATCAATCTGAAGTACAGGAATTTCAGTGGCGGATAGCCCCCTTGGTGAATCCGGATGGCTTGTTGGCGGCCAAGGCGACGCGTGTGAATGCGAATGGGGTGGATTTGAATCGCAATTTCCCAACGCCAAACTGGTCACAGGAAGCCCCGCGTTACTGGAAGGCACGCACTGGCAGTGATCCGCGCCGCTTTCCTGGTAGAGCGCCGTTATCCGAGCCGGAAAGCCGTTGGGTATCTGATCAGATTGATCAATTTAGACCGGATGTGATTATTTCTGTGCATGCGCCATTTGGCGTGTTGGATTTTGATGGTCCTGCTACGCCGCCTCGGCGTTTTGGCCGTTTGATATTTGATCCTGTGGGTGTGTATCCGGGATCGTTGGGAAATTATTGCGGATTGCATCGTAATATACCTGTTGTGACGATCGAATTGGCTAATGCAATCGCAATGCCGTCGGATGTGGAGGTTGCCCGAATCTGGCAAGATATGCTGAGTTGGGTGCGCCGTAATGTAAAAAGTGCTAAACCAGTTGGTAAGTTACCTACCTAGTTGTTGATTCTGCCATGTTAGTGTGGTGGTGATAAATGTGGTATGGCTTGAGAGGCATTTCTTGACATTTTCACAGTTAATTGGACGTTTTATTTGGCGTCATCGGCGCCGCTATCTAGCTGCCGCTACCATGTTGGTGATGGTCGCGGCACTCTCTGTTTGGATTCCGCGTAAGGTCGGGCAGTTAGTGGATGTGTTAGTAGCGGGACAGCTGCATCCTGATCGTGTGCATGGTTTGAACCTCTCCTATATTTATCATGAATTAGGGGTGCTATTGTGCATGGGTTTGGCGATTTATTTTTTGCGCGTCGGATGGCGTATGCAATTGTTTACCGCATCCTACCAACTCGGGGTTCAGTTGCGCACGGCGTTGTACCAGCGTTTATGCTTGCAAGGACCTGCATTTTTTCAGCAGCAACGCACAGGTGATTTGATGGCGTTGGGGACAAATGATGCGGATGCAGTAGAGTTGGCAGCAGGTGACGCAATGTTGGCGGGATTTGACGGCAGCTTGACGCTGGTGATGGTATTGGCAATGCTGTTTTTGGGGATAGATTGGCGTGTGACGGTGGTGGCGTTACTGCCTTTTCCTTTTATGGCGTTCGCGTTTAAACGGATTACCCGTCAGGTGCACGATGCATCACATGACGCCTTAGATCGTTTTAGTCAGTTAAATGATCAGGTACAGGAAAGTATTGCGGGAATTCGTACAGTGCGGGCTTTGGGTCTGGAGCAGCGTAATGCGCGTATTTTTTCTGATCTGGCTGAGCAGGCTGCTGCGGCTAGTTTGCGGGCTCAGCGCTGGGAAGCTGCGTATGAGCCGACGGTTGGGTTGGCGCTCACTACAGCCGGTGTGTTAGCACTGGCCATGGGTGGATATCGGGTCTGGCATGGACAAATGAGCGTTGGTGCACTTGCTAGTTTTGTCATGTATCTAGGGCAACTGATATGGCCGATGTTTGCAGCAGGTTGGGTATTGGCGCTGATTGAACGTGGTCGTGCCGCTTGGCGACGCTTGGAGCCGGTACTTAGTTTACCTTTGTCCATTGATGATGGTGGTGTTGTCGATGCTACCCCTTCTGGAATAATTCAATTTAAAAATGTATGGTTAGCGTATGCTGGGCAGTTGCAGCCAGCATTGCAGGGCGTATCCATGACTTTGCCAGTCGGAGCGACCATTGGCGTGGTTGGACCTACAGGGTCTGGTAAATCGACCTTGTTGCGTTTGTTATTGCGCCAATATCAAGCAGATGCAGGTGATGTGGCTTGGGGCGAACATCGTTTATGCGATTACCGCCTAGAGACTCTGCGCAGTCACATTAGTTGGGTTGCGCAAGAACCTTTTTTGTTTTCTGCCACGATTGCTGAAAATATTGCACTTGGTAAGCCGGATGCCACTGCCACCGAGATTGCACACGCTGCTGAATTAGCGGCTATTCATGAGGATATTGTGCAATTTCCGTTGGGGTACCACACCCTAGTTGGTGAGCGCGGTGTCACCTTGTCAGGTGGTCAGCGTCAGCGTGTGGCCATTGCGCGCGCACTATTGACGACGATGCCGCTATTACTACTCGATGATGCGTTGTCGGCGGTTGATACTGGTACCCAAGCGCGTATTTTGCAGCATTTACGTGCGACTCGGTCTGGGCGCACCGTGGTTGTGGTGAGTCATCGCTTGAGCGCGGTGGCAGACGCGGATCATATTGTGGTATTGCGACAGGGTAAAGTGATTGAGCAAGGCACGCATGCCGCTCTGCTGAGGTTCGATGGATGGTATGCCAGTCAGTGGCGTTATCAGCAACTGGAGGCTAGTCTTGACGGACTTTGAAACTGGGCATGTCGGTATGGCGGATACGAAGGCCGTTCATTTCGCTCCCGCGCCTCCAAAAAATGAAAAGTGGCAAGCCGTCCAGTTATTAAGTGCAGCTGCTCAACCAGATCGATCTCATCTGTGGATTGGTATTTTATTACTGGTCATCGCTGCGGGCTTAGAGGCTATCGGGCCATTGATGGGAAAATCGTTTATTGACCACTATCTGCTACCTAAAAATGCAGATTGGGCTTGGATTATCTTGTTATTGTCCGCTAATTTTATTACTGGATGCATGGCGACCTGGCTGCGCTATTTGCAGTTGTTACGCCTTGCTGGCGTCGCGATGCGTTCAGTGCGGCGTGTACGTGAGCAGGTTTATGCGCATGTGTTACGTTTGCCTATTGCATTCTTTGATAAGGCGATTACTGGGCAATTAGTGAGTCGGGTAACGAATGACACGGAAGCGGTCAAGAATTTGTATGTGCAGGTTTTATTCGTCATGCTAGACAGTTCTATTGTCGTGTTTGGTGCTTTGTGTGCCATGGCATTTTTGGATTGGCGGCTGATGCTATTGGTCGCTACCTTGATTCCGGCTGTGGTGGTGATTGTCTTGCTTTACCAGCGTTGGAGTGGACCTGCGGTGGCGCATGCTAGACAATTGCGCAGTGAGTTGAATGCTCAACTGGCGGAGAGCATTGCTGGGATGAGTGTATTACAGGCGTGTCTGGCAGAACGCCGTTTTGCAACACGTTTTGGCGTCACCAATCAGGCACATTATCAGGCGCGACTCAGCGAACTGCGCGCTAATGCTTGGTTGTTACGTCCGGCTTTGGATTTACTTAATTCACTCTTGTTGGTGCTGGTTATTTATAGCTTTAGTCTACGCAGTGTGCATGGCGTAGAGGTGGGCATCTTGTATGCATTTGTGAGCTATATCGAGCGGGTAGTGGAGCCATTAATTCAAATAACTATGCAATTTGGTCAGATTCAGCAAGCGGTTATTTCTGCGGCACGGGTGAATGCGCTATTGGATGAGGTGATAGAGAGTGATGCTTGTGGCGATGATAGTAGAGGGGATAATAAAGGTGAATCAGCCTCAGGCCGCTTGACATTGGGGCGAGTTACCTTTGCTAATGTGAACTTTGGTTATGATCCGGCTCACCCCGTGGTACATGAGATAAATTGTCAGCTTGCTGCTGGCGGTTTTTATGGCATCGTCGGGCATACAGGTAGTGGTAAATCGACTTTGCTGAGTTTATTGTTGCGCTTTTATCGACCGCAGTCAGGTGTTATTACTATTGATGGTGTGGCGTTGGCAGCGATCAGTGAAGCTGAGTTTCGCTTAAAAGTTGGACTGGTTCCGCAAGAGCCATTTTTGCTGGCGGCGACGGTGCGCGATAACATCACGATGGGGCGAGTGTTGACCCAGCAACAAATTGAAACTGCTGCACGACGTGCCCATGCCCATGGTTTTATCATGCAATTGTCGGATGGATACGATACCGAATTAGGCGAAGGCGGGGCGAAGTTATCAACAGGTCAAAAACAATTGATCGCTATAGCGCGTGCATTAGCTGGTGATCCGGTGGTGTTGTTGCTCGATGAGGCTACCTCGCATATCGATAGTGAAACCGAACAAGTGGTGCAGTTGGCGTTAGCAGAACTACGTGGCAAAGTGACGGTCATAGCGATAGCACATCGCTTGTCGACGATTCGTGATGCCGATCAGATTATTGTCCTCAATCATGGACGTATGATGGAGCAGGGGCGGCATAGTGCCTTAATGGAGTTGCCGCAAGGGATTTATCAACGGCTGTATTTATTACAGGCGTTGGAGCAATAAAGGTTTAGTTGTAAAACAGAATATTTTTATGTGTGCGATTTTATTGTCAGCAATCAACAGCAGAATGCGGTATACTCCGTTGTTCCGAGGAGCGTTGCGACAAAATGCTGTGTGTTTTTACACCGCAGACAATTTTGCCAGGCTCGGAAAGTCCTACCGCAACCGCGCTCACGTTACTTTTTTCACTTAGAAAGGAGGGCGTGATGAACGCCACCACAAAAGACTATGTAATTGCTGACATTAGCTTAGCTGCATGGGGTCGTAAAGAAATCAATATCGCTGAAACAGAAATGCCAGGTTTGATGGCAATCCGTGAGGAATTCGCTGCCACTAAGCCACTGCGCGGTGCTCGCATTGCCGGTTCCTTGCACATGACGATTCAAACTGCCGTGCTGATTGAAACCTTGGCCGCGCTGGGCGCAGAAGTGCGTTGGGCTTCGTGTAATATCTACTCAACCCAAGATCAAGCTGCTGCAGCAATTGCCGCAGCAGGTCATCCGGTATTTGCCTTTAAAGGTGAAAATCTGGATGAGTATTGGGATTTTACGCATCGTATTTTTGATTGGAACGATCAGCCTGCCAATATGATTTTGGATGATGGCGGTGATGCTACTTTGTTATTGCATTTGGGTAGTCGTGCTGAAAAAGATAGTTCTGTATTGAATTCACCTACTTCGGAAGAAGAAGTGAGTCTGTTTAATGCAATTAAGACCCATCTGGCGCAAGATGGTCAATGGTATTCGAAACGTCTGCTTGCGATTAAAGGTGTTACCGAAGAAACGACCACCGGCGTGCATCGCTTGTATCAGATGCATAAAGAAGGTAAATTGGCTTTCCCAGCGATTAATGTCAATGATTCTGTGACCAAATCCAAGTTTGATAACTTATACGGTTGCCGTGAATCGTTGGTCGATGGCATCAAACGCGCAACGGATGTCATGATTGCGGGTAAAGTCGCAGTCATCATTGGTTATGGTGATGTAGGTAAGGGATGTGCTCAAGCAATGCGTGCGTTGTCTGCGCAAGTATGGGTCACTGAAATTGATCCGATATGTGCATTGCAAGCAGCGATGGAAGGCTATCGTGTCGTGACCATGGAATACGCTGCATCACAAGGCGATATTTTTGTCACCACGACCGGTAACTATCACGTGATTACGCATGAGCATATGCTTGAAATGAAAGATCAGGCTATTGTCAGTAATATCGGACATTTTGATAATGAAATTGACGTTGCTTCATTAGAAAAATACGAGTGGGACAATATCAAACCACAAGTAGATCATGTAATTTTCCCAAGTGGCAAACGGATTATCCTGTTAGCCAAAGGACGTTTGGTCAATTTGGGCTGTGGTACAGGGCATCCATCTTACGTAATGAGTTCGTCGTTTGCCAATCAGACAATCGCTCAAATTGAGTTATTTGTAAATCCAGATAAATATCCAATCGGCGTCCACACCTTGCCAAAACATTTGGATGAAAAAGTCGCACGTTTGCAATTGAATAAACTGAATGCGCAACTCACTGAGTTAACCGACCAGCAGGCAGCGTACATTGGTGTGGCAAAAGAAGGTCCTTATAAGGCCGATCATTACCGCTATTAAAAAGTCGCAATAAAGCAGCAAAAAAAGCAACAAAAAAGCAAAAACGGCCTGCCTTTTCAATTGAACGATAAAGGTAGGCCGCGTTTTACCTCAGAGGAGAAATTATGCGGTTGCTGGCTATTTGGTTCATTAATGCATTAGCGCTATTTGCCTTGCCCTATTTGATGCATACGGTAACGGTAGATAGCTTTGTTACCGCGTTGTTGGTTGCAGTGGTACTCGGATTAGTCAATACCGTCATTCGACCAGTATTGTTATTGCTGACGCTTCCAGTGACGCTACTTAGTCTAGGATTATTCGTGTTTGTGCTCAATGGATTCTTATTTCTAGCAGTAGCGACCATGTTTTCGGGGTTTCATGTGGCAGGTCTGTGGTCTGCGATTTTGGCTGCGATATTGTATAGCGTGATTTCTTGGGCGTTAACTACGCTTATTCTCAAGGATTAGTTTTATCTTAGTCCTGTTGATGTTATTTATTATTTATATTCATTATGTCAGATCATAATTTTAGTATTGAATTTTTCCCTCCTAAAACAGAAGAAGGCATTGCTAAATTGCGGGTGACGCGTGCTGCTTTGGCCGTTTTAAAACCACGGTATTTCTCTGTTACGTTTGGTGCTGGCGGAACGACCCAGCAAGGTACACTGGATACGGTCCTTGATATTCAGAGCGAAGGCTATGATGCAGCTCCGCATTTGTCGTGTGTGGGTGGTACTAAGGAATCGATTCGTGAGGTGCTGCAGCAATTTAAGGCGCACGGTATTCGCCGGATTGTCGCTTTGCGTGGTGATTTGCCAAGTGGCTATGGCGCGTCAGGGGAATTTGCGCATGCGATCGATTTGGTGCGGTTTATTCGCCAAGAAACCGGAGACTGGTTTCATATCGAAGTCGCGGCCTATCCTGAAGTGCATCCTCAGGCGCGTTCACCACAAGATGATTTGGCACATTTTGTTGCGAAGGTGAAGGCTGGAGCGGATACGGCAATTACCCAGTATTTTTATAATGCCGATGCCTATTTTCAGTTTGTCGATGCGGTGCAAAAAGCTGGGGTGGATGTGCCAATTACGGCTGGTATCATGCCGATTACTAACTATACCCAGTTGCTGCGCTTTTCTGAGATGTGTGGCGCTGAAATTCCACGCTGGATACGCTTAAAATTGGCCAGCTTTGGTGATGATACGGTGTCAATCAAAGCATTTGGTGCCGATGTGGTGACGCACATGTGCGAACGACTGCTGGCTGGTGGCGCACCAGGGTTACATTTTTATTCATTGAATCAGGCAGCAGGAACGACAGCTGTGTGGTCGCGCTTAGTCTAATTAGTTTGCTTCGGTTTCCTGCAAGAGCAATCTGATATCAGCCATCAAATCGTGGGGTTTGGTGGTTGGGGCATAACGCCGGTAGACACTGCCGTCTTTTTTGATCAGAAATTTAGTGAAATTCCATTTGATGCTTGTGCTGCCTAATATTCCCGGGGCCTGTTGTCTAAGATAGCGATACAGGGGGCTGGCATCTTTGCCATTGACGTTGATTTTTGCGAATAGCGGAAAACTTATGCCGAAATTTTTTTCGCAAAATGATTGAATCTCAGTCGCGTCGAGCGGTTCCTGATGGCCAAATTGATTGCATGGGAATCCCAGTACCACTCCTCCTAATTCCTTTAACTCTTCATGCATTGTTTCTAATTCCCGGTATTGCGGGGTCAAACCGCATTGGCTCGCGGTGTTAACGATGACAACGACCTTACCCTTATAGGCGTCCAGAGCGAACTGTGAACCCGTCATTGTTGTGACCGAAAAAGTGTGAATAGACATTACATGATACCTAAATTTTCTGTGCCAGCAATGAGATTGCGATTTTTCGCATCCTTACCTTGTAACATGATGGCCAACCGTAATTCATTGACGGAATCAGCATTACGCAGGGCGTCTTCATAGCTAATTTTATCGGCTTCATAAAGATCAAATAAGGATTGGTCGAACGTTTGCATTCCTTGCTCACGGGATTTTTTCATAATTTCTTTAATTTCGTGAACCTGTCCTTTAAAGACGAGATCAGAAATAAGCGGAGAGTTTAGCAGGATTTCAACTGCAGCGCAGCGCCCTTTGGTATTGCGTAATGGTACTAAGCGTTGAGAAATTACCCCTTTTAAATTGAGGGATAAGTCCATGAGTAATTGCTGGCGTCGTTCTTCTGGAAAAAAGTTAATGATCCGGTCGAGTGCTTGATTGGTGCTGTTGGCATGCAGAGTAGCGAGGCATAAATGGCCTGTTTCTGCAAACGCAATGGCATAGTCCATCGTTTCGCGATCACGGATTTCACCGATCAGGATCACGTCCGGTGCCTGGCGTAGGGAGTTTTTAAGTGCCGGGCCCCAGTCTTCGGTATCGATTCCGATTTCACGTTGCGTTACGATGCAGTTTTTATGTGGATGGATAAATTCAATTGGGTCTTCGACGGTGATAATGTGACCGTAGCTATGTTCATTTCGGTATCCGACCATTGCTGCAAGCGATGTCGATTTTCCGCTGCCGGTGGCTCCGACAATGATCACTAAGCCACGTTTAGTCATTGCCACTTCTTGCAAGATGGGAGGCAGACCGAGTTCTTCAAAATTTGGAATTGCTGTGCTAATGGAGCGAAGTACCATGCCAACCCGACCTTGTTGTATAAACGCAGATACCCGAAATCGACCGAGACCAGATGGGTTGATTGCGAAATTACATTCCTTTGTCATTTCGAATGAAGCGGCTTGTTTATCGCTCATGATGGAACGTGCCAAATCAATAGTGTGCGCGGAAGTCAGCGGTTGATTGGAAACAGGCATGATTTTCCCATCAATTTTAAATGCAGGAGGAAATTCGGCGGTAATAAATAAGTCGGATCCCTTTTTTGCTGTCATCAAACGGAGTAAATCGTTCATGAATTTGGTGGCTTGATCGCGTTCCATTGCTAGTCCTTTTCCTACATGTTTTACATGCGTAATGACGTTATCGCTTCGCAAAATCACCCACGGCCAAGATGCAGGCGGTGGGTGATTGCGTAATATGTGTTGGTTGGTGTGTTACGTCTGTGCTGTATTCCGAGAAATTGGCGAAAAACGGTTAGCCTGGGAAGTTTTCCGGAATTTTTGCGGCAAAGCGTGCTGCGGCAGACGAGATAATATTGCGTTTGACCAGTTCGGACAAATTTTGATCCAAGGTTTGCATGCCGACATTGCTACCGGTTTGAATTGAGGAATACATTTGCGCCACTTTACTTTCGCGAATCAAGTTCCGAATTGCCGGGGTGCCGATCATAATTTCATGGGCTGCTACACGTCCACTGCCATCTTTGGTTTTTAGCAAAGTCTGCGAAATAACCGCTTGTAGCGATTCGGACAGCATGGAGCGTACCATTTCTTTTTCGGTTGCAGGGAATACGTCAACAATACGATCGATGGTTTTGGCTGCGGATGACGTATGCAGTGTGCCGAATACCAGATGGCCAGTTTCGGCTGCGGTTAAGGCCAAGCGGATGGTTTCTAGGTCACGCAACTCACCAACCAAAATGACGTCAGGATCTTCACGTAAGGCAGAGCGCAGCGCATTGTTGAATGACATCGTATGTGGACCAACTTCACGTTGGTTAATCAGGCATTTTTTGGAGGCGTGAACAAATTCGATTGGATCTTCAACTGTTAAAATATGACCATATTCATTTTCATTCACATGGTTGACCATTGCCGCTAGCGTGGTGGATTTACCCGAGCCAGTTGGTCCAGTGACCAATACTAGGCCGCGTGGTTTAAGCGATAGATCAGCAAAAATCGCGGGGGCATTTAATTGTTCCAGTGTGAGTACTTTGGATGGAATGGTACGGAGTACGGCAGCTGGGCCACGTTCCTGATTGAACGCGTTGACCCGGAAGCGAGCCAGACCGGGAATTTCAAAGGAAAAGTCACATTCTAAAAATTCTTCGTAAGTTTTGCGTTGGGAGTCATTCATGATGTCATAAATTAGTGCATGAACATCTTGACGTTCCAGTGCTGGCAAATTAATTCGGCGTACGTCGCCATGAACCCGTATCATGGGCGGCAATCCAGAGGATAAATGTAAGTCGGAGGCGTTATTTTTTACAGAAAACGCGAGAAGTTCTGAAATGTCCATTTATAATCCTGAAAGCCTGTAAAAAGGTCGTGTTCAATTTGAAACAAACACAAGTAAGGTAACTATCACGATTATGTCCACAATCTCCGATAACTTGCAAGCTGTAAGACAGCAGATTGTCTTTTCAACACAATCTTCCGGACGTGATGCCGCGGAAGTTAATTTATTAGCTGTCTCAAAAACGTTCGGTGTCGAAGCGGTTTTGGACGCTGCGATGGCAGGTCAGCGTGCATTCGGCGAGAATTATTTGCAAGAGGCAATTGATAAAATTGCTGCAGTAAAGCGATTGGCACCCGATTTGGTGCTGGAATGGCATTTTATTGGGCCAATTCAGCGTAATAAAACGCGGTTAATTGCGGAAAATTTTTCATGGGTACATGCGGTTGATCGCTTGGTTATTGCGGAGCGACTTTCGGAGCAGCGTCCGGGGCACTTACCGCCGCTGAATGTATGTCTGCAAGTGAATATCAGTGACGAGAGTAGTAAAAGTGGCGTGCCCTTGAATGAGGCCGTCGCATTGGCAAAGCAAATAGCCACATTGCCGCATATACGGTTGCGCGGGTTAATGGCGATTCCGGAACCTGAGACGGATCTGGCGTTGCAGCGTGTACCCTATGCAGCGTTGCGGCAGTTACAAATTCAATTGAACCAGCAGGGATTGATGCTGGATACCTTATCAATGGGCATGTCCGCCGATCTGACTGCTGCTATTTTGGAAGGAAGCACCCTGGTACGGGTTGGAAGTGCCATTTTTGGAAAAAGAGATTATGCAAACCACGACAGTAGTAACGCAAGCTGAATCAACAGCAACAGCAACAGCAACAGCAGCAACAACGGCCACAGCAGCACCGGATAGAATTCGGATCAGTTTTATTGGCGGTGGCAATATGGCCTCGGCACTGATAGGTGGATTGGTTGGTAAGGTGTGTCAAGGCAGTGATATCCACGTGGTGGATCTTTCGGTTGCGGGCTTGGAGCAGCTCCATACACGGTTTGGTGTCAGCACTAGCAGCCAGATTGATCAGCATATTGCCAGCAGTGATGTGGTGTTGTTAGCGGTCAAGCCACAGCAATTACGCGAGGTAGCGGCGCAATTGGCGGTTCATTTGCAGGGACAGTTAGTTATTTCGATTGCAGCCGGCATTCGTTCGATTGATTTGTCGCGTTGGTTAAATGGGTACGGCAACATTGTACGTACGATGCCAAACACGCCAGCGCTGATTAATCAGGGGATAACGGGGATGTATGCGATGCCACAGGTGAGTGCCGCGCAGCGCGCAATGGCGGATGCGGTAATGTGTGCGGTTGGCAGTACCGTATGGTTGGATGAAGAAGCATTAATTGATCCACTGACTGCCGTTTCTGGCAGTGGTCCTGCGTATGTATTTTACTTTATTGAAGCCATGCAGAAAGCTGCGTTGGAGATGGGCTTATCTGCCGAGCAGGGCACCAAGCTAGCCTTAGCCACATTCACAGGCGCATCGCAGTTAGCAGCGCAAGCCAGCGAGCCGATTTCGGTATTGCGGGAGCGGGTCACATCCAAAGGTGGAACCACGTTTGCGGCGCTGACCAGCATGGAGCAAAGTGGGATAGGTGCGTCCATCGTCACGGCATTAAAAGCGGCATCCGATCGCAGTCGTGAATTAGGTGATGAGTTCGGCCAATCCTAATATTTTTGCGTAAATTTTAAGCATAATCCCTGTAAAAAGAACGATTTGTACGATAAATAAGTAGATTGTATTTTTTAGCTTGACATGCAAAGGTGGTAAGCGCATAATCTGGCGCTTCTTGGTGATATAGCTCAGTTGGTTAGAGCACAGCACTCATAATGCTGGGGTCGGTGGTTCAAATCCACCTATCACCACCAATTCCTTGTTTTACGGCGTCCAACGCCATACGAAAACCCGCCTGAAACGTAGTGTTCATGCGGGTTTCTTGTTTTTTCCCACCCAGTCCCGTTGATTGACATCCTGAGCGTTATAGCCCATTGTAAAGACCATGTTCACCACTACCAACATGGGATGGTCTAAAAATGCCAAAAATCGTTAAGCCGCTTACTGATATACAGGTAAAGAGTGCTAAGCCCAAGGACAAAACCTATGCTTTATTTGATGGTGGAGGGCTTTTCTTAGAGGTGACGAACGTGGGAACAAGACTTTGGCGAATGAAATTCACCAATCCCACCACGAAAAAATCTAACAAAGTGTCCTTTGGTCCCTATCCAGAAATTTCGTTGTTAGATGCAAGACAAAAGAGATTTGAAATACGCAAATTACTTGCCAATGGAATTGATCCAATCCAGGCAAAACGCGACGAATTGATAGCTTCTGGGATTATTTCATCCAACACATTCGAATTGGTTGCGCGTGAATGGCATGCAAATAAATCCGGATCGTGGCAAGAAAGTACGGCCAGAAACGTATTGCATAGGTTGGAAAAGGACGTTTTCCCGATAATCGGCAATCTACCGGTTTCCAATATTAAAGCGCCAATCATTTTGGATATGCTTCGGCAAATTGAAAATCGGGGTGCAACTGATATGGCAAAACGCCAGGGGCAGGTTTGTGGGCAGATCTTTCGCTATGCGATCGCTACTGGCAAGGCTGATGCTGACCCCGTCCCGCATTTGCGCGGAGCCCTTAAAGCCACATCCAAAGGTCACCATGCCGCTATTACGGTCGATGAACTCCCAGAATTTCTGCAAACCTTCAAAAAAATTGAGGGGCGTATGTATCCAACTACAAGAATAATGTTTAGGTTAATGATGCTGACATTTGTTCGGACGAGTGAATTAACCACAACAGAGTGGTCCGAAATTGATTTAAAAAATGAGCAGTGGGTCATTCCTTGGCAGCGCATGAAAATGGGGAAAAAGAAATTAAATCCCAGGAAGGTTGATCACCATCCATTTTTACCGAAGCAAGGGTGGGAATTGCTGCGGGAACTCCATCAATACTCGGGCGGTAACAAATATTTATTCCCAAATGTACGCGATCACGAAAAGCCGATTACAAATTTCGGAATCTTGGCTGCTGTAAAGCGTATGGGGTATGGCGGAAAAATGACTGGGCACGGATTCAGGTCGTTGGCCATGGGCGTGATCAAGGAACGGCTTGGTTATCGCCATGAGGTCGTTGATCGGCAACTTTCCCACGCTTCTGGCGATACTTATGGGGAAGCATATGATCGTGCGATGTTCTTAGATGAGAGGAAAGAAATGATGCAGAAATATGCTGATTATCTCTACAACCTATAATGAACGGACCAATGCATTGGTAAATTTCTTTATTGTACAACCCCGCTAACATCAACACATCAGCGGGGGAGTTAGGGTTTAGAATAGATCGTAGATTTCTCGCGTATCGTGCTCAATCATTTCTTCGACAATAATTTCAATTTTAGTGGGTAGATCGCTGAGTAAATCCTTCCTAATGAGACTGGCATTTGTTTGAACCCAAGCATCGTTTTCTATGAGTCGAGTAAACTCATCGCTGTATCCACCATCTAAGTTGTAAGATACTTCCCTCAATTGAGCAGTCATACTGTCAGCCAGGTTCAGCCGATATCCTCGTCCGTAGTGAGTTCTCCAGTATTCCTGATAGGCTTGATTGGTCCAAAAAACATCGGAAAAGTGTGCATGAAAAATGGCTTTTTCGTTTTCCGGGAAAAATGCTGCGCACAGATGGCCTGATGAGTACATGATAACTTCGAGATCTGACAAATCAGCGATGGCATCACGTGTAATTTCGCAAAAGCGTTGATTTAATTGAGAGTAGTTCATTTGACTTCCTTTGTAGAGTGAAAGAATAAAAACGCAATACTTATTAGACCGTACCTACATATTTGACTAAGTCATTTAGCCAAATATGTTGATCTGCTGAGATGCGAAAAATCACATCGCGTTGCCTGTCACAAACGCCTCATCGAGGCGCAATGCTCATTGCGTCCCAAACCTTAATTAAAACCTTTTAAAAATTTAACGTGGTCGGTTATATATAAGGTTAAAGCTGGTTAGCAACATCCAAAAATCTCGGCAAAGCCATGCTAGGTAAAGGTTTTCTAAATTTGTAGCTACTTCATAAGTCGGAATTCTCTACCTCATAGAGCGGTAGTCGTCACTTCTTAGGTCGGTAGCCTTTACTTCATAGGTCGGTAATTTCTACTTCATAGGTCGGTAGTCTATAAACGTTCTGTATGGACCATTCCAGATTTAATCCACGCAGTTTTCAAGAAATCGACGCGAACCAACTCAGTCAATGCAGTACCCACCATTTGTTTGAACTTTGATGAATTGACCGTGGTACAGCCACATCCATCTCGCAACGTCTGCAATGAAATTGGAAACGGTTTTTTGTGAGACGCTAAGTAGCCATGCATCCATGTAGCAAGTCCCGATGGCAAATCAAGGCGTTGAGCCAACTGTAGATGAGTGAAATAATTGACGCCATAGAGATCAACTAGTTCAGGGGCAATACTCACTCGCCACTTTGGAAGTCCAATTCCTGTTGCTTCATCGCGCCACTCAAACTTTGGGATCATGGAGAGGCTGATACCATGTCTCAGTCGCTTTGAATGAACAGACAGTGCGGTGGCCTGCATGCGAGTTAAACTCTCTCGTAATCGATCAACATGCCCCTGACTTGGTTTTGATGTGGTCAACCGTAATGCCTTGATCATGCTATAGGCAGTGAACTCAATGGGCGCGCCAACAGGCAACCCTTTCGCGAGATGAATCATTTGCAACCATACAGATTGATCATTTTGGCGTAGCTCCTCGCCGGTATATTTAATTCCGGCTGACCGATCAATAATCGCGATGGATTCATTTTTTAAATATCGTCGGGGCTGGTTACGATTCTTTGCATTGAATAGCGCAGAACGTAAAATTTCATTCGGCAAACATCTTATTTCATTGCCCCATATAGGAAGTTGCAAAGAGGTGCTTTGTTTAATCAATTCAACAGAGCGAGGTTTGTTGCGAGCCCGTTTTATAACTTCCTCGGTTAAGAGAAGCAGGCGTGGGTCACCTATTGAAGCCAGAAAATCCATGATCCTCAATCTCCAATTAAAGAACATAACACTTAAGTCGTTTTAAATTGCCAACATCTGACGATTTATCAGGCCCATTTTTCATTGCGGATTGACTGTGAGCCATTCGTGTTCTCTCTTGGTATAGAAATTTGCGTTAGCCGGTTGACTTAAAATGATTAATTAATTTAATCCGCGCGGGATTTTGCAATTCTTCCGTCTTCCCAAATTTTTATTTCGGCTGCGATCCAAGCCGTACAATTTTTCGACAGCTTTATTGGTTTTGGAAATGTTCCCTCTTTGGTCCATGCCCAGATACTTGACTCAGAAACATTGAGCCTGGCCGCTACTTGTGGAAGGCGATAAAAACGAGAGAGGTCCGTGTAATTAATATCAGCTGTGTTGTCCATGTTAATTTCCTAGTCGCAGTATTCGAAGCAGGATTGCTTCGTATGGAAAACATTGTGGCTGGACGGGATAGGTTTGAACATTCATCCCGGGGCGCTGGTCTGGGTTTAGTCTCGTCGATCTGGGTTGAGCGACGCATTCCCAGCCGGTTTTGACTGGCTCAGGCAATCGTATGTGTGCGATCTGAGGTCTGGAAAGTCTCACGTGATTTGAGGCGGGAATTTCAGTGCCAAAATTGACTAGGCATTTATGATCGGAATATACAGTCCAGAAACTTACGAAGACTTAATGCATATTCGCATCAAATAAGCCACCGATTGGCATTTGAAAAAGGCCACCCGTCCACATTTTAAATATGCCATCAATTGGCACCGAAAAAATGCCATCCCCGTGGCTTTAAATGCATGACGTGTTGTCTGATTCGCATAGAGAATTCGTGAATGGCAATACGAAATTTACCGGCAATAAAGTTGCCATTTTTTAATTTTTAAATTACTGTTCTCTATCACGACTGGCGGTAATGTGTGGTTAAGAGCCGTTTGGAGTTTGGGGCGACTGGCTCTTCCCGTCGGCACCTTGCCGACAGTCAGTCTGATCCACTGGCTGACTGCTTACAAACTGGTAGGAGTCATTCACGAAGGGTTGTCTACAACTTTACGCTCATGCGCTGGTTGGCAGAACTCCGTCCTGTGACCGAATGACAGCGGCAAAACTGACCCAAAAAGGCTGAGATATCCCAGACTGCTCCTTCAGCCCCTTCCAGCAGGCCAGATCGGGAGTTCCATCATCAAACCGAGCTACCGGTTACCTCTGGCGGCCGGTACTTAAGTAGCTTGCTAGTGATCGGTCCAGAGAACGGTCGAGGCTCGCCGAGCATCCACTCCCAACGCGACCAGTCGATCGCATTTGCTCGTTCGCTCCTGCTCAGAGCGGCACGCGACATACCAACGCGCGGCAGCAACGCTGGGCACCCTCAGCAATGCCTGGAAGTAGGGAAGGTCCACATCGGATAAAGAATGCCCCAGCACATGCACAGTTTCGATTACACCGAGCTGATCGAAGAACACTTGATGCTCGCGGATCAATTGCTCGGAAGGCTTGAACGTCCGGGAGAAATAGTCGTCCAAGATCCCGTGTGCCTCCATCAACCGTGTGTCTATCTCCGCGATGTCGGGCCGATCATTGAGGGATCGACGCTGCACCGGATTCCACGCATGCCCAAGAATCAAGTCACTGTCCTTCTGCCTCGACTCGCCATGGATGTGCAACACATGCGCGTCGGGTACAGCGTAGAGGTCTTCAAGCGTCGAGGTGTAGTTGAAGGTCAGGAAGGTGGCATCTACGTCAATGCCCTTTAGGAGCTTCGTCGCTGTACCAGGCATTGGAATCATCAGGGTCCGTATCCATTCGCCGAACCGCGCCCTGAGTTCGGTCGAGAGACGTTGCACGACCTGATCGACTTCGTACTGGAAATCGTGGTGACCGGAATCACTCCAGTCCTCGGCGCTATAAGCCGGCATGAAGTGGCCGAGGTCGTCGATGATACTGTCAACATCGACGTCAGCCAACGCGGATTCCAGATCGTTCCAATCCTCGTCTGCTGGAAGATACATGTCGACGGCATCGAACAGGTCTCGGTTGTGCCGCCTCACGTACTCCTTGAACTGGGCGTAGCTAGACGGAATCCCATGCCATAGGTCGAATCCGTTTCCGATGACATAGAGCTTGGTGGCGTGCATCTTCGGGTTACTTCTTCTCG